>Ga0209697_10000406_pt1 | contig 70898 bp, 57 predicted proteins | sample AliMusrvi5mmetaG_FD_184115 | JGI IMG/M metagenome (GOLD analysis project Ga0209697, IMG submission 184115) | Freshwater lake bacterial and archeal communities from Alinen Mustajarvi, Finland, to study Microbial Dark Matter (Phase II) - Alinen... | ecosystem: Environmental > Aquatic > Freshwater...
GGTTGGCGGGAATCCCGGAGGATACGGAATCGGGGTGGGGACCCTTTCCCAGACAATTAATGATTCGCGAACCAAGGTCAATGGGAATCATGCCTCCAGTGATCAAACGGATTCGCGGGCAAGTAGTGATATCCTCACGACGGGGAACGGATCGACCCTGGCGGACAGCACCAAGGATGGGTTGGCCAGCACGACCGATCTTAACAATAAAAGGACGACCTCTGACAGCATCGATAAAACACTGAATAACACCCGTGGACTGGTGCGAAATAGGGACCAGACGCTTACCGATGTCCGTACCGCCGTCCTGAGTGCGGATGATTTCCGGTTGGTATTGAGCGCCCTCCAGCAAATTAACGGGATTACGATTGTTTCCAATCCCAAAATCATTGTGGCGAACCAGGAAACGGCCACCATTCATATTGGTCAGAATCAGCCGAATATCCGCGGAACGGTGACGCCTGGACAGCAGGGACAGGCTAATACGACAACCTATGCCTTGGACACGACCAAACCCTACTTTGAATTCGGAGTGTCGCTGGAGGTTACCCCGACAATCAATAATCAGAGTAATATTTCGGTGCGTATCTCGCCCACCTTGAGCCGGTATGTCAGTGATTTGAATGCTCCGGATGGAACCAAGTATCCGATTGAGGCCACCAAGAAAATCAAAACAGTCTTCAGTTTGGAGAGCGGCAAGACGGCGGCTATCGGAGGGTTGACGGAAACCGATGACCGCGACAACGTGATGAAGGTGCCTTTGCTGGGGGATATCCCGCTCATCGGTAAATACCTGTTTACCTATACTCATAAAAAGCATACACAAACCGAGACTATCATTTTTGTGACAGTCGGTCTTGCCAACGCTAAAAATATTCTTCGGGAAGAAGGGATGCCTGAAGAAACGACGCTTACCAAGAACCATCTTGTTGTCCAAAAGCAATTGCGGGATCAGAAGGCTGCGGATGCATTGAAATTGGCAAAGAAATCCCAGTCTGACGATGCCAAGGCAGGGAAAACCCCCTGATAGGGGTGGCGTTATGGCCTTGAATATAAATCAGGAAGCCCGCTATGCCCGGCATTTGACCCTGCCCCAGGTTGGACTTGAAGGACAGCAAACTCTCCTTTCCTCGGCGGTACTGGTCATTGGGGCTGGGGGATTGGGGTCGCCTGCGGCGCTGTATCTGGTTGCCGCCGGAGTCGGGAAAATCGGGCTGGTGGATTCCGACGTTGTTGACCTGAGTAATTTGCAACGACAGATTCTGCATTCGACGCCGGATATCCATGTGCCCAAGGTGGAGTCTGCCTCTCGCAAGTTGATGGCGTTAAACCCTGATATTACAGTGGTGCCTCATCAGGTCCGGTTTCAGCCGGAGAACGCAGGCGCCCTGATGCGGGATTATCAGGTGGTGCTGGACGCCACGGATAATTTCGCTTCAAAATTCGCCATTGCCGAAGCCTGTCACAAATATCACAAGCCTTATATCCATGCCGGCATTCTGGCTTTCCAGGGGCAGGTGATGACGGTTCTGCCGGGTCAGACCGCCTGCTACCGTTGTGTCTTTGGGGATGTTCCGCCCCCGGCCGGGGTGCCATCAGGCCCCATGGGGCCGGTCCCCGGTGTGATCGGCGCCATTCAGGCTCTGGAAGCCATCAAGTATCTGCTTTCCATGGGAGAGTTGCTCACCAACCGGCTTTTGGTTTTCAATGCCCTTACCCTGCACTTCCGGGAAGTGGCGCTCGCACGTAATCCCTGCTGCCCCGTCTGCGCATAGCCGATTGCATTTCCTTGACGTGCGGAATGGGCATTGATAGAGTTGCCCCTCTTTTTGACGAGGTCTGGAGAAACGGTCCTTCCCGGGGATTTCTTCAAATCATAATATCGTCATCTCTCGTTTCGGGGTGTAGCGCAGACTGGTAGCGCGTTTGGTTCGGGACCAAAAGGTCGCGGGTTCAAATCCCGCCGCCCCGACCACTTTTCCATCTCGCAGTATTGCTTAGAGACCCTATAAACAAAGGCTATAATCAATGTTGCGGTTTTTTATTGTCTCCGGCGTGACGCTCTGAAATGTTTGGCAAAACTGTAAATTATTTGCCAAACATTTTACCAAACATTTGGCAGGGTATTTGGGCATCATCTCGGACGCGTGCTTATAAAAATATGAGTATTTCAGAGCGTCGCGCAGCGCTCTTGATTTTATCGCCACCATTTGAACCAGGCATACCAAGCCGCTGTGACGCCGATAAATCTTGTTCCGGCCTGTAGGGTCGACATTCTGTAGGCTTTTTGAATCCGATAAAACCGGGCATTCGCTTCCCATCCCCCATGGCCAGTCTGCCAATCGAAGTCATGCCGTAAGCACGGCGGAAAGTACTTCGTCGGCCAGTACATCTCGGAAACACAGGTGCAGCCGTCGCACTTCTCGAACCAATCCCAGCTTTTGCATTCCAAGGCTTCCCTGACAAGTGCCTGGATATCGCGCGGCACGCTCAGAACGTCAAAGGATTCGATAATGCGGTGGTACTCGGTCGCACGGTCCAGTCCGGCCCCGATCGCCCCGCCAGCGGCTTCCTGGCCGCCTTTCCGCTTCCCTGAACAGCCGCACGCCTTTCTTTCAGCATTCATAACTCAGCCTTCATCCTTCTCTTCAGTCATTCTCCTTATGTCGGATGCACGGCCGCTCTTTCAGGTTGGTCGCCAGTTTCAGGATGGCGTCGGATAACTTGTCCAGCCGCTTCCCGAACTGGCACCCCTGGCAGTAGATGATCCACACGCAGAAACAACAGACCGCCCCGAGCACGGCCACCAGCGGCCATCTCCCAATAGCATCGAGACTTTCTGAATCAGGCAAGGCGGCCGCCGTCGTCGCCCCCAACGCCGCGCCGCCTGCCACTATCGCTTCAATTTTTCCAATCATGCTCATGACCTCCTAAAACCGTGCCTCGTACTCAAACCTCATTCCCCTGACAAATCCGATGCCGCCCGCAGTGCCCCCGCCTGGCGCGTTTGTGGGAATCACCCAGTATTCCATGTCGATCAGACAATCGTCTGGAGCGGGGACATATGCCGTGAGGGCGGCCGTCGAAAGATTGGTGAGGCTGGTACCGGCTTGGAATAATCCGCTCGTGGCACATGTCCATGCCTTCAGACCACCCGCACGCCACCGGCAGGCCATGGCATAAGTGCCGGTTGATGTGTGGTAGGTATACCACCGGAAAGTCATGTTCGAGGTATAGCCCTGAGGCGTCGGGCTTGAGATCGGCCCAGCAAAGTCGGTTCGGGTTTTGTCATGCTTTGTGAAAACAGCCTGGCCGTTCGAATTGATCAGTGTCTCTTTCGGGCAGGTATAGAGAAAGTCGGCCGGGATCCAGCAATAATGGTTCGTCACGTCACGTGAGGCCAATGTATCGCCCGTCCACTCTGCGGGCGCTCCATCAATGACCCAATGTTCCCGCCTGGGTTTCTTACCAGCTTCCGCAAAACAAAGAATCGAGGCGAGAATCAGTCCGCCAAAAATCAATGCCGCATATTTCATCTCAGTTCCCTTTCCTGATGATTTGGATCTGCCCATTGGTGACCGTGCTGGTCATTTGCAGGGCATCACCATATTCAAACGGGAAGTCCGCCTCTGGGATCCAGACGACCGTACTGGCATTCGTGACCGTGAGACTGCCGATTAGGTAGGTGTTTCCCTGGCTCACCCGGGAAACCGTCAAAACGGCATTGGTGGCCGCCTTGAACTTCCACAAGACCACCTCCGGCATCCACACGCTGTTTGCCTGCTGGTTGGTCACGGCGACCGTTACGCCGTTTAACGGATAAGTTTGTGCCCAGGGCACCGCGTAGGCCACGCCAGCCGCCATCAATACTCCCAAGATTGTAAGAATGTTGCGCTTCATGGTGACTCCCTCACGGCCTCCCCACATCCGGATCCAAAACGTTCGTTACCGTTCCGGCCACGAAAACCAACTGCGTCCCGTTCAGGATCATGAATTTCCCGACTGTCCCCAGCCCAAGTGCCTGCCCCGCCGTCAGCACGGCATCGCCCTTGTGAAAGGACTGGGCATCACCCGTGAACTCAAAGGCACCCATGTCCACCTGTCCCCCGGCTGGATAGATTCGCCGCTGGCCGTCGAAGTCAACGGCCCCGGCAGTCCAGGCACCGTTCGTGCCGGCATTGATACAGGGTGAGTTCGGGCGCAACCGGTAATCCCCGTTGGCTTCATCCACGAAAAGCGGATTGGCATCAATATTCCCGACCCCGTTCATCGGGTAGTAACTCCCGAGGGAGTAGTAGATCGCGCTATCCGGGGGCATGCTCAGCAACCGGACCACAACCTCATTCAACACCGAGATCGGCAGCACCTCTTCCTCAGGCAGGTGACTGATGTCTGCAGTCCGGGATCCGCCATCTCCCATTCTGGATTCCATGCCCGCCGTCTTGTCCGCCGTAGCATCGGAGGCGGAAGCCTCGGCGTAGGAGGGTGGATTCTGAATTCTGGATTCTCTCTCTTGGACATACTCGATCGTTCGATCCGAGTATTCATTCAATTCACATTTTGCGCAGGGTGTCTCGTCATACGCCACCTGCGCGTACACGCCTGCCTCAAGTTTTTCCCGAAAAGGGCATTTATGGCATTCCATGGATCACTCCGTTCTGAATACTGTCTTCTGAAAACCGCCATCTGACTTTCTTGCCCACACCCAGACGATCCAGGGGAACTCCACCTTTGCCTGATCAAAGGCGAGGCGTGCCCGTTGCTCGCTGCCCAAGGCGTAGCCACCTTTGACTTCATGGCATTCGATCTTCCCCGTGGCGGTGAAGACCACCCAGTCAGGGGTGTAGCGGTGACCGTTCGCCATCCTGAACGTCAGGGCTTCGTATCGGGCATCCATTCCCCGAAGGTGGTGGCGCTGATATTCGAGCTCGGTCTTGTTCGGCTCCCGGTGCCGTGCCCCAATCGTCACACTTTCATGCTTCTTGAATTCTGGCTCCTGAATTCTGGATACTGGATTCTGTGCTGCTCCCGCCAACTGCGCCCGCACCTGCTCCTGCAGCCGGGGAGGGAGGTCTTCAATCTTAACTCCCATAGTTCCCCCTATGCACACATCTCACTTCTGACATCTCACATCTCACGCCTTACGCCCCCCTTGACTAATCTCTTGTCCTCTTATGCGCGTGACATGTCGCATTTTCGTCACGCTCCATGCGTGACATCCGTGTGACACTGTCACGCTCACGTCGTTTCCGCTCTGCCGCCATCAGCCGGGCTTTCGCGCTCCGCGCGTTGAACCGCTCCCAGTTCGGAAACTGGATGCCGCCTTCCGACTCCAGGATCCACCCGGCAATGAGCATGGCTTCGCCCGCGCCCGGTATCCCGGTGGCGCCTGAAACATCCTGGGCGGTGAGGCCTGCTACAACGCCATCCACGGACTGCGATTGCGCCCACTCCCACACCTCCATGCAACATGCCGCCGCTTCGCGCGGCGCGACCCCCAATTGCCTGGCAATCAGGAGAATCTCTCGCTTCTTCGTCAATCCGCATTCCCACGGAATCCAAAAACCTGCTGGCATTTATCCCCTCCATTCCGCCTGGGACCATTGCGCGTCAACCATGTCGCGTGTGGCCCCGGCCTTGAACCAATCCCTCAAATCCTTGTGGCCGCAGGGTGTCACCATCCGGACGACGATCTTTGCGACCTGCAGCACATCGCCCATTTTCTTTGCCCCGGCAATCCCCGGCCCGTCCGCATCGGCGCAGAGTGTCACGCGCTCGATTCCCCAACGCCGGCATGTATCCACCACCTGACGTTCGGAGCCGGTGCAGGAAGGCCTGCCAATGGGCTCAAACCCGAGCGCCATGGCGGCGGCCGCGTCAGTGGGTCCCTCGCAAATAACCGTTTCGCGATTGGCGTCATGCACACCGGGAATGAAGACGCCCGCCCGTGATCCTGTGATGGACCGTTTCCCGCCATTCGGATTCCTAGTGCGAATGCCGCAGATTTTCCCCATTCCATCACGCATGGGGAAACACAACATGCTGCAGGCTGTCGTTGCGCCCATGAACATCAGGAATGATGATGGGATGGAAAGCCGCTCGGCCCAGACGTCAAGAGCTTCAAGGTTCAATACTTTGCGGGTTGTCCGCCACCATAAGGCGGCATTGAACTCCCGAGGCTCATAGCCCTTTGCCACGCATGGGCGGGGCGGAGGACTGGCGCAGTCCGGCTCCCCATGCAACCAACCGCCGTTCCCGGTTGGCCGGTCGGATTGTATCCTCATGCAGCACACGGCGCCGGTCTCCGCCGACACGCCGCACCAATCGAATTTTTTGCACACGGGACACGGTTGTGCCCTGGATACCCGAATCCATCCGTTTTTCATGCCACCGCCATTTTCTTCCAGCCTTCACGCTCAGCAATGCCGTCAATCAGGTGGGCCGCCTCTTCACGGGTAACATTGGCGGGCAGGCCGCGTTTGCGCAGGATCTTCGCCTGGCCGAAGGTGCAGAGTCCCGCATCCCAACGCCGGAACAGTTCATTGAGGATCTGCCGGGCCTGCCCGTAGGGCATGTCATCCGGCTCAATTCCTTGTTTCCGGAGAATAGCGGCCTGCTTGTCGCTCAACCGCTTCCCTTTATCCCATCCACGTTCGCCCACCGGGTGGACCTGGAACACGTCGAACGGGTCTACGGTCTGGGCTGTAAACTTTGCCTTGGCGGTCAGGGATGCCCGGCGTGCTGCCGCCCGCTGCTTTTCAGCCTCGATCTCATCCTCCGCCTCACGCAGGGCCTCATTCATGCGTATCGGCTTCCCCTCATGTGCCTTGGCTACCGCCATTTCTCGGGCATGATCACTCACATTTCCGCCCAGGATGTCCGCGGACGTCATCAACTTGTGCCGCCCGCTGTTGCCCACAAAGTCCACGATTAGACACGAGGGCTTGCATGACGCCTCTATCAATGCCCGGCGCGCTTCGGGTGATTCATGGTCATTGAGCTCGTGGGCGATCTCATCCGCCGGGCGCGTGCCGCGTCCCGCCATTTGCGCATACAGGGCGCGGCTCTTGGTTGGCCGCGCCATGATGACGACCTCGACACCGGGGTTGTCGAACCCTTCAGTCAATACGCCGCAGTTGCAAACCACCTGTACCCGGCCGGTGCTGAAATCTGAGAGGATCTTCCGCCGCTCCTCCTTATCGGTTTTTCCGCACACCCAGGCGGCCATGCCATCCCGGTGCCGGTTGAACATCTCACAGACCCGCTCGGCATGATCCACAGAGGAGCAGAAGACCAGTGTCCGCCGGTTCCCGGCGATTTCGATAGACGGCGCCACCACCCGGTGCAGGTTCATTTCATACTCCATCACCTTGGCCAGGTCGGCGCCGTTCAAGTCGCCGGACGTTGTCCGGCATGAGGAGAAGTCGAGCCCTTCAACATGCACCATCTGTTGCTCAATCGGGACCAGCCAGCCATCCTGAATGGCGTCCAATACCTCGTAATCAAAGGACACGGACTCGAATACTTGGCCCAAGGCCTCCTCATCCGCCCGGTCCGGTGTTGCTGTTACGCCCAGAATCCGCAAGTCAGGGTTGGTGCCGTACCAGTCGAGAACCTTCCGGTAACTCGATGCCGGCGCATGGTGCGCCTCATCAATTACCACCACGCCGAAAAGCCGCGGATCGAACCGGCTCATCCGACCGCCCCCGTCGCCGCCGGATGATTGAGTCTGGATGGTGGACACCACCACCCGGGGCCCGCCGAACATGCAGGCCATTTCTGCCCGTGCTTCACCCATCTCCACATCCACCCGCCAGCCGGTCATGGTGCGAACCTTTTCGCGCGCCTGGAAAACCAGTTCTTCCCGGTGCGCAAGCACAAGCGCCCGTCGAGGGAAGGCGCGCCGGATGATTTCGGAGAACACCACCGTTTTGCCGCAACCCGTCGGCAGGACAAGCAGGGTGGAGCGGTGCGTCTGCCATTCCGCCTCCACGCGGCGGACGGATTCATGCTGATAGGGCCGTAACTTCATTTTTTCAACTCCGCCGGCACGCTCTGATTCCATCGGAATTCCCCGATTACTCCCCGTTGTCCGCACCCCCGGCAACTTTCTGACAATGTCCCGTGACACCATGGGCAGACCGCAAATGGCTTTGTGGCCTTGATTTCGGTGTAGGCCGTCTGCAAAGCGGCTTCCGCCGCCTGGAAGTGGCAATCACCAAAGAGCGGGTCATCGGATTCCTGTGCCCGTTTCAGTACCCCCTTGATGCTCGAAATCTGGCCAAGTAACGCCTGCACTTCACTTGCCCGGTCAAACAGAGGAATCAGGTGATCCGGGATCGGTTTTTTCAAGTCGTCAACCCGGACTGCTGGTCGGGGTGCGGGAGGGGGAGGCGTAGTCCGGGGCTCGGGAACTGAGTCAGCGGGTGGCGGCGGGATTCGTCGGGGTGTATCCTCTTGCCGTTGTGTCTGTTCTGTCCGTTCTCCACCCATGGGCGGCGGCGGGATTTTGCGGGTTTTCCCGTCAACGCCAGTCCGTTCAACCTGTAATCCGATTACAGGTTGAGGGACCTGCTTGCGCAGCCCGAAAACGAAGTTTCGGGACACTCCGACGTGTTGCGCTATGGCCTCATCACTCAACCCGCTGTTGATGTTCAGCGCCATTTTTGTGGCGTGGTGCTTATCGGCATTCGTGCGGCGCAACCCATGTTCTTGATTGGCCGCTACGCTGGCCCATATCGCATCTTTGATACTGCCCTTGTGGACATTACAACGGATGGTCCGCCTGTTCGCCTTCAGGTGCGCATGGATCCGGTGGAACCCGTCCGCCGCCCATATTTCCGTCCCGTCGCTATAAACATCCACTGGCGGAAGTTTCTTCCCGGCCTTGATCAATTCAGCCAATTCCGCCACGTACTCTTCGCTGATCCGCTCCCGGCTCTGCACACCGCCATCCGTGCGGATTTTCTCAATCAAAAGTTCCTGCATGTGAAATTCCCCGCGCGTGTTGTTGACCCGGATACGCGCGCCCCCGGATGCCGCCTCAATACGGCAACATTCCCCCGATCGCGTCCCGAACCTTGCCCCAACCTTGAGGGGTAACCTCCATCTGCGTTTTGCCGGTCACCTCTTTGACGAACTTCGGCCACAGGTCATAAAGCTCCAACTCCGTTTTGCTGGCATTGACCTGGCAGAACTGCTCCCAACATTCCTCCATCGTGGACGGTGCAACCGCCACCCCTGGCGGGGGCGGCGGAGTTCTCCCTCCACGTTCTTCTCCCTCGCCCTTCAGGGGAGAGGGCCTGCCCTGAGCGCTGTCGATGGGCCGGGGTGAGGGTGTCCTCGCCGCAGGTGCGGACGGCACCCCACCAAACAGCGCCCGGGTCTTCGCCCCGTACTTCGCCGCCAATCCCTTGGCGTTTGCCTTTTCCAGCCGCTGCCCGCCGCCCGGTGGGTTGATGTACTTGATGGATGAGAATTCCCCACGTTCCCCCTGGACAGTCTCTACGACCGCCTGCACCGCCGCACCGGCAAAGGCCTCTGGCTCCTGATCCCATTTCGCCCAGTCCCACTCCGACCAGCCGAAAATCAATTGCACATCCTTGAACCCACGCTCGCTGAGCGTCCCATCCTTCTGAACCAGGCAGATCCCACCCTTCAAATGCGTCCCGCCCACATCAACCACCATTGAGCACATCACCGCCCCACTGGGCGCTTCATAAATGCTTGCCGCCACCGTCAACCCCTCATACGTCCCTTCTTGAATCAAAGCCATTTTCTCCCTCTTTCGTATTTCTTCGCGCCCTTAGCGCCTTCGTGTGAAAAATCTTCTCTTTCCGTTTCGTCCGTTCTGTCCGTGTTTGTCCGTCAGCGGATAATCGCACCCCACACCTCCGCCCCCACATCCCCAAGCGGAATCGTTTCCTGCGTAGTCCGGCTCTTCGCCATGCAATGGGGCACTTCCGCCGAGTACAGTGTCCGAGTTCCAGCCCCGCGCCCTTTGCCATCCTTCCCGACACTCACGTCATACCCAACGAACAAGACATGATCGGCCCACTCCCGGACCCGTAAACGAATGGATGCTTTCCCGCTGTTCGGACTCTGGAGCCGCGGTTCATACCGCAGCCAGTCCTCCCCGGCCGGGTTCGGCACCGTGGAGGTGCAATCGTGGCAGACAAATACGACATTCCGGCCGGCTCGCGCGTGGCGATCCAGATCAGCCAGCAGGGGCAGGAACGTGTCAAACACGAAGCCATACCCCTTGCCGTACCCGTACCCCTCGACACTGGTCACCCGTTTCCCGTCGACGAGGACGGTTTCCAGCGTATGCGCCACCGCCAGTTCCTCCGCCCGTGTCCCGGTATCAATCACGATACTGCGCACCTTCTCCCATCCATCCGCCTGGATCACGTCGCGCAATGTCTGCCAGTTGTGGATCCCCGTCACCGGCATGATGTTGGCCATCCGTCCGGATTCCTCCAACTGCGACCGCAACCGCGGCAGTGATTCATCCAGGTCGATAAACGCGACCGGCCCCGGCAACTGCGATGCCAGCGTCGTCTTGCCGATCCCGCCCGGTCCATAAAGCAACACCCGGTGCCCGCTCGACCCCGCCACCTCCCCAAACTGCACCGCTTTCCTCACCTGTGCCATCGGCACCGCAGGCGGCGCCAACACCCGCGGTCTCCCCGCAAAACCCACTTTCATCTCCGTCATCTCATTTCTTCCTTTCTTGGTTATTCATCACGTTTCACATCTCACACTTCACGTCTCACACTCCCGCGAGCTCCCCATGCACCTCTCCCACCACAAACCCCGCCGGCGGATGCTCCGCATCAATCACCGCGTTCTGCAGGCAGAACCCGGCGTAATCACAGAGTTTACAGGTCATTTCGCTCACATTCCGGGGCCAACCGTGCTCGGGCCGTGTCGCCCTACGGGCCTCACTGCGACATGAGAGAATCTGGCGGGCGAGTACCTGTCGCTGAACCTCGAATTCAGCCAGGTCATCCTCGAGGATTGGCACTTCGCGCCGTGCGAAATAGAATTCCGGCCGCTCCTTGGTATCCGCCCCAAGCCGGTCGCCAAATTGCTCAGCAGTTTCGCCCTGCTTCTGACGGATCGCAGGTTTACGAGCCACGTCATAGATCACCAGCGCCACGTCCCACCCGAGCGCGCGCGCCGCCAGGACGTACTGCATCACCTGGGCATTCCCGCGCAGGCGCAACCAGTAGTCACTGTCCGGGGCGATGTCGCAGCCGGCCGTTTTATGTTCCACCAGCCCCAACCGGCCGTCATGCATGACGGCGAGCCCGTCAATTTTCCCCGCGCTCTCGAACGTCCGGGATCCGGCCAGTGGGTGCCGGAATTCAACCTCCGGGTGTACGCTCTTGATTGGATCCGCCGCATAGCAGGTGTAATAACCGGCCAGCATCCCCGAGAGGGTGGCCAGTTGCACTTCGCCCAGTTCCGTTTTTCCCGCCAGGGCGGACGCAAAGGCGGCCTCCACATCCGCGCCCGACCACCGCGCCTCCATAGCCGTATGCCAAGCGGTCCCGAATCGCAATGCATCAGCATCCACCGTCCGCCGCAGTCCAACCTCATACCGCCAGAAATGTCGCCGTGGACACCCCAGTAACGTCGCCATCCTGGTTGCGGTCAAAAGTTCCTTCACGCCGCCACCGTCTTTCCATCCTGCCCACTGGCAACGGTCACCTGCCTGCACGACAATGCCTTCGCCTTCCTCAACCCCGCCGCTTTCCGCCGGAATTCCTTGCTCTGCAGGTACGCCTCAACTTCCGTCATACGGAACTTTCGCCGCCCACCCAGTTCATGACCCGGCACACCCCACCGCCACAACGAGCAGGCACTCAATCCCAGACGCCGCCCGCATTCCCTCAATGTCAGGAACGGTTCCGCCTGCCCGGCCAGCGGCCGTTGCGGCTCATCGTCCGCAAGGCGACCTTCTCCCCGCAAGATACGCAAGGCCGCCGCCTTCTTTTCATCCGTGGCCGTCACCGCAGCCGTGATCAACTCCTCTGTTAACGTCATCGTGTTTTCCTCCCTTTCTGCTGTCCTTTGAGTCTCTGTTGTCCCTTCAACAGCGAAGACCATGGCACGAAACAAAAAGGTCCGCATGGAAGCGGGAGGGAATTTTGAGTGGAAAGTTATGGGGAATCTCCCCCTCAAAAAGGCCAAATTCACCCATTTGTGGAAGAATTCGGGGAAGATTACGGGAATTATGGAAGCTAACGGGGAAGATTAAGGGAATTATGGAAACAAACGGGGAATCGTGAGGGAATCTATCTGCGTCCGAAAAAACAAAAAAGCCGCCCGGTTTTCACCCGGCGGCCCTTCAGAAATCTATTTTTGCGTCAAACTGTCAAATCTTACACCATCCCCACGGCATCCATTCCCCACTTCAACCAATTTTCGCCAAGGCAACAGAAACCATAATCCATGAGCCATGAATCATCCGTCATGCCCCACCTGCCAAGAATGAACCCCAACAATCCCAGCAGCTTCATCCGATAATACCCGGACCCCCGTTCCAATGACTCGAACAACAGATCAAATTCCCGCTCTTTATCCCTGAACAGGTCTTCCCGGAACCGATCTGACGTCCATTGTTTCCCGGCCATCTCCCCGGTGTACTGTGCGTTGAACACCTCACGCATCTCCTCGACATAGAAATCCTTTTGCCCCGTCTTATTCAGCGCCCGATGGACAAAACCTAGGAACGCCCGCGCCTTGTGCTTCGTAGCCAAATTGATCCGTATGCCCCCCGCAATCCGTATCACCCTATAATCCCCGATGATCTTCGCCCCATTGGCACCCACCTGTTCCTCGGAAATCTCCCCTTTGAAATCTGAGATCCCGCCAACGGCGGGTACCAATCCGAACTCCGCCTGCAACTTGAACGCGATCTTTTGCACCAGTATTCCCGCCCGCATCATCCGCTTCACGTCATCCTCGCAGGGGAAAACGTCATACCCACCACCGTGCCGCCGCACACGAACCCGGACGTTTGTTGCTTTTGGCATTTCGGCGCCCTTGATCCAGAAGCCCACACTGTGCCGCGAAAATTCCTCATCCAACTCTGTTGTCACACTGATAAACGTCAGGGTGTTCACATACTCGATCTCAGCCGCCTCGATCACCCGGTGAATCAAGGCTCGGTTCTTTTCCTGGAGATTGGAGTCATGGCCTGGTTCAAGGGGGTGGACGATACACTCAGGCAATTGGCCCAGGTTATGTTTCGTCAGGGCCGTGCGGATGCTCCGGATCAGCAACTTCCGATAGATCCCGCCAAACTGCACTTGATGCTTGCTCAAGGCCTTATGGAGATCGGTGTGGTCCAGAATTCGCCCATTCAGGGCAAGCATGGCCGCCCGCGCCCGAAAGAACGTCGTGAGATGCAGATCCTCGAAACTCGCCGCAGGTTGTTCCAAGTGATGGATCAGTTGCCCCGCCAGGTGCCAGGGGACGGATTCCAAACCATGTTCCACATGAGTAAGCATCCTGAGAAGCTCCGGTACACTTTCTTCATTGCAGACTTTAGGGTACAGAATAGTCCACTCGGCACGATGAATCTCACAACTCTCAACCATCTGCATTCTCCCTTTCTGGTAACCCGTGCAAATGAAAAGGAGCCACGAACATCCTGTGCATGTTCATGACCCCCTTGTCACTAACCAATAACTAACAGCACGCTAACATTCGTATTTTAATCACGCAATCGCATATACGCCCTATCGTCATTTTGCACGGTTCATTGTGCATCATTGGGCCGCTTATTGTGTTTTGCTTTGGGACTATGAGGAAGGTTCCAAAGTCAGAACTCTGTAAGCGGATCGGGCGTGAAGTTTGTAGCCGGCGTAATGCCAAAGGCTGGTCTCAAGAAGAACTCGCCGAACGCGCAGACTGCTCACGCAATACCATCAGCTTTGTCGAGCGGGGCCAATACAACACATCTGCAGATCTTCTTTCCCGTCTGGCCCATGCCTTTGGAACCAATATCCAGGGATTTTCTCGCTCCGCTGGCATTTGATTTCCCGCTCCGGTTCTCTCCGTGTTCCCGCGCATCGCATGTATCCGATTTGTCTGTTTTGTCCGCGCTTTTCATTCTAAAGGTTAAATGACCCTATTTCTCCTTGCTCAAAGAGTGGGAAGTCCCTATGTATTTCACCAAGTCGCGGGTACCTGTTTCGCCGATGACGTTTGACCTTTTGGGAGCCCACAATGACCACACGAATCAACAAAATCGTTTCAGGCGGCCAGACCGGCGCCGACCAGGGCGGTCTGGATGCTGCCCTCTATTGTTCCCTCCCGCATGGCGGATGGTGTCCAAAAGGCCGTAAGTCAGAAAACGGAGTCATTCCAGCCAAGTACCAGCTTCAGGAAATGCCTAGTGCCGATTATCTTGTCCGGACCAAGGCCAATGTAGTGGATAGCGACGCCACGGTCATTTTCACGTGCGGGGAATTGGACGGTGGTTCACTCAAAACCGCACAATTCGCGATCAAACACAAAAAGCCCTACCTGCATATGAATCTGGATAAATTAAGCCGCCCGGAGTCAGTTCAAGCCGTTGTGAAATGGTTACAAGAATCCTGCCTTGGCGAATGTGTCCTCATTGTTGCCGGATCCCGAGCCTCTAAGGCACCCGGAATTCAACAGTCGGTCATGGTGCGGATGGTGGACGTGATCAGTAAGGTGAACGGGAAGTTCTTTTATCCGATACAGGAAGAGGGGTAACTTTCATTCCTCCTGCAGGTTGCGCCAGACACGTTTCATGTCTGGCCAGCAGCACTGTCAGTCTTTTGGAATCCATGCTTTTGATCCAGTTGACGCGTGTTGCCACCGATTCCTCCTGCCGCACCCTGTGGAACGGGCAACTTGAGGTGTTTCGATTAAGCGGGCAATCCAGCAACAGACCCACACATCTCAACTTCTTCTCCATCACTTCGTTGGCATCACGTTCATCATTTGTCATATGCGCCGTTCCTTTCATCTTCTTTATCTTTGGACAGTATGCCCTCTGATGGTGTACAGATGATGTCCGTCAGAAATATTATTTGGCGGACACTTTTTGACCGTCTAACCATGTGAATATGGAGGGATGAGTATCGTGAAACGTAATAAGTCCCAGTTCTCCCGCCTGCTCGAACTCGACAAACGCATCCGCCAGGGCCAGTACCCCAACTGCCTGAATTTCTCCGCCGACTGGGAGGTGTCCCAGAAGACCGTTCAGCGCGACATCGACTTTCTACGTGACAGCCTGAAAGCCCCGATTGACTATGACCGGGAGAAAAAGGGTTTCTACTACACCACCACCCAATGGTTCATGCCCTCCATCAGCGTCAGCGAGGGTGACTTGGTGGCCATCCTGGTGGCAGAGAAGGCCCTTGAACAATACCGCGGCACCCCGATCGCCGCCGAACTGGAGCGGGTGTTCAGCAAGATCACCGACCTGCTTCCCGACAAGATTACAGTCCGGCCGGAACTCATTTTCAATAAATTCAGCTTCACTACGCCGCCAACGCGGGCCATCGATATGGAGACCTGGTCGACGGTTGTCCGTGGGTTGGTGAACCATAAATTGCTGTCACTGGTCTATCGGAGCCCGGAGAAGGGAGTTACTCCAAGTCGGATTGTGGCACCGCTTCACATGGCCAACCTTCAGGGAGAATGGTACCTGTTCGGTAAAGTCGAGGGTGAGGACCGCGTCCGCCAGTTCTCCATCGGCCGGATCCAGTCGGTAAAACTGACTGACCGGGCATTCGAAATGCCCGCTGATTTTGAGCCTGATAAGCTTCTGGCAAATACTTTTGGCCGCTTCGTTCTGAATGACCACAATCACAGTGTCCGGCTCCTCTTCAACAAGGAAGTAGCTTCCTGGGTCCTCGAAAAACAATGGGGGCCAAAGCAGGTTATCCGCAAAAGGGAGAATGGCGACATTGAACTCTCCTTCTCCGCCGCCGGCGTCTACGAGGTCTTTCGTTGGGTCATGGCCTGGGGCCGATGGGTCAAGGTACTGGCGCCAACAGAACTCAAAAATATGGTTGATGATGAAATCACGGCTATGTGCAAGGTCCGGCGGAAAACCAAGTCAGGAAAAGGGGCCAGTAACCGATGAGCCTCATCCTCGTCACAAATGATGACGGAATCGAATCCCCCGGCCTAAGGGCGGCCGTAGAGGCCGTACTGCCGTTGGGCGAGGTGATAGTTGTGGCGCCATCCCGCCAGCAGACTTCGGCCGGCCGGGGCTTGCACGGGGATCAGCATGGTTCATTTCAGCGGGTTGAACTGAAATTCGGCGGGAAAACTGTGACAGGCTACCACTGCGACTGTTCGCCGGCCCGAGTTGTACTTCATGCCTTCGATGTGCTTTTTCACGATCAGAAGCCTGATTTGCTCATTTCCGGCATCAATTACGGGGAAAACCTGGGAACCAACGTTACGATATCTGGCACCGTAGGCGCCGCGCTCCAGGCCGCTTCACACGGTGTCGCTGGGTTGGCCATGTCCCTTCAGACAGACATCGTGAATCACCGTAAGTATGTTGAGTTGGAATGGGCGGCAGCTTCCCATTTCTGTCATTTGTTTGCTTTGGCTACGTTGAATACAAAATTACCGCCGGATGTGGATGTTTTGAATGTCAATGTGCCGGCATCCGCTACGATCAAGACCCCCTGGAAGGTGACGCGTTTGTCCCGGCAGCCCTATTTCGTCAATCATCTGGCTGATCCGCATCATGCCAGCAAGATCGGTGAGGCTGTGTGCCAGTTTGGATTTGATGAGGCGTCACTGGAACCGGATTCCGACATCCGCGCCGTTCGCTCTAACCTGGTCTCCGTTACCCCTGTAAGCATGGACCTGACATCCCGAATTGACTTGAAAACATTCTTCGCGGGAAGGATGGGCATGTATTAGGGTGAGACTCTGATTGTCCTGATCCCCGCGGTGGCGGTCTGTAAATTGGCAGAGTTGTGGTTAAGTAAAGTTGCCGATATTGGTGAAGAACACACTGAAACAAGGGAAATCTGTATGACGACTAAGAAGCAGGTTAAGTTGGAAGCATATGTCAAGGGACCGCGGAAATTGCAACCCCCGATGGAGCATGAGCTCGGGATAAATGGTAAACTCAATCCCATACTGAAAAATGTTCTCAAAGATGATCGTTTGAGGCTGGATATTCGAGACAGACGTTTTAATGTCTACTACCAGGGTGGTAGTCTGATGCTTGTTGATGGACGCAAGCGTAAATGGGCTTTGCATTTTGACGAAAAGTATTTCAAGGGAGGCTCGGTTATCCCTCCACCTCTTCCCGAATTTGTAACCTCGCAGGATGATTCCGATTCCAGTGCTTGGGTAAAAGCATTTCCGGTGTTAATTAAAGGGATGGATGCTTGGTGGCAACGTCATCCCAAAGGTGAACGCACTCACTGTCAGGCGATTGCTACCATGAACACAGAAGTCTCTGGGCTTCCAAAGTCTGATTATCTGGTCCTCGATCTTGAATACCAGTGGGCTCAGCGACGATTAGATATGATTGCTGCCAAGCGTAATCCGACTGCTGCCGATCCTGTAGGCTGGAGCGAACCCATCTTTGTTTTTGTTGAGGTGAAGAGTGAGATGGGAGCATGTTTCGGAAAGTCCGGCCTTCGAGATCATGCTGCTGACTATAAGGACATTATCGGGGCCAGAGATGGGCAAAGTGCCCGGGATATTATGGACGAATTCCGCGATGTAATTGCTCAAAAAAGACGGCTGGGGTTGCTTGATCAGTCGTTGCCTTTCAGGGATTTCTCGGCGAAGCCTCCGGAATTGTTGATCATATTCGTCAATCCGGATGTAAATAACCCGAAATTGAAACTGGATGTAAATTACCCGAAATTGAAGCCCCTAATGGCGGAACTCAAGGCGGTGGATAAAGCTCTTGGGGATAGTGGTCATATCTATCTTATGAACCTGAATCAACCTGACTATCTTATGACCAGTAAATCCGCAGAATTACTGCGTGAGCTCGTATGAAACTCACCATTCATCGTGGATCAAAGCAGATAGGCGGTTCGTGCGTTGAACTTCAGGCCAGCAAGGGAGACCGCATCCTCCTCGACGCTGGGATGCCCCTGACTCAGAAAGACGGCAGTGACTGGCCCCGCGGCACGATGAATCGCAAGAGCGAGGAACTGCGCGCCGAGGGGGTACTGCCGGACATCGACGGGCTCTACGTCGGCTCGGCTCCCAAGTTCTCTGCCCTGGTTTTGTCTCATGCTCATCTGGACCACCATGGGCTTGCGCATCACATTCATCCGGATATCCCGATTTACGCCAGTCGGGGCACCATCGAGATGCTCAAGGTTTCGCAGATCTTTGTTCCTGACGCCGTGGTTCCCGGCAATATCCATGAACTCCCCGCAGGTGACGTAGTGATCGGATCCTTCACCGTTCGAGGGATCCCTGTCGACCATGTTGCACCGGACTCACGTGCCCTTTTGATTGAGGCGGACGGGCAGCGTGTCCTGTACTCCGGAGACCTTCGCGCCCATGGCCGCCACCCGGAATTGCTTGACGCACTTCCGGCTGCGGCCGGTAAGGTTGATGTTCTCATCCTGGAGGGAACCACGATCGGCCAGACTCCGGCATCCCATGGTTTGCCGGGTGAACTTGATGTTGAAACCCGGCTTTTCGACCTGTTGAAGCATGAACCCGGCATCGTGGTCATCATCGCCTCGGGGCAGAATATCGACCGTGCCGTCTCGGTCTACAAGGCCGCAATGGCTGCCGGCCGGGAGTTCGTGATGGACGCGTACCAGGCGTATGTCCATCTGATTCTGAAGGAACTTTGTCCCGAGGCTCCACAGTCGAACTGGGAATCCGTGCGGGTGAAGTTTGTCAGTTATCATGTCAAAAAACTAAAGGAAGCTGGCTTGTACAAGAATGCCTGCAGAATGTCCCGTGACGGCAAAGTGAGTGCGGATCAGATGGCGGCGACGCCTGGGAAATTCGTATATCTTGCCCGCGCTAATGGGGCAACTTCGGCATTACTGCGAAAACTGGGGAAGGCCGTAAAGCCTGTTGTTGTCTGGTCCCAGTGGGGTGGCTATCTGAAGAAGGGCGGCGCCTTTTTGGAGTTCTGCGAGAAGAGCGACATTAACTGAGTACTGAGGAGTGCTCAACGCTTGATGTCACCACATGGCGCTTTTCCGGATGGGATTTCAACGCAGCATGTATGGCCGCGTTGTTGCTTTCCGTCGCGCATGAAGTGAAAAGGATTTCGTCTGGATACGCGCCAATCAGATTGGCAGTTTGTTGCCGCGCTTTCTCCAGAGCACCTCTAATGTTTGCGCCAAAAGTGTAACTACTCGAAGGATTGCCCCACTCGGTTGTCAAATACGGGACCATCGCCTCGAAGACTTCGGGCGCAATGGGTGTCGTCGCATTATGGTCCAGATATATCATTATTCTATTTTAAGTGTTCCTCAACCGCATAGACCTGTGTCCAAGGTTTTCTGGGCCTAAGCAATAGGCTGCCCCTCCACCTCTCCAAACCGGATAACCGTCAATAATCGTGAGCGGTTCTGCTGCAGCATCCCAGGAACGATGCATATCATTCTGTATCTGCTGCAGATCAACCGGAGAAAGATTGGCCATAAAAATCCATTCATCGCCAGACTTTCGAATACGTTCGAGCCTAGAACCCTCTGCATTTTGCTTAATATCAAAAAACCGTTTGCCACTATGCAACACGTCGGGGTGGCAATCTTTAACAAGCCGTTTGACCTCATTTTCGATGTCTTCACGGGATCCGGCTACCGCGATCGCTGGTCCTGAATTCGCAAGAACCTCTTCAGCCTCGCGCATCGCGCTCTCAATCAACATTCCTTCAACTTCCGTTCGCGAAAGCACCTTGCCGCCTATTTTCAACTTCGTTCCCGACGATCCTTGTGTCGAACGTCTTTGAACATCAAGTGTAGATAGTACGTCGGTGCCTAGCACGATCGCCGCTTGGGCCAGTGCTCGTTCAGCTACCCCTCGGACTACCACTGCTGGCAAGTTTCTGCGCGGATTTGCAGCGCGTCGACTTGAGGGAGGTGTTAGGCGTAGAAATGTTACTGCTGCCACAAACTGAGGCTCTATGCTTAGTACTCCGGTGAATGCACCCCAGATCTCAAGGTGAGGATCGGCATTCAACTGCGCCACTGTGTTGCAGAGCAACTCCTTCAGTAGTGCCGCGGGGACTCTTTCATTTAGGCGTCTTCCGTCGAGTTTTTCTGTAAAGGCTTTCGCTTCAACGAATGCATATATTTCGCCACTTTCGTAGAATATAAAGTCGGGCCAATGACGTATGACTCGCACGAGCACTTGGGGGGCGATATAAGATTGCGCGAAGATTCCGGCAAAGATTTCCCCCAATACGCCAACGCTTGACGGACTAGAGGTTTTACCTTCCTGTCGAGTCAATCCCAGCCGGCTAAACCGGCCAGGGTATGGGAACACTCGATGGCCTGTCTCCCATTCCTCCCAGACTCGAAGGTCAGCCAAAGGGTCAGCAACGGCAGCCTCTGGAAATGCCTCGTTCGCGCAGATGATCTGTTGTTCCTGGAAGTTAACGGTATGACTGCTAACCATGTTCGCATCGGCTAACAACCTTTCGTGCAACGCATTGCCGGCATCCGTTCTTGAAAAAAATGGACTCCCATAGCGAACGAGTAATTCATCGGCTATCTCATATTCCCAATGTTGAAAACGAACTTCCATGTCGATCCTCTAAGATAATCCATTCTCAGCATTCGCCTTCATCAGATAAGCGTGTTTCACACACACTTGATTGGCGCAAACAAAATCATCGTTTTGTACCCTTACATATTGCTTCAATAAAGGCAAGGTGTGAGCTATTTCGTCTGGCGTGCTGTGCGAAAGTATTTTTCGCATATCATGCGAAGATAATAGCCCGCCATTTTGCTTGCTGTCACCATATATAGTGATCATGAGTCGGCGACTGTGCCACGATGCTCCGAAACAGCCTCCTTGACAAGATTCCTGAGTTCCGCGAGGAACGTTGAGCCACGCTCGCTGGGTGTCGTGCCGATTAGCGGAACTGATTCCTCGTAGATACCTCTAATATCGTAAGCCCGCTCCACCGTTGATCCCTTGCCATGTCGGGCATAGGCGTTTGCCCATTCCATGATGCGATGTGCGAACAACTGTTGTCTCGAAAATTCGTGTAGTCGTGAAAAGACAGATTGCTTGATTGTCTCGAGCGTGGCCGACTTCTCTTCGTCTGTTGCGCATTTGCCTTCCCATCGCAGAGGATTCAGGATGAACTTTCCGATCTCCTCTTGGAGCCGAATGATCAGGTCAGCGACGGGCATGAGATCCCCATATTCATCCTTGCCGAGAACGCCGAGGCGACGGGCTAGAGCCTTGATTGTCGCCCAGTGTGAACGGCGGAAAGTGGCGTCTGCAACGAAACCTAAGCGGGCGTTCCAGGGACGATGGAATTCAAAGACCGCTCTATGGATACCGAGTACAAGATTGGTGCTATCATAGATGGGTGTGGCTTCGGCGAGGCGCTTTGGAGCACCTAGGGATTTCATGCCCTCTATTAGGGCAAAAAGCTCCTTTCTTGTGCCCTTTGATTTTTCCGGTATGGTTTTGTGAATCTTTGAGAGAAAGAAAGCTCTTCCTTCCGTATTCTCGCGAAGCGTGTTCTCCGCCTGTCGCCCCAAAGACTCGCCCATGGATGAAATGGCGTTCTCCAGTGAGTTTAGGACATGTTTTTTCCTTTCGGGGACGCCTGGCAGGTTAACGCCCTTAACCTCCTCGAAATGCGTGAAACAGAGGAGCAGTTTGCCGACGTGCCCGCTTACCGCAACTGTTTTGATCGCCGCTGTGGTTGCTGCCTGAAGCGGCTGTGCAGCGTTATCTACGACCACGATGGCGTCAACATCCTTGAAGATGGCCGTCACGTTTGTTGAGATGCTGGTAGCAGTCTCCGTCGTATGGCCAAGACCCTCGCCGTCGAACAGCACGAACGGCATTTCGCTACCTTCCTCTATCCATTCTGGCACAAACTTTCCTGCGACACGTATGCCTTCTACGACGGGCGTAAGCAGGCGTCCAAATTGAGGGGCGTAGTTGCTGGAGAACCTGTTTACTAGCTTTAGGAATCCCTTCCTATCGTCGGACGTGCATTTCCATGAGATTGGCCATCCGTCATTTCCTCGGACGATCTCTCCATCGTTCTCAACAAATGCAAATCGCTCCTCGATATCATCCACAAGAGAATCGACCAAGTCATGGAACTCCTTCAGTTCCTGAACGCTCTCCTCGAAAAGCTCTTGTATGGCGTCCCATTCTTTTTTCCTTTGCTCGTCGCTCAGATCGTCGAAAGCCTCGTGAATTAGAATCGTCGCTGCACTTGAGATTGACCCGATTTCTGCAAGGATTCTGAGAAGGCGTTCGCGATTCAATGCCTGTTCCTCTATCGGTAGTGCACTCCCTGCAGGTGCCGTCCGAGAACCATCGTCATCATCCTCGTCTTCAGCGGTTTCGATGTCCGTGACAGGGCGAGCCGAGCCAAGGATGTAAGCAAGACGAAACCGCATATCTTTGTGTTCAAGGAGGCGAGATAGAACCGCATCATCAGGTTTCCCGTCCAACTTGGCCAAGGCGGCCTCCATGATGCATTCCTCCACAAGAAGGCGGATATGGTCACGAGGCTGGAATGTGACTGCTGCCCTGAATGGGCCTTCTGTAATAACGATCTCTGTGTTGCAGATGGTAGTCCTGGATGCCGATGTCGAAGGAAACCGCTCCTCGTCAGGGTCGGTGCCGATAAGTTGTCGCAGCACGGTGGTCTTCCCGGCTCCGGTTGGGCCAAGTAGCAATGCCTTTGTGTAACCGTCATCTCGGGTTGGGAGTGGGATTATGGAGTCCCGAATAGATCTGAGGTCTCGGGTTGCGGGTGCAATCCCGTCATAGAAGGCAGCGACAGCGACAGGAGAGTATCGGCTCGCGGCAAGATCCTTTGCACTCGGACTCCATAGTGACTCGTCGAAAAGAATTTCGTTCAGGTCTGCCACGAGTCTATTCGCTTCGCCTTCGTCTGATGTTCCTAATCCTCGTCTGACTCGAAGACCAGGCCTTCCGTTATTTCCCAGACGAAGGGGGTGCCGAAAAATGACACACCACCCCGGGCGCTCTTTACTTCGACTCAAACTTGCCTTCGATTTGATTGTCTTCATAATACCCTTCGTTGTTCCTTGTTGTTCTGTAATGTATCAAAATATTCAAGATCGTCAACTAATAGATTGAACAACGAGGAACAACGTCATTAAGTCAACAAAATCAAAGGTTGCTGGTCAGATTGTGAATTACAAATTATATCTTATCAACCTTGCTGGGCAAATCGTAGGCCACTTTGATGCCATCGATCTTTACCAAGCCCTCCTTGCATAAAGCATCCAGAAGTGATGTCAGTTCCGGTTCGGAAAGCTGTTTCCGGAACAGGGCATGTAACGTGCTCCGGAGCGTTTTCATTGTTCGCGGTCTGGTTTCGGCTCGTCGAATCAGATCTTTGACGGCGGTCTGAACCTGGGTGTCGAGAGCCGGTTGTGGGGTCGGGCGGGCAATGCTGCCGATACCGGCTGACCGGTTCACCACGATGCCTTTCCCGGCGAGATGTTTGATCAACGCATCGAACCCGGAGTCTTTCGAGATGATGTGGAACCCCGCCGATGGATCCTGAACCGACAGCGCGCCGATGTAGTAGGCGATATGGAAGTCGAGCGCGTTCCGCCCAGCCGTTTCGAGCAGAACATACTCGGCATTTCCGCCCAACGCTTGGAGTGCCATGGCGAGGCCGAGCGGGATCTTTCCCTGATTCGGGCCAACGAACACTTTGACTTTGAACGATCCGTCATTGAGGAGCGTGAGCTCCTTCGGCTGGACGTTTTCGTAGTCGATCAGGACGTAGTTGGTTTTCGCCATGTGCCTCTCCCAAAGAATGGCGGCAGTCTGGCACAGGCGATGGCCAATTTCAATCAGGCGTTCATTGCAAATTCCACCCTGCTCCGATTGCCTCACCCGCAGGTGCCACTCGACACTTTTTCAGGAACGCTTCGAGTTCCCTTGGGTTGTAAGTCACAGTGCGATGCCCGATGCGGTAGAAGGCGATCGCCCGCCGGGCTCGGAGGCCTTTGAGCTCCCGAAGGGTGACGCCCAGGTAAGCAGCCGCCGCTCGTGCGGGCACATTTCCCCCTCTAAAGGTTGTCCAGTTATTGTCGTTCCCAACATGCTGCACAGTATTCGTTCTTTGAGTGTTTTTCATGGAGGGAAGACTACCAAATTCATCAACCCGGGTTAACAGTCGGAAACCCGCCGATGTCCTGTTTGTCCGCTTTGTGTCCAGTTTAGCGGGCGGCGTCTGCCGCGCGCAATAATGCGAGGTAGTGCGTCCAACTCAATTCGGTACGCACTGCGTCCCAAAATTGAAACTTTTGAAATACGCCCGCATATACTGGAGAGAACATCTTGCGCCAGATCGCTGGCCGCACCATTGCCAAATGAGCCGTTTGAGCCAATTATGAGCCATTACCGCTTTGCGTCTCACGAAACGGCATTTCATGAGACGCAAGTACGCTTGAGTGTATTGCATGAGACTCAAAAAACAGGCTTTCCTTCTGCTAAATTTATCAATTCCCGGAAGGCTAAGATGCCTTCCCGCCGCCCTTTACCAACCCGGATCGAAACAATTATCCCGTTATCCCGCAACATCTTAGATATCCTTAAGGCCGTTGGACGGGGAATCCTCGATTGTTGAATGAAATCCGTTGACCGAAATATGGGCCGTTCGAAGACAAAATCCAGTGCTCGTATGGCATACTGGGATTTGGTCAGATCAGCAAACCGATCCTTGTTTGCCTTGTATAACGCCAAAATCCCTGTTGCCTTTCCCTGATTCTCAATGGCCTGCTCGGTTACAGCCTTCAGGAAAAATGCCACCCATTCAGTCCAGGCGCCGTCACGGGAGACAGCCAACAACCGTTCGTAATATTCTTCACGGTTCCGGTCGAAAAATGCACTGATATAAAACATGGGCTTTTCGAGCAGCCCTTTCCGCGCCATAAATAGGGGCACAAGCATGCGTCCTAATCGTCCGTTACCATCAAGGAATGGATGCAAGGCCTCGAACTCGGCGTGCAGTACCGCAAGTTGAACCAGTCGGTCTGGTGCATCTTGGTGAATATACTTCTCCCAGTCGCTCATAGCCGCGGGCAATTTATCTGCCGAGATCGGGACAAACTTCGCCTCCTCAATCGGGCACCCATGCGGGCCAATCCAGTTCGGAATGCGGCGGTACTCCCCAGGCGCCTTATGTTGACCCCGGACCCCCTCAAGCAAGACTTTATGAGCTTCGCACACCACACGCTGGCAAAGCGGTAAATCAGTCAGAAGTTCTTCGGCCTTGCGCATGGCGCGCCGATAGTTCAGCACTTCTTCAATATCCCCCTTCTTCTGCTCGCTCAAACCCTCGCCTTTTTCACCCCCCGCTTCAAACTCAAGTACTTCACCCATCGTCGCCTGAGTGCCCTCGATTTTTGAAGAAAGCACGGCTTCTTGTGTCATCAAAGGGGAAAGAAGGACGGCCGCATTTGGAATAGCCTGTAACGTCCCGTCATATCGCGCCAATGCTGCGTTCGCGGGTCCAATCAGCGGAATCAACCGCAGCCAGTCAAAATTAAGCGGCGGAAATTGGCCTTCGTGATATTTTATTGGGTTCATGATGTCACCGATAGGATGCTGTTAGCTTGCCGTTTTTTGTGCAAATCCCGGTCTTAATTAAAAATTCCAAGGCTGCTTTGGGCGAAGCCGAAATCCTTTTTGTGACCTTTTGAATGGCTTTCACTTGCTGTTTTACATCACGTTCTATCATTTGATCCCATCCCTTCAAAACGAAGCCTTATCTTCGGATCGACATGGCCGATCTCCCGTGAAGCGATCATAAACAGCCTGCGCCCGGGTGTAGGCTGAGGAATGATCACGGTCTAAGTTCTCTTTTACTTCGTGCAGGAACCGTGTCGCGTCCTTCCCGTATAAAACGGGGGTCTCTTTGATGGGTTTGGCCATGATCTTTATCTCTCTGTTAGCTGTAAGGTATTTCCCCGTCATCCTATCGTCAAGCAAACACCAACATTAACTCGCAGCGTAAATCACGCCGTTGTTACCTCGATGGTCTGAGGTTCAACCATCTCCTTAACTTTCCGCATTAATGTTACAGCCCGGTCGCGCTTCTTCGTCAATGCCGCTCCGGCCTTCTTTGATAGTGCAGGCAGGCCTTCCAACTCCTTTATCGCCTCTTCCAATAGTTCGCCCGGTGTTTTTTTCACCTCACCCGATCCTAGCATCATGGCTGGCATGGCGCCCGTGATGAGCTTGGAAAACTCCGTCCGCCCGGGCTTGAAGTAGTTCTTGAGGACCACATCCGCCGCTTTGTGCCCCGTGACCCGTCGAACCAGCTCCATCGGTACCCCGGCCGCCAGCGCCATGGTGATCCAGGTCACCCGGAAACTATGGAATCCCCGGATATTGCAGGTCCGTAACCCAATCTCTTCACCTCGATCGGCATGCACATCGGCCCGGCGACTGATTTCAAGAGGGGGGAGCCCGGCCTTTGCCCGTCCTTCATTTCGGTCCTCGATCTCTTGTTCATTGATGAATCCGACATCCTCGAAGATCTTGCCCAGCCGCCAGTTGATCCCGTCCGGGTTCTTCTGGTACATGGCCGCCAATTCAGGGAATATGAAGCCGCTCGCCTGCCTGGGGTGCCGTCCCAGTTCCTCTCGCAGCATCGGCAACATGGGGATTTCCACTGTCTCTCCGGTTTTGCTGGTCTTAACCGTGACAAACCCGTTCTTAAGGTCAATGGCCTCCCATTTCAGCAGACAGGCATCCCCGCGCCGCATGGCCGTGCAGACCCCCACGATGATCAACGGTCGCATCAGGGGATCGTGCTGGGCCGCATCCACAACGGCCTTCAGTTCCTCCGGGGAAAATGGCTTACGGTGGAAGGTTTCCTGATCCTTGGTCACCAGCTTGTTAAAGGGATTGGTCAACATCCCGGCATCCTCCCGCAGGTGATCGAAGGCCCCCCGCAGCAGGATCAACTCCGCGTTATAGGTTTTCGGGCTGACCTTGCGCTTCTCCTCCGCGCGCATGAAGCCCTCGGCGATCTTCCGATCCACGCCGGCCATGTCCTTCACCTTGGAGTGATATTCCTTAATGTAATCCAATAGCCGCCCGATGGTCCGTTCAGCCCAGTTCACATAAGGCTCTTTGGGCTGCCGCTTCCGGGGAATGTTCTTCCAGGCAGTAAAGAGACCCGAGAGGGGGATATTGCCGATCTTATGTCCAAACTTCACCCGGTGGATCTCCTGGACCAGATCTTCGGGCCGCTTCTGTTCCTTGACGCCGGCGATGACGATTTCCAGTGCCGCCTGGGCCGCCTTCTCCGAATCCGCGCGCTCTTTCGAGCCCGGTTCTCCCTCGACTTCCACATCAAGTTTAGTGCAATTCCGTTGTCCGTCCTTCATCCATCGGCCATACCACCACTTACTTGTCTTGCGAATTTCCAGGCTCATGTTTAACCTCCAGCAACGATGCTCAACACACAGCAAACGACTACAGGAAGCATGATACCGGAAGCGGGCAAAATTGCCAAACATTTTACCAAACAATGCAGTTTTGAGGGGGTATTTTGGCCGAAAAGTGGCTAATCATTGGCCATTATTGCTAATTGCTTCTTGGTTCGGGACCAAAAGGTCGCGGGTTCAAATCCCGCCGCCCCGACCATCCTTCGCTCTGGACCGTACGGCTTGAGCTACGAATGGTCTCCGACCAAGAAACGTGGCAGTTGGGTTATTTCCCGCAACGTCGCCGCAGAGCAATTGCAGCCAGCCCCACTCCAATCAATGCGAGAGAGGATGGTTCAGGAACGGGTAGGGCGCCATAGGCGAAGGTGCTGGGTGTTGTGTTTGCAGTATAGGTAAAACTGCCGGATGCTGGAAGCGATGTCGGATTAGTATCAATGATCCATGCTTGGCTGGCAGTGGCAATACTTGAACTGTTGAAAAGCACGGTATAGACATTTTTTCCATAAACATTATTCACGTAACTTGACCATGAGGATGCGGTTACAGTTGTTTGATTGGCTAATACATCATCACTTGCACTGGCTGAGGCGCCTTGAGGCATACCCGATGAATTAAAAGCGGTAATCGAGGAAAGCGCCGTATCCTTATTTACGTCATTATACATTTCAACTATCCATCCAGTTGTGACCGAAGGAATAGGCGTTGAAAGGGAACCGCTGTATGTCCACGTTACGCTTTGAACTGCCAAGGCCGATATTGGGGTGGAGTTGAATGCCACCATGATCATACCGCAAACCAACCACTTGAATGACTTCATTATAAGGCTCCTCTGATTTTCTCGTGTAAACTCTAGTTCTTCGGGTGAATATTTCTTCTTTAGAGACAATGAACTTTTTTAGATTGTTGTCAATTATTGAAACAATAGAGGATGGAAATAGTCGGGGATATCTTTTTTAACTGTCACCCCGTAAAGGGCGGCAAGGTCGGAGTCAAGGATAACGGCCTGACCGCAAGCATTCTAATTGTCGGTCTTTTGTCGACTTTCTTCCGATGTTGTTTGCTCAGCCCGGATTAGCCAGGAGACAAACGCATCGAAAGCCAAGGGCTTGGTGAAAATGGTGGCTCCCATTTTTGTCATCCGGTTCGAATTTGTATAATCAACCCCCTGTCCTGAGATCAAGGCCAATTGTTTACACTTGCAACCCTTTTGGAAGACCCTTTCAATAAACTTCATCCCATTCACCTTGGGCATATCAATATCTGAAATGATGATGTCTGGACAAATAGCCTCGGGCACACAGGGGCAATGCGTCGAGGTGTAGATGGGGCAGGCGAGCGGGCTGTCATAGGTTAAGACCTGATGCCCCCTGCGTTGAATCAGCCGACTCAACACGGATAGCACCTGGGGATCATCGTCGATTAATACAATCTTCATTGTCACTCACCATTTTCCGTCGATCTTTGTCTCAAAATAAGAATCAACGAGGAGATGGAGTGATGTTCGTCCATTACTTGTTTGGGCATGGCTGTGAACATCTGCCACAGGGGGCTATGGCGTGCATGTTAACTCCATCACTCGTTGATTGAACGAAAGATTAATTTTTGTGGCCATTCCCGGCAATCAGGGGATTCCTGATTCTCTCATCAGGGTTTTACCGATGTTCAGGCTTTGTTGTTGTCGCTTGAATGCCTGGGCTCACTAGTCTATAAAACGTGGCCATTGTAATAAGTTAGGAATAACCATGATTTGCATTTATCGTCCCTCACCTGATCGTCCTGTAACCCAGTATGCCGGCACCGAATTGCGGCGCCTGTTGAAGGCTTTGACTGCCGAGCCGGTTGTCGGCAACTCCCGGGCCGGTACGGAATCTCGTGCTCAGTTTTCATTGACAGTTGATTCCGCCTTGGGGGCAGGGGAGATTGCCGTCGACTCCGATGGCAAAAGGATTCGCCTGGGTGGCGGCAGCGAGGGGGCCCTGTTACATGCGGTATATGCCTTCTGTGAAAAGATGGGCTGTGTGTTTGATTTTTCCGGTGAAAATTTGCCCGTAAAACGTCCGGAACTGGCCTTTCCGGAACTGAACTTCCGTCACAAGCCCTCTGTGCGTGAACGGGGTATTCGGATGCACTTGAACTTTGTTCAGGATCAGTCTTTCTTCTCTGAGCCTGAGTTCGCGGCCTTCATCGACAATATGGCCCGTCAGCGTTTCAACTATCTGATGTTCCATATGTATACGCCGCAGCAGTGGTTCCCCTTTACCTACCGGGGCATTAAGCCGCTGGATCACGCTTTGGGAAACCTCAACCGGAAACCCCTGGCCGAGGACATGATCGGACGCCGGAAGGTGAAAGTGCAGGAGCACTGGTTCCCGCGTGAATTGGAATCCATTCAGGATACCGGAACCCTTCTGGATGCGGTGTATGCCCGCTACAAAAAAATGATGGCCCGTGCGCATGCCCGGGGTATCCGCAACAGTATCTCCATTGAGCCGGAAGTGATGCCGCCTACCCTGGCGGCGAAACTGCCCGAATGGATGGCGGGGGATGCCTCGGCTTTACTGGGGGGCGGCGATTTGGCCAAGACCTGGCAGGAGGAATGGTCAGGCGTGAAACTGGTTGAGCAGGATCTGCGCCACCCGCTGGTGATTGATATTGCCGTGGAACGTGTGCTGCAGGGGATTGAGGCCTTCCCGGATCTGGATGAATTGCAGTTGATTTCGCGGGAAGGGACCTGCTGGCGGCCCCAGGCCGGTGAATCGTTCGATGGGGAAGTCTCCCGGTTGGCGGGTAAATTCGGCCTCCCCACCGGGACGTTTGAGCCGGAGGCGTTGGCCCGTGTGGTGGTTCCCGAACCGGGCCCCGAGATGCATCCCAAGGCGCATCCCTACTGGACCGTGCTCCCCGGCGACTGTTTCTATCCGACAGTGCTAGGCTCACTGCGTTTTGTTGAATTTGCCCTGACCATCCTGAACGATGACCGTGTCCGACGCAAAGTTGCGGAACGTCAGCTTGCCACTTCGATCGCTGTTTACAGTCCGCACCCGGAGACCATTCGGCTGATGATGCCGGGCGTGGCTCACATGTTGCCGAAAGGGTCGCGATTCCATTGTCTGGCCGATTACGGTGCCCGTGATATTGCCGCCAATCTGCCCGCATGGAAACCACTGCAAGTGGCTGGACATCAGATCGGGGTTATCTCCTGGCTGGAATTTGATGGCACCATGATGTTGGCCCAGGGCTGGAAGGATTCCCTGATTGAGAATATTCAGCGCGCTTCCGAGATGGGCGTCGATACCTTGTATTTCAATCATTGGCGTGTGCGGGGGCTGGAACATAACGCTGCTGCCGCCGCCGCGCTCTGTTGGGATGTTGGGCAGACTCCGGAATCATTCGGCAAGGATTATTTCGGCCGCCTTTTCGGCCCGGCGGCGTCCGCCCAGGCGTCCACGGCCTACCGGCGTTTGGAGGAGGCGACCCTGTATGCCAAGACCAATAACTACAACATCGGGTTCACCTGCGACTGGGTGATTCAGAATTCCACCGAGGCGCCCGGCTATTATTGGCGTCGTCTAGTGCGCTCCCGAGACAACTACACGGCGGCGGCCAATGAGTTTGAGCGCCTCGTGGCAGTGGCTTCCGGCCCCGGACGGCGGCAGGCCGAATATATGCGGGATCTATGCCGGATCAGTGCGACTCATATTCAGGCCGTGAGCCACCTTCAAAATGCAAAATTGCCACTCTATGGTTACAAGGCATGGCCGGTGAATAACCCGGCGGCCGCCTGGCCGCCCCCGGAGAAGTTGAAAGATCTGGTTCGCGAAGCCCAAAAGGCTCTGGCTCTCGAAAAGAGTTACATGCGAACGTATGCCCGCTGGGTCAAGTCCTGTGATGAACAAGGCCAGCTGGCGCTTCACCATCAGGGCGTCATCGAGCCCTTTACGAAATTCGCCGAGACCCTGGCGGCCCGGCTTGCCAAAGAAAACAAAATGTGATTTTTGCCGCTGCTTCTAGCGGATTCGGTAAACGCTGCCGATGCCGGCGCCGTAGAGAGCGGGCAGGCTGGTCTGTACGGTCAGGTCGTCCAGATAGCCCTGGCCAATGCCGGACATGATGAAGTGGCTCATGGTGCCGTTTGTTTGCACCATGTAGAACCACGAGCCGGTGGGGGCACCGCCATCTGTCCACCCTGCCGGATCGACAAGGGGGCGCTCTTCATTGACGCGCACCTGAAACATCTGGTGCGTATAGTCCTGGGCTACGGTAAAGCGGACCCAACTCGAGGTGCTGATCAGCGGGCTGTTCTGAAGTGTCCGCCACTCGTTGGTCGGTGTTCCGCCCGTCCGGTTACAGTGCCAGATTACCAGTTGCTGGTTCGTGCTGACATAAAAGGCGTATTGTACATTGGTGTTATTATCCGGTACCTCCAGCATGGCGACCGGTTGCGCCATGAAGTCAAGGTACACGAGCCGGTTTGTCTCACTGTGGATGGCCGTTTTGAGGTTATCTTTCACTGCTAGCATCCGGGTGTGGTTGGTGGCAATAGGAAATGCGATATGGAAGTCCAGGTATTTGGTCAGGTTGCTGGCAACCGCCGTATCGTTGGTGACAATGCCGGCGTCCGCCGAAAAGTCTGCCGTCCAGCCATTTGTTCCGGCCAGCCAGAAACTATTGGTATACCCTTCAAAAGGTTCGCCGTAGGGAATCAAGTTGAAAAACTCTACATCGTCAATAAACGTGATGCGTAGGTCGTTCTTGATGTAATTCCCGACCTGATTGACGTCGGTGTTGGCGAAAGCCCCGGATTGGAACGTGAAGGTCAGGTTGGTGATGCTGTTGGTGCTGGCATGGCTGGTGGCGGCACCGTTCAAGCTGACACTCAATTGAATAGAGGATACGCGGGTGAATGCCGCAGAAAGTCCATCGGGAAGATTGGCAACGGCGATGTGGCTTCCGGCGTCTGCGGCAAACGTGTCTCCCGTGAGGGTGATGGTGACGGGAAAACGATTGTCCATCAAACCACCCGAGGCTTCTGTAAAGGTGTTGCCGCTGTAAGTCAGTCCCGGTTGATTGGTGAAACTAACCGCAAAGATCACCGGGAGTCCTGAGATATTGGCGGCATGCACCGTGCTGAAGGCCGGGTCGAGGAGATTCAATGTAAGATTGCTGATACTATTGGCCGACAGATGGTTGTTGGCCCAGCCTGACAGGGAGGCAACAAGCTGGGTATCGCTGATGTGGACGAGGTTGAAGGTCAGTCCGTCTGGAACATTGGTGACGGTGTAATGAGTGTTGTTGATGAACGTGGTGTTCGCAAATGTGGTGCCTGCGAGCGTGATGGTATTGCTGTTTCCAATGGATCCATTGTTGGCGGCCGCCTCAGTGAAACTCGCGCCGGACAAAGTCAGAAAGGTCGGGTCGTGGAAGTCAACGGCCAGTGAGTTTGTGCTGCCGCTGATTTTTGACGCCACGGTTCCGGGGAATGCCGCATCCAGAAATGCCAGATTGAGGTTGGTGATGCTATTGCTTGCCAGATGCGCGTCGGCCTTGCCGGTCAGGTGTGCCACGAGGGTATTGGCGTCACTGCGGGTGAGACTGAAGGCAAGGCCGGGAGGGACATTGGTGATGGTGTAGTGGGTGCCGGCGGTCAAGGTCGCAATGTTGGTGAAGGATACTCCGGCGCCGGTGAGAGACAGGGTGAGGTTACTACTCATCGAGCCATTATTAGTTTCGGCCTCGACAAAATGGGTGCTGCTGAAGGTGAGCGAGCCGATTCCCGTAGCGTTCATGAAGTCAATGGCAAGCGTGCCATTGGAGTTGCCGGCCACATCCGTGGCGTTGCCCAGCGTAAAGGCGCTGTTGTTGAGTATGACGGTCAGGTTGGTGACGCTGTTACTCGCCTCGTTAGGTGAGGTTTGCCCTGTCAATGTCAGGCGCAGGCGGGTTTCATTCAATCGTGTGACCACACCGGTCAGGCCGGCGGGCAGGTTGGTTACCGTGAAGGCATTGGCGTCCAGAAGTTGTCCGTTGGTCCCGGCGAACGTGTCGTAATGCAGGGTGATGTCAAAAACCGGATTTGTGTCGATGGTGCCGTCGTTCGCAGCAACCTCGGTGAAGTGGTTGGTGCTCCATGTCAGGCTGCGGTTGGTCAACAATAGGTCGTCGACATAATTGGTGACGTCGCTCCCCAGCATGACATGCGAGAGCCAGGAATTGGTCTTGACCATGTAGAACCAGGAACCTGAGGCGGTTCCCCCCGGACTACTCCAGCCCACCGGGTCCCAGACGGCATTGGTCCCCTCGTTCACGCGGATCTGGAACATGTTGTGACCGTAGTCCTGGAGCACGGTGAACCGGGACCAGGCATTGGTGGAAACGGTCGGGCCGTTTGTTATGGAACGCCATTCGTTATTGGTGCTGCCCCCGGACCGGTTCTGATGCCAGATCACCAGATTGAGATTCGTGTCGATGAAGAAAGCGTAGTGCACATTGGTCGATATCACCGGAGGGCTATCCTGGGCCGATGGCAAAGCCATGAACTCGACGGCGACGACATTGCCCGTCGTGCTACGGACATCGTTGGTGACCAGCGTGGTGGTCTGTAGCACACTGGTATGCGTGGCGGAGGAAAGGGGATAGGAGAAACCGCCCGGCGCGGTGTTGGTGTAGGCCGGCAGGAGTGAGACAACCGCCGGGTTGGTGGTGGCCACACCGCTGGCCAGACTTTCGGCGCTCCAGCCGTTGGTTCCGATCACGCTGGCGCCATTGGTGTAGGACTCAAATGAGTCTCCCCACGGGACGGTGTTGGTCACGGCCGCCCCGGCCATGCGCAGTACGAATGCCCCCATGAGAAGGGCCGCGCCGAGACTTTTTTTATGATGAGACTTCATTGGCTTTTCCCCCCTGAATACGCCGCCGTTAGTCAACCATGAACACGAATCCCGCAAACCGGGGACGCAGGATCACCTGGTTGCCGCTTTGAACCAGTCGCAGATTGTTGGGGACAATCCAGTTTGTGATGGAGCCGGTGATGCCGCCATTCGCGGTGATCATCGTTGACGCATTGGCAAGTTGTCCGTTGACATTATTGACGGTCACCGTGGCAGAGGTGGGGAGGGTGAGTGAGCCATTGATGGTAATCGCGCTCAGGGCGCCGCTGACCACATCACAGGCTACCTGGGAGTTGGCCGCGAGGGTTACGTTGCTGGAGATCGTCAGAGTCCCGCCAACGCCGGGGATCCCCCCGCGCAAGATGCCGCCGGTCTGGACGCTCACGGCGCGCTGGATGGTGCCGGTGCCGCCCAGTGTGGCACCGCTGCTGACCACGACGCCATTGCTACTGCTGTTGAGCGAACCGTTGACCAGCAGGGTGCCGCTGCTGACAGTGGTGGCGCCGTTATAGGTGTTGGTGGCGTTCAAGACCAGCCGGCCGACACCGGTCTTGTTGAGTCCACTGGCGCCCGTGCCTGACAGAATACCGTTAATCACGGCAAAGTCGTTCGAGGTGGCGGTGTTATCATCCACCTGGATGGTACGGACGGCGGTATTGAGATCGATGTTGTCCACCAGGGTGACCACGTTATCCGCCGCCGTCGAACTGAGGATGAGCGCGTAAGTGTTTCCGACGAAACTAGCCGTGCTGGCCCAGACCAGAGGCGATGCACCCGCACCATCATTGTTGATGTCTACGGTGAGGGGGCCGCCAAAGGCAGAGAAGCCACCGCTACCCGTCCATTGGAAATTCGTCCCGCCCGAGGCGCCGAGGAGTCGGGTGAAGGTTCCGCTGCTTTCCACCACGCCGCCGGCGAGCCCCAGGGCGCCGTTGGTGGACAGGCCATTGCCGGAGTAGCGGAACACCCCACCTTCAACCCAAAGTTTGGTTGTGTAAGTATTGTTCCCTGTGAAAGCTAGGACCCCCGCGCCCTGTTTGTGGAGGTTTTGACAGGAGGATTCGTTGATGATACCGGACATGGTTACGAGCGGGGCGTTTACGACCCAATAGATGTTATTGTTGGAGTTATTCCAAGGGGTATTCTGGTCGCCGCTAAAGGTTACGTTATAGCTGCCGTTGAACGTTTGTACGCCGTTATAGCCGCCCCAGCGGATGGCGCTGTTGATGGAGCGGTTCCCACCGACCGTAAAGAATGTTTCGAAGCCAGCGGCGTCGGTAAACTGTGCTCCAGTGGTGACGCCGAAGGCGTTGTTGGAAGCAATGCCGATTGTCAATCCTGACAGATTGTTGATGTACCCTGATGTCCCTGCCGTGGGGGCGAGTATAAAGATGCCATTATAACCAGTCGCGGTAGAAAGAGTGGGAGTACCAGTGATGGGACCGTTGAGTGTATTCGTCTGGCCAGTAGCGGCATACAAGGTGACGTTTCCTCCAGATCCGCTGATCGTGCCGGTGAAGATCATGTCGTTACCCGCCAGGTAGAAGGAATAGTTATTGTTTTTGGAGGCAAAACTGTGCGGTAGGGTAACCGGGCCGCCCGAGATATTCTTGAGGGTGAGCGATGAAGAATAATGGCCGTAGATGGTGCCGGTGCCCAAGGCTGCCGCGCTGTTGAATTCTATGGTTCCGTTGTAGGTGCTGTCGTCGCCAGCTTCGACACCCCCAATGGCGTTGTTGCCGGTGAGGCGAAGGGTCCCGTTGCCGTGCTTGAGCAGGGTGTAGGTGCTGCTGCCGGAGATGTTGCCGGAGAGGATGGCATAGTCGTTGGTGGAGTTGGGGTTATCGACCACCTTGACGTCGCGGTTGGCGCCATTGAGATTGATCGCATTCTGGAAGTCGACCACATTGTCTGAGGTAACCGAACCGAGGACCAGATAATGGCTGGTGGGGACGAAGGATCCCGAGTTCCAGGTTACGGCGGCTGTGCCGCCATTCAGTTGGATGGCAAACGGTCCACCGTTGGCGGCGAACCCGCCAGTCCCGGTCCATTGCACGGTGGCCCCGGAGGTGCCAAGGTTGCGATTGAAGGTGCCGCTGGCTTCCCACACCGGGCTGTCGGACGTCGTGCCGTTGAATTTGAGATTGCATGAGGGAATTGCCGCTCGAAGGGCACCGCCACAGAGTATCGTCTGGCCGCTCCAGCCGCAGGTACCGGACAGAACCAAGGTGCCGGCTCCCGCCTTGGTGAAGGTGCGTGGGGTTCCGTCTTCAGTGATGTTTCCCTGAATGGTTGTGACGCCGGTATTGTTGTTGGTGATCTGGCGATTGCCAGTCAGTTGGAAGCCGGTGGCAAGGGAAAGCCCATAGCTGCCGCCAATTGTGAAGTCTCCGCCTACCGTGAGTGCGTTGGTAATCGTCTGGGCGGCAAGATTCGCTTGGATTGTGCCACCATTGATGATCAGTCCGCCAGTGCCCAGCGCGTTGCTGTTGCCGACGCCGAGTGTGCCGGCAGAGAGCGTGGTGCCGCCGCTGTAGGAGTTCGAGGCGTTCAGATACTGGGCGCCTGTTCCTGTGATTTTGCTGAGCGCCAGATTACCCGCGATGAGTCCCGTGAACGTTTGCGATCCACTGTTGTTGATGGTGAGGGTTGTGGCCGTCCCGCTGTTTGTTACAGTCCCGCCAAGGGCCTGGCCGGCGTTGTCGCTGAGGCCGCCGAGGGTTTGGGTGAACCCGGCCAGATCGAAAACGGTACCGGGTTGGATTGTCATCGCCCCGGTGCCAAGAGCATTGTTGGCGCCAAGGACAAGCCCCCCGGCATTGAGTGCCGTGGCTCCGTTGCTGAGGGAATTGGCCCCGCTAAGTGTCAGTGTGCCGGCGCCATCCTTGGTGAGACCATTTGTACCGGTCATGGCGCTGGAAATGGTGAGGTTTCCCAGAGCATGGAGGATCGCCTCGGAGGATCCGAAGTCCAAGGTACCGCCCGAGAAGCCGGTGTTGCCGGTTAGGGCCATGATGCCGCCAGAGGTCACTGTCAACCTGCGTGGGCTGTTAATGGTGACTCCGCCACCGCTGGAAAGCCGTAGCGCATTGTTGGTGCGGTCAGGATCGCCGCTGGCGATGGTGTTCGCGATGGTCAGATCTATGTTGCCGGTGTTGGAGAGCGTATCGAGGGCATCGTAGGCGGCCAGAGGAACGAAGCCGTTGGCGGTATAGGAGGCAAAGGTTGTGCCGAGACCCGTGTTAGAAGCGTCCGCCATGGCCCAGGGGAAAAGGCCGCCCGTGAGTGTGGTGCCGTTGGTAAAGGTGACCTTGGCGCTGCCGCCGAGGTTGACGCCGCGGAAGAGGGCGGTGGCACCCGTGGTGCGGGTCAGGCCATTACCGACGAGATTGTTGGTGGCAGTGATGGTGCTGGCGGCTGATCGGACGGTTGTGGTATCGGCCCAGATCGTGCTGGCATTGGGAAGGAGTGTACCGCCACAGAGGTTCAGGGCGACCGCATTCACCTTGCCGGTGGTGTTCAGTGTGCCGGAGGGGTTCAGGTTAACGGTGGTGAACTTGACAAGAGATCCGTCACCTTTCTTAGGACCGCCGATGGCTACGCCGCCGAGGATGGAGCCGTTGTTGATGTTCAGCGTGTTGCCGAACAGTTGACCCGCATCGGTGCCGCTGTTGATGGTTCCGCCTGCGGTGATGTTGAGGATATTGGCCGTGATCCGCGCGGCGTTATTGCCACCGGCACCGGCATAGATCAGATAATCGACCGGACCGGTGTCGAAGGTTCCGTCAATGACGTCCTGATTCACCGTGTTTGTGGCGGCGAGTACGGCGTTACGCAGGTTCACCACGCCGCCGTTGCCGCGCAGCAGGGAGAAGACGGTGGCGGGGGTGCTGACAAAGAGGATCCCGCCCATGATGTCGACGTTCTTGACATTCCAGGCGTTGGTGGAGGTCACCCCGCTCCGGTAATCGGTCCAGGTTCCACCGGGTGGCGTGTTGGCGTTGCCGTTCGCCCAGAGGTTGAGTTTGGCGGTGGGTGCCGAGACCGTGCCATTAAAAGAGGGGGCGCCTGAATTATTGGCGGCAGCAATGGCGAGAGTTCCGGTAGCCCCGTCAAGAATAACGGTCTGGCCTGCACTGCCATTGTAGGCAGCATAAACCAGGCCGGCGTTATTGCCCAGGTGGAATTCGCCGCCGAAAAGGGCGTTGGCATTGCCGTTTAATGTGAAGTTGGAGGAGATAATGTTAAAGCGGTTAGTTAGCATCATTGGGATGCTGGGATTGAAGCTGAAGGTTCCACCCGGGACGGTGGCGGTGTTGGAGATGACGCTAGAGCCAAAGCAGACGATACTATTGCCGTTGGTGGGTGCGTAGGTGATGCTGCCTTTGCCGCGGGAGTCGCCGGCAGTGGCGCCACCAGAGAAGGAAAGCCCCGAGGCCGTGCCATTTTTGAAGGTAAAACCGCCGTCATCTCCGGCAAAAATAGAGCAAGTTCCCGTGATGTCTCCCCCGACAAACGTCATCGTTCCAGCGCTATAGTTATAAGCCATGGTGGCCGGCGATACGGCAACAGGTACGCCGTTCAGGCCAATGAAGATGGTTGTGTTGGCTGAGCCATTATTGCCCTGGAACAGTACTGTGTCGCCATCGACATACGGGTTTGTGGTCCAGTTGGTTGCCGTGGTATTCCACTCGCCACTGCCGCTCCCATTGTTCCAGGTGATGGTCTTGGGTGCCGCCATTAACGACTGGGCCATGGCGAAGCAAGCTGTAAAGAATGTGAATAACGACAGTTTGATGTGTGTGTTCATGATGCTTTCCTTCCTAAATGCGTTCCTCATAATGTCCCGCTCCCCATCCTCACCGTTCCCCGACGGATCAATTTTGGTGCGATTAGTTGTCTTAGTCGCCGGCCCCGTCCGGTGATGATGTGATCAACGGCTTGCTTCATCATAGGACGCCGGTCGAGAAGCAAGGTGTCAACGGTTTCGCAGGCCGGTTCGCAATCGCATTGCACGGTGATGATGCCGATATCGGCAGGGATAGATCGTCCGTGCTGGCGTAAAATATTTTGGAACGTGACGGCGTTTCCTGCGGAGCGGCAAAGAATGCCGGTGGAAGGGGGGACCTGTTGAATGAATTTATCGAGAAGAGGAAGGTGGTCGGGATGTGCGAGGATGTCGGGCATCTTGAACCGATGCACATCGGGTATGTACTCCCGGCCTTGATCGCGCAGGGCTTGCGAAAAGCCTGCCTCAATCAGACGTTCGAAAGGAGAGTCGGCCATATTGGCGAACATGATGTTTCGGTATCCGGCCAACATCAGGGTGGTGGCGGCGGTCTGTCCGGCCTGACGGTAGTCGGGGAGAATGAAGTCCTGATCCGGCAGGATCATGGAATAAGGCTCGACATGTACAACACGTGTCCCTTGGGCGGCGATTTCTTCCAGAATATCCTCGTTGACGGGATGCTTGGGTGTGCAGATGGCAACCAATCCCAGGCAGCGGTTGTGGAGGACGGTCTCAAGGAATTGTCGCTCTCTGTCCGGGCTCCAATAGAAGGGTGTTTGTTGATAGACGCTCAGCATGTGGTCGGTCTCCATAATGATTTTCTGGAGATCGCTCAACTCGTGTGAGTCTTCTGTGAACATGACGGCAATGGCGGTGGAGGGGTGGGCATCCGGTGCACTGGCCCGGGTGACATAGGTTCCTGCCCCGCGCTTGGTTGAAAGCCAGCCTTCCTCAACGAGGCGGGCAATGGCTTTCTGGACGGTGGGCCGGGTGCAACTGAAGCGTTCGGCCAGTTCCTCCTGACGGGGGATCATGGAGCCGATAGGGCATATCCCTTTCGTGATATCGTCACGAATGCCTTGCAGAACTGTGGCGGAACGTTCGCCAAGGCCGGAAAAGTTGATTGTGCCACCCATGTTCGATACCCCCTTCAAATAATGTTTAAAACTATGGCATAAAAACATTGATAAGGCAAATAATAATTATCATACTATTTTCATAGTCTTGTCATGTCTGAAGATTAAATATTATCAATAATTATTGAAATTGTTGATAAGAGAGTATATATTATATCTTATGAGTGAAGACCGTTTGTATTCTCTTCGTACTCCAGAAGAGGTGGCGCTGGAGTTGTCGCAGAAGGTGCGGCAATTGCGTTTGGTTCGGAAGTGGAAGCAGGCGACATTAGCGACCCGGTCGGGTGTGACACTGGCCTCGCTTCGTCGATTTGAGCGCAGCGGGGAGATCTCGCTCAAGAGCTTGCTCCGACTCTCGTTTGCATTGGGTCGGCTGGATGACTTTGATGGTTTGATGCATCCGCCTGAAGCGGGCAGCATCCGTGAGCTTGAAGCCCATGAATCTCAGCCCAAGCGGGGAACTCAGTGAAGAAGCTTGATCGTGTCATGAGATCATGTTGGTGATAGCGAACCCCGGTCTATTGCTAAAGCTTATGAATATTGGCTGTTGCAAGGCAGTCAGCAGTCTTCAGTCCGGACTCAGTGAACGGGCGACGGTTACCAGTTGGTAGGCAATGTCGGGCTGGGGAATATCTGTCACATCCACTTGCGTGCAGATCCCTTTCTGCGTGATGCCGAGGAGGGTGAGGCGGATGGGGGCCGGTGTTTTCAGGGCGGTTTCAAATCGGGGGCTGCGAGGGAATCCCGTGACGGCGGGAGCGAAAAGTGCCTCGCGGTAGACGGCCAGTTGAAGGGCATAGCGTGCGGTCAATTCCGTGGCCGCATGGGCGGAGAACTTGTAATCCAGAATGTGCCAGACTCCATCCTTGAAATAGAGCAGGTCGACTTTCCCGTCGGTGATGACTTCTGCGGCATCATGTTCAAAGCGGGCCGCGAAGGGCAACTCCCGGATCAGGTTGTCCCGGGGTATGTCTTTTAACAAGCCACCAATGCGAGTGGCGGCGGCGGTGACGGAGGTGATGAGTGTGTCCCTGTCAGTCGAGGAAAGCCGCTCGAGTTCCAACGCCTGCGAAATCTGACGCTCAAGCGGGAGGCCGGAATGATAGTCCAAGGTCTCCAGAACCCGATGTGCCACCGTGCCGAGTTGGGCCTGGCTAAAGGCCGACGCATCATCGTCTCGGGGCTGAAGGCCGTGCTCGACGTCAGCTTCAGGGGGGTCTGCCGATTTGCTGGTAACATTTATCGAGGCCATCTGGATGAGGGGCGTGGGTCGCACCAGCGCCGTGACCGGATAACGATACTGTTCTTTGACCGTAATTCGTTCTGCCTGGGCCAGACATTGAGTTAATTGATCTGAAGTGATCAAAGGTGTGTCAGGGGGTGTTGCTCCCAGTGTCTGCCACGCTGCTTCAACTTCACCGTAAGGCCGGAGGCGGATCAAGGCGGGCTTAAAGTCACAGGCAAAGAGATGTTGATTGAGCCAGGCCCGCCAGGTCCCTTCGCTCCCCATATTGGGATTCTCGCCGGAGAAGATCAGGAGATCCCGGGCCCGGGTGGCGGCCACATAAAACAACCGGCGTGATTCCTGGTCGCGGTCAAGTTTATTGCGCTCCACTTCTTCGGCATATCCTTCGGAATCAACCTTTTCCAGCAGGGTATCATCGTCATCGTAGAACTTCAGCCGCGCGGCAAGGGTGGAACTCTGGTCATCGATTCCGCGAATGACCTGAATCCAGCGGCTGTCATTGCGTGGCGTGCGGCGAAGGTCAGGGACAATGACGACGGGGCTGGACAGGCCCTTGGCGGCATGGACGGTGTTGATGCGGACCGAGTCATCGTCGGGATCGAGCACGGCGGCATCCGGGGCTTCGCGGCCTTCCGCAATTTCCTTTGCCAGGCGACCGGCGACGGCCTGAAGGTCGAGGTTTTCGGAGCGCTCGAGTTCCTGAATCCAGGAGAGTAATTTTTGAAGATTGGCCAACCGTTGGACCCCATGGAAGGTCCCTGTGAGAATGGCGTCATAGCCGGTGAGCCGCACGGCCTCGCGCACCAGTTCCACCGCGCTGACCCGGCCCGCCAGCGCGCTGAGGCGGCGCAAGCAGGAGGCGGCGCGGAGAAAGGCCGCCGCGTCGTTGGCCGAGGCCCTGGTGGCCAGATCGCGGGAAAGGTTCCGGGCGGCTTCTCCTTCGGCGGTGACAATACTCCGTAACGATGGATCGGTGACATTGGCTGACAGGATGGCCACGGCGTTGTCGGACAAGGCGCAGAAGGGGGAACGCAGGACGGCGAGCAGGGTTTGGCGATCAAGCGGGAAGGCCAGCCAGGAGAGAAGATTGGAGATATCCTGAACTTCCTGCCGCATGAAAAAGCCGCGCCCGGCGCCATCGGTCGTGAAGGGGATGTGCTCTTCCTGGAGCGCCTGCTCGTAGAGATCCTGGCGCTGGGTGGCCCGTAGCAGAATCAGGATATCCCGGAACCGGTAGGGCTGGCCCTGCGGTGTGATCCAGGACTGAGTGGCCGAATTCCAGACCCGGGGCGGATGCCATTGGCCGGTGTTGGAGGGCGAAGTCAGCAGGCGGATGCGCCGTGCCACGGCGCGGGCTTCTAGTGCGAGGGCCTGTTCGGCCTGCTTGGCCGTTTGTTCCCAGTTGGTAGCCGCTGTGGATGAGCCCTCGGCGGCCAGTTTCTTGACGTCGCTTTTCTTAATGGTGATCCGAGTACAGGCATCACTGGCCTCGCCGCCAGTTTTGGATTTCCTGCCAGGGATGGTGATCTGGTCTTTAGGCGAGGGGAGAAGTTCCCAGTCTGGAAGGAGGCATTCCACGGCTGGTCCCTGACTGGCTGTGGCGGCGGGGCAGGGTAATAACTCCTCGGTTTCGCCATAGAGTTCCGTGCCCATGATGACGCCGGCGAAAATATCATTTACCCAGTCCAGGATTCCCTTCTGACTGCGATAGCTGGTGCGAAGGGGGATCGGGTTGAGGCTTAGGCTTTGGCCAAGTTTCTCCAAGCCGTCAGGATCTGCGCCGCGCCAGCCGTAGATCGTTTGCTTGGTGTCGCCGCAGGCTGCCACGGCGGCGCGAGTGGCTTTCTGGACAAGTTGGATCAGTTCATTTTGCAGGCGTGAATTGTCCTGGGCCTCATCGACGATAATGACATCGGTGGCGGGCACGGCGGCGGGGTGGCGCTGGATCAGCTCACGGGCCCGGAATAACAGGTCATCAAAATCCAGCACGCCCTGGACGCTTTTTCGGGCCGTGATGCCGTGGGCGCAATCCTGTGCCAGGGTCACGAAGGAGATCAACAGGCGGGCGGCCTCTTGCCGCTGGGCGTAGGATGCCAGATGAGTGAGGGTGGCTTGGGTCGAAAGCCGCATGGCCTTGACGTCTTCTGTCTTCCCCCATGCCTTCTGGGTGAGCGGAATCAGTTTCTGGGCGGCCTTCGCAATGGCGTCGGGGGTCGGGGTGACACCCAGAAGGCGTATAGTGGACCGTAATTCCGCGGCCATCGCCTTGATGGTATTGCCCGTCACGGCATCGGCTTTCAGTTGGAGTGGTGTCAGGAGGGCTTGGAGATCATGGAGGCGGGGTTCCGCGGGTTGAAGAACCAGTGTGGAGGGATCGGCCTGTTCGAGGTCTATGCCCCAGGTGGCACAGAGGCTGATGGTTTGCAGGGTGGCCTTTTCAATCTGTTCCACGCCGTGGCTTTCGCACAGGGTTTCAAGGTCATGAACATAAGCAGGATTCCCCTGGCTGAGCGCGGCGCGTAAGGCCGACTGGGCGGCGTCACTTCGCAGTACGGCGGCATCGGCTTCTTCCAGCACGGTGAGCGTGGGAGATAAGCCCAGTTCCAGGGTATGGCGGGCCAGCAATTGCTGGGCAAAGGCGTGGATGGTCGAGATGGTGGCGCCGGAAAGGCGGCGAAGCAGGCTCCAGCAGAAGGCTTCGTTCTCCAGGTTGCCCGTGGCAAGTTCCTTCTCGATGGCTTCGGTGACGCGTGACCGCATTTCGGCAGCGGCGTTCCGGGTGAAGGTCAGCATTAGAATCCGGTCTGGGGGAATGCGTAGGCTTCCATCAAAAATCGATCCGCTGGGGGTCCCAGGCAAAGACGTATCATCGGCTGGATAAGGCCGCCCGAGCAGCAGCGCCTGATACAAGCTGACCACCTGATGGGTTTTCCCCGTCCCGGCCGAGGCAATGAAGCGGATGTTCTGGCAAGGCTGTGTCATGCTAAAGCTTATGAATATTGGTCATTATTAAAAATCTGGCTCTTCAGGATTTCCCGTGTGAATTCTGATTGGTCTTTGGTGGACATATGAATCTCAACCATCGACTAAGCGAGTCGACTAAGCGTAACCGAGTAAGTGTTGGACTAAGTGCCATGGGAAGCAACCTTTGAGAGCGATGTGAGCATTGCCGCGATACCTCTTAACATTTCACGGCCGTCTTCAACTTGGGAAGGTTCCGCAGAACCCTTGGCCGTTGCCAAATCCACGAGTGATGCCGACTGGACTGTCGCTTTGTATGCGATGGCGAGAAACTTCGCTTGATCGGCTCCGCTGAAACGACCATTGCCCTCTGCTAGATTGAGAACAATCGCCGTCGTTGACGTATCGAGTTTGGAAAAAAGATCCGCACTGCACGAGAATGCTGTGAGCAGGCTTTCGACCCAACCCGTGAGTCGGAGTGCTGTCTGATACACGTCCAGATCCTCATGACTAAACAACCTACCCTTCTCTGTGCGATACAAGGCATGATCTTCGCACACCCTGTTGGCTGTTGTCTTCCGCATGGCAATGAGAATGCTGACGATCTCGGCCAACAAACGTTTGCCGGGAAAGACGTCTTGGTTCGCCAGAAGTTTTTTCGCGACAAACACATCCAAGCAGGCGGCGCACTCAAGCGCTGACCCGTTGGCGTGTCCCAAATAGACGATCCGTTCCTTCGGAGACCACGAACTACTAGCGTGAGCAATGTTTACGATAATGCTCTCGGCTCCGCGATCAAGGTGGTCGCATGCGGCAACTCGCCGCCGCATGCCATCGAGCAATTCGCTTCGAGTCGCCGCAAATTCCATGCTTTTCTGGTATACAGTTAATTTCTCGTGACCAAACAGTTGTGCCATAACACATGCTCCTGTCTCCCAACACTTCGTCCCACACTTACTCGGTTACGCTTAGTCGACCTGCTTAGTCGATCCCATTCCATTGAAATAATCCAATACACCCTTGGTCTCAGCAATGAGAAGTGATTTTTTCACAGCTGTTTTTTTCTTCACGGACATGGTTCTATCTCCCTCATCCTTGATATTACAAGCGATCTCAGTATCCGATTTTCTGAAACTATCCTAATTTTGCCAACTGTTTTACCGCCTCTGCAATTTCATCACGCAGGGACTTTGGTTCCAACCTCCGGATATGTAGTCCACAGCTTAAAACCCAGGGCACAATATCCCGTACATCCACCACAGGGAACTCTAACACCAGTCCTTTGTCTTTCCGCCAGGTTATTTTCTGTTTCGGATGCCAGGCCCGCTCGGATATGTAGGTGGCCACCTCGGAGCTGAACTGGATCTTAACTTGCACCGTTTTCCCACCGCCTCCGGTATGGATGAATTTGCCAAATCGGTTCTCCATCATCTTGCCGGCATCAAACCCCTTGGGTGGTGTGAAGGTTAACTCCTGCAATTCCACTTTTCGGATGCGAGAGACTGCGAACTGGGCGATATCACCCCACCGCTTTTCATGTGCCAGCACATACCATTCGCCTTCGATGTTGGCCATGTGCAATGGGTGAATCGTATGAACTTTGAACTGATCTGAACGCGGCGAGGCGTACTCAATGGTTGTCACGCGCTGGTGAAGCAGTCCCCGGATTACCCTTTTCCACACTTCGGCAAGAATCGGACGGGCTGGCGCACCGCTGAAGGTGAAGCGACTGAAAATCAATTCCGGCGCCATGGATATCTTTTCCGGAAGAAGCTGGGCCAACTTGGCGTAAATGGACTTCAACTCACCTGCCACCGGCGTCCCTTTGTACATTTCCAATGCCTGCGTCCCCACCAAAAGTGCCAGAATATCGCCTTCGCTCATGAGGATGGCGGGCAGGAACCAGGTTTTGTCCCGATAATAAAGGCCGTGCCGGATGGCGTCGTATTCAATGGGCGCGTCCAGTTCATCTTTGAGATAGTCCACATCACGTTGGATGGTCTTGGCGCTAACCTCATATTTCGCCCCTAAAGTGGCGCAGCTTGGGAACTTGCCGCCTCTGATTTGCGCGTCGATAAAAAGGAGTCGCCGGTATTGCGGCTTAAACTTGCTGCCAGCCATATCTGCCTCTTTCTTTCAGCATGGGACAACATCTGTCCTACCCCGCAAGCTACACTGCTCTTATTCAGTTAACAAGAGAAAGTGAGCAATAAAATGAACAGCAAAATGAACAGGATATTAACCAAGATCAACACGTTGAGGAAGGCCGAAAAATTCGAGCAGGCGTTTATGCCTAGAGAACAAATAATCTTCGGTTCGCGAGCTTCGAGCGCTATATTGTCAAAAAATACGGGGCATACGTTTATCCTTGAAAAACTTTTCTACTGCGCTTTAAAGCCGCTGTCACAAGATAGGCGAAAACTACACAGTGTGACATGCGATTACAAGATGAATGCTTTTTGGATCTGCGGGATGTGCAGTAGTAGTAGTGGCAATAACCCTCTTCTTGCAGCCATACGGGGATGGTGTTAATTTGGTGCTGTGAAAATGATTAACAAAGCGTTGGCCGATATTCAATCCACTCAAGATTTACTTGAGCGGGCCATGAAGTTATCCGGGCTGGTGACAACGGTTTTTAAGGAAGCTGGCTGGGAGCTTGTGGTTGTCGGTGGATCTGCTGTGGAGTTCTACACCGAAGGCGCCTATATGTCCGGTGATGTAGACTTTTGTCGCCGGTCGCTCACCCCCATCCCTTTGCGTGTAGCACAGGACATCATGAGCCAACTCAACGCAACTGGCGGGCCAAGAAGCTGGATAGTGGCGGGATTGTTCGTCGATCTCTTGGGGTTTGTTGAAAATGAGGCCACGGCTCCTTATCGCGAGCTTGAAACACCTTATGGGAAAATCAGCATTCTGCCCGTTGAATTGGCATTGGTAGAGCGTGTCCTGACCGCCGTATATCCACGCCCTGATGCTGAGGCAAGAGCGGTCGCTGAAAAATTAATGGTGGTCTGCCTCAACGGCGGACTTGATATCGACTGGCAGGAGACTGAACGTTTGGCGGCACTGCCAACGTTCCGGATATTGAAAGAGTTTCGCCAATTCAAGAAGGAGATTTCCAATGAAATCAACCGCACCTCTTAAAGTCTCCTGGACATGGGAAGAGTGGATGCAAAGCCGGGCCGCCCGCCGGGAGATGTCAAAACTGGTCGGCCCCGCCGTAATACGCCGCCGCAAGAGTTCGGCGGACCGCCGCTTGCGTGCCGCCTTCTCCGGACAGCGCGCGCCGTGATTTCATGTGGTGGCCGCTTTTGGTTTTCGGGAATGTCAGGAGAGTAATTTCCCGTCGGTCTTTATTGGCGGCGGGATCACATTTGACACATTGCTGAGCAAATGAGTATATTTTTGCCATGGAGAACGAGACATGACCACGGTAGCAGAGATAAAAAAAGCCATTCTTGCCCTTCCTGAGCGGGAATTCGGTACATTCTCCTCGTGGTTTGACAAATACGAGGATGAGCGCTGGGATCGCCAGATCGAACGAGATCAAAAATCGGGGCCACTGCGCAAGTTGATGGAAAAGGCCCGGTCTGATTTCGGGGCGGGAAAATGTACACCCCTCTGAGCCATTTCACGACACCCGACTACTGGCCTTTGTATTATCGACTTCCATCGCATGTGCGGCAGGCGGCTGATAAGAACTTTGCGCTTCTGAAATCCGATCCGCGGCATCCTTCTCTTCATTTGAAAAAGATAGGAGACTTATGGTCAGTCAGAGCCGGGCTCCACTACCGTGCAGTCGGCATGGACGCGCCGACCCATAAAAAAGGTATCCTTTGGTTCTGGATTGGGTCACATGCAGCATACGACCGCTTTATCAAAAACGGTTGATGGATTCGTCACGCCGCATGCCGTGCGAAAAAAACTATTTAAAATTGAGTCGATGAAATGAAATTGAACCCTTGTATCAAAAAAGTGCAGCCACAGGACAAATACTGCCTGCGACTCACATTTTCGAATGGCGAAGTCCGGCTATACGATGCCAGCCCGCTTTTGGATCAGGGCGGGATTTTTGCTGAACTCAAAGATGAATCGGCCTTCCGATCCGTTCATCTGTGGCACGGGACTGTGCAATGGGCCGGGGGGCAGGATGTCTGCCCAGACACACTCTACGAAGATAGTGAGCCACTGGAAAAATCGCTTCCGTTAACGGCATCGCTTAAAGCCGCGACTCCGTTTCCCCGCGAATTGGACGATGTCCAGGCCGGTGCAATCAGGCGTATGGAGACAGGGTTCCACTTGGGAAACAAGCTGATGTCAAGGGACGAACTCCATGATCACTGATATGGTAAACATTGATTCGGATGAGGAGTTTGAGCTTCCTCATGTTACCTGAAATACAGGGGGAAACTCTTTGGCGATTTTTCTTGGCTGGCAATATTCAGAGGAGCCTCCCGTGCCCATAGTGCGCCACGCCAGCCATGACAAATCGTCAAACATTTCTTTTGCCTTGCCGGGTGCCTTCGAAAATCACCTTCCGGATTTCCTGGATTTCTTTGATCAGTGGTGAAAAAACTCTTTGTTTTACATGATTTAGATGTGTCTGCCCTGCTGTTTACGCAGATTCCGGATTTTCAGCGTCGGGTGCCAGTTGGCTGGCATAGTGGCGGCAGCAGCCGGCAAAGGCGCAATATTTGCATTCGATGGGTGCCACCGCAAATTCACCCCGCTCATATTTTGCCAGTGCGGCGAAGATGCTGGTGGTGAAAGTCGTCATAAGGGAATCGGATCCATTGAGGATTTCTGCCAGCTTTTCCGGCTCAACCGGCTGGCCATCCAGGGTAAGCCAGCGCTTCTGGCAATCCTTGATCATGGCTTCGGCGGAGAGGGAGTAGGAAAGGTACTGCATGAAGACCGGCAAAGTGGTTTTGGAGGCAAAGCGGGCGGTGGCGGCGAGGGCATAGGCCGGAAGCTGACAGTCCTCCGCCGTCGTGATGTTTGCCGCCAGTGTGGCCGGGGTCAGAGTGCCCTTGGACTTTCCCTTGTAGTCCACCACGATGATTGCCCGCAGAATCTTTTCGGAATCGAAAACCAGATCGACCCGGTCAATCTTGCCATGGAGCCGGAGGGTGTGGCCGGGATCGGAAGGCTCTGTCAGTTCAACGGAAGGGACTGCGGCACGCTTCGATTGACTATTGAAGCCAAACTCCAGCAGACAGGGATAACGCCGGAAGGTCTGGCCATCACCTGCATCCTCTAGAAAAGCCTCGGGCAGGGCGGTGGGTTCGAGGGCGGTTCGAACCATATTGCGGAGGGCACGCTGGATCCGGTGACATTGAACGGTGAGTTGTTCCGGGGCGCCCAGCATCCATTTGGCGTTTCCGCTCGTGGCCCATTTCAGAATAACCTCCGACAGCGTGTCGAAATAAGCCAGGACTTTAGCTCCAGCGCCGGGCTTGAAAGAAACGAGAGGGAGCGCATCCGGCGAAGGTCGGGCTTCCCCCTCTTGAAGGTGCCAGACGCCTTTGGCATCGAGAATGGCCCAGTCGGGGGTCATCAAGTCGGCGAAAGTCCGGGCAACCTTGTCGAGCCCGGGGATATAGTCCGGAGCGGGGAAGCCCTGCAATAGCCGGAACCCCTCATGCATGATGAAGTGAATGGCCGTGCCGAAGTCGCGGGGACTGGCATCCAATTCGTTACGCTCAATCGGTTCCACCCCGGCAATGTACTGAAGATAATATTTGTAGGGACAGGCAATCAGTTGCTCAAGTTGGGAGGGACTGAAGTCCATGGGGCCGTCTTTGCTGGGTTTGATTTTAGCCCACAATTCCGGCGACAGAATGCCGGCATATTCACCACCGGTAGCCGCGGGGGCGCTGCTATCCCCAAGCTCATCCTGTGCCTGGCGGGTAAAGAAAGCCTGTCGGTCGTGTTCCATGCGGATGCCATGAGCGACATGAATGGCGAGAGCTTCAGGTATATTTTTTGTCTTCGGCAGGGTGGCGGTGTCATCAGGTTGATAGGCGAGTCGTTGCCAACGTTCATCATTGGCGCGGCAGAGGGCGAGGGGGACTGTCCCCAGGAACGATTCCCCGGGGAAGGGGCGCCGTTTATGCGCCGTGATGGTGCGATGATTCTGCCAGTGAGTCACCAGGTGGGGGGCTCCCCGGGTGAGGCGCCAGCGATCATAAGGATCCGGCGGTTCATCAGGGAGGATTTCCCATGCCGGCCAACCGGTCAATCGCCACAAGGTGCTAAAGAAAACCGAAGGCGTCAGTTCCTTGCCGTCCTCGCCATGCCGGCGATAAGAGAACACGAGGCGTTCATTCGTGGCGGCCAGGGTGGTCAGGAAGAGCAGGTTTTCCTGGCTGTTACGGACTTTAGAGGCTGCCAGCGCGGCGGCAGGGAGTATCCCTTTTTTCAGCAGGTGCTCACGAAAGGCGATGAGTTCGGCATCCGGGAAGAGCGGACTCGGAGTTGGGAGTTGGGGGAATTCCCCGGCATTCATGCCCGCCAGCAGTACGAGTTTGAAGTGAAGGCCGGCCATATCGAAAGGATTCAGAATCCACACGCCCGATTCGTCGGAGGGACCGGGGGTGACTGTGAGGTTTTCCAGGGCGCGGCTGATCAGATCCACGATGGTGGTCCAATTGATCCGGTTGTCCGCAATCAGGGTGTGTTGGCGCAGGGTATTCAGCATCTCGAGCGTGGTTTCGCAGGCCTTGGTATTCAGGATATCGGCGAGTCCTGAAAGGGTGTCGCCGGAAACGGTTACGTTCGGTGAATCCAGTGTGAGCCGTTCGCAGCGTTTGAGCAGATCCCCGAGGCCTGCCTCAAGGGTGGTGATCGAGGCGTGGCCGAGAATCACCTTGTAGAGTTCGCTGACCTGGTCGGCATAGGCCTCGGCCTTTTCACGGGTTGGGAACTTGCGATTCTTGGAATAGGGATCGGTATAGTAACTGACGAGACGACGGGCGAGGCGCTTGGGATCATCAAGCACGGGTTCTGCGCCGGACCTGAGAATGTCGTCGGCCAGCGAAGCGGGATCCGCGAGGCCCAGAGCCGCCCAGTTGATCCAGGGGCTTTCGAGCAGGGCGCAGAACACTTCCCGCTCGCGCGTGGCGGAAAACCGGGCCAGATTAAGTATCGTTTTGACGACCGGAATGGCCAGGAGGGGAACGCCGCGGCGGAAATAGTAGGGGATGTTAAAGCGGCTGAAAACGTCCATGATGGCATCGGAGCAGGCTCCGAGGTTGCGGGTGACGAGACAGATGTCCTCGGGGCGCAGGGGCTCGGGGCGATCATGGAGTTCCCAGGCGATGCGGCGGGCCAGATCTTCGATTTCGCCGTAAAGGCCGACGGAGGTGGAGAAGCCGATGCAGGTGCGCGAGGATTCCGCCAGGGCACGATCCTGCATGGCATAGCCCTCACGCAGGCTTGTCAGTTCCTCGATGGCATTCCGGGTTGACGCCGCTTGGAAGGCAAGCCCATCGATATCCTCGGGGCCGGAAGAGCCGTCAAACAGCAGGCGGCCGGCCCGGGTCATTAACTCCTGTCCCCACCAATCCTGCTCATGCTCTGAGAGAATGTGATGGACCTGAACGTGGGCCTGGCCCAGTTGGGAGGAGAGCGCCTGAATAACCGATTCCTGGAAGGGGGCGACCCAGCGGACGGAGAGGAAGGCGATGGAAGTGGCCTGTTGCATCGGCTGGGGCCATTGCGTGCGCGGGCCTTGGAGCAGGGTGAGAATGGCGGCGTTCACGGCGGTGTCGTCAGCAACCAGAAGGGTCTGACAGAGGTCGGTATAGGTTTGATAGAGGGCGGCGAGATCAGGGTTTTTAGGGGACCGTTTGTCACGGGCGAGCAGGGCAATGAATTCCGGGGCACGCTGTGCCAGAGGGGCAACGGTATGGGTCAATTCTTCCAGGGTTTCCTCCAGCGCGGCGGGGGTGAGGGCGGTGAGAATGGAGTTGTCCGGGTGGGTGGCGTTGCGGAATCGGGCGACAGCCTCCACGATGGCGAGTTCCCGGTCAAGATCCGTGATGGGGCGCAGGAACTGTCCCTTGTTGTTTTTAAGAAGCCCGGCTTTCGCCGCCGCCTCGCCGCAGAGGCGCAGGAACGCGGCCTGAGTGAAATGCCGCCGCCCATCAAAGAATCCATCCTGCTCCAAAGCCCGCCGCTGAACCTGACGCAAGGCGACAGCGGTGGGGTAGATAACCAGGTTGTTCATGATGATAATATTACAGATCTATACGGTGATATCAGTAAAATAGTCAGGCCATACGGATAATCTGAGGCGTGACAGTAATTGTGAAACGATATAAGTTAACCAAATGCCAATCAATGCAGACAAAACACATTTATGGAAGGCCGATGTCGAGCGGTCTATTGACTTCTACAATGACTGGTTTATCCGGTTTGCGCCAGAGACTTACAGGGCACAGAGGGGTATCACCACTTCAGTGGTTCTCGATGCATTCACCAAAACGGCCAATCTTACACAGATTGTTCCTGCCGTGCTCCAATCCTCGCCGGGTCTACTCCCTATTCTCAGAATGGTTACCGCGCCGCCATTGGCCAGAGACCGGCTTATGGGGTTGGCGTATGTTGGCAAATCCATGATTAATGCCATGGAAGGGAAAGAAGACTCGTCGCCACGTCTTCCGAAGCGAATGTCTTCAATCGATATTCAAGAGAACCTTGAGAAACTGTGCAACGTATTGGGGGAGTTAGTCGATTGCGATCTGATTCCGTGGATTGCCTCCGGGAAAAAGCCTTCCAAGCAAGAGATCGATAGAGCCGCAACGGTTATCGCCGACCGGATGTGTGGAGCATCCTCTGATCCGATTATCAGGAATGCTCAAGAGAGGCGACAACTAGCTACTCTCAAGAGTTGGCTGATAAAAAATGGTTATCAGGAGATTAGTACGGAGGCAGCCAGAGATCCGAGAGCCATGCCGGCCGGTACGTTCACGTTTAGGCTTTCCTTGCCAGCAGGAAAACGGAATACCGCAGTCAAGATACCGATTGATTGTGTTGTCAAGCCGCTGATATCGAAGGAGGGCGACATGCCGCTTTTGATCGAGGCGAAGTCAGCAGGCGATGCAACCAATACCAACAAGCGGCGGAAAGAAGAAGCGCAGAAGTTTCGACAACTTAAAGAGAAGTACGGACGTTCCACTCAGTTTATGCTCTATCTTTGTGGATATTTTGAGCCGGGCTATCTCGGGTATGAAGCAGCGGAAGGCATCGACTGGGTTTGGGAACACCGAACAAGCGACTTTTCGAAATTGCTTGTGGCTGGCTATAAAAAAAAAATCCAAAGCGTAAAAGAAGACCCGCAGATTTACACGGCGGCAGAAAGCCAACCACAAGAAGATTTGCGAGCCGTTGCTCAAGAAAGGGCTGACTCGCTAAAGAGCGCAGAGGAACGAAATAAACTCGGACAGTTTTCCACTCCTCTCCCTCTTGCGTGCCAAATCGTTTCGCATGCCTTGCGGTTTCAGCCCGCCGATTTGCCTCTGACATTCCTTGAACCATCGATTGGCTCAGGTGTTTTCTTCAGTGCCTTGTTACGCAGCACGGGTGCAGGTCGGATTTTAACCGCCGTTGGATGCGAAATAGACGAGGCCTATGGGGACATTGCAAAATCAACATGGACACCTCTTGGACTTCAGCTTGTCCACTGTGATTTCCTTGACTTCGCGGATGATCCAGGCAATTTCGGTAAATTTAATTTATTATGTACGAATCCTCCATACGTTAGGCATCATCACCTCCAACCTGATCTCAAAATCCGCCTTCAGTCGTTAATCGCAAAGCGTCTGGGATTAGAACCTAGTGGACTTTCCGGGCTGTATGTTTACTTTATTCTTATCGCCGACGCGCTTCTTGCTGAAGGAGCAGTTGCTTCATGGCTTCTACCAGCTGAATTCCTGTACGTGAATTACGGGAAAGTGTTGAGGAATTACCTGACTTCGAAAGTGACGCTTCTGGCTATACATCACTTTAATCCGGACGAGGTTCAATTTGACGATGCGCTGGTTTCATCATGTATCGTCACGTATCGGAAAAGCGCCCCCTCGGACGAAGTCTCGTGCGAGATGTCCTTCGGTGGTGATTTTCTAGATGCAAAAGAAATTAAGTCCGTGCCGCTTTTACAACTCCACAGGTTGAGCAAATGGACAATGCCGCACTTCTCGCCCACAGTGTCGCATTCAGACGACCTTCGACTTAAGGATATGATATCTGTACGCAGGGGTGTCGCCACAGGAGCAAATGACTATTTTCTGATCGATGAAGAGACCGTGGTCAAATATGAGATACCGAGTATTTATCTTAAGTCAATTCTTCCGAGCCCGCGATTTATTCACGACGCTGTGATTGAGGCAAATCCAGATGGGACTCCAATAGTGGCGGAGTCCCGATACCTTCTTGATTGTTCTGCGTCGCCCAACGAAGTCCGACGCCTGCACCCCGGTCTTTGGAAATACCTGGAAGAGGGTGTGGCAAAAGGGCTTCCTGATCGATACCTCTGTGCATCACGAGAAGTTTGGTATTTTCAGGAAAAAAGGGAGCCCGCTCTCTTCCTTGCGTCGTACATGGGGCGATCGAGCGGTAGTCACTCGTGCCCAATCCGATTTTTCGCCAATTTTTCGAAGGCGATTGTAACAAATGTATTTTTGAATCTTTATCCCAATCGGGAATTAGAGGAAGCCTTGGGTGGCAATAGGGCGAGAATACTCGAATTTATCAACTCGCTTAATACAATACCCCGCGATTGCGTTTTGCAGGCTGGACGCGCATATGGGGGGGGGTTGCACAAAATTGAGCCGAAGGAACTATTGGAAGTTCGAATGGCCACTGTTCCCTCTTGGCTGGAGCCCGCGATCAAGAGACAGTTGATTCTGATATAGGAGGGCGAAGGGGACTGTCCCTAGAAACGTTTTAATTGTTTCTTCTGTCCGTTTTCGAAATAATCAGTTCTTTCGGGAGAGGCGAGATCTTCATGGCATTACAGCCTGACCGCATGGATTTATGGCCTTGTACGCCGACCGCTACTGAGTTCCGGGCGGCGATGGGAGAGGTGTTGGTCTTGACGCCATCACGGACAAAGCTCAGGAATTCACGGACGATGGCGGGATCGGATCCCCCATGGGAGCCTGCCTGTGGTTTCAGGTTATAGACGATGTCAGGTGTTGACCGTGAGGTGCGTCGGGTCCAAACATGAACTTCACAGTGGTCGCTATCCCCGATATTTTCAATCCGGCCTTTGGTTCCGATGAAGGTGTAGTTGCGTTCGGCGTTGGGTGTGTAATGGCACTGCATGTAACACGCCTGTGAACCATTATCCAACTGCATCATGACCATGTTATGGTCTTCAACGTTGATGACCGGCGAAAACCCGGTTTGTTCGAGGGGCGGCCACTGGCTGTCACTCCATTTCGCACAGCCGGGCACCTTGGGTGAACGGCGCTGACATTTGTCGTACACCGACAGCATGCCCATGCCCACGACGGATTTTGAATAGCTGCCCATCAGCCAGTGCATGACATCGATATCGTGCGCCCCTTTCTGCAAAAGCAGGCCGGTGGTATTTTTCCGCTCCGAATGCCAATCCCTGAAATAGGCGTCTCCTCCGTAATTGATGAAATGGCGGCACCAGCCGGCCTGTACCTCCCCGATAATCCCGGCGTCGATGACTTCTTTCATTTTCAGGATGACCGGGAAATGCCGCATGTTGTGTCCAAGATAGAGTTTCGACCCGGTCTTGTAAGCGGCTTTCAGAAGCCGGTCGCAGCCTTCAATCGTGATCGCCATGGGTTTTTCAAGATAGACCGCCTTGCCGGCCTGCAGGGCCGCAAGGGCATGCGCTTCATGGAGAAAATCCGGGGATGTTACAAAGACAGCCTGAATGTCCTTGATGGCCAGGAGCTTGCGATAATCCTTCGAGGTGAATACGTCGTCTCCGGCAAACTCCTTGAAGCTCTTCATGCTTTCCGGGTTCACATCCACTCCGGCAACGAGCCGGAACCCTTCAGCGGGGAGATGGGCACACCGGGCAAGATGACCTCGTCCGCCGACTCCGATGACACCGATTTTCATTTCTTTCATGATGGCGTGACCTCTGATTGGTTTTGCGGGATGATAATATCAGGATGAAATTTGAATTAAACAAAATATCCCGCGTCCATCCCCGGCACAAATCCACCTTGTTCTTTAGGTCAGGTGTCGTTACCTTTTTCGGGCCGTCGTTTAGATAAGGACCTTTTGATGAAATTGAATTGTATGCAACCATTGAGTGAGAGCCACTTGGACTATTTGCATGACGAGTCCCGCTTGAGCGGGACGGCAGAAACCATTGCGTTCCCTGGCAATGAGTCAGATGTTCGTGAGGCGATCACCGAAGCTTGCGCGGCAGGGGGCTCAATCACGATCCAAGGTGCACGCACCGGTATCGCCGGCGGGGCTGTTCCGAAAGGGGGCTGCATCATCAATCTTTCCCGGTTAAATCAAGTGGGACCTTTTTCCCCCGATTCGGGAACGTTACGCGTCCAGCCGGGGGCGCTTTTAACCGATGTGCGTGCCATGGCGGCAGAGCATCAGCTTTTTTTCCCGCCCGACCCGACGGAAACCTCCGCATCGATCGGCGGGATGATTGCCGCTAATGCTTCAGGTGCCATGTCTTTCTTTTATGGTCCTACCCGGCGCTGGATCGAGGCCCTGCGCGTGGTTCTGGCGGACGGTTCGGTGTTGGCGCTCCGCAGAGGAGACCGGCGGGCGTCTGGACGGACCTTCACCGTCACCACGGAAGACGGGCGTGAGATTTCCGGGGTATTGCCCGGTTATACGATGCCGACGGTCAAGAGTGCGGCGGGCTATTTTGTGACCAGTGATATGGATCTCATAGACCTTTTCGTGGGAATGGAGGGAACGCTGGGCATTATTACCGAGGCGCAACTCCGGCTCATTCCGCGTCCGGCGTTTGTGTGCGGCCTCATTGTATTCCTGCCATCTTCGGAGGCGGCGCTGTCGTTTGTGCGGCTGGCCCGGGGCGAAAAAATGGGAAGCCGGGACGGTTTGGCGGCAAAGCCGGTTGCCATTGAATACTTCAACTACGATACCCTGAACCTTTTGCGCAAGATGAAGGCTGAAGGCAAAGGGGCGGATGCCATTCCGGCGTTCTCTCCGCTCTATCATACGGCGATTTATCTTGAGTTTCACGGGTCGGAAGAAGCAATGGTGGAAGGCGCCGCGCTAGCGGCCATCGAGGCCGCCACGTCCGTGGGGGGGAGTGATGAGGCAACCTGGTATGCCGCCACGCCCCGGGATTTGGAAGCCCAGAAGGCCTTCCGCCATGCGGTGCCCGAGGCGGTTAACCTTCTGATTGGAGAACGCCAGCGGACGGATCCTGCCATCATCAAGCTGGGGACGGATATGTCGGTGCCCGATGCTGCGTTGGAGGAGATCATGGCCATGTACCATAAGGACCTTGCTGCCGCCGGGTTGGAGTCGGTCATCTTTGGTCATATCGGGAATAACCATGTGCACGTCAATATCCTCCCGCGCAATAAAGCGGAATACGACCGGGGCAAAATGCTCTATCAGGCCTGGGCCCGGCGTGTTGTGGAATGGGGCGGATCGGTTTCCGCCGAGCATGGGATCGGCCGGTTGAAGACCGCGTTATTGGCCCTGATGGTGGGCGAAGAAGGGATTACGCAGATGCGTGCCTTGAAACGCCTGTTTGACCCGGGAATGAAATTGAATCCGGGCGTGCTGTTTGAATAAAGGAGACGAATATGAAAGCAATGCGACTGACAGGGATTCGGGCCATGGAAATGCAGACGGTTCCTACGCCCGTTGTGGCGAATGATGCCGATGTGCTGATTCAAATGACGCGGGTGGGGGTCTGTGGTTCCGATGTGCACTACTACACCGAGGGCAAAATCGGGTCCCAGGTGGTGCAATTTCCTTTTACGGTCGGGCATGAAGGGGCGGGTATTGTGAAGCAGGTCGGGACGGCCGTTTCGAAGGTCAAGGTGGGGGATCATGTCGCGGTTGAGCCTGCCATGCCCTGCTGGAAATGCGATCAATGTCTTTTAGGACGCCCCCATACCTGTCGCAAGCTTCGGTTTCTGGGTTGCCCGGGGCAGGCGGAAGGGTGTCTCTCCGAATATCTGGTGATGCCGGAGACAAGCTGCTTTCCCCTGTTGGCGCTCACTGATGATGAGGGCGCGCTTTCCGAGCCGCTCGCCATTGGTGTCTATGCCGTGAAAACGTCGATTCCCATGCGGGGTACAAAAGTGGGGATCCTTGGCACAGGGCCTATTGGATTAAGTATCCTGTTCGCGGCCCGGGCACAAGGGGCTGCGCGTATTTACGTTACCGACAAACTTGAGGCGCGGCTGGCCATGGCGCGCCAGGCGGGTGCGGACTGGAGCGGCAACCCCGACACAGATGATGTGGTGCGCAATATCACCGGGCAGGAGCCGGCCCAGCTCGATGTGGTGTTCGAGTGCTGCGGCAAGCAGGAGGCGTTGGATCAGGGGATCGACCTGCTGAAGCCGGGCGGCAAATTGATGCTGATCGGCATCCCACCAACCCTTGAGCGAGTCTCATTTAAAATTGATACCTTGCGCCGCAAGGAGCTCTGTATCCAGAACGTACGGCGCCAGAATCACTGTGTGCAACCCGCTCTCGACATGATTGTCCGCCGTGATTTCGACGTGAATATCATGGTCTCCCACCGCTTCCCCTTCAGCCAGACCCAGGCCGCTTTCGACCTGGTGGCTGGTTATGAAAAGGGAGTGGTCAAGGCCATGATCGATTTTTAGCCCAGGATTTCCGGCATGGTGTAGCTCCCCGGACCCTTGATCAGTTGCGTTTTGGTCAGCCCGAGTCGCTCGAATTTCAGGAAGATACCCCATGCGGCACCCCGGTTGGTCCCCAATGCCACGATGACCTCGTGCTCGCCGGCGTCAGCCTTGAAGAGGGCTTTGCTTTTTTCGGGCGTGGCGGGATTGACGCCGTTCGGGTCGTGAACCAGCTGTTTGCCATCGACCCAGGCCTTGACCGGCCCGTCGTAACCCAAGATCAGGGCGAGCTTCATTGTCTCATTGCAGGAGAAGCGGCAGGCATAAAAGACGACTTCATCCTGACCGCCACGCCCGGCGATTTCAGGGTGAAGATTACAGAAGTTTTCACCGAAGGAGCGATTCGTCATTTGGAAGGTGCTCAGACCTGCCGGACAGTCCAGTTCATCCAGCCGACCAGCCGAAGGGTGAAAGGCGCTGACCCTTAACTGCCGGATAAACGGGGTGACGGCACGTGGCACTCCCAGCCGGACGGGGCCGAACACGGGCAGTGATCGCCCGGCTTCATCGGTGATATTACAATAGGCTTCGGTTCCATAGCCGTAATGAAGATCGGCCTCCGACAAGGCGTCGCTTGATAAGTTACTGCGTATCCGAACACGCGGGCCATCCAATTGGAGGTCAAAATGATTGGAGCTGCCATTGTTGTTGACAACGGCAAATCCGTTCGGGCGTGAGCCGGATCGCAGTTTCCCTGCCACATTTTCAAACTCCACGACGGCCACTCCCAGGCCCCGGACCGTTTCAATGGTGATTTGTTTAACGGCGATTGGCGGTAATCCCGCCTTGCGGCCAACGCGCAGGACTTGCATGGCCTGCGCCATGCGAACGCCGAGAATATATTGGCCGGTGCCGCTGATGTGAATACTGTCGTCAAGCGGAAGATCAATGGCCGGTACGGTGGCCAGATTCTTGATCACCTTCGGCAGACGATATTCCTGATCCTGTACTGAATTCCACGGTCCGGAATTTTCGGAGCCCCAGCCGACCACGCGGGCGATCTGGACGATGACGATGGGAAGGGTCTTGTCGCCGCTGTCGCGCCGCAGGGCCGAAACGAATTCCTTCATGCGGGGGGTGTAAAGTTTGGCGTCGTTGGGATTGGCATCACTACAACCCTGATACCAGATGAGTCCTGCGACGCGGTTACCGTTTTTCGTGAGCCGGCGCACCATGGCGCCATACAGACTCTTGCCGCCTTCGTTCTTGCGCTTGGGGTCCCATTGGTTCATGGAGGTGCCGCCATGGGCACAGGCGATCAGTCCCTGAGGAATGCCGGTCAAGTGCCGCATTTCATTGCCGAAGGCGGGGCCAGGACAGACGCCCCAGTCGGCATCGGGTTTTGCCGGATGCGCTCCGCCGTTCAGATCCACGTGGATCTGATCGACGCATTCCCACATGTTATGAAGGGGATCCTTCGCGATTTCCCAGCGGTCATCCATATAGAAGGCACGGACTTGCGGGTCCGCCGCCAGGCGCGGTTTGGGGAAGAGTCCGCACCCTTGCATATTGGACTGTCCGCCGAGCAACCACACATCCCCAACCAGCACATCTTTGATGACCATCGTTTCGGTGCCGGCCTTGAGTTCGATGTCGTACGGTCCCCCCACAGGTAAACCCTTCAGGCAGCCGCTCATTTTACCGCGGGAGGCGGTGCCGACCTTGGCACCCGCAAAGCCTTTTACCGGCGTTTTCCCCTTTCGTACGGTGGCCGTCACGGGCCCGTTGGCCGCGCACAACCCTGAAAAATCAGCCTCACTGACATTCTTTTTGTTCCGCTGCACAACCATGTGACTAAAAAGCCCGGTCTCGATTTTCATGTATATTCCTTGTTTGAACTGTTCGTTATTGTGATTGGAAAATATGCTGCTAACTGCCAACTGCCCCCTGCCAACGGCTTACGCCCCCTGAATCTCACCACTTGAATCCGATGCCATCCACGAAGGCCTTGGCCAGAACCATGTGTCCGACCTGATTGGGATGGACGCGATCCCAGGCCAGCGTGCCGGGATATTGGGTTTTCAGGGCCTTGTCGATGGCCGCTTGGGTATCCACCAGTATCGCGTGGTTCTCTTTGGCGATCTTTTTGACGACGGCACCATACTTGTCCATGGTGGCACGCATAGGATCCCGACGGTTGGTTTCGATATAGTAGGGGGTCACGAGGATCAGGCCCTTGACTTTAGGCAGGGTCGATTTGACGAGTTCACGCAGGGTCGCCTCGTATTCCTTGATCAGGACATGGCCTTCAGGCTGCAGCGGGGAGTCGTACTGGCGCCAGACGTCGTTGATACCGATCATAATGGAGACCCAGTCGGGTTTGAGATCGAAGACATCGGTCTGCCAGCGGGATTTGAGATCGCGGACAGTGTTGCCGCTGCAGCCCATGTTGACTACGCGGATTCCCAGTTGGGGATACGCTGTGCCGAGCAGGGCGTTCACGAAGCAGGAATAGCCGCGGCCGAGGGGATCAAACAAGCCTTCACCAACAGGGCGTCCCCGTCCGGCATCGGTGATGGAATCGCCAATCATTACCAGTTTCGAACCTTTTTGCAGTTTCATATAAAGCGCTCCTTTGAAAATTGAACGTTTGCCTATCGCACACCGCCGAAGAAAGTGTCAATGAGAAATATTCAACTTGTCATAATCATACTGGCTACTGCAACATCAGTCCCGTTGTCGGAATTGTCCCTTAAAGCGAACGTAATATCGAAATTCAGGATTATCTTTTATGAAAACGACGAGTTTGTGCAAGTTGACGGCGGTGCCTTTTACCAAAGTTCAGTTGACGGATGCCTTTTGGGCGCCACGGGTGGAGGTGAACCGGCGTGTGACCTTACCCATGCAGTATCAGCAGTGCAAGGAGACGGGCCGGTTCGATGCCTGGACCTGGGAGAAGGGGAAGCCGAATGAACCCCACATCTTCTGGGATTCAGACATTGGCAAGTGGATCGAAGCGGCGGCCTATAGCTTGATGACGCATCCGGACAAGGAGTTGGAAGAGAAAATCGATGCGGCGGTCGAGCTTATGGCGGAGCATCAGGGGCAGGATGGGTACCTGAATTCCCATTTCTCCCGGGTGGAACCGGAAAAACGCTGGACGAATCTCCGGGACTGGCATGAACTCTACTGTGCCGGCCACCTGATGGAGGGGGCGGTGGCTTACTTTCAGGCCACGGGAAAAAGAAAATTCCTGGATATCATGTGCCGTTATGCGGATTACATTGATCAGGTATTTGGCCCGGAGAAAGGTCAGAAGCGGGGCTATTGCGGGCATCCGGAGGTGGAACTGGCGTTGGTTAAACTTTTCCGGGCCACGAGCAACCCGCGCTACCTGAGTCTTTCCAAGTTTTTTGTGGATGAGAGAGGACAGCAACCTCTTTACTTTGACGAGGAGGCCAAAGCCCGGGGCGAAACTTCCGGGCGACCGTGGTATTCCAACCACAGTTATCAGCAGGCGGGGAGTCCCTTGCGTGAGCAGAGCGAAGTGACGGGACACGCCGTGCGGGCCATGTACATTTACTCTGGTATGGCCGATGTGGCGGCAGAGACGGGTGACCGCACGCTTCTTGTCGCACTGAAGCGGTTGTGGGAGAACGTGACCCTGAAACGAATGCACGTGACCGGGGGGCTGGGACCGACTTGCCGGAACGAGGGGTTCACCTTCGACTACGATTTGCCGAATGAAAACGCTTATGATGAGACCTGCGCCAACATTGCCCTGGTCTTCTGGGCCCACCGGATGTTCCATCTGGATCCGGATGGCCGATACATTGACGTCATGGAGCGGGCGCTCTACAACAGCGTGATCAGTGGGATTTCCCTGAGCGGGGATCATTTCTTTTATGCCAATCCGCTGGCGGCGCATCGCGGGGTTGATCCGCATGGTTCGATCCAGAGCGCCGACTATCAGTACCGTCGGCAACCCTGGTTCGGTTGTGCCTGTTGCCCGCCCAATGCGGCCCGGTTGCTGGCCTCGTTCAGCGGCTATGTCTATTCACAGGGGAAGGGCGAAGCGCGGGTCAATCTCTATGTGGAAGGCCGGGGTGAGCTCGAGGTAGATGGTCAGCAGGTGCTGCTGCAGCAGAAGACAAAATACCCCTGGGAGGGAACCGTAACGCTTACCGTAAATCCGACCGTGCCCGCCACGTTTGCCGTGGCGCTCCACATTCCCGGTTGGTGCCGAGGGGCACGCATGAAGGTCAATGGGCGTTCCGTCGCTGTGAAGCTGGAAAAAGGCTATACCCGAATTGTCCGGCGTTGGGAGGCGGGTGACCGGGTGGAGTTAACGATGCCCATGCCGGTCGAACGGATTGAGGCGCATCCGCATGTCCGGCAGGATGCCGGTCATGTGGCGCTGCAGCGTGGGCCTGTGGTGTATTGCCTGGAGGAAGTGGACAACGGGCCGGACCTCAGTGATTTGATCCTGCCGCGGTCGGCCAAGTTAACGGCGAAATTTGAACCCAAGTTGCTGGGTGGAGTCGTGGTGATCAAGGGTAAGGCGTATCGCCGGGATCTGTCAAAATGGAAGGGACTTCTTTATCGTTCCGATGCGACGCCGCGCAAGAGTGTGGCGATCAAGGCGGTTCCCTATGCCGTGTGGACCAACCGCCAGCCGGGGGAGATGTTGGTCTGGATTCAAAATCAGTAAAGTAACTTTCGGATATTGCCTAATCGCTTGGCGGCGTTTAGGATTCCAGCTTCATTTTTATTCAACACCGGAGCGGTGATCGCTCCAGTAATAAGGAGTTCGCATGAAGATCAAGAAGGTATCGAAAAGTCCCATTACGTGTTCAGGGCCGGATTTGGTGGCCACGCGGTTCCGTCAAATCCACCTGGATTTCCACACGTCCGAACTGATCCCGGATGTGGGGGCGGAATTCGATGCCGATACATTTGGCAATGTGCTGGACGAGGCGCGGGTGAACTGGATTACCCTTTTCGCCAAGTGTCATCACGGCATGAGTTACTATCCGACCCAGGCGGGGGCCATCCATCCGAGCATGAAAATTGATTTGCTGGGCGAGCAAATTGAAGCCTGCCGCAAGCGCGGGATCGTGACGCCCGCCTACATCAGTGTCCGCGTGGATGAACACAATGCCAAGATCCATCATGATTGGATCGGCCATCTGAAAGACGGCAAGTATTGGAAGTGGGGCGATACCCTGACGCCCGGTTGGTATAACCACTGCCTTAACAACAAAGACTATATTGATCAATTGGAGGCACAGGCTGTCGAGGTGTTGAAGTGGTATGACGTGGAAGGGCTGTTCTTCGATATGTGCTACTGCCCGGATCCCGGCTGCTACTGCCCGCGGTGTTATGACAGCATGAAGCGACGCGGGTTGGATTTCGCCAGCGATGAAGACCACCGCAAGCATGAGTTTCTCATCACCCGTGAGTACACCCAGCGCCTGACCAAAGCGATCCGGAAGATCAAGAAAAATGCCACCATTTTCTTTAACGGACGCATGCGGCCTGGCATCACCGAAGAGTTGGACGTCTTTACGCACATCGAGATTGAGGCATTGCCGACCGGAGGCTGGGGCTACGCCTTCTTCCCGATCCATGCCCGCTATGGGCGCGTATTGCCACGGCCCCTCCAGGGAATGACCGCCCGATTCCACAAGAGCTGGGCCGACTTTGGTGGCGTGAAAACATCGGACCAATTGCTGTTTGAGGCGGGGACTATTTTGTCTGCCACGGCTGTGATGAATGTAGGCGATCAATGTCATCCGCGCGGGACGCTGGATAAAGGAGCGTACCAGGTGATCGGCGACGCCTTTAAACATGTTGAAAAATGTGAGCCCTGGTGTGTGGAGGCCAAGGCGGCAGCGGAGATCGGTGTGATGATGCTGCCCGGGTTGGAGGCGGACGGGAAAGCGATCGGGGCCGGGCATATGGCGGGCATCCAGACGTCGGTGGATGGCGCCGGGCGGATGTTGCTGGAAATGAAACAGCAGTTCAATTTGATCTATCCGACCACGGATTTGAAAGATTACAAGGTGGTGATTCTTCCGGACTGCGGTGTGGTGGAAGCCCCGCTGCAAAAGGCCCTGAAGGCGTTTATGGCCAAGGGGGGCGCGGTGATTGCCTCGCACAAGGCTTCGCTGCGGGATGGCAAATTCGAGTGTCCGGGTCTGCCGGTAAAGTATGTGGGTGAAAATCCCAGTACGCCCTGTTATCTGGATCTGGGTAAAGAGCTCGGGCAGGGTTGGCCGGAGAGTAAGTTCGTGTTTTATGAATCCAGCTCATTTGTGAAGCCGGTGGCCGGTGCCGTGGCGCAGGGCCAGCTGGTAAGCTCGTATTTCAATCGATCGTACGATCATTTCTCCTCGCATAACCAGACTCCGGACGATAAGGCGACAGGGTATCCGGTGGTCGTGGTGAAAGGCCGGGCGGCCTATATTTCTGCGGAAGTATTCAAAGCCTATCGGGATCACGCCTATTCATTGTACAAGAGCATTGTGGCCCGTGTGTTGGAGCAGTTGCTCCCCCAACCCATGGTGAAGACCCAGGCGCCATCCGCGATGGAAATTTCGGTCAACCGGCAGGCGAAGCCGAAGCGGTTGGTTGCACATCTGGTGAATTTTCAGCCGCAACGACGTCATATCCATGTGGAGTGGATCGAAGAGCTCTATCCGGTACGCGACATTCCCCTGGCGGTGCGAACGGGCAAAAAGCCGACGAACGTCACACTGGCTCCCTCTGGCGAGGCCTTGATCTTCACGATGAATGGTGAGTATTGCCAAGTGGTGGTGCCGGAAGTCAAAGCCCACCAGATGGTTGCATTCGAAGGCGTATAGCCAGTCAGCAGTAGGCAGTGGGCAAAATTCTTAACTGCCTACTGTTTACTGCCCACTGTCTACTGTCCTCACCGGGTGGTCATGCGGCGGCCGCGCTCGAAGAAATACTGGAGGGTCTCGAACTTTACTTCGGGTGGGATGGAATGGTCGGAGTGGATGACGTAACTACAGCCCATCTCCATGAGCGGAGCGATGGTGCGATCCATTTCCGCATCAAGGATGGCGCGATCATTACTGATGAGGGCGCGGGCATCGACGCCGCCGAAGAACGCGATTTGTTTGCCGAATTGCTTGGCCAAGCGAGGAAGATTCATCCCCGCCTTTACCTCCATGGCCTGCAGGCAGTCCATTCCTGCGCGGATCAGGCCGGGGACCAGCGGTTCCACAAAGCCGCAGGAATGCACGATGATTTTCAGGCCTTTCCCGTGGAAAAAGTCGAACAGGCGCTTGTGGCCGGGCTCAATGATCTCCTCGTACATTGCGGGCGACATAAAGGGGCGCTCCTTGAAGCCCATGTCCTCGTAAACAAAGGCGCCATCAGGCAGTCCGCCTTCGGCAAAGAGGATTTCAAGATGGCGGATGCTCATGTCCACATAGGTTGAGACCATGTCCTTGACCCAGTCCGGATCCAGCGCCATGCCGGCGAGCATGTGCTCATGTCCGCAGATCGGGTGCATCAATTCAAACGGGCCCACGCCGCTCCAGCAGAAGAATTCCTGGTTATTGGCAGCCTGTTCGCGCGTTTTCCGGTAGTCATCAACATTGATGCGGCGCCGGTCGGTCTTGAGCAGGTTAGGTTTGGCCTTTTCCTCCCAGGCACACCGTTCCGTGACACTGAAGTTGACGTGTTCCGGAGTGGAGGAGTGCTTTTTGTGACGGCGGAGTTGGGCGCCATTTCCATCAAGGATCAGTTGGGTGTCTTCATCTTCCTCCATCACTACAGGCTTGAAATCCAGATCGGCGGTATAGTTGGGCCAGCCGCCAGTCCGCAGATCGAGCTTGAATTGTTCGCCAAAGTCGCCTGTGAGAAGTTTGGTGTCATGCCACAGTTGATAGGTTTCAGGCCATAGATGTTCGTAACAGGGGGAATGATCCACGGGCTTGAGGTTGAGGGTGTTGGTGACTCGTTCTTTGCCGGTCATAGGGGTCATGGTTGTCTCCCGGGTTTTGCGCTTAAAGGTGTATAACTAAGGCGTTGATGTCTAACATTGAAAACGGGCGGGGTCAAGTCCGCTTGCCACCGCGGCGTTGTGTGAAAAGCCAGGCATAAAGGGTGGGGTCGCTGTAAGCCTTCTCCCATGAGTTATGTCCTACCCCCGGGTATTCCGTATACGTCACCCTGCCACCGACGGCTTCGATGGCGGCAACCATGGATCTGCTGCGTTCAACCGGGACGGCATTATCCATGTCCCCGTGATAGACCCGGATGGGAACGGTCTTGAGTCGCTTTGCCAGCAGCGGGTCGCCTCCGCCACATATTGCCACGCCGGCGGCAAAACGAGCCGGTTGACGTTGCAGGGCATCCCAGGTGCCGTATCCTCCCATCGACAGGCCGGTCACATAAATCCGTTTTGGGTCGATGGGAAGTTCATTCAGTTTGGTGGCCATCAGTTCCAGGGCCAATTTCATGGGGAGAGAGGGGAATTCCGGCATGGGGTGGGCTAGCGAATCCCAGGGCGTGTTTACCCATTGCATCCCCGTCGGGCATTGGGGGGCGATGACATAGGCAGCGGTGCCACTGGCTTGCAGGTAATCCAGAATGCGGCCCACGCCATGAACCACTTGAGCCTTGTTGTCGCATCCCCGCTCGCCGGATCCGTGCAGAAAGAGAATGGCGGGGAGTCGCTTGGTTTGGCTGATATGGGGCGGAGTATAGAGGCGGTAGGGCAGGGATTCCCCGAACGGGGTCGAAAAGCATTCGGCCGTCATGTCAGCCAGTATCTGTTCCTGTGTTGTATGTGGCATGGATCCCTCAATTAATAATGTATTTATCCCTTCGCCATTACCATGAGTTGAGGGGAGTGTCGAAACCAAAAACCATAATGAGAATTGCTGATGCCGGAGTCTTGGTGTAGTTTGTGGGCGTGAATCAAATGTAGACTCAAGGAAACAGGAGGTCTTGATGCGAAATCATACCTGGTTCGGATTGGTGGTGGGAGTGATGTTGGGTTTTCAGGGCTTGGGTGCAGAGGTCGCCGTGCCCAAAGGGGCATTCCAGTTGCCGCCCCTTCCGTATGCTGAAAATGCCCTTGAGCCATCCCTTTCCGCGCGGACTCTGAGTATCCATTACGGCAAACATCATCAGGCGTATGTGGATAACCTGAATAAATTAATTGCGGTCTCTGAATTGGAGACGATGCCTCTGGAAGAGATTATCAAGGTGACCACGAATTCAAAGGACAAGGAGGGTCCGGCGATTTTCAATAATGCGGCCCAGATATGGAATCACACCTTCTTTTGGAACAGCATGAAGCCCGATGGCGGCGGCAACCCGTCCGGTGTGCTGCTGGAAATGATGAACAAATCATTCGGGAGTTGCGAAAAATTCCGGGAGACTTTCGTTTCCGCCGCGCTTAGCCAGTTTGGTAGTGGTTGGGTTTGGTTGATCGTGGAGGACGGGGGGCTGAAGGTGGTCAAGACCTCCAATGCCGATACGCCTGTGGCGCATGGTCAGAAACCTTTGATCTGTTGTGATGTGTGGGAGCATGCCTATTATCTTGATTATCAAAATCGGCGGAAGGATTTCGTGGCTGCGTTCCTGGATAAACTGGTGAACTGGGAATTTGCGGCTGCCCGTTTGAAGGAATGTCAAAATGCAAAATAAAGAGAAATGGAGCCTGCTTCCCCAGCCGAGGTCGATCACGTTGGATGGCGGGAGGCTTTCTGTCAGCCGTATGGTCTGTATTGTGCTCAAAGGTGAATCCCCGGAGATGATCCGGGCGGTCACACGCCTGCAGGAAGGGGTGAGAAACCATACCGCTTTGAACAGGACTCTGGCCTTGGCAGGTGACGACGGCGTGAATACAGGAGCGGTTGTGATGGAGGTGAATCCGGCGTTGGTTCCTCGTCGGCAGGGCTATCGGTTGGCAATCAAGGATGACCGCATACAGTTGACGGCGCATGATCCGGCGGGGCTGTTCTATGGGGCGGTGACGCTGGTCCAGCTGTTAAGTCAAGCGGGGGGAGAACTGCCCACTGGTGTGATCGAAGATGATCCGGATTTTCAGGTGCGCGGGGTGATGCTGGATATCAGCCGGGACAAAGTTCCGACGATGGCCACGTTGTTGGCGTTGGTGGATAAGTTCGCCGGCTGGAAACTCAACCATCTTGAACTCTACATTGAGCATACTTTTGCCTATCGAAATCATCAGGAAGTATGGGCGGACTCCAGTCCGATGACCGGTGAGGAAATCCAGCGCCTGGATGCGTATTGCCGGGAGCGGTTTATTGATCTGGTCCCCAACCAGAACTCTTTCGGGCATCTGGCCAGATGGCTTGTCAAACCGGCTTATCAGGACCTGGCGGAATGCCCCGAGGGATTCGATACCCCGTGGGGAACGCGGCATACCTCGCCGAACAGCCTGAATCCGGCCGATCCGCGCAGTCTGGCCCTGATGGCGGAGTTGTATGACGAGTTATTGCCTAATTTCAGCAGTCATAACTTCAATGTCGGGTGCGACGAGACCTGGGACCTGGGTCAGGGGAAATGCAAGGCCTTATGTGAGCAGCAGGGGAAAGGCCGGGTTTATCTCGGGTTTTTGCTGAAGCTCCATGAGTTGGTTCGTCGGCACGGGAAGACCATGCATTTCTGGGGAGATATCATCATCAAGTACCCGGAGCTGGTTCCTGAACTTCCCCGGGATGTCGTCGTGCTGGAGTGGGGGTATGAGGCGGATCATCCTTTTGACGAGCATGGCGCAAAATTTGCGGCGGCCGGACTTCCTTTTTATGTGTGCCCGGGTACCTCCTCATGGAATAGCATTGCCGGACGAACCGAGAATGGGCTGGCGAATTTGCGGGCGGCGGCGGAAAGCGGGTTGAAACACGGAGCCACGGGGTATCTTATCACCGACTGGGGGGACAATGGCCACTGGCAGTATTTGCCGGTGAGTTATCTGGGTTTTGTGGCCGGGGCCGCCATGGCCTGGCATCTCGCCGGCAATAAAGAGCGGGATTGGCCGGCGGTCCTGGATGTCCATGTTTTCAATGATGATGCAGGTGTGACGGGGAAAGTGGCCTATGGCCTTGGGAATGCGTATCAGAAAATCGGATATCTCATGGGGAATTCCTCGGCGTTGTTCGGGTTATTACAGCAGCCACTGAATTCGTGGCTTCCGGATACCGTTACCGAGGCATCGATTCGGGCCACCCGGGAGTATATCAATGAGGTGATGCGTCTTCTGCCTGAGGGCTGGTTGAAATGCCATGATGCGAATCTGGTGGTTGACGAGTTCCGCAATGCGGCCCGGATGTTACTTCACGCCTGTGACCGTGGGCTCTTGCGGAGGGGAGGGGATCTCAGCGAGGGGGAAACCCGG
>Ga0209697_10000407_pt1 | contig 70876 bp, 63 predicted proteins | sample AliMusrvi5mmetaG_FD_184115 | JGI IMG/M metagenome (GOLD analysis project Ga0209697, IMG submission 184115) | Freshwater lake bacterial and archeal communities from Alinen Mustajarvi, Finland, to study Microbial Dark Matter (Phase II) - Alinen... | ecosystem: Environmental > Aquatic > Freshwater...
CCAGACCCCGCATCTCTTCGAGCGTGTTGTGAGCCAAAGTACGTCCATCTCGCTTCATGCCGCATAGCATAAAGCAAAAATCTGAAATTGGCAATAAATGTCCGCTAAATTACTGACTTATGAGTAATCGATCTGCCAGCAGTCGGAACCGCTGGCGCAACCAGTTTGACAGGATCATTGATTTTCGGCATCGGGACGCAAACCAACAACCAGATGGGATCGGGTGTGGTTCTGACGACCGACTCGTTGGGGGATATCACCACAGTTCTTGCCGGTAAAAGCCTGCCCACCAGTTTCATAGACAGCGGATCCAACGGCTTGTTCTTCGATTCTTCAACCATACCCAACTGTCCGAGCAACACTGCTACCGGCTTTTATTGTCCGAGTGCGCTCAGCGCTATGTCTGCCACCCTGGTTGGAGCCAACGCGGTTCAGGCGACAGTTTCGTTTTCCATCGACAACGCCAACTTGATGTTTGCTGATTCGGCCAAGACGGTGCTGCCAGCTCTGTCCGGACCGTCCGGCGACAACTCAAGCTTTGACTGGGGTTTGCCGTTCTTCTTTGGCCGCCGGGTCTTTATTGGCATCGAGGGGAAACCCTCATCCATTGGAACCGGCCCTTTCTACGCCTTTTGAAGGTGATCGATTCTGATTCGCCCTAGCTCCTTGCTGAACTACGGCGTTATGTTGAAAGCCAGTCAGTTGACCATTTTTTCTGCCTTTATGATTGAACTTTCTGTAATAGATCTCTCGGAGTCTACGAAGCAGTCTGCACGCGAGTTGCGTCGCTTGTTCCTGCTTGGGATCAAAGAACTGGTGTCATTGGCCCCAAAACGTGTTTCGTCTTCAGCCCGTAGCGAGAAGATGCAACCTAATACGCCGAAGCGCAATGCAGCATGACTAGACTGAAATCCACTTATACGGTCCGGCGTCTGGCGCCATTGGCACTCAGTCTCACACTTGGAGCTTGTACCGTCGGGCCTCACTATAAAACGCCTGCAGTCTTGCCGGCGGAATCTGGTGCGAAGTACACAGAAAGTGCGCTTGCGGCGCAAACGGCTACCGCGCCGGGCCCGAGCGGCGAAGCGCAGCAATTCGGTGTTGGTCAGGAGATCCCTGCGCAATGGTGGACACTGTTTCAATCCGAGTCACTGGATCAACTGATTCGGCAAGCAATTGCCAACAGCCCTTCACTGGGCGCCGCTCAGGCCGCCTTGCGACAGGCTGAAGAAAGCTATTCCAGCACCTCCGGAACTTTGACCGCGCCGGCCGTGAGTGCCGGCCTAACGGGAGGGCGTCAACGTTCCTCTGCATTGAACTCGGGTTTGCCCGGGGGGATTGAATACAACCTGTACAACGCATCAGTCAATGTCGCCTATACGGTCGATGTCTTTGGCGGGAATCGCAGCACTCTCGAGGGCCAACAGGCAGCGATTGACTACCAACGCTTTCAGGTCGAAGCAACCTATCTGACGCTGACCTCGAATGTTGTCACTGCAGCTATTCGTGAAGCTTCGCTGCGAGCGCAGCTAGAGGCAAACCAGGAATTGTTGCTGGATCAGGCAAATCAACTCTCCGTGGTTGAGAAACAATATGCTGCCGGTGCCGTATCACTGCCTGCAGTATTGGCACAACGTAGTGCACTTGCAAGTTTGCGCGCCAGTATCCCGTCGATAGAAAAATCACTGGCCCTGACGCGCCATCAACTAGCCGTGCTGGCGGGCCAGGCGCCGGGACAGGCCAAATTAGCGCAATTTAATTTGGATTCGCTACATTTGCCACAGACTTTGCCAGTGTCACTAGGCTCCGATCTGGTACGTCAGCGTCCTGATATCCGTGCCAGTGAAGCCTTGTTGCATCAGGCTTCTGCACAAGTGGGGGTGGCCACAGCCAATTTATATCCGCAGTTCAACCTGACGGCGAATATGAGCTCCAGTGCCAGCAATCCAAGTCAAATGTTTAATGCAGGTTCTGCAGGATGGAGTCTTTTGGGTGGAATCACCCAGCCATTGTTCAACGGCGGGGCCCTTGATGCCAAGCGACGGGCCGCACAAGCAGCCTATGAGGCGGCGCAAAACCAGTATCGCAGTGTGGTACTGCAGGCATTTCAAAACGTGGCGGATAGTTTGGGTGCATTGGAATATGACGCCAGCTCGCTGCAGCAACAGTCGGCTGCTGCAGACGCGGCCAAACAGTCGCTTGATATCAGTCAGCGCCAGTACGAGGTCGGTGCCGTCAGCTATCTGGCCTTGATGGACGCTAGGCGCAGCTATCAGCAGACCTATATCAATTGGGTCAGTGCCCGTGCAGCGCGCTACGCCGACACAGCGGCGTTGTTTCAGGCCCTGGGCGGTGGTTGGTGGAACCGGGGTTCGTTGCCTTCCGCGTTGCTGCCCGGTCAAGTTGCAGATCATTGAATCGTAGGAGAAATTTATGACCAGACGCATGTTCATCATGCTGGGGGCTGTATTGGTGCTGGTGGCAGCACTGGCGTTCGGCTTCTACTTGCATATTCAAAAGTTGATGGCGGCCACCCCAAAACCGGGTCCTCAGACGGTGACCAGTATCAAGGTGCACGCTTTGGAGTGGCAGCCACAGCTGAACGCAATTGGCAGTCTGGTCGCAGTACGCGGGGTCGACCTTGCGGCCGAAGTGGCGGGACTCGTGCGTCGTGTCAATTTCCATTCCGGGCAGGAAGTGCAGGCCGGACAGGTGCTGGTGCAATTGAATGCTGATCCAGACAGGGCGCAATTGGAAATGGCCAAAGCTGGCGCCGAGATTTCCAACCTTGTATATCAGCGAGACAAGGTCCAGCTTGAAGCCAAGGCGATCAGCCAGGCGCAGTTCGATGCCGATGCCGCCGACCTGAAAGGTAAAAAGGCCCAAGTGGCACAGCAACAGGCAGTGGTGGACAAGAAGACTATCCGCGCACCGTTCTCGGGTCGATTGGGTATCAGCACCGTCATGCCGGGCCAATACATCAATGCTGGCGACAAGCTTGTGACGCTGCAAAGTCTGAACCCTATCCTGGTTGATTTCAATATGCCGCAGCAGCGTTTGTCGCAATTGAAGGTCGGCCAGCAAGTTGACCTGAGCGTCGATGCCTACTCCGGTGCTGCCCTGGTGGGAAAGATCAGCACTATCAATCCACGCGTCGATGCCAATACACGCAATGTCCAGATAGAAGCCAGCCTGGACAACAGCAAGCTCCAGTTACTGCCGGGCATGTTCGCCAATGTTGCTGTCAATGTAGGTGCGAAAGGTCGTTTTCTAACCTTGCCACAAACGGCGATTGCGTATAACCCCTACGGTGCAACCGTGTTTGTGCTCAAGCCGGACGCCGCCAACAAGCAGGCACTGGTGGCGCAACAAGTATTTGTCACTACTGGCCAGACGCGAGGTGACCAGGTAGCGGTCCTGAAAGGGCTGGAGGAAGGCCAGGAGGTTGTGACCAGTGGCCAGATGAAACTAAAGAATGGCACTCCAGTGGTTGTTGACAATTCGGTGCAGCCTGCTAATAGCCCGAATCCCAAACCTCAAGAGCATTGAGGCAAGGCCATGAATTTCACCGACATATTCATTCGTCGGCCTGTACTGGCCTCGGTGGTCAGTCTGCTGCTTGTGGTCCTGGGGCTGCGGGCACTATTCGGTTTGCCGATCAATCAATACCCGCGTACACAAAACGCGGTCGTGACCGTCTCTACTGCTTACTACGGTGCCGACGCGCAAACCGTGGCGGGTTTTATTACCCAACCACTGGAGTCGGCCATAGCGCAGGCCCAAGGCATTGACTATCTTTCGTCTTCGAGCAGCAGCGGTGTATCGACCATCACAGCAACTTTGCGCCTGAACTTTGACGCCAATCGCGCCCTCACCGAAATCAATACCCAGGTAGCTTCGGTCAAGGGACAGTTGCCGGCACAAGCACAACAGCCGGTTTTGACAGTGCAGACCGGGCAGACTACGGATGCCATGTACATCGGTTTCTATAGCGATGTGCTGCCCACCAATAACGTGACTGATTTTCTGAATCGAGTCGTTAAACCCAAGCTGGATTCGGTTCCCGGGGTGCAGGTGGCAGAACTGCTAGGCGCGCGTCAGTTTGCCTTGCGTGCCTGGCTTGATTCGGACCGCATGGCAGCCCGCAACATCACGGCATCCGATGTGAGTGCTGCGCTGACCAGCAACAACTATCTCGCCGCCCTGGGCGTCAGCAAGGGACAGATGATCACCGTCCCCTTGACAGCAGGCACGGATCTGCATTCGGTGGAAGAGTTCAACAAACTAGTCGTCAAGCAAAGCGGCGATTCTCTGGTGCGGCTGGAAGACGTCGCCAACGTTACGCTGGGATCGGAAAACTATGATTTCAACGTTGCCTTCAGTGGTGAGCGTTCTGTTTTTGTCGGCATCAAGGTCGCACCCGAAGCAAATATTCTGGATGTTGCCAAGCGGGTGCGCGAAGCATTCCCCGGAATTCGTAGCCAGCTGCCCGCAGGCGTAACCGGCCAAATTGTGTATGACTCCACCGAGTTCATCAACACCTCTATCACGGAAGTTATCAAGACCCTGGTGGAGGCACTGTTGATTGTTACCGTAGTGGTATTCCTGTTCATGGGTAACTTTCGCGCAGTGCTCGTGCCGGTGATTGCCATGCCGTTATCCCTGGTTGGTACCTTCTTTGTGATGTTGCTGCTGGGCTACTCCATCAACTTGCTGACGTTATTGGCTCTGGTGTTGGCAATCGGCCTCGTCGTCGATGACGCCATCATCGTTGTGGAAAACGTCGATCGGCACATGCGCGAAGAAGGCAAGACGCCGACGGAAGCGGCGTTGCTGGCAGCACGGGAACTGGGAGGCCCTATCCTTGCCATGACCTTGGTGCTGATTGCGGTCTATGTGCCAATCGGTTTTCAAGGTGGTTTGACGGGTGCACTGTTCTCCGAATTCGCGTTTACGCTGGCCGGTGCCGTGGCAGTGTCCGGGGTGGTTGCACTGACCCTGTCTCCCATGATGTGCTCACGGATCTTTCGTCAAGACCAGGACAATAGCCGCCTTGTTCACTTCATCGACAAACTGTTTGGCCGATTGCGCGGTGCCTATGAGCGGACCTTACACAGTCTGTTAGATACTTGGATGGTGCTGATAGTGATGGCGCTCATCTTGTTCGGCTTGATGGGCTTGATGATGAAAATGTCCCAATCCGAACTAGCCCCCGAAGAAGACCAGGGCATAGTGATGTCGCAAGTCGTAGGCATGCCCAATGCCACTTCAGAGCAGATGCAAACCTATGCCACGCAGGTGTTTCAGATCGCCAAAGGCATCCCCGAATATCGGCAAATGTTTCAGATCACTGGCGTTCCAACGCTGAATTCAGGTATTGGGGGCGTTCTGCTCAACACATGGGATGCACGTATTCGCAGCGCGAAGGAAATTCAGAAGGACTTGCAGGCGCAGTGGAACAAAATAGCGGGTGCACGCGTGGCTGCCTTTCAGTTTCCGCCATTGCCGGGTGCCTCCGGGCTGCCGGTGCAGTTTGTCATAACTACCACCGAATCGTTTGAAAATCTGAGCACGGTCACGCAGGCCGTGCTCGCGAAAGCACGCGCATCAGGCAAGTTCTACTTTGTTGACGTCGACCTGAAACTCGATAAGCCGCAAGCCACCGTGGTGGTTGATCGCGACAAGATTGCCGCCCTGGGTCTGAGTCAGCAGGATGTAGGCCAGGCCCTGGGGGCTGCACTGGGCGGCGGCTATGTGAACTACTTCTCAATAGCCGGGCGTTCCTACAAAGTGATTCCGCAAGTAAAGCAGACCGACCGTCTGAACCCGGACAAGGTGCTGGATTTCTACCTGCGCTTACCTGGGGGCGGCCAAATTCTGGCCAGTACCGTCGCGAGCTTGCGATACGACGTAGTGCCGGAATCGATAAGCCGCTTTCAGCAACTCAATTCGGCGACTATTTCCGGAGTTTCAGGTGTGTCCCAGGGTGAGGTTCTGGATTACATGCGCAGCCTTGTGAAGGACGTGGCTCCCACGGGTTATACGGTGGACTACTCGGGTCAGTCGCGGCAATACATGCAAGAGTCAGGTGGCTTTGCGGTCACCCTGTTATTTGCCATAGTGATCGTGTTCCTGGTGCTGGCAGCACAGTTTGAAAGTTTCCGCGATCCGGTGGTGATACTGGTGTCTGTTCCGCTGGCCCTGTTCGGCGCGATGATCTTTATCTTTCTTGGGTTTTCATCGATCAACATTTATACGGAAGTTGGTCTAGTGACCTTGATGGGCCTTATTAGCAAGCACGGCATTTTGATAGTCGAGTTTGCTAACCACCGGCGCGCGGCAGGAAGAACTAAACGTGAAGCCATTGAAGACGCAGCAAGCACCCGACTTCGTCCGATTTTGATGACAACGGCGGCGATGGTCTTCGGTGTGCTTCCGCTGGTCATAGCGTCTGGTGCCGGTGCGGCCGGCCGTCAAGCCATGGGTCTGGTGATCTTTAGCGGACTGTCGATCGGTACTCTCTTCACACTGTTTGTGGTGCCAGCAATGTATATGTTGCTGGCACGAAAGAATGTCGTCGAACTGGCTTAGGCTCTATTCCCGCTTGGATTTTGATTGAGTTTAGAAAGAATCCGTAAACTGGCCCTCCAATTGCGCACAATTACGGCGTGCTCAATCATGTGTTAGCGTAGCGTATGCAAGGAATTCTGCGCTGGTTGAGCATGCTGCGGCCGTACCGCTGGCGCCTTGCGTTGGTACTTGCCTGCCAGTGTGGGCAGACACTGGCTGCCCTGCTGTTGCCACACCTCAGTGCCGAACTCATTGACCAGGGTGTCGCCCTGCACGACACACGCCTGATAGGGCAATTGGGCGGCTGGATGCTGCTGGCCGCGTTGGTGCAACTGGGCTTGTCGCTGGTTGCGCTGGCGCTGGGCGCACGCATCGCGATGGACGCCGGTCGCGACCTTCGCGGCGTGCTTTTCGCCCACGTGCACTCGCTCTCGCTAGTTGAGGTACAGCGCTTTGGCGTGCCGTCCCTGATCACCCGTTGCACCAACGATGTGCTGCAGTTACAGACCTTGCTGGCCATGGTCCTGACGGTGATCATGCTGGCGCCGCTGATGGGCATTGGCGGTGTGGCTATGGCCATGCAGCAGGATGTACGTTTGTCTGGCCTGCTGCTGGTTGCGGTGCCCCTGCTGGCGTTGGTGGTAGCTTCGCTCATGGCCCTCGCAATGCCTCTGTTCGGCCGCATGCAGGCCCAACTCGACAGTATCAACGGCATCTTGCGCGAGCAGATCAGCGGTCTGCGCGTCATCCGCGCCTTCGTGCGCGACGACGCTGAGCGTTCACGCTTTGCGCGCGCCAATGACGAGCTTACTGGCACTGCGCTGCGCGCCGGTCGCTTGATGGCGCTGAACATGCCGGCCGTGATGGCCGTGCTGCACCTGACCGGAGTGGCGGTGGTGTGGGCCGGCGCGGGGCGCATCCACAGTGGCACGCTGTCTGTCGGCACGGTGGTCGCTTTCCTGGCCTACAACGCGCAGATTCTGATCGCGGTGATGATGGCCGCGATGCTGTTCCTGATGGCGCCGCGCGCGGCCGTCAGCGCACGCCGTATCGCCGAGGTGCTCGACACTGCCAGCAGCGTTTTGCCCGCCATCCGGCCACTGGCACTGCCAACCTCGCCGCAACTGCTGGCGCGGTTGCGCTTCAGCGACGTGAGCTTCGGCTTCCCGGGAGCGCAGGCGCCGGTGCTGCGCGACATCGACCTGGAGGTCGGGCCTGGTGAAATGCTGGGCGTGATCGGTGCCACCGGCTCCGGCAAGTCCACGCTGCTGGGTCTGGCCATTCGCCTGCACGACCCCACCGGTGGGCGTATCACGCTGGGCGGGGTGGACCTGCGCCATCTCGATCAGGAAGCGCTGTGGGCCGCCCTGGCCATCGTGCCGCAAGAGTCCTTCCTGTTCATGGGTACGATCGCCACCAATCTGCGCTACGGGCGCGAAAACGCGAGCGAGAACGATCTTTGGCACGCGCTTGAAGTCGCCCAGGCTCGCGATTTCGTGGCCGCGCTGCCCGGTGGCCTGGATGCCCCGGTGGCCCAGGGAGGCGGCAATTTTTCAGGCGGCCAGCGCCAGCGCCTGGCCATTGCGCGCGCCCTGGTGCGCCAGCCGGCGGTGCTGCTGATGGACGACAGCTTCTCGGCTCTGGACGCCGCCACCGACGCCCGCTTGCGTGCGGCCCTGAAGGTTGAGCGGCGCGAGGGTGCCACCGTTGTCGTCAGCCAACGCGTGACCAGCCTGCGCCAGGCTGATCGCATCCTCGTACTGGACCAGGGCCACGTTGTCGGCAACGGCCGCCACGAAGACCTGCTGCACACATGCCCAGCCTACGCCGAAATTGTTGCTTCACAGTCCTCGCAGGACGGGGACGTTGGACCATGAGCCAGCCGGCCATCCAACTTTTACGCGGTGGCGGGATGATGCCGGGAAGCGTCGCCCGCCCGCGTGACATGCGTGGCGCGCTGCGACGTATGGGGCGCTTCCTGCTGGGCGACCACCGACGGCTGGCCCTGGCCGTGGCCTTCACCACGGCCAGCGTGGTGCTAGGCACGCTGGGGCCCTGGCAATTGGGAATGGCAACCGACCTGGTGGTGGCGTCAATCGGCCAGCCGGGCCTGCCTGCAGGCCTTGCGCGGCAATTGACCGTTGTGGTGGCGCTCTATGCCATGGCCTCTGCGCTGCAGTGGGCACAGGCCTGGCTGACCACGGCGCTGGTGCAGGCGCTGAGCAAGCGCCTGCGGCGCGATGCCGAGGCCAAGCTGGCGCGCCTACCCCTGGCCTGGTTCGACGCACGACCCCTGGGCGAAGTACTCAGCCGGGTCACCAATGACATCGACAACGTCACGCAAAGCCTGCAGCAGCTGATGAGCCAGTTGCTGATGTCCTTGCTGATGCTGCTGGCGATCTTCTCGATGATGGGGATGCTATCGCCGTTATTGCTCACTGTGGCCGTGGTCGCACTCGCCTTGTCGGCCGCGGGGAGCCGCGTGGTGGCCGCCCGATCCAAGCGGCACTTCGAGGCCCAATGGCGACTGACGGGCGAGCTCAACGCCCAAGTCGAGCAGACCTTTACCGGCCATGTACTGGTCAAGGCCTTTGGCCACCGACAGCGCACGCTGGTCGAATTCGCGCAGGTCAACGGGGCGCTGGCCGACAGCGCCTGGCGAGCCCAGTTGTTGGGAGGCAGTGCACAGCCATTGACGATGTTCGTCGGCCAGTTGGCTTTCATCGCCGTGGTCGCCGGGGGGGCCTTGCGCGTGCTGGGCGGACACCTCAGCATTGGTCAGCTGCAAGCCTTCATCCAATACATCCGCCAGATTGGCCAACCCATGTCGCAAGTGTCGGCGATGGTGGCAGTGGTGCAGTCCGGCCTGGCCTCCGCCGAGCGGGTGTTCGAGCTCCTTGACGCAGACGAGTTGGTGCCCGACACCGACGCACCTGCCAATCTGCCAACGCCGCGCGGCCACGTGGTGTTCGAGCATGTTCGCTTCGGCTATCGGCCGGGGCAGCCGTTGCTGGAAGACGTGAACCTGGAAGCCCGTCCTGGTCAGACGGTGGCCATCGTTGGACCCACCGGCGCCGGGAAGACCACGCTGGTGAACCTGCTGATGCGCTTCTATGAAATCGACGCTGGCGTCATCCGGCTTGACGGAACCGACATCCGCGCGTTGCGCCGGGATGACCTGAGGCGGCACTTTGGAATGGTGCTGCAGGACAGCTGGCTGTTCACCGGCACCATCCGCGAGAACCTGTTGTATGGCCGGCCCGAGGCCACCGAGGCCGAATGGCGCGAGGCCGCTGTGGCCTGCCTGGTGGACGACTTCGTGCGCACCTTGCCGCAAGGTTACGACACGGTGATGGAGGACGGAGGCGCGGCGCTCAGCACCGGCCAGCGCCAGTTGCTGACCATCGCACGCGCCTTCCTGATGCGCCCAGCGGTTCTGATTCTCGACGAGGCCACCAGCTCGGTGGACACGCGTACGGAACTTCTGGTGCAGCAGGCAATGGCTCGGCTGCGTCAAGGCCGGACCAGCTTTGTCATCGCGCACCGGCTCTCGACAATACGGAGCGCCGATCTGATCATCTACATGGATGGCGGCCATATCGTCGAGCAGGGCTCGCACGCTCAGCTGATTGAGCGACGTGGCGCTTATTGGCAGTTGCACGAGGCCCAATTTAGTGGGGCACACAACCTGACGATTAGCTAGCAGCGGGCTTCAGGCGCTGGCTGGCCCGCATGGACCCGAGAAGTCACGCTGCCTGCCGATGAGCAGTCGTGCGGTTCCTGCAGATGTTCACCCTGACGCAAAACCGCTGGAAGATCGATGACGTGATGGGTGTGAGGCCGATGCACAGACCCGTGCAGCACCTGGGGGCATCGGTGAGTAGTTTCTTCTCTTTACGACCAGAAGGGGCAGGGGCTGGAGTTTATGGAAATGCCCGCCTTCTGGTAATCTGCTGTGCCACATCACCTGAAATCAGTACCGCAGTATTTGCGGCAGTGATTTATACTTTTGTATAAATTATCGCCGTCACATGCATCCCACCCGTCAGCTTCTTCTTGACCATGGTCTGGACATTGTCCGCAGCAAAGGACTGCGCGGCTTGACGGTGCGCGAGCTGGCGGCCGCCGCCAACGTAAACCTTGGCAGCTTTGTCTATCACTTCGGCAATCGCTCGCAATTTCTGGATGAGCTGGTCGAACTCTGGTATGCCCCCATTTATGCCCAATTGCAGGACCTTGCGCGACCCGACCCAGGGCACAGCGCCTTTGAGCGCCTGACCCATACACTGCAAGAACTATTGCGCTGGCTGCTTTCCAATAATGCCGTAGTCAGTCACTTGCTGGCCGATGCGTTGGCAGGTGAACCCAGCGCCAGAGCCTTTGCGATTCGCCTGCCATCACGTCACCCCAAACTTCTGCTGCGCCTGATTCGTGAAGCCCAGGCCGAAGGCACGCTGGTGGCTGGGCCCCCCATCGCATTGATGGCATTTATCGCCACCTCCACAGCCCTGCCACTGCTACTAATGGGCGCACCTGAAGGCGGTGCGGATTGGCTTCCCGCAATGAAGCGAATTCGCCAAACGCTGATAAGTCCCGTTGCAGTGCAGAGGCGATTGCAGTGGGCACTGCGCGGCGTCAGTGCTGACAGGCAAGCCCATGTATCCATGACCACTCCCATCAAGTAGGACACCATGAACCGAAAGAAGATCATCCCCATCCTGCTCATCTTGATCGGCATCGGGGCAAGCATTGCCTATTGGAAGGTGTTCGGACATTCATCGGACGCCACACCGCTGTATGGCAACGTCGACATCCGTGAAGTGAGTCTGGCGTTTCGCGTGGGTGGTCGGGTAGCCGATGTCAAAGTGGACGAAGGCGACCGCATCACGCCCGGTCAGATACTGGCCCGGCTCGACACTGCACCGCTGGAAAACACACTGCACACCGCGCAGGCACAACTCGCCTCCATCAGCGCCCGTAACGCGCTGCTGCATGAGGGCTATCGCAGCGAAGACATTGCTCAGGCCAGCGCCAAACTGCACGCCACCCGTGCTGGGCTGACCCAAACCGAAGCCGACCTGGTACGCCAGCAGGCACTGGTACCGGTTGGCGCGAGCGCCCAGCGGGCACTGGACGCGGCGCTGTCCGCCCGCGATCAGGCCAAAGCGCAACTGGACGCCGCCGAGGCCGCTTTGAACCAGAGTACCCGGGGTTTTCGCAAACAGGAAATTGCCGAATCAGACGCACAGCTACAACAGGCGCAAGCGAATGTGGATAGCGCCAAACTGGCACTGAGCGACGCGGTACTGTTGGCCCCCAGTGACGGCATGGTGCTGACAAGGGCGATAGAAAAGGGTGCCATGGTGCAAGTCGGCACCCCGGCATTCAGCGTGTCGCTAACCCATCCGGTGTGGGTGCGCGCCTATGTGCCAGAGCCGCAGTTGGGGTCTTTCAACAGTGGATCGAAGGTGGAATTGACCACCGACAGCCGCCCAGGCAAGCCCTATCACGGCGTGGTCGGATTCGTCTCACCAACGGCTGAGTTCACACCCAAATCAGTGGAAACAACGGATTTACGCACCTCGCTTGTATACCGCCTGCGTGTGGTGGTTCAAGACCCGGACGAGCAGTTGCGCCAGGGCATGCCGGTCACAGTGAAGCTCGCACCCTGAGAGGGCGCACCTGTGAGCACTGCAACGATGACCACACCGGAGCGTCATTCGATTCAGATGGACGGGCTGGTCAAGTCGTTCGATGCAGCACTATCCAATGCCATCGACGGCATCACCACCAACATTGTCAGCGGCACCATTACTGGGCTGGTCGGGCCGGACGGAGCGGGTAAGACGACCCTGCTGCGCATGCTCGCGGGTTTGCTCACACCGACTCACGGCACGGTGCGCGTGTTGGGTCTAGATCCGATGCAGGACGCGCACACGCTGCGCATGCAAATTGGCTACATGCCGCAAAAGTTCGGGCTCTATGAAGACCTAACGGTGATGGAAAATCTGACCCTCTACGCCGACCTGCGCAAAGTGGTTGGCACTGCGCGGCGTGAAAGTTTTGAGCGGCTGTTGAACTTCACCGATCTGACACGCTTTACCGACCGTTACGCGGGCAAGCTGTCCGGCGGCATGAAACAAAAGCTCGGGCTGGCCTGTTCCCTCTTGGGGACTCCCCAAGTGCTGTTGCTCGATGAGCCAGGCGTCGGGGTGGACCCGATCTCGCGCCGCGAACTCTGGAAGATGGTCAGCGAGCTGGCCCAGGGCGGCATGACCGTGGTCTGGAGCACCGCTTATCTGGACGAAGCCGAGCTGTGCCAGGACGTGCGGTTGATGAACAACGGACGATTTATCGCCAGCGGTGCGCCGCGTGACCTGATGGACGCCATGCAGGGGCGCTGCTGGCAGATAACTCAAATTGCCGGCCACCGGCGCGATGTGCTACAGCGGGCCTTGCGCCTGCCAGACGTCATCGATGGCGCCATTCAGGGCCACAACGTGCGCCTGGTTCTGCGTGAAGGTGCGAAGTGCCCGGACCTTGCAACGGTGGAGGCCGGTCCGCAGGCGCAATGGCTTCAGGTGCAGCCCCGGCTCGAAGATGCCTTTATCAGCCTGCTCGGCGGTGGACCCGGCGGTGATTCGGCGCTGGCGCAGGTGACGCCGGTAGTGCATCTGAGCGCCGATGTGCAGCCCGATGCGGTGATCGAGGCGCGCCAGTTGACCAAGCGGTTTGGCGACTTTGTTGCCACCAACGACATCAGCTTCAAGGTGAAACGGGGTGAGATTTTCGGGCTTCTGGGGCCCAACGGCGCGGGTAAATCAACGACCTTCAAAATGGAATGCGGCCTGCTCAAACCCACCTCAGGCCAGGCGCTGGTAATGGGCATTGATCTCAAAACCAGTCCCACCGAGGCACGCCAGCGTCTGGGCTATATGGCGCAAAAGTTTTCGCTCTACAAGCAATTGACCGTGCAGCAAAACCTGGTGTTTTTTTCGGGTATCTACGGCATGACCGGGCATACGCAGCAAGCCAAAATTGAAGAGATGGTCACGGTGTTCGGCCTGGGTCCGCACAGGAACGATCTGGCGGACACGCTGCCTTTAGGTTTCAAGCAGCGTCTGGCGCTGGCCTGCGCGGTGATGCACGACCCGCAGTTACTGTTTTTGGATGAACCGACCTCGGGCGTTGACCCGGTCACGCGGCGCGAGTTTTGGACCCACATCAATGGTCTGGCAGACAAGGGTGTCACCATCATGGTGACAACCCACTTCATGGACGAAGCCGAATACTGCGACCGGATGGCGCTGATCTACCGTGGCAACATGATTGCGCTGGGCACACCTGATGCGCTGAAGGCCAGCGTTGCCACTACCGAGCGCCCGAACCCGAATATGGAAGATGCTTTTATTGAACTCGTCCTGGCCGCCGACCGCCAGGAACAACTCACCGAAGAGGCCCAGCCATGAGCAAACATGACTCCCTCTCTTTTCGTCGCCTGTGGGCACTTTGCAGAAAGGAGTCGTACCAGATCGTGCGCGACCCCAGCAGCATTCTGGTGGCCTTCGTCATGCCGGTGATTCTCTTGTTCATCATGGGCTACGCGGTGAACCTAGACGCGGCCGCCGTGCGCATCGGATTGCAGGTAAATGACAGCGGATTGCCCGCGCAAAAGTTGGCGCAGGCCGTGCAATCCACAACCGCTTTCGAGGTGCACACCGGCGAGCCGCTTAGAGTGCAGATGGCGCAAATGTCGCAAGGCCAGCTGCGCGGCATTGTGGTGATTCAAAGTGACTTTTCCACCAAGTGGCTGCAGGGCCGGGGTGGCAGTGCAGTGCAGGTGCTGACCGATGGCGCAGAGCCCAATACCGCCAGTTTTGTGTCGTCATATATGCAGGGGGTCTGGGTGCGATGGCAGCAGCAAATGCTGCAAGACAGCGCGACCAGTGCGGGGCAGGTCGCCACCCAGTCGCCCATCGACATCCGCCTGCGCTCATGGTTTAACCCCAGCACCGTCAGCCGCAACTATCTGGTGCCCGGCTCGATTGCCGTGGTGATGACGATCATCGGTGCGCTGCTCACTTCAATGGTGGTGGCGCGCGAATGGGAGCGCGGCACCATGGAGGCACTGCTGGCCACGCCAGTCACGCGCACCGAACTGTTGCTGTCCAAAGTGCTCCCTTATTACCTGCTCGCGATCATTGCCATGCTGTTGTGCCTGGGTGTGGCGGTGTGGATCATGCAGGTGCCGTTTCGTGGCTCGGTGCTGTCGCTGCTGGCATTGACCACGCTGTTCTTGGGCTGCGCGCTGGGCCTGGGTTTGTTCTTGTCTACCTTGTTTCGTAACCAGTTCAATGCCGCCCAGGCCGCGCTGACCTCGGCGTTCTTGCCGGCGCTGATGCTCTCGGGCGTGCTCTATGAGATTGCCAGCATGCAGGTGGCGCTGCAGTGGTTTACGCGGATCATTCCAGCCCGTTATTTTGCCAATGCCTTGCAAACCGAATTTCAGGCCGGCACAGTTGGCTCCCTGCTTTGGACGGACGCATTCTTTCTTTTCTTATTGACCGTATTCTGGCTCGGCTTGACCGCGATGAAGACCAAGCGCACGCTGGATTAAGAACCCCATGTTGCAACGCCTGATTCGCCTGATCGTCAAAGAGTTGCTGGCCATTCTGGGCAGCCGTCAGGGGCGAGGCATGCTGATCATGCCGGTGATCCTGCAAACCCTGCTGTTCCCTTTTGCTGCCACGATGGAGGTGAAAAACGCGACGCTGCTGATCTTCAATCAGGACAGCGGACAAGGCTCGCATGAGCTGATTCAACGACTGGCACAAACTGCCTCGTTCCCGCATCTCATCATGGCTCATAGCGACCGCGAATTGACCGAGGCCATTGACGGGCAAACGGCCTTGCTGGCGATACGCATTGGGCCGGATTTTTCGCGCCAGCTCAAGGCACGGCAAAGCGCTAGCGTGCAGATCGTGATTGATGGCAGGCGCTCGAACAGCGGGCAGATCGCCGCTGGCTATGTCACCGACATCATTCAAACTTACCTGGTTGAGCAAGGCGGAGGCGAGAGTGCCGCTCAGCCATCCAGCCCTGAAGTGCGCAACCTGTACAACCCAAATCTGGAATTCCGCTGGCATTTGCTGCCCAGCCTGGTTGTCATCATTACCACCATTGGCTGCCTGATGGTGACGGCGCTGTCGGTGGCGCGCGAGCGCGAGGAGGGCACTTTTGAGCAACTGCTGGTCTCACCATTGACTCCGGCGTACATCATGGCGGGCAAGGCGATTCCGGGCATTTTGATTGCGATGGTGCAGGGCACATTCATTGCGCTGGTGGCGCATTTTGGCTATGGCGTGCCATTTACCGGGTCGATTGCCATGCTGTATGCAGGCATGTTTTGCTATGGGCTGTCGTTGGCCGGCGTGGGGCTATTTATCTCCTCCATTTCGAGCACCCAGCAGCAGGCGTTTTTGGGGGTGTTTGCGTTTATGGTTCCGGCGACGATGTTGTCAGGGTATGTGGCACCGATTGAGAATATGCCGCTGGTGCTGCAATGGCTGGCACAAGTTGATCCGATGAGCTATTGCGTTCCCATCATCAAGGGGGTTTTCCTCAAGAACTATCAGTGGGCGGATTGCTGGCCACGATTGTGGCCGATGTTGGGGATCGCGTTTCTTACGCTAACGGTGGCGTTGCGGATGTTTCGGCAGCATACAGCCTGATGGCCGCGTTTTTAACTTCCCCCAACCCCCCAGGCAAATAACCTCACAAAACAGACCCAGCATCACCATGACCTCCTCTGCACGCCAAGACCCATCACGACCACGCCCTCTGGTCCTCGAATTAGCGCTATGCATCCTCACTCTGGCAGGCTGCAGCGCAGTAGGCCCCAACTACGCCCCACCTGAACCAAAAGCAGTCCCCACAGAATACCTGGAACCGGCCGGAACCGCCAACTTGATCAGCACCTGGCAAACACTCCTGTCCGATCCGGCGCTGCAACAGCTGCAACAACGCGCCCTGCTCGACAGCCCCGATCTCGCGCTTGCGCTGGCGCGATTGAGCCAAGCCCGCGCAGTTCAGTCGGTGCAGGAGGGCTCCACCGGTCCGACGCTCAACGCCAGCACGCAAGCCACCTCCGACATGCTCAGCAAAAACGGCGAAATGTTCGCCAACGTGCCGCCCGTTCAGAACCTGAAAACGCAGTTCGTCAACACGCAAGTGGGCTTTGATGCGTCGTGGGAAATTGACCTCTTCGGCTACCAGCGCCGCCTGAGTGAAGCCGCCAATGCCCGCACGGAAGCCGCCGCAATGCGCGCACAGGACGCCCGTGTGTCCCTGACCGCAGAAGTGGCGCGCAACTACCTGGAACTGCGCCTGTGGCAGCAGCGTATTCAATTGGCTCAGGAGCAGCTGAAGGAGATAGACGATCAGTTGGCCATTACAAAAGTGGCCGTACAGTATGGCGAGACGGCAAAGGTGGATTTGCAGCGTCTGCAAAACCAGCGCGACAACTTTGCTGCAACGTTGCCCGCATTGGCTTTCGGTGAACGCCAAAATCTGGCCGCTTTGTCGCCATTAACCGGCATTCCGATGGCTGAATTGCAAAGTCTGTTGCAACCCACCGGCACGCTGCCCGCCATGCCCGAAGTCCCCGCCGCTGGCCTGCCCGCTGAATTGCTGAAACATCGACCCGATGTGCGCGCTGCCGAGCGCGATTGGGCTGCGGCGAGTGCCGATGTGGGCGTCGCCACAGCGGCGCAATATCCGCGCTTTTCACTGGTCGGAAACGCGGGCTGGCAGTCAGTGCATGACAACGATTTGATTACCGCCGCCAGCGAATTCTGGAGTCTGGGGCCCAGGCTAAGCTTGCCTCTGTTCAGCAGCGACCGACTGGCAAATCAGGTGAAGGCCAATGAAGCCGCGCTGGACGCAGCCCGAGCCAGTTACCGCAAAACGCTGCTCGGTGCAGTTGCGGATGTGGACGCCGCCTTGAGCCGCCTGTCGCGCTATGAATTGCGGCGGACGCAACTGGTGCAGGCCGAAGCACAACAGCAGGAAATACTTCGTTTGACGCAAGCGCAATTCAACGCCGGCGCGGTGGCGCGAATCGACCTGATTGGCGCACTACGCAATCTCAACAACCAGCAAGACCAGCTCGCGCAAGCGCAGGGGCAAAGTCTGACGGCACTGGTGGCGTTGTACAAGGCGCTTGGAGGCGGTTGGGCGGATCAATGAAACACCAACCTCAATCGATGACGATGAGCGCGGTCTTGGAGTCGATGGTCACGGTCGTGGGCGTTCCTTTGGTAGATTTGAGTGGGGCGGGGGCACCATGAGTCACCCATGTGCATGATAGTTGCGGCTGCGCAGATGAGTGTCTGAAGTTTCGTCGGGTCAAGTTTCGCCACGGCCGCAAGCAGCCAACCCTGTTTCGCCGTACTCCGTTTCCGTCTCGCCTCGTCGCATAGTGTGGTCTGTGAGAACGGGACTTGCCGCCCATCTGCTCGATGAGGGCGATGCTGGACCAAACCGTCCTGCTCCAAACCGGGCAGTATGGCGCCCATCGATTGGGGTTTGATCGATTCCGCGCGAGCAAGATCGGCCGTGGCCATCCAGCCTTTCTGCTCCAGCCGGGCGAGAGCCTCCTCGGGCACAAGATGTCGGAGTTCCAAAACTGGATGCAACCGAAATCCTTCAGCTCTTGATGCTCGTTTTGACCGTTCGATGTCGGTGGTATGCAAATGCGATGATCGCTGCAACGAAGCCGGAAGCTGCCCCAACAGCGATTGCCCATCTGGGCCCGAACACGTCTGCCACCCAGCCGACCAGGGGAGCACCCAGAGGCGTGCAGCCAAGGAAGATGGCCATATAGATCGCCATCACTCGCCCTCGCATGGAGGGTTTCGTCCTCAACTGAACCAAGCTGTTGGTCGAGGTAGTGAATGTCTGGGCCACGGCTCCTAGCGCGACCAGAGATACGCCGAATGTCCAGACGTTTGGCATTAACCCAGCAATCGTGCATGTGACTCCGAAAGCGAAAGCACTTGCCGCAGGAACCAGGAGCCTGGGCTTCTCGCGCTGTGCGGAAAGAAGCGATCCGATGACAGATCCCACAGCCATGGTTGAGGATAGTGCGCCGTAGAGATGCGGACCACCGTGGAACGTTGTGACAGACATGGTCGAGATGAAGATGGGGAAATTCAGTCCGTAGGTACCGACCAGAAACAGCATCGTCAGCGCAATTACAAGATCGGGATGTTGCCAGACATAGCGAAGCCCGTCTGCCATCGTGGCTCCTGATGAATCATCCTTGGGCAGCTGTCGCAGTTCACCGGTGCGCATCTTCATCAATGACGCGATGACCGCCAAAAAACTTAGTCCGTTGAGGATGAACAGCCATCCGGTTCCTACGGCTGCGATCATCACGCCAGCGACAGCGGGGCCGATCAGTTGAGCGCTGTTGAACATCGATGAGTTCAGCGCTACCGCGTTTGGAAGGTCCTCGTCGCCAACGAGTTCGGCGATAAAGATCTGTCGCACTGGTGAATCGAAAGAGCTGATGCACCCCATCAGGCCTGCAAATAGATAGACATGCCACAACGTGACCATTCCCGTGATCACAAGAAGACCGAGACCGAGCGCAGTCACAGCCATCGCAGACTGGGTGGCCAGCAGCATGCTGCGACGGTCAACCCGATCTGCGAGCATCCCGGCCAGTGGCATCAAAATGATCGGCGGCCCGAACTGGAGAGACATCACAATTCCGACGGATGTGGCGCTGTGCTGGGTTAGCTGGGTCAGGACCAGCCAATCCTGTGCAATCCGCTGCATCCACGTGCCCGTGTTGGAGATGATCGCTCCGGCAGCCCACACCCGGTAGTTGTACCTTCGCATTGAGCGAAACGTGTTCCTGAACCAGGCGTTTACGACGGCGAGCCGAGCGGAAGAGGTTGTGGTCATTACAGGGTCGTGTCCAGATTCTGCGCCACGAGTCCCTAAAGCCCGGCTGCTCTGAAACCGTCTCACTTCGGGCATTGTAGGTTTGCTGGATGATCGTCGTGTCCTGTGATCAGTGCGGAACAGACCGATCATTGCGGTCAATGCATCGCGTTCAGGAACTGTCACCTATCAACCCGTAACGCGTCTTCCATCCGAACGATTCCTTTTAAGGCGCTAAAGTGTCGGATTGTCAAGAAAGAGCGGTGAACATGTTCGAATGGATGCGGTCCCAATTGCCCCACATGCATCACTATGGATATACGCTCGTATTCATCGTCGTATTCTTGAACAATGTTGGTTTCCCCCTTCCGGGGGAGACTATTCTTCTTGGGGCGGGATTTATTTTGGGGAAAGCTGTCAGTCCGCTGTGGCAGCCGCTGGTGGCCGCAGCAGTGGCTTGTTTTCTGGGCGGCACTTGCTCCTTCTGGATGGGGCGACGGCTAGGGGAGAGCGGCCTGGAAAAAATTCACTGGCTGCATCTCACGCCCGAAAGACTCAAGTGGCCCGAGCGATTTTTCAAACGCTATGGCGCCAAGGCGGTTTTTTTAACGCGATTCATCCCCTTGTTTCCGCCGGTCGTGGTGAACCTGCTGGCAGGTATGTCGAAAATGCGATGGAACGCTTTTCTCTTTTTCAACAGCACTGGGTCGGCGGTCTATGCCACCACTTACATCCTGCTCGGATACTATTTTGGGAATAAGTGGAAACCGCTTCAAGCCTCGTTAGGCAACACGACGCTTTACCTGATTCTCACGGGAATCGTCCTGATCGCTCTGGGTGTCGTGTTTAGACAGCCATTAACCAAATTTTGGAGGCGAGTATTTTCAAAATGAAGTAAGCGATCCTTCAATCACGTGACCAAGGATTAACTGGTCGTTTTTTTTCGCAGGGGTTTCAGCAACTTGTTCGTCGGCTCATGGCACGATGCGCCTCATCAAGAGATCATGCTCATCGGCAGCCCAACAGATTCAATTGCGCTGGCACGCGCGGTGCTCCTAATATGCACCCATGTAATCGCGCTTCCCGATTTCCATCCCGTTATGTCGCAAGATGGCGTACGCGGTCGTAACGTGGAAGAAAAATTGAGGCAAGCCATAGTTCGACAAATAGACCTGACCACTCAGTGTCTTTTCTTTTGGCGTTCCCGGACGCAGCACGATTTCTTTGGATTCACTGCCTTGGAATGTGGCGCTGTCCAATTCATCGAGAAACGTCAATGTTTTGGTCAGCATTACGTCAAGATCGAGAAAGCTTTGCTCGTTGCCTTCAAATGCTGGGATTTCGATACCTGCCAGTCGCGCTGATATGCTCCGGGCGAAGTCCGCAGCAACCTGCACCTGCTTGAGCAGAGGGAACATATCGGGATAGAGGCGAGCTTGCAATAGCGCGCCAGGTTCAATTGATTTCGCTGTGCCATGGGCATCTGCCTTTCCAAGAATGGTCTTCAGGGCCGTCAGCATTTGCTTGAAGACAGGAACGGAATTCGTATACATCGGGCTGGTCATGGGTGCTTCTTTCATGGTGCAAAGAGACGAGAATAGGCTTAAAGCCTTGACCCGGCGCATTCCACGGTTGATATCACATCACACGGGGCCGATTGCGCCGTACTCACCGTTGCCAAACGCCTTTCCGCAGACGTCGTAAATTGCATGATTCATCGTGACCTTTTTTCGAGTGGTCGGTCAGTCGAGCCGACAGACACAAGCGCAAGATGTGAAGAACTGCCCACATCCAAAGTACTATGGTGACCCCAATCCGATCTTTCTTCCCAAAAGGACCAGCATGAAACCATCTGCGAATGTCTCAGCCAACGGCAAGCTCAGGCGGGCTGTGCGCGGCTTCTTGATGGTCTGCAAAGGACTGGCTGCAGCGTCAGCAGTTACCGCCGGTTTTTGTCAGGCCGCGCTCGCCAGTGACTATCACCTCATTGAGAAATTCAAAATAGGTGGCGACGGTGGCTGGGACTATCTGACTTATGACGCCCCGTCAGACCGGCTGTTTATCACCCGTGGTGACCGTGTCCAGGTTGTAAACCCGACTTCTGGCAATCTACTGGCGGAGATCATGGATACCCCCGGCGTTCATGGAGTGGCTCTGGCCAACGAGCTCGGCAAAGGCTATACCAGCAATGGTCGTGACAATTCAATCACGGTGTTTGATCTCAAGACCTTGAAGACACTAAACAAGGTCAAGACGGTAGGTGGTGAGAATCCCGATTTCATTGTCTATGATGGGGTTTCGAGGCGCGTCCTCGCTTTGAATGGGAAAAGCCACAACGCCAGTGTGATTGACGCGGCCAATGATCAATTGCTGACGACCATCGCGTTGACCGGCAAACCCGAAGCGGCAGTGGCCGATGGCAATGGGCGCGTATTCGTCAACATTGAAGACCGAGACGAGCTTGCTACCATCGATATGCGCAAGGGAGTCGTTACCGGCACATGGTCGTTACCCGGGTGCCACGAGCCTGCCGGCCTCGCCATCGACACCGGCCATCACCGCCTCTTTGTCGGTTGCCACAACAGAGCCTTGCTCGTAGTTGACTCGGGGCAAGGCCGCGTCGTTGCAACCCTGCCGATTGGCGAAGGAGTCGATGCCAATGCCTTTGATGCCGCATCCGGGCTTGCCTTCAGCTCACAGGGTGACGGGACTCTAAGTATCGTGAAAGAAGAGTCGGCCGACACTTTCAGCGTCCAGCAGACCGCCACCACGCAGCATGGCGCCCGCACGATGGCGCTCAATCCCAATAACCATCGTGTATATCTGGTTAGCGCGGATTTTGAAGAGACGCCCGCAACAACCGGCCAACAACGCCCGCGCCGCGTGATGAAGCCGAACAGTTTCGCACTGCTCGTCATGGGATCACAGTGATCAACGACGCCGTGAGGAAACTTTTTTGCCACACGCCAGTCGAGTCTATGCTGACAAGCGCGTGGGCCGTAAATTTTTGCTCGACAAATTGACCAAAATTGAATTACGACAGGGAAATTGCCCCTGCTTGAGGAGTCCTGCCTTGTCGACGATGAGCAGGCGTTAATGCCCTCAATGGCTGGTATCGGGCAGGCATTTCAGTAGTCTGGCCGTCTGGTATGGGCACGAAGCGGCTCGCCAGGATCGATTTTTAACTGGAGTTGGACTGGACCACCAGAGAGCAGCCCTTCGTGGACGCCCGCTTACAGTTGGGACAGATAGATGGAAGTCTTGGGAGGCAGATTACCTTGGCCGATCCTGATTTCACACCCCGAACTGTCTAATTCAAAGCTGATAACCAGCTGCGGCTCTAAATGATGCACCCGATTGAACTGCCGCCACCTGGTCTGGTATGCATTGAGCTATGAAGACCGGCGACGCGCAGCCCGCCTCAGGACATCAAATCTGGCGCTCGCCCGAAACAGCCAAGCTTTGCACGCGCAATGCCAATTTTGGTCGCCGGTCGTGAAAGGTTTCGATTACGTCAAACTTCGGTATCCTCAGCCATTTCCAGCGCGTCATCAACTTCGATTCCCAGGTAGCGAACCGTACTTTCAATTTTGGCATGGCCAAGTAAAAGTTGTACGGCACGCAGGTTTTTGGTGCGTCGGTAGATAAGAGATGCCTTGGTACGCCTCATGGAATGTGTTCCGTATGCTGACGGGTCCAAACCAATCTGCTGCACCCAGTTATCGACGATCCGAGCGTACTGACGGGTTCCTAGATGCGGGGAATGGTGTATTCGACTTGGGAACAGGAAGTCTTCTGATCGCAGTTCGGCATCCTTGATCCAGGTACTTACCGCTTCCCGTGTTGGCTCGGTAATCTCGAATTGCACCGGCCGGGCGGTTTTTTGCTGCATGATGATGGCGCGGGCTGCCACCCGGTCGCCGTGACAGATGTCGCGAACCTTGAGTTTGACCAGATCGCAAGCCCGCAGCTTGCTGTCGAGTCCCAAGTCGAACATAGCCAGTTCCCGGACTCGATGTTCGAGTTGCAATCGCACCCGGATGGCCCAGATATCTTTCAGCTTGAATGGCGCCTTCTGGCCCACGAGTTTGCCCTTGTTCCACGGTTCGTGGTGGGACTTGTTGGACGATTCTTCCATGATGAATTCCTTGTAGTTAAAAGGAATTGAACTCTCCCGCGTTTTGACCGAGACCGCCAGTCTGATTGTCAGCTTCCGAGTAGGCAGTCTGATTGATCCGATCGCTGTCAGGAATGACAAGCGGCGAATCACAGCTTACTTCTGCGGCAATGGTTGCTAGAAGGGCATTAGCGCCATTGTGGATGGATCCTTCAACCGGGGACGCATTCAGAAAAGTCCGGCGCGCTCCCAAGGCCAGATTTCAACGCCATGGCGGTTCTCAATTCTTCTCACCTGTCCGCGCCGATTCAAATTTGACCCAAGGCGGGTATGAAGGCGTCAAATCTAATTTACTGAACTGGCCACCAAAAATTTCAAGAACTTTCTACAATGTAGTCTCATTTGTATGTACGGAGCCGCGCATGAACCTTCAGACCTTTAGTGGCAAAAGCACGCCCATTGGGAATTCCAACGGAATTCGCTTTGATGCAGCCTTGTTTAAAGCGCATCCCGAGTTTTTTGGTGAGGTCAAGGCCACGGTGCTGGGGCCTGGGCAAATGCTGGTGTCGGTGCTGTCTGCCGAGGCATCGCCTGCGAATGCCGTGGATGATGAGAGCAACCCAGTAATGCAGGCGTTTCTGCATTTTCTGGAACGTCAGATGACTGAACACCCTGAGTTGGTTGAGCCGATGGATGAGGCAGAGCTGGCGCAAATTGCCGCCCTGGTGGAAGGTGTGGAGCCAGATTGATGCAGAAAAGCGGATGGAACCTGTTTAAGTTCAGGCCCTTTGCCCAGCGGCTGAAGGCTTTGACGCAAGACGTGGCCAGTTTGGCCCAAAGCGACCCCGAAGGTTACAAGCAGCACCCCAAGACCAAGTTGCTGGCATCGGTGTACCGGTCTATTTCTGAGACGGTGCCAGCCAACCCAGCCGACATGGTATTTCAGCTGGGGCACACCCTGGGCAGGCAAAACGGCAATTGGCGGCGCGTCAAAAAAGGTCTGCCGCAGCGCTACCGTTTGTTCTTCATGTTTGCCTCCACCCCCCTGCAAGTGATCATTTATGCCTGGCTCAACGATGAGGACACGCTGCGCAAAGAAGGCAGCCGTACTGATGTGTACGAGGTGTTCAAGCGCATGCTGGGGCGTGGTGAGGTGCCGTCCACCATTGATGAGCTGAGCTGATTCAGGGCAGTACAAAGCGATAAAAATTTAAGGGGACAGCACCTTGCCAATCAGCGCGAAAGTACCTTGCTGTAGTTACATCTGGCTGTTACACCCGTTCCGCACAAAAACACGTCCAAAGAGTAGTTTTGCTTGGCGTAGGTTTTGGCGTAGGTTTTTGGCTTAAAAAGCCTGTTTTCATTGGTAGGCGGACTTCTGCCATTGAACTACACCCGCGAGGCACCGAGTTTACTTGATCGTGCGCTGGCTCAAGCCGCCAGCGGCGTGCTGATGACCTCGATGCGCGCCATGACTTCCGGTGTCAGCTGCGGCAGGACTTTGATCGCGCCCAGGTTGTCGCGCAGCTGCTGCAGGTTCGAAGCGCCGGTGATGACGGTGCTGACGGCCGGATTGCGTGCGGCCCAGGCGATGGCAAGCTGGCTCAGGCTGCAGCCGAGCTCGGCCGCGATGACTTCGAGCTGCGCCAGCGCCGCGTTGCGCGCGGCATCGGTCAGGCCCTTGACCAGAAAACCCATGCCCTCGAGCGAACCGCGGCTGCCGGGCGGCACGCCGTTGCGGTACTTGCCGGTGAGCAGGCCGCTGGCCAGCGGACTCCAGGTCGTCAGGCCCAGGCCGGTGTCCTCGATCAGGCGCTTGTATTCCTGCTCCACGCGCTTGCGATGGAACAGGTGGTACTGCGGCTGCTCCATCACGGGCTTGTGCAGGTGTTGCCGGTCGGCGATGGTCCAGGCGGCGCGGATCTCATCGGCCGACCATTCGCTCGTGCCCCAGTACAGCGCCTTGCCCTGGCTGATCATGTCGCTCATGGCGCGGACCGTTTCCTCGATCGGCGTCAGCGGGTCCGGGCGGTGGCAGTAGACGAGGTCGATGAAGTCCAGCCCCATGCGCTTGAGCGAGCCGTCGATGGCCTGCATCAGGTACTTGCGGTTGAGCGTGTTCTTGCGGTTGATCGAATCGCCTTCGCGGTCCAGCCCCCAGAAGAACTTGGTCGAGACGACGTAGTTCAGGCGCGGCCATTTCAAGGCCTTGATGGCATCGCCCATCACGCTTTCGCTCATGCCTGCGGCATAGGCCTCGGCGTTGTCGAAGAAATTGACGCCGCTGTCCATCGCCAGCGCCAGCATCTCGCGCGCGGCCGTCACGTCGACCTGGTTGTGGTACGTGACCCAGGAGCCAAGGGAGAGTTCGCTGAGTTGCAGGCCGCTGCGGCCAAGACGTCGGTATTGCATGAGAGGCGCTCGCTGAATAGGGATGACGCCGGCGACTTTAGCAGAGAGGGGATTACACCCGCTGCCCGCCGTCAATGGCGATCTCTGCACCGGTGATGTAGGACGCCTTGGAGCTGCACAGGAACTCGATCAGGTCCACCACCTCGCTGACTTCGCCCAGGCGGCGCATCGGGATGTTGTTGTCGACGATCATCTGCGTGCCCGGCGACAGGATCGAGGTGTTGATCTCGCCCGGCGCGATCGCGTTGACGCGCACGCCCATCGGCGCCATGTCGGCCGCCATCTCGCGCGTCAGGGCCGCCAGCGCTGCCTTCGAGGTGGCATAGGCGGCGCCGGCAAACGGGTGCACGCGGTAGCCGGCGATGGAGCACAGGTTGACAACCGAGCCCTTGGCGTTGGAGAGCTCCTGGGCGAAGCCGCGCGTCAGGATCAGCGGCGCGTAGAAGTTGGTGTTGTACATCTCCTGCCAGACCTTGAGATCAGTCGTGAGCGAGTTGACGCGCTCGCCACCCGGACCCTTCGGCGAGATGCCGGCGTTGTTGATCAGCGCGTGCAGTTTCGAGCCGCCCAGCAGCGGGCGAAGCGCATCGACGGTCTTCGTGATCTGGTCCAAGTCTGACAGGTCGAGTTCGACATGGGTGTTCTGCTCGGCGTGCCACGGGCACTCGACCGGCAGGGCCTGGCGCGAGACCGTGATGACGCGCCAGCCCAGATCGCGAAAGCGTTCGGCCACGCCGTGTCCGATACCGCGGCTCGCGCCGGTGACGATGGCCGTCTTCTGTTCTGTCATGGAGTTGGATGCTCGGGTGGGGTTCGGATTGTGGGGCTGCACGCAGCCGGGGGCGCGGACAGTTCAGGCCGGCTTCATCGCCTTGCGCGTTCGGCGCTGCAGCATCTGCATCAGCAGGAACAGCGTCGTGGAAAAGACGATCATGATGGTGGCCACGGCGGTCAGCGCCGGCGTCATGCTGTCGCGCAAGCCGGAGAACATCTCGCGCGGCAGCGTGCGCTGGTCGGGTCCGGCGATCAGCAGCGCGATCACCACGTCGTCGAAGGACGCGGCAAAGGCGAACAGGGCGCCCGATGCCATCGCCGGCATGATGCTGGGCAGCGTCACGCGCATGAAGGTCACGCGCGGCACGGCGCCGCAGGCGGCAGCGGCGCGCGCCAGATTGGGGTCGAGCAGTTCGAGCGCGGTGAGCACCGGCACCACGACAAAAGGCACGGCGATCACGGTGTGCGCGATGATGAGCCCGAGGTAGGTGCTGGTCAGCGAGAGCGGCGCCAGGAAGAAGTAGGAGGCCACGGCAATCAGGATCACTGGCACGATCATCGGCGACAGCGCGACGAGCTTGAGCGCCTCGCTCCACCAGGCCTTGTTGCGCATCAGCCCAAGCGAGGCCAGCGTGCCCAGTAGCACCGACAGCAGGGTGGCGAAGGCGCCGACGAACAGCGAGTTGCCCAGGGCCGTGAGCCACTTGCCGCCGCCCAGAACTTCCTGGTACCAGCGCAGCGACAGGCCCGGCAGCGGGTAGGTCAGGAAGGAGCCGCTGGAAAACGAGAGCGGAATGATCGCGGCGATCGGCGCCAGCAGGAACACCAGCACGCAAGCGCACAGGAACCAGTACAGGGGCTTCCAGGGGAATTTGAAAGACTTCATTCTGTTCAGCCCATGGAGAGGGCGCGGCCGCCGGAGAGTTTGTGCGCGACCGCGTACAAGGCCAGCGTCGTGACCAGCATCATCAGGCCCAGCGCCGAGGCCAGGCCCCAGTTGCCGGTATCGGTGGTGTAGGTGGCGACAAAGTAGGACAGCATCTGGTCGGAGCCGCCGCCCACCAGCGCCGGCGTGATGTAGTAGCCCATGGCGAGGATGAAGACCATCAGCGAGCCGGCCATGATCGCGGGCGCGGCCATCGGCAGATACACGCGGAAGAACGCGACCACGGGTGGCGCGCCCAGGCTGGTCGCGGCGCGCATGTAGTGCGGTGGAATGCCCTTGAGCACGCCGTACAGCGGCAGGATCATGAAGGGCAGCAGCACGTGCGTCATGGCGATGAGGACGCCGGTGCGGTTGTAGATCAGGGTCAATGGTTCGGAGATGACGCCCAGGTGCATGAGCAGCGTGTTGACCATGCCCTCGCGCTGCAGCACCACGACCCAGGCCGCGGTGCGCACCAGCAGCGAGGTCCAGAACGGCAGCAGCACCAGGATCATCAGCCAGTCGGCGGTCTTGGCGGTGACCTGCGTCAGCAGCATCGCTACCGGGAATCCCAGCAGCAGGCACAGCAGCGTGACGCTCAGGCTGATGCCCAGCGTGCGCATCAGCACGTCGATGTAGATGCGGTTGGCCTCGGAGACGCGCTCGATCTCGCCCTTGGCGTTGCGCGCCATGTCGAAGGCGGCCAGCAGGTAATAGCTTGATACGGGGCCGCGCGCGCGCTGCACGGCGGCGAAAAATTCGGGGCTTGCCAGCGCCGGATCGACGGCGTTGAAAAACTCGGCGCCGAACACGGTGTCGGGCGCAGCCGAGCCCACTTCGCGCGCGGCGCGCATCAGGGTGCTGCGCACACCGCCCACTTCGTAATTGAGACGACGCGCGGCGTCGGCCAGGGTGCTGGCGGCGCGCGCCTCGACCAGATCCTGCGCCAGGTCGGGAAACACCTTGGGCGGCAGCGCCTGGCCCGGCTGCCAGGTCTGCAGCACGGCCAGGGTGCGCGGCAGCGCGCGCGGCACTTCGGCCTCGCGCACGGCCAGCGACAGCAGCCAGACCAGAGGCGCCACAAAGAACACCAGCAGAAACCCGGACAGGGGTAACAACAGGGAGAATCGTTGGCGCGTGGACATGGCTTTTCAGTACTCGGGGTTTACTTGGTGCCGGCCCACTTGGTCCAGCGCTCGGCCAGCTTGTCGCCGTTGTCGATCCAGAACTTCACGTCCTCGGCAAACGCCTGCTTGTGGATTTCCGGATTGGTCGGCAGTTCACCCATCAAGGACTTGTCGATCAGGGGCGTTGCGGCAACCGCGGTCACACCATAGCGCACATACTTGGGCAGCTTGGCCTGGTTCTCCGGGCGACCCAGGAACTCGACCAGCTTCTCGGCGTTGGCCTTGAGCGGCGTGCCCTTCATGATGACCCAGCTGTCCATGGTGTAGGGCGTGTCCTTCCAGACCATCTTGAAGTTCTTCTTGTCCTTCTCGTTGGCGGCGGTGATGCGGCCGTTGTAGGCGGTGGTCATGACGACGTCGCCGGCAGCGAGCATCTGCGGTGGCTGCGCGCCGCTCTTCCAGAAAACGAGGTCGCCCTTGATGGTGTCGAGCTTCTTGAACGCGCGCTCCACGCCTTCGGGCGTGCGCAGCACCTTGTAGACGTCCTTGGCAGGAACGCCGTCGGCGATCAAGGCCACTTCGAGGTTCCACTTGGCGCCGTTGCGGATCGAGCGCTTGCCGGCGATCTTCTTGGTGTCGAAGAAATCGGTCCAGCCGTTCGGTGCCGCCTTGAGCTTGTCGCCGTCATAGGCCAGAACCAGGTTGTAGATGATGGCGCCAACGCCGCAGGCGTGCACCGTGCCCGGCAGGTAGCGCGCAGCGCCGCCGATCTTGTTGACGTCAAGCTTCTCGTAGAGGCCCTCGTCGCAGCCGACTTCAAGCTCGTCGGCCTCGACCTGCACCACGTCCCACGTGCTGTTGCCGCCCTTGATCTTGGTGCGCAGCACGCCCAGACCGCCGTCCCAGGCTTCGTCGGTGAGTTTGATGCCGGTGGCGTTGAAGGGTTTGAAGAACACTTCCTTCTGGCCGTCCTGATAGGCGCCGCCCCATGACACGATGTTGAGGTCGCGCGACTGTGCCATTGCCTGACTGCTCAGACAGGCCAAGGCGACAGCGCCTGCAACCGTTGCCCATACTTGCTTCTTCATACCCGTTCTCCTAAAAAATGGAAATTATTCAAACCATCAAAATACCCATGCATCCTCGGGCCGGAACCCGAGCGACACATTTTGCCCAACCACCAGCCCGGGCGGCAATGCTCCCGGACTGACTTTTGCAAACCATTGCAGCGGCGCGCTGTGCGGACCGCTTTCCAGTGATGCGAGGCGCACCACGACGCGCCAGTGATCGCCCTGGTGAATCAGGTCGACCAGGCTTCCGTTGAGGCAGTTCGGTGTTGCCAGCGCAGCGCATTCGGCCGCCACCTGAAGGAATTCGGGCCGCACGCACAGCTTGACCGTTGCTTCGTTTTCGAACGCAGTGGTGGCGCAGATGCGTGCCTGCAGCAGCTGTCCGCTGGCGGTCCTGACGCCGCCGGCAGCACCGCCCGGCGCGCCATGCGCCAGCGTGCAGTTGAGCATGTTGTTGTCGCCGAGGAAATTGGCCACGAACGGATTGGCCGGCGCGTCGTACAGCGCCTGCGGCGTTGCCAGTTGCTCGATGCGGCCCTGGTTGAACATTGCGACGCGGTCCGACAGCGTCATGGCCTCGGACTGGTCGTGCGTGACGAACACCATGGTGACGCCGAGCTCGCGGTGCAGGCGGCGGATCTCGAGCTGCATTTCCTCGCGCAGCTTCTTGTCCAGCGCCGACAGCGGCTCGTCCATCAGAACCAGGCGCGGCTCGAACACGAGCGCGCGCGCCAGCGCCACGCGCTGCTGCTGCCCGCCCGACAACTGGTTGGGCTTGCGGTGCGTGAAGTTCTCCAGATGCACCTTGCCCAGCGCTGCCGTGACCTTCTCGGCGATCACCGACTTGTCGACCTTGCGCACCGACAGCGGGAAGGCGACGTTCTCGGCCACCGTCATGTGCGGAAACAGCGAATAGCTCTGGAACACCACGCCCATGTTGCGCTGGTGCGGCGGCAGCGACTCGATCGATTTGCCGTCGAGCCGGATCGCGCCGGCGCTGGGCGCCTCGAAGCCGGCCAGCAGCATCAGGGTCGTGGTCTTGCCCGAGCCCGACGGGCCGAGCAGCGTCAGGAACTCGCCGGCCTCAATGTGCAGGTTCAGGTCGTCCACGGCCGCATTGCTGCTGCCGGGGTAGCGCTTGAAAACGTGTTCGAACTCGATCAGTGCCATCGTGTGGGAGCTTTCGGAAATCGTCGCGGTCAGCGGGTCAGGTACGCCAGCTGTTGACCCAGGCCAGCGTATCGGCCAGCGCCAGCTTGGTGCGTTCGAGCATGGTGTCGATCTCGGCCTCGGTGATGATCAGCGGCGGCGAGAACGCGATCACATCGCCCATCAGCACGCGCACGATCAGGCCATGGTGCTGGGCCCGGCTCACAAAGTAGGCGCCGACGCCGCGCTTGGGGTCGAACGGTTCGCGCTTGGCCGGATCGGCTGCGAATTCGATCGCGCCGATCAGGCCCAGGCCGCGCGTGTCGCCGATGATCGGATGGCCCTTGAGCGCTTGCAGCCCCTGCTGCAGACGCGGGGCGACCTTCTTGACATGGTCGAGCACCTTGTCGCTCTCGTAGATGCGCAGGGTCTCGAGCGCCACCGCGCAGGCCAGCGGATGGCCGCTGTAGGTGTAGCCGTGCCCGAAGACGCCAATCTCGGCGCTGGCGTCGGCGATCGTCTGGTAGATCTCGTCGGAGACGTAGAGCGCGGACATCGGCACATAGGCCGAGGTCAGCATCTTGGCCACCGTGATCATGTCGGGCTTCAGGTCGAACACCTGGGTGCCGAAGTTCTGCCCGAGGCGGCCAAAACCCGTGATGACTTCGTCGACCAGGAACAGGATGTCGTACTTCTTCAGGATCGCCTGGACGCGCGCAAAGTAGCCCTGCGCCGGTATCAGCACGCCACCCGCGCCCTGCACCGGCTCGGCGATGAAGGCGGCCACCGTGTCCGGGCCTTCGCGCAGGATCGTGTCTTCGAGCTCCTGCGCCAGGCGGTCGACGAACTGGGCCTCGGTTTCACTGGGCAGGCCGAACTGGTAGAAGTGCGGGCAGCCGACGCGCACGATGCCAGGCAGCGGCAGGTCGAAGTTCTGGTGCATGGTGCCCAGGCCCGACATCGAAGCGGCAGCGGCCGTGACGCCGTGGTAGGCCTTGTTGCGCGCGATGATTTTTTTCTTGTTCGGGCGACCCTTGGCGTTGTTGTAGTAGCGCACCAGCTTGAAGGCGGTGTCGTTGGATTCGGAGCCCGAGTTGGCGAACAGCACGCGCGCCATCGGCACCGGCGCCCAGCGGATCAGGGTCTGGACCAGTTCCGTCACCGGCCCCGGCACCTTGCCTGAAAACGAGTGGTAGTAGGGCAGGGTGGTCATCTGCTTGTAGGCGGCGTCGGCGAGGCGCTTCTCGGAAAAACCGAGCGAGGCGCACCAGAGCCCGGCCATGCCCTCGATATAGGCCTTGCCGTTTTCGTCGAAAACCTCGACCCCCTGGCCGCGCACGATGACGAGCGGCCCTTCCTTTTCGAACTGGCGCAGTTGCGTATACGGGTGCAGGTGGTGCGCCAGATCGCTTTGTCCGGCGGCGGAGAATTCTGTCTTGGGGATGCTCATAAGTTCCAGTGTTTATTTCAGGATGTCGCCGATGCAGAGGTATTTGATCTCAACATAGTCATCGATGCCATGGTGAGAACCCTCACGTCCGAGGCCCGATTGCTTGACGCCGCCGAACGGCACGTGCTCGGTGGCCAGGATGCCGACGTTGATGCCGACCATGCCGTACTCCAGCGCCTCGCTGACGCGAAAGATCCGTCCGACGTCGCGCGTATAGAAGTAGCTCGCCAGCCCGAATTCTGTGTAATTGGCTGCATCCACCGCCTCCTGTTCGGTCTTGAACCTGAACACCGGCGCGAACGGGCCGAAGGTTTCTTCCTTCGCGCACAGCATGTCGGCCGTCGCATCGGCCACCACCGTTGGTTCGAAGAACTGGCCGGCCAGTCGCTTGCCGCCGACCATCACGCGCGCACCCTTGGCCACGGCGTCGTCGACATGGCGCTGCACCTTGACCAGCGCCGCTTCCTCGATCAGCGGGCCCTGGTTGACGCCATCCTCGAAGCCGTTGCCGACCTTGGCAGTCCGGACCTTGGCCGCGAACTTGGTGACGAACTGCTCGTAGACGCCTTCCTGCACATAGAACCGGTTCGAGCAGACGCAGGTCTGGCCCGCATTGCGGTACTTGCTGGCGAACGCGCCTTCGACCGCTGAGTCGATGTCGGCATCGTCGAACACGATGAAGGGCGCATTGCCGCCGAGTTCGAGCGACATCTTCTTGACCGTCGGCGCCGATTGCGCCATCAGGATACGCCCGACTTCGGTGGAGCCGGTGAAGCTGATGTGGCGCACCACGTCGCTGGCGCACAGCACCTTGCCCACGGCAATCGAGTTGTCGGCATCGGCGCTGATCATGTTGAGCACACCGGCCGGGATGCCGGCGCGGATTGCGAGTTCGGCCGCGGCCAGCGCGGTCAGCGGCGTGAGTTCGGCCGGCTTGATGATGACGGTGCAGCCCGCTGCCAGCGCCGGCGCCACCTTGCGCGTGATCATGGCCAGCGGGAAATTCCAGGGCGTGATGGCCGCGCACACGCCGATCGGCTGGCGCAGCACCATCAGGCGGCGGTTGTTGTCGAACTGCGGCAGCGTTTCGCCGTTGACGCGCTTGGCCTCTTCGGCAAACCATTCGACAAAGCTCGCGCCGTAGGCGACTTCGCCCTTGGCTTCGGGCAGCGGCTTGCCCTGCTCGGCGGTCATGATGTGGCCCAGGTCGTCCTGGTTCGCCATCAACAGGTCGAACCACTTGCGCAGGATGATGCTGCGTTCCTTCGCCGTTTTGGTGCGCCAGGCCGGCCAGGCGGCATTTGCGGCGTCAATCGCGCTCTGCGCCTCAGTTGGCCCGAGGTTGGCGACGTCGGCGAGCTTGCGGCCGGTGGCGGGGTCAAGCACGTCGAAGCGGCTTTCGCCCTTGACCCACTGACCATTGATCAGTGCGTCGGTCTTGAGCAGGCCTGGATCTTTCAAAAGGGACAAGGGGGACGTGGTAACTGTCATGGGATCCAATGGAAAGAATTTGACGGGTGGAGGAAGGCGGGCATATTTTGGGATTGCATGACAGTCATGTCATGCAATATGCATGCCCGAATTACGTTTGGCACGCGGCTCAGCTGGCCTGAACAGCCGCCAATGACGCAGCGATGATGGCCAGGCCTTCGTCGACCAGGGCGTCGCTGGCGGTCAGTGGCACCAATATGCGCACGACGTTGCCGTAGGTGCCGCAGGACAGCAGGATCAGGCCGCGCTTGGTCGCTTCGACGCACAGACGCTTGGTCAGGTCGGCATCGGGCTGGCCCAGCTCGCCGTTTTTGCACAGCTCGATCGCCACCATCGCGCCCAGGCCGCGCACATCGACAATGCAGCGGTTCTTCGCGGCAAGGGTCTTGAGGCTGGCCGTCATGCGCGCGCCCAGCGCCCGGCTGCGCTCAAGCAGGTTTTCCTTGGCGAAGATGTCGAGCACGGCCAGGCCGGCTGCGCATGACATCGGGCTGCCGGCGTAGGTGCCGCCCAGGCCGCCCGCTGCCGGTGCGTCCATCACTTCGGCGCGTCCGACCACGGCCGAGATCGGGAAGCCCCCGGCCATCGACTTGGCCATCGTGATCAGGTCCGGCGCGACGCCGCTCTGCTCGATCGCAAACCAGGTGCCGGTGCGTCCCGCACCGGTCTGGATCTCGTCGGCCACCATGACGATGCCGTGTTGGTCGCACAGCGCGCGCAGGCGCTGCAGGAACTCGGGTGGCGCGACGTTGAAGCCGCCTTCGCCCTGCACCGGCTCGACGATGATGGCCGCCACGCGGCTGGCTTCGACGTCGTTTTTGAACAACGACTCGACCGAGGCAATCGAATCATCCACGCTCACGCCGTGCAGCGCGTCGGGAAAGCGCGCGTGGAAGATCTCGCCCGGGAACGGGCCGAAGCCGGTCTTGTAGGGCGCGACTTTGCCGGTCAGGCCCAGGGTCAGCAGGGTGCGCCCGTGGTAGCCGCTCGTGAAGGCGATGACGGCGCTGCGCTTGGTGTAGGAGCGCGCAATCTTGATCGCGTTCTCCACCGCTTCGGCGCCGGTGCTCAGGAACATGGTTTTCTTGGCGAAGTTGCCCGGTGCCAGCGCGTTGATGCGCTCGGCCAGCTCGACGTAGGGCTCGTAGGCCAGCACCTGGAAGCAGGTGTGGGTGTAGAGGTCGAGCTGGGCCTTGACGGCCGCGATGATGGCCGGGTGGCGGTGCCCGGTGTTGAGGACGGCGATGCCGCCGGCAAAGTCGATGTAGCGCTTGCCCTCGACATCCCAGACCTCGGCGTTCTCGCCGCGGGCGATGAAGACTTCATGGCTTTGGCCCACGCCACGGGGGATGGCGGCTTGGCGGCGCGCCATCAGGGCGGCATTGTTGAGTTGAGGTTCGCGGTGCATAGTTCACTCCAATCGATCGTTAAAACGGTAGCTGACCGGCGCAATGTAGGTCCAACGTCCGATCATGACCATATACATTTTGGGGTGCACTGTGCAGTAAGCTCTGCCTGTACAGACAAACCCTTATGTTTTCGCTCAATCTTCACAGTTCGACCCCGCTGGTCCAGCAGATCGTCGAAGGTTTTCGCCAGGCCATCGACGACGGCGCGCTGCGCGCGGGGGTCAAGGCGCCGTCAATCCGGCAGTTCGCCCACGCCCACAAGGTCAGCGTCTTCACCGTGGTCGATGCCTACGACCGCCTCGTCGCGCAAGGTTATTTCGCCTCGCGACCGCACTCGGGCTTCTTCGTCAAGCAGCGTCCGCTGTCCGATGGCGGTGCGCCGGGGATCGGGCCCAATTTCAATTTCGATTCGATGTGGTACCTGCGCCGCATCTTCGAGAACCGCGCGCTGCGCATGAAGCCGGGCTGCGGCTGGCTGCCCGGCGAGTGGCTGTTTCAGGAAGGCGTGCGGCGCAGCCTGCGCACGCTGGCGACCGAGAATGTGGACCTCGGCGGCTACGGCGAGCCCAAGGGCTACCCGCCGTTGCGCCAACTGGTGCGCGAGCTGCTCGCCGAGCAGGAGATCGCCGTCACCACCGACCAGGTGGTGCTGACCCAGGGTTCGAGCCAGGCCATGGACCTCGTGGCGCGCCGGCTGGTGCGCGCGGGCGACGCCGTGCTGGTGGACGATCCGGGCTACCCGAACCAGATGTTTTCACTGCGCTTCCTCGGTGCGCGCCTGTTTGGCGTGCCGCGCACGGCCAGCGGCTACGACCTCGTGGCGCTGGAGCGCCTGGTGGTGGAGCATCAGCCCAAGGTGTTCTTCACCCAGCCCCGGCTGCAGAGCCCGACCGGTTCGGTGGCGCAACTCGCGCACCTGCACCGCGTCATGCAGCTGGCCGACAAGCATGACTTTCTGGTGGTGGAAAACGACATCTACGCCGACCTCGACCCCGAGCCGCGGCCGTCGCTGGCCAGTCTCGATCAGCTGCGCCGCGTCATCTACATCAGCAGCTTTTCCAAGACCATCTCGCCCAATATCCGGGTCGGCTATCTGGCCGCCGCGCCCGATCTGCTGGAGGACCTGGCGCAGCTCAAGATGATCTCGGGCCTGACCTCGTCCGAGTTCAGCGAGCGTCTGGCTCACGGCGCCCTGCTCGACGGTCGCTGGCGCAAGCACATCAAGGGTGTGCGCGAGCGCCTGGCCCAGGCCCATCAGGGCGCGGCCGCAAGGCTGCTAAACATCGGCTTCGAGATCTTCACCGAGCCCAAGGCCGGCATCTTCCTGTGGGCGCGCCATCCCGAGCTGCCCGATGCGACGGAGCTGGCCTACAAGGGCGCCGAGCAGGACATCCTGCTCGGCCCCGGCCATCTGTTCAGCGCCGATCTGCACAGTAGTTCCTGGTTCCGATTTAATGTCGCCTACTGCGAAGATCCCGAGGTGTTTGCCTTCCTGGACAAACAGCGCCAGCGGGGCTGATGACTTAAAATTTGCGGCTCAACCACTCTGCAGCCGCCATGAATTCACCTGTTACCCCTGCCAGCGTCGCCGATATCCGCAAGATATTCCTCGACTTCTTCGAGTCCAAGGGGCATACCGTGGTGGCGTCGAGCCCGCTCGTTCCCGGCAACGACCCGACGCTGATGTTCACCAATTCCGGCATGGTGCAGTTCAAGGACGTGTTCCTCGGAACCGACAAGCGCTCCTACGTGCGCGCGGCCTCGGTGCAGGCCTGCCTGCGCGCCGGCGGCAAGCACAACGACCTGGAGAACGTGGGCTACACGGCGCGGCACCACACCTTCTTCGAGATGCTGGGCAACTGGAGCTTTGGCGACTACTTCAAGCGCGAATCGCTCATGTGGGGATGGGAACTGCTGACCGAGGTCTACAGGCTACCGGCCGACAAGCTGCTGGTCACCGTCTACAAGGACGACGACGAGGCCTACGAAATCTGGACCAAGGACATCGGCCTGCCGGCCGATCGCGTGATCCGCATCGGCGACAACAAGGGCAAGAAATACGCCTCCGACAATTTCTGGATGATGGCCGATACGGGGCCTTGCGGTCCGTGCTCGGAAATCTTCTACGACCACGGCGCCGACATCCCGGGCGGCCCGCCCGGCAGCCCAGGCGAGGACGGCGACCGCTTCATCGAAATATGGAACCACGTGTTCATGCAGTTCGACATGCAGGCCGACGGCAGCCTGGTCAAGCTGCCAGCGCCCTGCGTCGACACCGGCATGGGACTGGAACGCCTGGCCGCCATCCTGCAGCACGTGCACAGCAACTACGAGATCGACCTGTTCGACGCGCTGATCAGGGCCGCTGCGCGCGAGACCGGCTGTGCCGACCTCGGCAACAAGAGCCTGCGCGTGATCGCCGACCACATCCGCGCCACCGCCTTCCTGGTCAGTGACGGCGTCGTGCCATCGAACGAAGGGCGCGGCTACGTGCAGCGCCGCATCGTGCGCCGCGCCATCCGCCACGGCTACAAGCTGGGCAAGACGACGCCGTTCTTCCACAAGCTCGTGCCCGACCTGGTCAAGTTGATGGGCGAGGCCTACCCGAAGCTCAGGTCCGACGAGCAGCGCATCATCGAGGTGCTCAAGGCCGAGGAAGAACGATTCTTCGAGACGCTGGCCAACGGCATGCAGATCCTGGACGCGGCGCTTGAAGGCGGCGTCAAGGTGCTGCCGGGCGACGTCGCCTTCAAGCTGCACGACACCTTCGGTTTCCCGCTCGATCTGTCAGCCGACGTCTGCCGCGAGCGTGACCTGTCGGTCGATGAAGCCGGCTTTCACGCCGCCATGGAGAAGCAGAAGGCGCAGGGCCGCGCCGCCGGCAAGTTCCGCATGGAAAAGGCGCTCGACTACAGCGGCGAAGGCAATGACTTCGTCGGCTACGAGCGCCTCACGCAACAGGCCAAAGTGCTCGCGCTCTATGCCGGAGCCACCCCTGTGAATGAACTCAAGGCCGGCGAAGCCGGTGTCGTGGTGTTAGATGCCACACCGTTCTACAGCGAGAGCGGCGGCCAGGTCGGTGATGCCGGCGCCATCTTCAGCGACGGCGCGATGTTCGAGGTGCAGGACACGCAGAAGATCAAGGCCGATGTCTTCGGCCACCATGGCCAGCTGGCCAGCGGCGCGCTCAGGATCGGCGACGTGGTGACGGCCCATGTCGATGCCGCGCTGCGCGCCGCCACGCAGCGCAACCACAGCGTGACGCACCTGATGCACAAGGCCTTGCGCGAGGTGCTCGGCTCGCACGTTCAGCAAAAGGGCAGTCTGGTAAATGCAGAGCGCACGCGCTTCGACTTTGCCCACAATGCGCCGGTGACCGACGCCGAGATACGCGAGGTCGAGGCGCGCGTCAACACCGAAATCCTGAGCAACGCGGCGACGCAGGCGCGCGTGATGGACATCGAATCGGCGCAGCAGACCGGCGCCATGATGCTGTTCGGCGAGAAGTACGGCGAATCGGTGCGCGTGATCGACATCGGCGCGAGCCGTGAACTGTGCGGCGGCACGCACGTGCAGCGCAGCGGCGACATCGGCTTGTTCAAGATCGTGGCCGAGGGCGGTGTCGCCTCCGGCGTGCGCCGCATCGAGGCCGTCACCGGCCAGAACGCGCTGCGCTATCTGCAGGACCTGGAGGACACGGTGACGCAGGCGGCCGGTGCGCTCAAGGCGCCGGCGGCCGAGCTCAACGAGCGCATCGGCGGTGTGCTCGACCACATGAAGACGCTGGAGAAGGAAGTCGCCGCGCTCAAGGGCAAGCTCGCTTCCAGCCAGGGTGACGAACTGCTGACGCAGGCCACAACGGTCAACGGCGTCAAGGTGCTCGCGGCACGGCTTGAAGGGGCCGACAGCAAGACGCTGCGCGAGAGCATGGACAAGCTCAAGGACAAGCTCAAGACGGCCGTCATCGTGCTGGCCAGCGTGGACGGCGACAAGGTGCAGATCGCCGCCGGCGTCACGCCCGACACGGTGGGAAAGGTCAAGGCCGGCGAGCTGGTCAACTTTGTCGCGCAGCAACTCGGCGGCAAGGGCGGCGGCAAGCCCGATATGGCCATGGCCGGCGGCACCGAGCCGGCCAAGCTCGGCGCTGCGCTGGGCAGCGTGCTGGCCTGGGTTTCTGCCAAGCTCTGAGTGCAACTTCGTGCGGCGCGCTTGGCTGCTGGTGCAAGTCCTTGGGCTGATCAGCCCGTTGCTGGCGCAGGCCACCGAGCCGCAGCCAGTCAGCCTCACCAGCCTCGACAGCAGCACCATCATAGCCTGGGTCTTCCAGCCTGACGGCAAGCCCCGTGGCACGGTCGTGGCATTGCATGGTTGCGGCGGCCTGTTTGCGACCGAGGGTTCGCGCGCGGGACGCATCAGTGCGCGCCATCAGGCCATGGCCGAGCGGCTGGTGGCGCAGGGTTACGCCGTGGTCTTCCCCGACAGCCTGACGCCGCGCGGCGTGACGCAGCTGTGCACGCAAAAGCTGCGCGAGCGCACGATCGGGCAGCGCGAGCGCCGGCGCGACGCGTTGGCAACGCTGAACTGGGTGGCGGCGCAGCCCTGGGCCGATGTCGCCAAACTGGCGCTGCTCGGTTGGTCGCACGGTGGCACAGCGGTGCTCGAGGCCACGGATGGCAGCCAGCCCGAGGTGGCGGCACAGCCGGTCAAGGCCGGCGTTGCCATTGCCTTCTATCCCGGTTGTGCCGGTTCACTCAAGAGCGGCTACCAAGCCAGCACGCGGCTGCTGCTGTTGCTCGGCGCCCTGGACGACTGGACGCCGAGCGCGCCCTGTGTCGAATTGGGTCGCTTGGCCGGCGCGCAGGTCGAGGTCTATCCGGAAAGTTACCACGGCTTCGACAATCCGGGCGGCGCGGTCAAGCTGTTGCGCGACGTTCCGAACGGCGTCAATCCGCGTCAGGGCGTGCACGTCGGAGCGAACTCGGCCGCGCGCGAGCAGGCCAATGCAAAGGTGCTGCAGGTGCTGGCGTCGGCCTTTGATTGAACCGGGCGCAGCCGCCTAGGCCGGCTTCCTTTGCAGGGCCTTGATGTTGATGCGGACGCCGCCCGCAGCGGCGGGCCTTGCGCGCGTCACATCGGCCAGCGTGACCTTGTCGAGCTCGGCCAGGTAGCTCTGAAGCGCGTTGCCGAAGACCTGCTTTAGCTGGCAGTTCGGGGTCAGGGTGCAGGTGTCGTGCGCCTTGTCGAAGCATTCGACGAGCCGGAAGTCGGTTTCGGTCTGGCGCACCACATCGCCGATGCGGATGTCGGCCGCCGCTTTGAGCAGGCGCAGGCCGCCGCCGCGTCCGCGCGTGGTCTGCAGCAGGCCCTGGCGCGCCAGATCGTTGACGATCTTCATCAAGTGGTTCTTGGAGACCGCGTGCGTGTCGGCCAGTTCGGCAATGGTGACCGAGCGCTCGGGGTGCATGGCGCAGAACATCAGGACGCGCAGGGTGTAGTCGGTGTAGTCGGTCAGTCGCATCGGAGGCATCCAGGTTGGCGTTGAACCCGATTTTATGCTGAATCGGAAATAAGATGCATATAAAATGCATTTATTAAATTTCAGCGAGCCGCCTGCGTTGGTGCCACCATGAACATTGACTCCCTGCCCATCTTCAAGGCCGTGCCACCGGCCGCGTCCGCGACACACGGCCTGCCCGTGCTGCGCCTGGGCTTCCGGCCGTTCTACATCGCGGGCACGCTGTTCGCCGCGCTGGCGCTGCCGCTCTGGCTGGCAATGTTCTGCGGGCAAACGGCCTGGACGCCGAACCTGCCGCCGCTGCTCTGGCATGCCCATGAAATGCTGTTCGGCTTTGCCGTGGCCATCATCGTCGGTTTCCTGCTGACAGCCGCCAAGGCCTGGACCGGCGTGCCGACGCCGCGCGGCCCGGCACTGGCGGCCTTGGTGCTGTTGTGGCTGGCGGCGCGCGTGGCCGCGCTGGTCGGACCGTATGCGCTGTACGCGGCGCTGGACGTGGCGCTGCTGCCGCTGGTGGCGGCGATCCTGGTGCGCATCCTGCAAAAGGCGCGCAATTACCGCAACCTGCCGCTGGCCCTGCTGGTGCTCCTGCTGGCGCTGGCCAATCTGCTGTTTCACCTGGCCGTCACGGGCGTGCTCGCGCTGCCCGCATTCACACCGCTGTATGCCGCGCTGGCGCTGATCACGCTGATCGAGTGCGTGATGGGCGGCCGCGTCATCCCTTCGTTCACCATGGCGGTGACGCCCGGTCGGAAGCTCGCGGCCAATGCCGGGCTGGAGCGCCTCACGCTGGGCGCCACCGGACTGGGCCTGCTGCTGTGGCTGCTGGCGGTACCGGTGCTGCTGGGCGGCACGGTGCTGGCGCTGGCCAGCGCCTTGCAGGTCTGGCGCATGCGCGGCTGGCAGCCGGCGGTGACGCGCCAGCGCCCCATCCTGTGGATCCTGCACCTGGCCTATGCCTGGATACCGCTTGGGCTGGCCCTGCTGGCGCTGGCCCGGTTCGGGCTCGTGAGCAACTCGGCCGGTGTGCACGCGCTGGCCGTGGGCGCGACCGGCGGCCTGATCATCGGCATGGTCACGCGCACTGCGCGCGGCCACACTGGCCGGCCCTTGCAGGTGTCGCGCCCCGAAGTGCTGGCCTATACGCTGGTGATGGCGGCGGCACTGCTGCGCGTGCTGCTGCCGCTGCTGCTGCCATCCCTCTACCTGGTCTGGCTGTCGGTGGCCGGCATGGCCTGGAGTGCGGCGTTCCTGATCTACCTCTGGATCTACACACCCTGGCTGGCGCGCACGCGGCTCGACGGCAAGGACGGCTGAGCGAGGCCATGATGGACTACGGCTTGGTGAAGTACCTGCATGTCGCGTGCGTCGTGCTCAGCATCGCGCTGTTCCTGCTGCGCGGTGGTCTGCAGTTGCAGTCGCAGGCGTGGCGCGAGTGGCGCGTGCTGCGCGTGGCGCCGCATTACGTCGACACCGTGCTGCTCGGTTCGGCGCTGTGGCTGGCTTGGCGCAGCGCCCAATACCCGTTCGTGGCGCCCTGGCTCACGGCCAAGGTGCTGGCCTTGCTGCTCTACATCGTGCTCGGGCATCTGGCGCTGACGAGGAGCGCCAGGCCGGGGCCGCGCCTGCTGGCCTTTGTTGCGGCCGTGCTGTGCGTGCTCTACATCGTCGGCGTCGCGCTGACGCGTTCACCGACTTGGCACTTCTAAGCCTTCGGTGCCGTCACGGTGCTGGGCTCGGTGTCGGGCAGGGCCGGCTCGAAGGGCGCGGGCTCGGGCGGTTGCGGCGGCGCGTCGGGCTCCTGCTCGGGTGGGGTGCCAAAGGGAACGGGCGGCAGCTCGGGCGGAATCGGTTGCCCGCCGGAGCGGGTTACATTGCTGTTCATGGTCGCTATTTTGCGCTCGCTGCAGGAATCGGCCCGGCATCGGGTTTGACAATTCGCAAGCGCCGTCGAAGGGCGCGTCCTATGCGGCCTGCAACTGGCGTTGGCTCTCGTAGCAGCGCGGCTCACCGCTTACCGGATCGGCAAATTCGATCGAGCGCGCCAGCAGTTGCAGCGGGTTGGCGTAGTCGATCTGGCCTTCGGGCGTGAGCGTCGGGTACAGGCCGTCGCCCACGATGGGCAGGCCGAGCGCGGCCATGTGCACGCGCAGCTGGTGCCGTTTGCCGGTGACCGGGCGCAAGCGGTAGTGCGCCAGGGCGCCGCGCCGCGCGATCAGTTCGATCTGCGTGATGGCGTTGGGCTCGCCACTCGCCTCATGCTGCAGCATGAAGTGACCGGCTTCCACGATCCGGCTGGTGCGTGTCAGCGGCAGACTCAGATCCTCGCGCCAGGGCGCAACGGCTTCGTAGGTCTTGCGGATGCGGCACTGGCTGAACAGCGCGCTGTAGGCGGCGCGCGATTGCGGCTGCACCGAGAACAGCACCAGGCCGGCGGTGTCGCGGTCGATGCGGTGCAGCGGCACCAGATCGGGCAGGCCGAGTTTCTTCTTGAGCCGCAGCAGCAGCGTTTCCTGCAGGTAGTGGCCGGAGGGCACGACGGGCAGGAAATGCGGCTTGTCGGCAACGACCAGATGCGCGTCCTGAAACAGCACGACTTCCGCAAAGGGTATCGGTGCTTCGGCCGGCACGGCGCGGTAGTAGAACACCCGCATATGGCCCTGGTAGCGCCGCCCGGGTGTGACGGCAAGGCCATGCTCGTCGACCACCAGGCCCTGCGCCATGCGCTCATGCCAGACCTCGCGCGCGATGGCGGGAAAGCGTTCGGTGAAGAAGTCCAGCATCGTGGACCACGGCCCGGCGGGCAAGCCGACGCAGCTCGCGCCGACGCCGTCGCGCGCGACTGGTTTCACATGCTGATCAGATGCGTTCAAACACCAGGTCCCAGACGCCATGGCCAAGCCGGATGCCGCGGTTCTCGAACTTGGTCAGCGGGCGGTACAGCGGTTTGGGCGCATAACCGGCGAGCTCGGGGTGCGTGGCCAGCGCGCGGTTGCGCAGCAGCGGCTCGGCGCTCAGCACCTCGAGCATCTGCTCGGCGTAGGGCTGCCAGTCGGTGGCGCAATGTATGTAGCCGCCGGGCTTGAGCCGCGCCGCCAGTTTGGCAACCAGGCCGCCTTGAAGCAGGCGGCGCTTGTTATGGCGCTTCTTGTGCCAGGGATCGGGAAAGAAGATGTGCACGCCGTCCAGGCTCTGCAGCGGCAGCATCTGGTCGATCACTTCGACCGCGTCGTGGGCCACGATGCGGATGTTGCGCAGGTCCTGCTCCCTGATGCGCTTGAGCAGCGCGCCGACGCCCGGCGCGTGGACTTCGCAGCACAGGAAGCGGGTCTGTGGCAGCAGCGCGGCGATATGCGCCGTGGCCTCGCCCATGCCGAAGCCGATCTCGAGGACGACCGGGTGCACGGCGCTGTCGAGCGGTGCGGCGGCGTCGGCAAAAGCCGCTGCGAAATCGAGCGGCTGCGGCTGGAAGAGCAGCAGGAATTGCGGCCCGATGTCGGCCACGGCCTTGGCCTGTCCGGTGGTGGTGCGCCCGGCGCGGCGGACGTAGCTCTTGATCGCTTTGGGAAAGGCGACGCCCTCGGGCGCGCGGTCGGCTGGATTGGTTTGGCTGGTAGTCACGGGGATGGATTGTAGAGAGCGCCGGAGAACGGCCACAGGCCGACCCATGTTTCCAGTGCCCGCGCCACGCCACCCGTGTGCACCGGCAGTCCCAGGACCTCGGCGGCGCGGTTCAGCGCGGTCAGCGGCTCTGAGGTGTCGAGCGCCTGCGCGCCGCTCTGCTTGGACAGCTTCTCGCCGTTGGGGCCGAGCAGCAGGGGCGTGTGCAGGTAGCGCGGCGTCGGCAGCCGCAGGGTGCGCTGCAGCACGATCTGCCGCGCCGTGTTGTCCGCCAGATCCGCACCGCGCACGACGTCGGTGATGCCCTGCGCGGCGTCGTCCACCACCACTGCGAGCTGGTAGCCAAAGCAGCCGTCGGCGCGCTTGAGCACGAAGTCGCCGACGGCGGCTTCGACGTCCTGTCGCTGGTGACCGAGCCGGCGGTCATGCCAGTCAATGCGTGACGCGCACAGGTCGGTGCGCAGGCGCCAGACACGAGGCGTCCTGTCGGCCGGCACGGCGACGCGTTGCGGCGCGGCAGGGCGACAGGTGCCGGGGTAGACGAGTTCGCCGTGGCGCTCCAGTGCCTGTCCGCGCTCGCGCATCGCATTTTCGATGTCGCGCCGGCTGCAGTGGCACGGGTAGGCCAGCCCTAGCGCGATCAGCTGTTCGAGTGCCTGCTGGTAATGCGCGCCGCGCCGCGATTGCCAGAGCGGCGGCGCGTCGGGGAGCAGGGAGCAGTCCTGCAACTGCTGCAGGATGATGCGGTCGGCGCCGGTGATGCAGCGTGGTGTATCGACGTCTTCGATGCGCACCAGCCAGCGACCGCCGTGGGCCCGGGCGTCGAGCCAGCTCGCCAGTGCCGCGACCAGTGAACCCGCATGCAGCGGGCCGGTCGGGGAGGGGGCGAAGCGGCCGGTGTAGTTCATGCCACGCCGCGCATGGTCATGAAGCGTTCTTCCGGCGCTGGCAGAAGGCCGCATGCGGGGCTTGTCATGCCGGACCCTGATCCGGCATCCACGGCAACGTGAACCATGGACTGCGGATCAAGTCCGCAATGACAATATCACGGTTCATGGCCCCGGTGCGCGCACTTTCTAGGCGACGCTCAGCGCCAGTTCCAGGCCGGACACGAAGGCGTTTTCGACGCGCTGCCCAAGGCACCAGTCACCGCAGACCCCGACGCCGATCTTGGCGTCCCACAGATGCGATTTGCCCAGCGCCGCGCTGGTCTGGGCGTAGCGCCAGCGCCGGCTGTCGACATGGGCCGGTTCGGCACGGATGCCCGTCACCTCGGAGAAGGCCTTGATCAGCTTGGCCTGCACGCGCTGCGGATCGTCTTCCAGATGTTCCTGCGACCAGGCGGCGCTGGCCTGCACGGTCCAGCGCTCGACGGCGCCGCGTCCGGGCTTGCTCGATTCGCGCGCCAGCCAGGCGATGCGGTGGTGCGTGCTGCGCGCGGCGTTCCACTGCGGGCCGAGGGTCGTCAGGCCCGGCTGCACGGCTTGCGGAAAGGCCAGCATCAGCGTCCAGCACGGGGCCATCTGCACACGGTCGATCTTCTGCGCCAGGCCGTCGGCTTTTTGCGCGGTGTTGAGCAGCAGGCGCGCGGGTTCGGCTGGGATCGCCAGCAGCACCGCGTCGAAGCCGGAATAGACGTGCTGCGTGCCACCGGGGCCGATGCCGCGCAACTGCCACTGCTGGGGTTGCAGGGCATCGCGTTCGAGCTGGCTGATGCGGGTTTCGAGCTCGAGCCGGCCCTGCGCCTGCAGCGGCGCCGCCCAGCGCTTGACCAGTGCGCCCATGTCCGGTGTCGGGACCCAATGGGCTTCTTTTCTTGACACGTCGGCCGAGGCGATCCGGCCATGCTCGTCGAGCACCTGCACCGCGTTCGCGCTCCAGGGTTTGCACAGGCCGGGCACGGTCTTGAGCGCGCGCGCAAAGCGCGCGTCGCGCACCGTGAAATACTGCACGCCGTGGTCGAAGCTGCCGAACGGGCTGCTGCGCGTGGCCATGCGTCCGCCCGCGTTGGCGCCTTTTTCGAACACGGTGACCTGATGGCCGGCCTGCAGCAGGGTGCGGGCGCACGCGATGCCCGCCATGCCGGCACCGATGACTGCGATATTCCTGCTTTTGAATGGGCTCATGACGCTGCTTTCAATTGATGATGTATGTGATGCACTTTATTCCATTTCCAAACCATCCCTGTCGTTGTTGCTTCGCCTTGCCGTGCCCGAGCACTGTCTGCGGCTTCGCGCCTAGACAGAAATGATTTGGAAATGGAATTAGATGCCTCGGTGACGCTCGAGCAAAGCGGCGCGTGTGGCCGGGCTTTCGAGCTGGGTCAGCCACCAGGTCAGCGCGCGTCCGGGGCCCGATGGGGTTTCGCTGCGCCAGGCGTAATGGACGCCGACGACGCGCTGCGGCCGCTCCATGCGTCGCACCACGAGGCGGCCGGTTTCGATGTAGGGGCGGGCCATGCATTCGGGCACGAAGCCGCAGCCCAGCCCGCGCAACTGCGCGTCGAGCTTGGTCTGCATGCTGGCCACGGTGAACACATCCTGACCACCGAGCAGGCCGACCGTCAGGCCGTTACCGCGCGTGACGCTGTCGGCCACGGCCACGGCCCGGTGCTGGCGCACCACGTCATCCGTCAGTGGTTCGGGTGCGCTGGCCAGCGGGTGATGCGGCGCCACGGCATAGACGAAGCTGACTTCGCCGAGCGGCTTGCCATGGATGCCGGCGCTGCTGCCGGTCTCGGCCACGCCGAGGGCCAGGTCGGCCTGGCCCGAGGTCAGGGCCTGCAGCGTGCCCGACAGTGTTTCATCGCGCAAGCGGATGCGCGTGGGCGCGCCCAGCGCGAAAAAGCTCTCGCACAGCTCCAGCACGGTGGTCCGGGCAATGATGCTGTCGATGGCGATTGTCAGTTGCGACTCCCAGCCGGTGGCGACGCGCTTGACCCGGTTCGCAACGGCGTCGATGTCTTCGAGCAACCGGCTGCCTTCACGCAGCAGCTCGATGCCGGCGGCGGTCGGTTGCGCTTGGCGCGAACTGCGGTCGAACAGCAGCACATCAAGCGCATCCTCGATTTGGCGCACACGATAGGTCAGCGCGCTGGGCACCAGCCCGAGGCTGCGCGCCGCAGCCGCAAAACTGCCGCTGACGGCGATGGTCTGCAGCATGGTGAGGGCGTCGGGGGTCAAGACATCGCGCGGACTTGGCACTTCGGTGATCTCGTGTTTCGAATAATTTGAATGATGCCATCAAAAGCGGCGCATTGCCGCTTTGGCGCGCCGGCCTAAAGTCAAAGGCATCAGAACACAGGACGCAGAAACATGTTGACACTTCGCAAATCACTGGAACGGGGCTATGCCGATCACGGCTGGCTGAAGTCCTTCCACAGCTTTTCTTTCGCCGGCTACTACGATCCGAAGCACATGGGCTGGGGCAATCTGCGCGTCATCAACGAAGACCGCATTGCCTCCGGCGCCGGCTTTGGCACGCACGGGCATCGCGACATGGAGATCATCAGCTATGTGATGGCGGGCAATCTGGCGCACAAGGACAGCATGGGCAACGTGCGCGGCATTCCGCCCGGCGACGTGCAGCGCATGAGCGCGGGCAGCGGCGTGCAGCACAGCGAATTCAACCATGCGCCCAACGAGACCACGCATTTCCTGCAGATCTGGATCGAGCCGAGTGTGAAGGGCATCGCGCCGTGCTATGAGCAGAAGACTTTTGCGCAGGCCGAGAAGCGCGGCGCGCTCAGGCTGGTGGCATCCCCCGATGGCGCCCAAGGCTCGGTCACGATCCATGCCGACGCCGCCCTCTACGCGGCGCTGATCGACGGTTCAGAGCGCGCCAGCCTGGCGCTCGACCCCGCCCGCAAGGCCTATGTGTTCCTGGTGCGCGGTGAAGTGGAGGTCAACGGCCAGAAATTGAGCGCCGGCGATGCCGCGTTGCTCGAGAGCGAGAGCCAGATCACGCTCAGCGCCGGCAGGGACGCGGAAGTGCTGGTGTTCGACCTGAGCGCCTGAACCAGCGCAGCTAAGATGGGCTGCAAAGATTTTCCCGGAGGGCTGCGGTGCAGGCTTCCATTTCTCAAACGTGTGAAGGAGATTTGAAATGGCAAAAGTAGCGGTTGTTTTTCATTCGGGCTATGGTCATACCCAGCGCATGGCGCAGTCGGTGGCCCAGGGCGCTGGCGCGGAGTTGCTGGCCGTCGATGCGGAGGGCAACCTGCCCGAGGGTGCCTGGGAGACCCTGGCGGCGGCCGACGCCATCATCTTCGGCTCGCCGACCTACATGGGCAGCGTTAGCTGGCAGTTCAAGAAGTTTGCCGACGCGTCGAGCAAGCCCTGGTACACGCAGGCCTGGAAGGACAAGGTCTTTGGCGGCTTCACGAACAGCGCCAATGTCAACGGCGACAAGCACTCGACCCTGCATTACTTCATGACCCTGGCGATGCAGCATGGCGGCGTGTGGGCCGGCACCGGCCTGAACTACAACAACACCAAGGCCTCGCAGCGCAACGACGTCAACTATCTGGCCTCTTCGGCCGGTCCGATGGCGCAGACGCCGGGTGATGCCAGCGCGGATGAAATGAACGCCGGCGACCTGGAAACCGCACGCCTGTTCGGCGCGCGCATCGCCGCCCTGGCCGCCAAGTTGCGCGCCTGAAGCAGCGGCGCAATCGACCAGGCCCGCAGCACCGCAGTCTGGCGGTCGGCGGGCCCTTTTTTTGACCCTGGAGCCACGCGCCCACCGTGCGCGGATCCGATTTTCCGGGGTTCTGCGGCAAACGGACAAATTTGGGGGGTGAAAACAAATTAAGGAATGCTGCCTGACCCCATGCTCAATGTGCTTTGCCAGGTGGCGACCCGGCATGCGCAGCTGTTCCGTTTCGAAGGCGCCGCATGAGACGCGGCGCTATCCAGTTTCCGATGTTGCTGGCGGCCTTGTTGCCGTTGACGCTGCTCTCGATCCTGATGGCCGGCATCTTCCTGGTCATCACGCTCGACTACAACGAGCATATCGACAGCCGACGGGAGCGCCAGTTGCTGCAGCAGCTGGCCGCGGCCTGCGAAAGCGGACTCCTTTCGGCCAATGCGGATCAATTGCAGGGCCTCGCGCAGAACGCGCTGACGTGGGTCTTGGCAGTCTCGTCCGCAAGAAACTGTTTTTGACTGATGTCCTTGGTCGAATAGCCATCGAGCAGCAGGTACAAGACCTGTTCCTGGCGCGGCGTCAACTGGCGCGGCAGTTCGACCCCTACGGCGCTGGAGATCTCGGGCGGGTCGCCTTCGAGCAGCATTTCTGGCGGTATGTGCGCCTCGCCGTCCAGCACCTTGCGCAGTGCGCTCAGCATGTCTTTGCTGGGGCCGGCCTTGGTCAGAAAGCCGGCGGCACCCTTGTCCATGGCTTGGCGCATCATGGCCGGATTGACGGCACCGGAGAGCATGACGATGGGCAGTTCAGCATGCTCCTGGCCAAAGACAATGAGCGCATCGAGTCCGCTCATGTTGGGCAGCTGGTAATCGAGCAGCGCCAGATCGATATCGTCGTGCTGGGCCGCCAGTTTTAAAGCACCGGCGCAATTCCCGGCCTCGAGCACCTCGATCTGTTCGTCGAGGCCTTTAAGAACCTGGTGCAAACCTTCACGCACCAGGGCATGATCATCCACAACAAGAATTTTCACAAGCTCCACACTGCCATTTCAATTATTTCAGTGCGTCTGCCGACCAGGGAAGTTTCTCACAATTGCGCCGATTGCGGCGGCTGATGCCGACCATGCCCGCAAACCCGATCATGGTACAGATTGTGCCGGGCTTGAACGTTGGCGGGCGGTCCCGCAAATTAGAATGAAGCATGTTTGTCCATCTGCGTCTGCACACCGAATTTTCCGTCGTCGACGGCACCAACCGCATCGACGAGATCGTGCGCTGTGCCGCGGTCGACGCCCAGCCGGCGCTGGCCATTACCGATCTGAGCAATCTGTTTGGCACGATCAAGTTCTACAAGGAGGCGCGCAAGCGCGGCGTCAAGCCGCTGATCGGCGCCGAAATCTGGATCGAGGGGCTGGGCCAGGACGCGGCGACGCTGTCGCGCATCGTGCTGCTGGTGCAGAACCGCCAGGGTTACCTGAACCTGTCCGAACTGCTGGCGCGCGCCTGGACCCGCAACACCGGCGCGGCGCAAGCTTTTGTCAGGCTCGACTGGCTCAAGGAACTGGGGGGGGGTCTGATCGCCCTGTCGGGCGCGCAGTGCGGCCCGGTCGGGCAGGCGCTGGTGCAGGGCGACGCCAAGCGTGCGGCCGACGTGGCGCTGCAACTCGGCGCCATCTTTGCCCATCGCTTCTACCTCGAGCTGCAAAGGGCCGGGCGCGCCGATGACGAAGCCCATGTGATCGCGGCCGTGCAACTGGCCGCGCGCTTGGGCCTGCCGGTGGTCGCCACGCACCCGGTGCAGTTCACGCTGGCCGATGATTTTGAAGCGCACGAGGCGCGTGTCTGCATCGCCGAAGGCGAGATCCTCGGCAACCAGCGCCGCGTGCGCCGTTTCACGCGCGAGCAGTATTTCAAGTCCTCGGCGCAGATGCAGGCGCTGTTTGCAGACTTGCCGTCGGCGCTGGCCAACACGCTGGAGATCGCGCGGCGCTGCAATCTGACGCTGGATCTGGGAAAGCCGCAGTTGCCCGACTTTCCGACACCGGAAGTCGACGGTCGGCGAATGTCGCCGGAAGAGTATTTTCGCTACGCATCCCATGCCGGGCTCGATGAGCGGCTCGCCCACCTGTACCGGGACGAGGCGCGGCGCGAGCGTGAGCGGCCGCGTTATGTCGAGCGCCTGGAGTTCGAGATCGGCACCATCCTGAAGATGGGTTTCCCGGGCTACTTCCTGATCGTCGGCGACTTCATCAACTGGGCCAAGAACAACGGCTGCCCGGTCGGCCCCGGGCGCGGCTCCGGCGCCGGTTCGCTGGTGGCCTATTCGCTCAAGATCACCGATCTGGACCCGCTGCAATACAACCTGCTGTTCGAGCGTTTCCTGAACCCGGAGCGGGTCTCGATGCCCGACTTCGACATCGACTTCTGCCAGGGCAATCGCGATCGCGTGATCGACTACGTCAAGCTCAAGTACGGCAAGGACTCGGTCAGCCAGATCGTGACCTTCGGCACTATGGCGGCGCGCGCCGCGGTGCGCGATGTCGGACGCGTGCTCGACATGAGCTACACCTTTTGCGATGGCATCAGCAAGCTCATACCGAACAAGCCGGGCAGCAGCGTCAGCCTGCAGCTGCCGCCGGCCGAGCGGCCTAAAGACGACAAGACCATCTACGCCAGCGAGGCCGAGCCGATCCTGGCCGAGCGCGAGCGCAAGGAGGAGGATGTACGCACGCTGCTGGAGCTTGCGCGCAAGCTCGAAGGCATGACGCGCAACGTCGGCATGCATGCCGGCGGCGTGCTGATCGCGCCGGGCAAGCTGACCGACTTCTGCCCGCTCTACCAGCAGCCCGGCAGCGACTCGGCGGTGAGCCAGTTCGACAAGAACGACGTCGAGGCGATCGGCCTGGTGAAGTTCGACTTCCTGGGCCTGGCCACGCTCACCATTCTCGAGATCGCGCGCGAGTTCATCGTGCGCCGGCACCCGGGCCAAGAGAACTTCGCGTTCGAGAATCTGCCGCTCGACGACGCCAAGGTCTACCAGCTGTTCTCGGACGGCAAAACCGAAGCCGTGTTCCAGTTTGAAAGCCGCGGCATGCAGGGCTTGCTCAAGGACGCCAAGCCGACGCGGCTGGAAGACCTGATCGCGATGAATGCGCTGTACCGTCCCGGACCGATGGACCTGATCCCGACCTATCTGGCGCGCAAGGCCGGGCGCGAGGAAGTGGTGTACCCGGACCCGCGCGTGGCCTCCATCCTGTCCGAGACCTATGGCGTAATGATCTACCAGGAACAGGTGATGCAGATGGCGCAGATCCTGGGCGGCTACTCGCTCGGCGGCGCCGACCTGCTGCGCCGTGCCATGGGCAAGAAGGACGCCGACGAGATGGCGCGGCACCGCCAGATCTTCCGCGAGGGCGCCGGCCAGAAGGGCATTGCCGCCGAGAAGGCCGATGCTGTGTTCGACGACATGGAGAAGTTCGCCGGCTATGGCTTCAACAAGTCGCACTCGGCCGCCTACGCGCTTCTGGCCTACCACACGGGTTGGCTCAAGGTGCACTACACGGCCGAGTTCTTCTGCGCCAACATGACGGTGGAAATGGACGACACGGACAAGCTCAAGGTGCTGTTCGAAGATGCCATCAAGATGGGCCTGGGCTTCGAGCCGCCCGATGTGAACCGGGGCTTCGGCCGCTTCGAGCCGATCTCCGACAAGATGATCCGCTACGGCCTGAGCGCCATCAAGGGCTCGGGCGCGCAGGCGATCGAGGCGATCGTTGCGGCGCGCGAAGGCCGCGGCGTCGGCACCGCCGGTGCCGAGGCCGGGCCGTTCAAGAGCCTGTTCGATTTTTGCCTGCGGGTCGACCGCAGCCGCATCAACAAGCGCACGGTGGAGGCATTGATCAAGGCCGGCGCCTTCGACTCGATCCAGCGCAACCGCGCCAGCCTTGTGGCTTCGCTGGACCGCGCTTTTGAATTTGGCGCGGCGGCGCTGGCCAACGCGAACCAGGGCGGCCTGTTCGACATGGGCGGCGAGGACGACCATGGCTCGAGCACGCAGGAACCCGAGCTGGTGCAGGCCACGCCCTGGGGCGTCAAGGAGCAGCTCACCTACGAGAAAACGGCGGTCGGCTTCTATCTGTCGGGGCACCTGTTCGACGAGGTGGCGCTTGAGGTGCGGCGTTTCGTGAAGCGCCAGATCGACGACTTGATCGACACGCGCGAGCCGCAATTGCTGGCCGGCATCATCACCGATTTCCGCGTCATCAACGGGCAGCGCGGCAAGCTTGCGCTGTTCAAGCTCGACGACAAGTCCGGCGTCATCGAGGCGCGTGCCGACGAGGCGCTGATCAACGCGAACCGGCAGCTGTTCAAGGACGACGAACTGGTCATCGTCATGGGCAAGCTGCAGCCGGACCGTTTCTCGGGCGGCATGCAGCTGACCGTGACGCAGATCTGGGACTTGGAGCAGGCGCGCTGCCGCTTTGGAAAATTCCTGCGCGTGGCGGTCAACGGCAGGGCGCCCGATGTGGCACGCATGATCAGCGAATTTCCGGCGCGCCGCGAAGTGACTGAGCAGGGCGAACTGGTGCGCGGCCTGTCGGTGCGTCTGGCGCTGGCGCGGCAGGCCGAGGCCGGTGCGGCCACAGCGGAACTGCAGTTGGGAGAGGCCTACCGCTTTTACCCGACCAACGCCGCGCTAGCCGGCTGGCGCGTGCAGGCGGATGCGGGCAAGGCCGAGATCATCTACGACTGAGCGGTTGTGTCGCGGCTCAGTCCTTGGGCCGGAACGTGATGATCAGGGAAGGGGGCACCCGACCATCGACATCACGCGGCAGGGTGCCGAGCTTGTCGAGCGCTTTGAGCACCGCTTCGTCCCACGCCTTGATGCCACTGGACTTGAGCATCTTGCTGCCGATGATGCTGCCGTTGGGTGCGGTGCGCACCTCAACTTCAGCCTCCGGGTTGCCGGAGACACTCTCGGTGAAGACGATATTGGGCTTGATGCTGGCGCGGATGCGACCGGCATAGCCGGCTGAAGGCCCGGACGATTTCAGTCCGGTTCCGGTTGAACCCTCGGCGCCGCTGGCGCCGGCCAGTCCGCTCATGCGCTTGAGGTTTTCCTGGCGCAGGCCTTCGAGGCGCTTGGCATCCTGCTGCGCCTGTTGCGCGTCCTTGCGTTGTTTGTCCGCCGCCAGCTTCTGCTTCTCCAGCGCCGCCTGCTTCTCCTGCAGGCGCTTCTTTTCCAGCGCCAGCTTCTCATCCTTCTGGCGCAGCTTTTCGCGCTCGAGCTTTTCGTTCTTCAGCTGCTGCTTTTCCAGTGCGAGCTTTTCCAGCTTCTCCTTCTTGAGGCGCTGCTTCTCGCGTTCCAGCGCGATATCGACCTCGGCCGGCTTCGGGGCTTCGACCGGCGCGGCCACCGGAGGCGGTGGCGGGGCCGGCGGCTCGGGCGCGGCCTCGACCAGCCTGGGCGCGGCCTGTTGCGGCACCGCGGACCACAGTTCGGCCTCGGCCGTGACGCTCACGGTTTCGCTGTGCCACTGCACGCCCCAGGTCAGCGCCGCCACCAGAAAGAGGTGCGCCAGCACGGCCAGGCCGAACGAGCGCAGCGCGCCGGGTGTCGGCGGCGGGCTGAATTCAAGTCGATCGCTGGCAAGCACGGCGCTCATGGCGATGCGCTGCTCAGGGGTTGGCCAACTGCACGGACAGGCCGACGCGCTGCACGCCGGCGCGCTGCAGGGAGTCCATGACCTTGACAACCGCTTCGTACTTGACGGCCTTGTCAGCGCTGATGACGACGGCGGAGTCTGGCTTGTCGCCCTGCGCCTGGTGGATCACGTCGGCCAGTTCCTTCAGGCCCAGGGCGCGCGTCTTGTCCTGCAGCTTCATCTCGAGCGACTCGTCCTTGCCGATCACGATCTGGATCACCTGGTCGGGCTGCTTCTTCGCCTTGCCGATGCTGGGCAGGTCGATCGTGCTCGGTGTGATCAGCGGCGCTGTCACCATGAAGATGATCAGCAGCACCAGCATCACGTCGATGAATGGCACCATGTTGATCTCGTTGATGGTGCGCCGGCCGCGTCCGCGGCTGACCAGGGATGGCATGTTCAGTCTCCCTTCACTGGCCCGAGGCCGATTGCGCGCCGACGTTGCGCTGCAGGATGTTGGAGAACTCCTCGATGAACGTCTCCAGCGTGATGGCGATGCGGTCGATCTCGCGCGCGAAGCGGTTGTAGGCGACCACGGCCGGTATCGCCGCAAACAGGCCGATGGCGGTCGAGACCAGTGCTTCGGCGATGCCGGGCGCCACGGTGGCGAGGGTGACCTGCTGCAGCGAGGCCAGTCCGTTGAAGGAGTGCATGATGCCCCAGACCGTGCCGAACAGGCCGACGTAGGGAGAGACCGAGCCGACCGAGGCCAGGAACGAGAGGTTGATTTCAACCACATCCATCTCGCGCTGGAAGCTCGCGCGCATGGCGCGCCGGGCGCCGTCCATCAGTGTGCTGGCATCGGTGATGCGCCGCTCGCGCAGTTTCTGGTACTCCCGCATGCCGCTGGCAAAGATGCGTTCCATCGGGCCCGACAGGCGGGCGTTCTTGGCGGCCGCCGCAAACAGGTCGTTCAGGCTGGTGCCGGACCAGAACTCGCGCTCGAACGTGTCGTTGAGCGCCTTCACGCGTTTGAGCGCGAACAGCTTGCGAAAGATGGCGGCCCAGCTCGAGACCGAGATCAGGATCAGCAACAGCATCACCAGTTGCACGACCAGACTGGCGTTGAGCACCATGTGGAGGATCGACAGGTCTTGGTTCATTTCAGGATTTCCAGAAGGGTCTGCGGTATTCGCGCCGGCCGGTGGCTCGTGGCATCGACCCAGCCGACGCGGATGGTGGCTTCGCACAGCAGGCTGTTGCCGCTTGCGGTCGTGTGCCACGCCTGCTGCTGTATTGTCAGCGATGCGCGGCCGATTTCGATCGGCGAGGCTGTAACAAGAAGTATGTCGTCCAGGTGCGCCGGCCGGTGGTAGCGGACCTGCGCATCGCTGACCACGAAGATGCCGCCGCTGCTGCTGCGCAGGGCGCTTTGCTCGATGCCCAGCGCGCGCAGCCATTCGGTGCGGGCGCGCTCGAAGTACTTCAGGTAATTGGCGTAGAACACGATGCCGCCGGCGTCGGTGTCTTCCCAGTAAACGCGCACCGGCCAGCCGAACGGGTGCCCGGATGCGCCACTCATGACAACAGGACCCGCAGGCGTTCGATGGCGACGCGCAGTTGCGTCATCGAGCTGGCCGTGGAAAAGCGGATGAAGTTCGGGGCGCTGGCCAGGCCGAAATCGCGCCCGGGCGTGACGGCGACATGGGCGCGCTGCATGATCTCGAACGAGAGGTCCCAGCTGTCCGCGACCTTGAGCTGTTCAAAGACCGACGAGCAGTCGGTCCAGGCATAGAAGGCCCCGTCGGGCATCACCGGCACCTTCAGTCCGAGCGCGTTCAGGGCCGGGATGAAGTAGTCGCGCCGGGCCTTGAATTCGGCGCGACGGCGCTCGTACTCGGTGATGCTGTCGTTCTCGAAGCAGGCCAGCGCCGCGTACTGCGAGACCGTGCTCGGGCAGATGAACAGGTTCTGCGCCAGGCGCTCGATCACGCTCACCAGCCGCTCGGGGACGACCATCCAGCCCAGGCGCCAGCCGGTCATGTTGAAGTACTTGCTGAAACTGTTGATGCTGATGATGTCGTCGGCGATGGCCAGCGCGGTCTGGCCGTAGCGCGCGTCAAAGCTCAGCCCGAGGTAGATCTCGTCGACCAGCGTGATGCCGCTCTTGCCGCTGACCACGCCGTGGATGCGGCGCAACTCGTCGGGGTCGATCGAGGTGCCGGTCGGGTTCGAGGGCGAAGCGAGCAGCACGCCGCGCGTCTTCGGGCCCCAGGCCGCATGCACTTGGTCGGCTGTCAACTGGAAGCGCTCGGCGGCCGTGGTCGGCAGCAGCACGGCCGTGCCCTCGGCAGCGCTGACGAAATGGCGGTTGCAGGGGTAGCTCGGGTCCGGCATCAGGATCTCGTCGCCGATTTCGATCAGCGCCAGGCAGGCCAGCTGCAGCGCGGCCGACGCGCCGGCCGTGAGCACGATGCGGCCCGCCGGAACCTCGATCTTGAAGCGCTGCCAGTACCAGTCGCTGATGCGCTCGCGCAGCGGCATCATGCCCAGCGCCTGCGTGTAGTGCGTCAGGCCGTCGCGCACGGCGCGGCAGGCGGCTTCCTGCACCAGCGGCGGCGCGGTGAAATCGGGCTCGCCGATATTGAGGAAGACCATCGGCGAATCGCTGTGCGCGACTTCGTGCGCGAGTGTCGCCGCCGCCTTGGCGACCTCCATCACGTAAAAGGGCTCAATGCGCTGGGCGCGAGCCGAAATCCTCATGGTCGCGTCTGGCCCCGGTCGGCGTTGACTTCGGCGCCGCGCAGCTGCGGCGCCAGCGCGTTGAGCACGGCGTTGACGTACTTGTGGCCATCGGTGCCGCCGAACTCCTTGGCCAGTTCAACACATTCGTTGAGCACGACGCGCCAGGGCACATCCAGGCAGTTCTTGAGCTCGTAGGCGCCGATCCACAGCACGCCGTGCTCGATCGGCGAGATTTCGCCGAGCTTGCGGTCCAGCAGCGGCACGATCAGGGCGTCGAGCGCGTCCCGGTCAGCTGCGCAGCCGTGCAGCAAGGCATCGAAGTGCAGCGCGTCGCACTTGGAGAACCCGGCCAGGTCGCGCGTGAAGGCGTTGACGTCGGCGACGTCATTGCGGCCGACCAGAGTCTGGTACAGGGCCTGCAACGCGAATTCGCGCGAGCGGCTGCGCTCGGACTTGCTCGCGGCCTTGCGCACGCCGGTGCTGGTCAGGCCGGTGCGGCTCTGGCGCGGGGGGCGGCTGCCGCTGGCGCGAATGGGTTGGTCGGTCATCAGTCTTGTTCCATCAGGTTGGCCATTTCAACGGCAACACGGGCGGCATCGCGCCCCTTTTCGGTTTGCCGTGCCACGGCCTGTTCCAGGTTCTCGGTGGTCAGGATGGCGTTCGCAATCGGCAACTGGTAGTCGAGAGCGACCCGGCTGACGCCGGCGCCCGATTCATTGGCGACCAGTTCAAAGTGATAGGTTTCGCCGCGGATGATGGAGCCGATCGCCACCAGCGCGTCGTATTCCTGTTGCTCCGCCATCGCCATCAGCGCCACGGGCACTTCGAGCGCGCCGGGCACCGTGATCAGCCGGATGTTCTGCTCCAGCACGCCGAGCGCCAGCAATTCCGCTTTGCAGGCTGCGCTCAGCGTGTCGGTGACGGACGCGTTGAAGCGGGCCTGCACGATGCCGATGCACAGCTTGCTGCCGTCCAGGCGCCAGTCGCCTGCCTGTGGTGTTCCCTGGTCTGCGTCTTTCATACTCTGTTCTTTCTTGTCAGTTGGCGACAGCGCCAGCTCGCTTCGCGCAGCTTCGGTCTGTCCCGCAAATTCATTATTTCGTGATATAGCCCACAATTTCCAGGCCGTAGCCCGTCATGCTGGGCATGCGTCGCGGGTTGCCCAGCAGGTTCATCTTGTGCACGCCGCACTCGCGCAGAATCTGCGCGCCGATGCCGTAGCTGCGCAGGTCCATGCGGCCGCGCTCGGGCCCATGGGACGCGCGCGCCGTGCCGGCGACCTGCGCGAGCACCTGCTCGGCGTTCTCGGCGCAATTGAGCAGCACGACGACGCCCCGGCCGGTCGCCGCGATGCGCTCCAGGCTGGCGTCCAGGCTCCATGAGTGCATGGCGCGACCGACTTCAAGCGCGTCGAGCAGGGAGGTCGGCTCGTGCACACGCGCCGCCACGGTATCGCCCGGACCCCACTGGCCCTTGACCAGCGCCAGGTGCACGCCGTTGGTGGTCTTGTCCTTGAACGCGTGCAGGGCGAACTCGCCGAACGCCGTGTTGATGGTGCGCGAGCCCACTTTTTCAACCAGGGACTCGACCCGGCTGCGGTGCTCGATCAGGTCGGCAATGGTGCCGATCTTCAGGCCGTGTTCCGCGGCGAACAACTGCAGGTCGGGCAGGCGCGCCATGGTGCCGTCGTCCTTCATGATTTCGCAGATCACGGCGGCCGGGCTGCAGCCGGCCATGGTCGCCAAGTCGCAACCGGCTTCGGTATGGCCCGCGCGCATCAGCACGCCGCCTTCGACCGCCTGCAGCGGGAAGATATGGCCCGGCTGCACCAGGTCTTCGGGTTGCGCGTTGCGGGCCACGGCGGCCTGCACGGTGCGCGCGCGGTCGGCGGCCGAGATGCCGGTGGTGACGCCTTCGGCGGCCTCGATCGACACCGTGAAGGCCGTGCCCTTCTTGTCGCCGTTGCGCGCCGCCATCGGCGGCAGTTCGAGGCGCTCGCAGTGCTCGCGGCTCAGGGTCAGGCAGATCAGGCCGCGGCCGAATCGCGCCATGAAGTTGATGGCGTCGGCGCTGACATGGTCAGCGGCCATCAGCAGATCGCCTTCGTTCTCGCGGTCTTCTTCGTCAACCAGGATCACCATGCGTCCCGCGCGCAGGTCGGCCACGATGTCTTCAACCGGGGAAATGGCCACAGGGGTGAGGGCGCTCATGCAGTAGTCTTTCAAAAATAACAGGGTTGCAATGCGGACTGGGATCAGGGCGCAGGTGCGCCGGCCGCTTGCGGGTCGGCGCCCAGCATGCGCTCGACGTAGCGCGCGATCAGGTCAATTTCGAGATTGACCGACGCGTCCACCTGGAGCGTTCTGAGCGCGGTATTTTGCACTGTGTGGGGAATCAGGTTGATGCTGACTTCGCAGCCGGCATCCATGTCACGGATCCGGTTGACCGTCAGGCTCACGCCATTGACTGTGATCGAGCCCTTGTAGGCCAGGTACTTGGCCAGTGATGGCGGCGCCATGACGCGCAGGTGCCAGCTCTCGCCGATCTGTTCGAACTGGGTCACGCGGCCGACGCCATCGACATGGCCTGACACCAGATGCCCGCCAAGGCGGTCATTGGCGCGCAGTGCCTTCTCCAGGTTGACGCGGCCGGTCTGGTCCAGCGCCGCCGTGCGAGCCAGCGACTCGGCCGAGATCTCGATGGTGAAGCGGCTCTGCGCGGCATCCAGCGAGGTCACGGTCATGCAAGCGCCATTGAGCGCGATGCTGTCGCCCAGGCTGACGTCGTCGAGGTAAGCACCTGGACATTCGATGGTCAGGCGCTTGCCATGGGTAGAAGAGCTGCCTAAGGCGTCTACGGCGACGATGCGCCCGACGCCGGTGATGATTCCGGTAAACATCCGGCTATTTTCGCAGGGAATTGGCCGCTGGCCGCTCCGCAGTGGAAATCTTCTGCCCTAAAACCGGTCGTGACCTTTCAGGCGGGCCAGGATTCGCAGGTCCGGCCCGATCATCGTGCTGCTCCTGAACTCGAGCGGGAACGCATCGGCCAGTGCGCTCAAAGGCCCGAAACTTGCCATGCCGCGCCCCGGTCCCAGCAGTTTGGGCGCGAGGTAGACCAGCAGTTCGTCCACCAGACCTGCTTGCAGCAGGGCGCCGTTGAGGCGCTGTCCGGCTTCCACGTGCAGTTCATTGATCTCGCGCTGTCCCAGGTCGGTCAGCACGGCGGCCAGATCAACCTGCTGCTGCGGACCGGGCCGGTAGATGACGCTGGCGCCGCGGGCCTGCAGCGCGGCCTGCTTCGCGGCGTCGGGCACGGCGGCATAGATCAACACGGAGCGATCCGGATCGAACAGTGGCGCATCCGGCGGTGTCTGCAGATTGCTGTCGACGATCACCAGGTGTGGCTGGCGCGGTGTGTCGACCAATCGCACATCGAGGCGCGGCTGGTCGGCCAGCACGGTGCCGATGCCGGTCAACACGGCGCTGGCGCGCGCGCGCCAGGCATGGCCGTCGGCGCGCGCCGCGTTGGATGTGATCCACTGGCTCGCGCCGTTGTGCAAGGCGGTGCTGCCGTCGAGCGACGAGGCGACCTTCAGGCGCACCCAAGGGCGCTGGCGGATCATGCGGCTGAAGAAGCCGATATTGAGCTCGCGCGTGGCCACGGCGGCCGGGGCGTCCGGGTCCAGCACGTCGACTTGGACACCGGCGGCGCGCAGGCGCGCGATGCCTTGCCCGGCGACCAGCGGATTGGGGTCCTGCTGCGCCACCACGACGCGCGCCACGCCGGCCTCGATCAGCGCGTCGCAGCACGGCGGCGTGCGGCCAAAGTGCGAGCAGGGCTCGAGTGTCACAAAGGCGGTGGCGCCGCGCATATCGTGGCCGGCTTCCTTGGCAGCGCGCAAAGCCATGATCTCGGCATGGGATTGACCGACACGCTGGGTGTGCCCGTGGCCCAGCATGCTACCTTTCTCGTCGACGAGAACGCAGCCGACGCGCGGATTCGGGTCGCAAAGGTACATTGCCAGCGCGGCTTGTTCTGTCGCAATGTCGGAAAAGGGGGATGGGTTGAGAAATCGCATACGGTGCGTTTTTACCATTTGTCAGAATCCTGAAGCCGTTTGTCGGCTGGCGTTGCCGGCTGGCAATCCTGATGGATAGACTGAACCCGAGTTGGGAAGATTTGCATGGCCTGTATCAGACAACGTGGTTTTACCCTGATCGAGTTGATGATCACGGTGGCCGTCATCGGCATTCTGGCGGCGATTGCGTACCCGTCTTACAACCAGTACATTGTGCGTGCCAATCGCTCGGCGGCCGAGAGTTTCATGTTTTCGGTGGCGAACAAGCAGGAGCAGTACATGCTGGACGCCCGCAGTTATGCGGCAAGTCTGTCCACGCTGAACCTGACGGTACCGCCAGAAGTCGCCGCGAAATACGCGGTGACTGTCACGTCCGACATGAGCACGACGCCGCCGTCCTATCTGGTGACGGCGACACCAGGTTCTGCCCAGAATGACGCAAAGTGCGGTACCTTGACGCTGAACCACCTGGGGGCCAAGACCATGTCCGGCACGGCGAGCGCCGTTTCCGATTGCTGGTAAGGCACGCTTGGCATGCGCTGCAGATCCCGCGGTTTCACGCTGATCGAATTGATGGTCGTGGTGGCGCTGGCTGCCATCCTGGCCGCGCTGGCCACGCCGTCTTTCAAAGGCTTCATTTCAGGTCAGCGGGTCAAGACGGCCGCCTCCGACTTCCTGATGACCGCCAACTTTGCAAGGTCCGAGGCCATCAAGCGCAACGTGGCGGTCACCATCAGTGCGGCGAGCGGCGGGGTCGCGGGCTGGAAGGATGGCTGGAGCGTGTTCGCAGGAACGACGCAACTCAGCAAGCAGGATGCCTATGCGGGGTTGACGTTTTCCGGGCCGGCGTCGGCCATCACCTACTTGGCTTCCGGTCGACTGGGGGCGGCGGTGCTGCCCATGGCGATCACCGGAGCGGACGGCAGCACGCGCTGCATTGCATTTGACCTGAGCGGCCTGCCGCGCAGCACACTGAGCAGCACGGGGACCTGCTCATGAAACCGATCGGCCGTCAACGACAGTCGCAATAGGGATCGAGCCTGATCGAAGTGCTCGTCACCATGGTCATCCTGCTGCTGGGCCTGCTGGGCCTGGTCGGCTTGATGGTGCAGGGTCAGCGTTCCCAGATGGAGTCCTATCAGCGCGTGCAGGCGCTCGTGCTGTTGGAGGACATGGTGAACCGCATCAACGCGAATCGCAAGGTGGCGGCCTGCTATGCCATTACGACGGCGGCCGATGGCACGCCCTACCTCGGCACCGGTGCCGGGTCCGCACCCGCTTGCGGGCTGGGAACCGCGCAGCAACGGGCGCGAGCCGATCTGGACATGGCGGAATGGAGCAATCTGCTGCTGGGCAGCGCAGAAAAGATCGGGGCTGGTAATGTCGGCGCCATGCTGGGCGCGCGTGGCTGCGTCAGCGTCGCAACGGTTGGAATCTACCAGGTCTATACCGTCAGCGTCGCGTGGCAGGGCAGCGGCAAGACCCTGGCGCCGCCCGCGTCCGTGCCCTGTGCCACCGGTCTTTTTGGTGATGAGGCCCAGCGCAGGGCGGTCAGCGTCCCCGTGCAGATTGCCAGTCTGAGTTGAACATGCTGCATTTCAAACCCCACTTTCATCCGGCAACGCGGCGCCGCGCCGCGCCACGACGTAGCCATCAGCGCGGCATGACCTTGGTCGAGTGGATGGTTTCCATCACCATCGGGCTGATCCTGCTCGCGGGCCTGACGGGCTTGATCGCGCGGCAAAGCAGTGCGCAGTCCGAGCTTGAAAAGTCGAGCCGCCAGATCGAGAACGGTCGCTACGCGATGCAACTGCTGAATGAAGATGTCCAGATGGCAGGTTACTACGGAGAGTTTTCCAACGTCGGCAGTCTCGCTGTGCCGTCGGCCTTGCCGGATCCGTGTGTGGTGACCGTCAGCGCAATTGAGGCGGCCATGGTGTTTCCGGTGCAGGGCTATGACGCGCCGACCGGCGCGCTGTCAACCTGCATCGCGGCTGCCGACCACGTGGCGGGTACCGACATCCTGGTCGTGCGGCGCGTCGAGCCTGCGACGGTGACCGTGGCGGCTGCAGCTTCAGCTGCGGGCGGGCAAGTTTATCTGCAGTCGGGTCTGACCGCCTCCGGTCTGGAGTTCACCAAGAAGATGGGCACGGGCGCCGATGCGGCAGGCACTTCGGTCTTCACGCTGTTCAAGAAGGATCGCGCCACCCTGGCCGATTTGCGCAGGTTCCTGGTGCACATCTACTTTGTCAGTCCATGCAGCGTTCCGGTCGGCAGCAGTTGCAGCGGCGCAGCCGACGGCGGCAAACCGATACCCACGCTCAAGGTGCTGGAACTGTCGAGCTCGGGCGCCATGACCACGACGCCTTTGGTTGAAGGTATCGACAACATGCAGATCGACTATGGTTTGGACAGCAACGGCGATGGCGCGCCCGAAGGTGCGTATGTCACCAGTCCGGCACTTGCGGATTGGCCCAATGTGATGGCGCTGCAAGTTCACCTGCTCGCGCGCAACAACGAAAGCACGGCCGGCTTCACCGATACCAAGGTCTACAACCTCGGGGTGGCAGGCTCGACCACCGCCACCAATGACGGTTTCAAGCGCCGCGTGTTCAGTCAGTTGATCCGGGTCGTCAACCCGAGCGCCAGGAGGGACCAATGAGCACCTCTTCAAGACGCCGGCAGCGAGGCGCAACCCTGCTGATCGGCATGATCATGCTGGTCGTGCTGACGCTGCTGGTGCTGTTCGCGATCCGTTCCGGCAATACCAATCTGCGCATCGCCGGCAACATGCAGACGCAGGCCGAAGTGGGCGCCGCCGCGCAGCAGGCCATCGAGCAGGTCATCGAGCAGATCAAGCTGCCGACCACGGACATCTCCCAGATCAAGGCGCAGACCGTGACCGTTCCGGTGGGCAACACCACGTACAACGTGGCTGTGAAGGCCATGGGCAATAAATGCCTCATGGAAATACCGGTGCTCAACTCGGCCCTGAACCCATCGAATGCGAACGATGTGCCGTGTTTTGAAAGCCCCGACGAAGACAAGGTCATCCTGTCCGACAACACACTGTCGAGCAAGCCGTCGGCCTGCAAGACGCAGCAATGGGAGATCGAGGCCGGCGTGACCGACACCGCCACCGGTGCCAATGTCAGCCAGGTTCAGGGCATCACGGTGCGGGTGCCGGCCACAACGACTTGTCTGTAAGGACGAAAAGGTTTCAATCATGAACTACTTCCGAATCCTGTTGCTGTGCCTGCTCGGCCTGTCCTCCTTGAGCCGCGCCGAGGACATCGATCTTTACAGCGCCAACGCGGTCAATACCGGCGTGCCCAATGTCCTGCTGGTGCTCGACAATGCCGCGAATTTTTCTGCCAGTGCCGGCAATTGCACCTATGTCGATGGCTCGACCCCATCCCTCAACGGCACGGCCGGCGGCATCGAGCAATGCGCGATCTACAACGTCGTCTCGGGTTTGCCGGCCGGTGCGGTCAACCTCGGGCTGATGGCCTACAACGCCAACAACATGAGGGACATCAACAACGCGAACTGCGGTGGTTCAAACGGTGGTTGTCTGATGCAACCGCTGGCCCTGATGTCGGGGACCGCCAAAACAAATTTCCTGGCCTGGGTCAAGAGCTGGAAGACAACCGGCGGGGCCGGTGATGGGTACATCAAGGCCAACGGCGAAGCCACCGGCGCGACGATGCAGGAGGCCTGGGCCTATTACGCCGGCCGGACCGGCTTGTCGGGTCGCTCCTATGCCGGCGTCCAGCCGACCGCGGGGTGTCAGAAGAACTTTGTCATCTTTATCGGCAATGCCTTCGACAACTCGGGTACGCCGGGTGACGGCGGGAGCACCAGTCCGCAAAGTGCACTGGCGAGCGCGCCCGGCGTCACATCGCTGCAGTTGGCCAACATCACCATTCCAAGCGCATCCTACGGCACGAGCAGCTTCAGTTGCGGCGCGTACACGATGAAGAGTCATACCGATCCATCCGGTTTGTATGCCGACGAGTGGGCACGCTACATGTACCAGACCGATCTGTATGGTTCGCTGGACGAAAGCCAGGGCATCACCACCTACACGGTGGGATTGCTTGGCACCAGCTGCAAACCTGATTTCCCGGCCCTGCTGACCAGCATGGCCAAGGTCGGCGGCGGCAAGTACTTCGCCACTTCCAGCTACGACGAGATCGCAAGCGCCATCCTCAAGATTCTCAATGAAATCCAGGCGGTCAACAGCGTGTTCTCTTCGGCCAGTCTGCCCGTCAGCGTCAACGCGCAGGGCACCTATCTGAACCAGATCTTTCTGGGCATGTTCCGACCCGACGCCAGTGCCAATCCGCGCTGGATCGGCAACCTCAAGCAGTACGAGTTCATGCTGAGCTACCCGGACCCGACGAAGCCGGACCCGAACACGGCGACATTGCAATTGGCCGACAGTGTCGGTGCCTCGGCGATCAGCACGACGACCGGTTTCATCACGCCGGGCGCCATCAGCTTCTGGACCAGCAAGGACACGAGCAAGGCGCCCGATTCGACGGGGGGGTTCTACGTCAACGATCAGCGTGGAGCGGGCCTCGGCTTTGATTCGCCGGACGGCGAACTGGTGGAAAAGGGCGGCGCAGCGCAGCAGTCACGACTGCAGAACCTGACGGCCGATTTTGCGGCGACGGCCGCATCATCGAGCAACCCCAGGCGCCTGTATACCTATTGCCCAAGCGGCAGTGGCTGTGTCGCGGCCCTGACCGACAGCAGCAACGCCTTTTCTGTCAGCAACATCAATATTGGCGCAAGCGCCTTTGGCACTTCGAATGCCATCAAGATCAATTCGATGATCCGCACCGGCAGCAGTGCGTTGGTGACAACCGCTGGAAATCACGGGTTTGTTGTTGGCAGTACGGTGACCATCGCTGGTGCAACCCCCAGTGTGTACAACGTAACGCAGACCTTGACGGCCGCCAATGCGCCAAGCGGAAATACGTTCAGCATCACGGGCCTGAATGATTATCCAAACAACCCGTCACTCGGAACTTATACGGCGAGTCTCTACAACGCTTCCGGGTCGCTCTCCAGCACCGCGAGCCGCAGCACTTCGACACCGGGCGCGACGGAAACAGTCACGGTGACGACTTCTGCGCCGCACGGCTATCTTGCGGGCGACAAGGTGACGCTCTCGGGATTAAATGCGAGCGACGGCAGCAATCTTTACGGTGCCAGTGTCATCAGCGTCGTGGCGCCGGGCACAAGCACATTCAGCTATTCGATACCGATCTATCCGGTTTCCCCGTCAGTCAATGCGTATCAAGCGGTGCTGGTGCCCGATTACACCAACCTCATGATCACCAGCATCACCGGGTCTGCTGGCACCTACACGGTGACCACAAACGGTTCACACCGGTTGCATACCGGGCAGACGATCGCCATCTCTGGAATCGTCACGGGCGTCATCACGACCGGGAACAACAAGAACTACTGGAACAATTTGAATGGCACTTTTGTAGTGCAGGGTCTGACAGCCAGCAACAAATTCACAATTTCGATCGGCGGCAACCAGGCGCCCACGGCGTGGTCCGGCACTGAGGCCAAGCTAAATCCCAGCACCGCTGCCCAGGCGATTGCCGTCGGCGGCATAAGCCGCCTCAACTCCAGTGGCTCGACCACGGCCACCGCGACAGTCACGGCATCAAACTGGTTTGGAAATGATCCCTACGATTCCTCGTACAAACCGACCGTTTCGATCACCAAAGTGTCGGGTGCGGGAGCGAACGAGTCTGCCTATGCCTATACCGGAAAGGTCACTTGCACTGCGCCTTGCACCAGTCTGTCGTACACCATCGCAACGACACCGCCGGTGCAGGCCAGCGCCGCAAGCGGACAGACGATCACCGTGTCGTTGCAGGCGGCGACGTCCAGCATCGCTGCAGGCAAGATCGCCCGGGACGTGTCCGGCAACGTCACGGCAACGTGCTCGGCAACCTGTCCGTTCCCGTTTGTAACGGGCGACAAAGTGGTCATTCAAAGCCTCACAGGTCCTTCTTCGGGTGACGAGACGGCTTACGCGGGGACGTGGCCCATCACATGCAGCAGTGGGAGTTGCACTTCGTTTTCATACGGACCCGTCACGCTGACGCCGGCCACGCAGGCGACGGGCAACATGACCGTGAGCAGTTCAAGCGGGGGGCCGGACGCGAGCACGCTGATCAAGTGGGTGCGCGGCCAGGACAACTTCGGCGATGAACTTGGGCCGGGCGGTTCGGTGACGGTGCGGCCCTCGATACACGGCGATGTGCTGCATTCGCGACCGGCGGTCATCAACTATGGCGACAGTCGCGGTGTGGTGGTCTACTATGGCGCCAACGATGGCGTATACCGTGCTGTCAACGGCAGTCAGGACACTGCGTTGAGCACCCTCGACAGCAGCGGCGCATCGGTCACGGTTCCGCCGGGCGGCGAGCTCTGGGGTCTGATATTGCCGGAACATTTCAGCGCGCTCAATCGCCAGCGCATCAACACGCCTGAACTCAAGTTGTCCACCTCGGTGTTGACCACTGCGTTGCCAAAGGACTATTTCGTCGACGGTTCTCCGGGCGTCTATCAGAAGCTCAATGCGGACGGAAGCACCTATGCGGCCTATCTGTTCCTGACCATGCGCCGTGGCGGGCGATTCATCTATGCATTGGATGTGACGACGCCGACCACACCGAGGGTTCTGTGGAAGATCAGTTCCACCGATGCCGGGTTCGAAGAAATGGGACAAAGCTGGTCGCGCCCGCGCGTCACCCTGGTGAGGGGCTATACCAATCCGGTGCTGGTATTCGGGGCCGGCTACGATCCGGCTGAAGATGCTGAGCCGCCCGCGGCCGATACCATGGGGCGTGGCATCTTTGTTGTGGATGCCGTCACTGGTGCGCGTGTATGGAGCGCCGGTTTCAGCGCCGGATCCAGTACGGCCTGCACTGGCAGCGCCACGCAGGCCGCCTGTGCGGTTGCCGGCATGAACTGGGCCATACCGGCCGACATCAGCTTTGTTGACCGCAACAACGACGGCAAGACCGACCGCTTCTATGCGGCGGATACCGGCGGCAATGTCTGGCGCGTCGATCTGGAGCCGGATGCCGGCAATACACCTGACAAATGGCAGGTGAGCAAGTTGGCTGCCTTGGGCTGCAGCACGGGCGTCTGCACTGGTGGCGCGACACCGCGCAAATTCTTCTTTCCGCCCAATGTGGTGTCGGTCGGGGTGACCGGGAACATCCGCTGCAGGGTAGCGCTTCATACAACGTGACAAACCGCTTCTACGCGTTGAAAGACTCGGCGACCGGCATGAACGCCTCGGGTACGCTCATCACCGAAGCGTCGACCAGTCTGTTCAATGGGGGCGTGGTCACCGGCACCCCGATGACCTATGACGGAACGCTTAACGGCTTTTACAAGACCTTTGCCACGGGTGAAAAGTCCGTGAATGCAGCGGTGACGACCCGTGGGACGACCTTCTTTGGCACGAACAAGCCGACTCCGCCGAGTGCGAATTCCTGCCGAGCCAATCTGGGCGAAGCCAAAGGCTATGCCTTGAACCCGTTCCAGGGGACTTTTGATTCGACTGTGTTTGCCGGTGGCGGCTTTCCGCCGACGCCGACCGTCGGCATTGTGACCATCAATGTGCCGGCCAGTGGCAGCACGCCGGCCTCGTCCGTTCAGAAGGCATTCTGTGTCGGTTGCGGCGGCGGGGTTGGCGGGGACTCGACTTCGTCTCTGGGGGCCGAGGACGTCAGCAAGACTGTGCCGAAAAATCCGCGCCGAACTTACTGGTACAAGAGGTAGTCGGCCGTCCGCACGCGCTCGATTGTTTCCGGGCGGTTCCGGCTTCACGCCGCATGTCCCCCAAACGGGGGATGGTATTGCGTTCTTGTCTGAGATAGGCTCTCGCTCCTGAGGCCGGCACAAGACCGGCCCCTGACAAGACAGGGAGGGGTGGCATGAGAAGGCGAACTGTCAGCGCAGGGTTCACGCTGATCGAATTGATGGTGGTGCTGGTCGTGGCAGCTGTTTTGCAGTCACTGGCGGCGCCAGCGGTTTCTGCGATGCTGGATTCCGTGCGGGTGACGTCGGCGGTCAACTCGCTGTTTTCCAGTTTCCTGCTAGCTCGGAGCGAGGCCATCAAGCGCAATGCGCATGCGGTGGTGTGCAAGTCAGACAGTGGCGAAACCTGTGCGACAGGCGGTGGCTGGGAGCAGGGATGGATTGTGTTTCACGACGTCAATAAAAACGCCAGGCGGGATCCTGGTGAAGCGCGTCTGTCGCGGCAGTCCGCCCTGTCAGCGAGCATCCGCTTGACCGGGAACGGCCCGGTGGCCAGCTATGTGTCGTATACCCCGATGGGAAACACCACCTACACCGCGGGTGCATTTCAGGCCGGCACGCTCATCGTTTGCGCCAAGTCCGCCAACCGCGTGGAGGCGCACCAGCTGGCGCTCAATATGGTTGGGCGTCCCCGTACCGTGAAGGCGAAGCTGCAGCGTTGTCCCTGAGCTCAGCGCCGCACCTCGTCCACCAGCGTCTTGAATTCGTCGATGTCCTCAAAACTGCGGTAAACGCTGGCAAAGCGCACGTAGGCCACCTTGTCGAGCTTCTTGAGCTCGCGCATCACCAGTTCGCCGATGCGGGCCGAAGGCAGTTCGCGCAGCCCGAGGTTGAGCAGTTTTTCCTCGATGCGCTCGACGGCGCTGTCGACCTGCTCGGTGCTGACCGGGCGCTTGCGCAGCGCCAGATTCATGGACGCCAGCAGTTTGGCGCGCTCGTACTCGATGCGCCGGCCATCCTTCTTGACGATGGCGGGGAAAGTGACGTCGGGTCGCTCGTAGGTCGTGAAGCGCTTTTCACACGAGGCGCATTGGCGCCGGCGCCGGATGAAGTCCCCGTCTTCAGCAACCCGCGTCTCCATCACCTGGGTATCGGAGTGACTGCAGAACGGGCATTTCATCGGGTCGGGCTTACCTGTAGACCGGGAAGCGCGCGGTCAGCGCGTTGACCTTGGCGCGCACGGCTTCGATGTTGGCCGGGTCGCGCGGATGGTCCAGCACGTCGGCAATCAGATTGGCCGTCAGGCGCGCTTCCTCGTCCTTGAAGCCGCGCGTGGTCATGGCCGGTGTGCCGATGCGCACGCCGCTGGTGA
>Ga0209697_10000408_pt1 | contig 70847 bp, 72 predicted proteins | sample AliMusrvi5mmetaG_FD_184115 | JGI IMG/M metagenome (GOLD analysis project Ga0209697, IMG submission 184115) | Freshwater lake bacterial and archeal communities from Alinen Mustajarvi, Finland, to study Microbial Dark Matter (Phase II) - Alinen... | ecosystem: Environmental > Aquatic > Freshwater...
CATGGGCCGCAGCGAGCACTGTTCCTCGTACTGGCCCGGGCAGCGGCCGTTGACGCCGATTCCGGGTTCCATGGAGCGGAGCACCAGATGGATCTCGTCATCCACGAACCAGCCGTACACGTTGGTGAACACGTGCACATCTTTTTTGATTTCCGCGGCGCCCTGCCGCATGTTCATCAGGAATTCCTTGACCCGGATGCCCATGTCGCGGCCCTCGTAGCCGGTCGGGCCGTTGATGCCGCTGAACAGCCGCTTTTCCCACGGGTAGAAGCCGCCGGAGTCGTTGGTGTTGAACGTGAAGATCTCGATCAGCGGGCACTGCTTGAGGATCATCTGCATGCCCTTGCGGTACGCCTCGCGCACTTCCGGATGGTCGGTGTTGGGCGCGAAATGCAGGCTGGTGGCGCGCAGGGTGTTCTCGGTGCGTGAGCCGCGCCACTGCGGGTGCTTGCGGTACACGGCCTCGTTCATGAAGTGGGGCTCGGTGCCGTAGTAGGCGGCTTTCATGCCCAGCTTTGCCACGATCTTGTGCTTGGCCTTCATGAAATCCATCTGCTTCTTCACCCAGGCCGCCGGATACGCGTCCTCCAGGCCGGCGGGCAGGGCGTGTTTGAAAATGCCGGGGAGGATGGCGGCCCATTCGCACCAGGGGCTGTCTTTTTCCGCGCCCATGAGCGGGGTGCGGTCATAAAGGTCGGAGATGATGATGTGGGTGAATCCGCCCTTTTTTGCCTCGGCGGCGATGCGTGCGAATTCTTTCAGATCATGCGTCCGCGGGCTGAATACCATCTTGAGCTTCGGCGATATCATGCGATGACTCTCCTGTTTTCGTTTTGAAAGGGGAAACTATACGGTCAGTGCGGGGTCGGGACAATGGCAAAGTTTGAAAAAATCCCGCCCGGGCGGCCGGGCGGGATGGCGTGCGGCGGGCCTTACAGCCCTTCGTTGTAATAGATGTACAGCCCGTCCTTGCCCGGCGCGACCAGGTCCAGGCGTCCGGTGCCGCGCAGGTCGGCCAGCGCGAAGTGGATGCCGCAGCCCTTGCCAATGCCGATCGGCCCGTAGTCGATCACCTGCTTGGCGAACGCTTCGCCGTTCCATTTGAAGTAGTAGATGCCCACGTCGTCCCACTCGCCGACATCGTTGCCGTTGTGGGCGCGGTGCCGCTTGCCGGTGACCAGCTCGCATTCGCCGTCGCCGTCGATGTCCGCCCAGATCAGGTCGTGGTACTGCGAGTTGTACGGGTCGATCGCGTGCTTGACCCACGTGCGCTTGCCCTTCACGAGGCGCTGCTCATACCAGTCCAGCCCGTAGCGGTGCGCGCTGCCCACGATCAGGTCGTTGAGCCCGTCCTTGTTCAGGTCCACCACCAGCACCGGCACGCTGGCGCTGCCCAGGTCGAAGTCCGGGTGCCAGGTCCACTTGCCCTTGAACGGGTCGGCGGGCGCTTCCAGCCAGCCCTTGCGCAGGATGATGTCCATCCGGCCGTTCCCCGCGATGTCGCCGCAGCCCAGCCCGTGCTCCTGCTGCTCGCCCTCGGGGAATTCATAAATTGTGAACTGGTCGAACTTGCCGGTGCCGCGGCCGTTTTTCATCTTCAGCTTGAAGATGTTGACCTGCCGGCTGCACGGCGTGTTCGGGATGATCTCGATCTGTCCGTCGCCGTCCACGTCCCAGGCGCGCGTGGTTTCCACATTGCCCACCTCGGCGATGATGTGTTCCGGCCACTGGGCCTTCGGGTCGCCGGGGTTCTCGCGCCAGCGCAGGGTCTTGCCCCACCAGCCGCCGGTGATGAAGTCCGGTTTTCCGTCCCCGTTCACGTCCATGGCGATGGTGGAGAAGTCGTCGTAGTACTCGCCCTCCGCGCGGACCGGCCCGATAAACGACTTCTTGCGGAAGTCCGGCCCCTTGTACCAGAACGCGCCGCAGACGATGTCCAGTATTCCGTCGCCATCCACGTCAAAAACGCCGGCCGACTCGTACGTGTCGTCGGCGACCCATGCTTTCTTCCATTTAACAGGCATTGCAGGCTCCTTGTGTTGTAAAAGTTGCGGTTACTTGTTGAAGCGCAGGCGCAGGTAGTCGCGCGCGACTTTCAGGTCCTCGATCGCCTCGAACGCGTCGCAGGGCGGCTTGCGCTCGCCGCGGATGGCGGCGATGAAGTTGCGCGCCTGCATCCGCATGGCGTGGTCCCACGGCAGCTGCGGGCTGCTGAGCATCGGCGTGGTGCCCTTGCCGGGGTCGCGGTAGATCTCCACCCGGCCCGGCCGGTTGATGGACACCGGCGCCGGCAGCTCCACCTTCACCCAGCCGCGCTCGAACGCCACCAGCACCGATTCCTGCCAGTCCACCGTGGTCTGGTAGGGGGTCATCTCGATGGTGCAGGTGATGCCGCTGTCGCTTTCGCCCACCAGCAGCACGCCGGCCTTGTCCACATACTTGGCCTTGTAGGATTCGCCCAGGAAGAACCGCATCAGGTTGACCTGGTGGATGTAGTAGTTCACGAAGCTCTTGAATTCCTTGAACCCGTTGGCGTCCATGTCCGTGGGCGGCGGCTCGACCGCCAGGTTGGGCATGGGCGCGTCGTCGCGGACCAGGTCGAAGAAGCCGTTGGCGATCCAGTCGCCCGCCGGCATCAGGATTCGGACATAGCGCATCTTGCCGAGCTCGCCGCTGGCCTTCAGCTTGTCCACTTCCGCCTTGGCATACATGGAGGCGGGGTCGCTGCGCTTGTGGTAGCCCACCATGATCCAGGTCTTGCTCTTCTTCAGCGCCTTGAGCACGGTCTTGGCCGATTCCAGCGTGCTGGAGAGCGGCTTCTCGATGAAGATCGGGATGTTGGACTTGAGCAGGTCCGGGAGCAGGATGCCGTGGCGCGAGAAGGGCTGCGAGGCCACGATGCCGTCCAGCTTCTCCGCCTTGAGCATCGCCGCGGCGTCGCTGTAGACTTTCGGCACGTTGTACTTGGCCGCCACCCGGCGGGCGATCGGTTCGCGCAGCTCCGCGAGCGCCACCACTTCGCAGCCGCTTTCCGACGCGTAATTCCGCAGGTGGGCGCACTGTCCCATGCCGCCGACCCCGACGAATCCGATCCGCACTTTTTTCTCGGCCATCTGATGTATCCTCCGTTTTTTGGCAGAAATTGCCGTTCCGCGTGCTGGTTGTCGTTGCGCCCTGTTGCCGCGCAGCAGGCGCAATTGGCTGATATATTCCCATACCTGGCGCAAGATCGCCAGTTGACATAATTGCTCTTTTATTGCAGAAATTGCGCATGGCTGAATTTCGGAAAATCATCCCCGGCTGGACCGGCTGCTTCCGGCCCGATGATTCCCGCTGGCACATGCAGGCCCATCACCATGCGCACTATGAGATGGTGCTGGTGGTCTACGGCATGGAGCGGGTGGCGGTGGGTGGCCGCATGCTGACGGTTTCCGCCGGCGAGGTGCTGCTGTTCCGGCCCGGCATGGTGCATGAGGAGTGGGGCAACGGCCCCGAGGCGTTCCAGAGCCTGATCGTGGGGTTCCATGCCGGCGGCCGCATGCCGGACTGGCCGCTGGTGACGCCGGACCGTGACGGCCGGCTGCGGCTGATGGCCGCCTGGCTGTATGAGGACCGCGACAGCGCCCGGCCCGAGACCCTGGCGTCGCGCCGCGAGCTGTTCAGCGCGCTGCTGCACGAGTTCGTGCGGCTCCAGGGCCAGGAGGCGGGCGAGGATCGGCTGGTGGCGCGCATCCGCAGGCTGATCGCCACGCAGCTGGCCGGGCCGTTGACCGTGGACCAGCTGGCGCACGAGGCGGGGATGAGCAAATTCCACTTCATCCGCCGCTTCCGCGCGCTGGCCGGCCGCACCCCGATGGAGGAGGTGCGCGCGGCGCGTGCCGCGCGTGCGCGGGAATTGCTGCTGACCACCTCGCTGCCGCTCAAGAACATTGCGCCCATGGTGGGCGTGGGCGACGTCACTTCGCTTTACCGCCTGCTCAAACGGTTCACCGGCATGGCGCCGCGCCGCATCGCGCGGGTTAAACAGATTGGAGCGGTGAAAAAATGAAAACATCAAAGAAGAGCTGCCGCCGCTGCGGGCGGTGCTGTTATGTGAAATACCGGCTGGACGGAAAGGTGTTCAACACCCGGCAGGCCTGTCCGCATCTGGATGTGCGCACGCGCCTTTGCAGGGTGTATGCGCGCCGCCGGCAGGTGAATCCGGAATGCGGAAGCGTGGCCAAGGGCATCAAGGCGGGTGTGTTTCCCGCGGATTGCCCGTATGTCGCGCACCTGGCGGATTACCAGCCGCCGGTCAAAGGCCGGCTGGGCGCCGCGCTGGTGGCGCGGATCGAATCCGGCGAGCTTAAGACCGCCCGCGCGGTGCTCAACGCCATGGGTAAGAAGAAAAAGCCGGTGCAATGAAGATCCCCGTGACCTTGCGTCACGGGTGAATCAAGCTTTTGCCTCCTGTGACGCAAGGTCACAGGGAGGCCCAGAGTCTCATGAACTGCTAGATTCGCTTGATTGCCGTTGCCCGTATGGTTCAAGTCTTAATCTTCATGATGTCATCTTCTTCCGATCATCGATACCCAATTATAACCCTTGCAAAAAAAATACGGCTGCTATCCATTGTCCTGTGAAATCCATGGCGTTGCGCCATGGAGGCGAACCGCATGGCGCATTTCGGTGTCCCGAGTCCTCGAAGGACCGTGGAAAGAATGTGGTAAGTTCCGAGGGCCAGTGCGGCGTCGCGGGTGGGGTGGGTAAAAAGACAGTACTCAGGGTTTCAGGACAAGGAGTGCGATCGTACCTTTGTGAATCAATCCCGCCCGATTGCCGGTGTCCCGAGAAATCATTTTGTGTTGCACAAAATGAGGCGAACCATGGCATGCATTCGGTGTTCTGCCGGGAAAACGGCTGGATAAGTTTGTCCTGGCTGGCAGGCGTCTCAGGCGGCGCTGTATAAGTATACGCGTCGCCTGTACGCAACGAACCAGACGGGATGAAATCGTCCAGCCCTTTTGACGGCCGAATGCGTGCCATTTTGATTTTGCTCACGCCCTCCTCGCCATGCTCCTTGCGCTCTGCCCACCCGTGCCTTTCCTGCTCTTGTCTCTTGCTTTTCCCGTCGGGTAAGCGCATGGTGATTGCGTTACGGGGTGCTGGCCCGAAAGGCGGGCCGGCTGAGATCACACCCGCGGAACCTGATACGGGTAATGCCGTCGTAGGGAGACCGGTTGACCTTTCGGTCATAGGTACGTTCTCTTCCTCCCGGCCTCCCATGGTTCCCGCGGTGTCTTTATACATGGGAGAATGATGATGAAAAACAACCTGACATTGATGCAGCGTGCGCAAAAAGGCGAAATCACGCCTGCATTTGAAGCCGTGGCGCGAACCGAGGGCCTGGCGCCTGAAACCGTGCGTGCCGCGGTGGCCGCCGGCCGCATGGTGGTGGCCTGCAACCAGCGTGCGCCTAATGGCTCGTGGGTGGGCGTGGGCCCGGGCTGCACGGTCAAGATCAACGCCAATCTGGGCAGCTCCGCGCTGTCCAGCGGCCAGTCGGTCGAGGTGGACAAGGTGCGCGTGGCCGTGGAGGCGGGCGCGGACTTCATCATGGACCTCAGCACCGGCCTTGATGCCGACCGCATCCGCCAGGCGGTGCTTGCCGCCAGCCCGGTGCCGGTCGGCACCGTGCCGATCTATGACGCCATCGTCAATGTCGAGCGGGTGGAGGACCTGACCATCAGGCTGCTGCTCGACACCATTGAGCGGCACGCGCAGCAGGGCGTCAGCTTTGTCACCCTGCATGTGGGCCTGCTGCAGCGCCACCTGCCGGCGGCCGACCGCCGCCTCATGGGCATTGTCAGCCGCGGCGGCGCGCTGCTGGCCTCATGGATGCGCACGCACCGGCGCGAGAATCCGCTGTATGAGCATTTTGATGAAGTGCTGGCCTTGTGCGCCAGATATGATCTCACGATTTCGCTGGGCGACGGCCTGCGGCCGGGCTGCATTGCCGATGCCTCCGACGAGGCGCAGTTTGCCGAGCTGGATGTCCTGGGCGAGCTTGTGCCGCGCTGCCGCGCCGCTGGCGTGCAGGCCATGGTGGAAGGTCCCGGCCATGTGCCGATGGACCAGATCAAGCTGAACATGGACCGGCAGGTGGCGGCCTGCGATGGCGCGCCGTTCTATGTGCTGGGCCCGCTGGTGACGGACAGCGCGCCGGGCTATGACCACTTCACCGCGGCCATGGGCGGCGCATGGATGGCCTATATGGGCGCGGCGCTGCTTTGCTGCGTGACGCCCAAGGAGCATCTGGGCCTGCCCAATATCCAGGACATCCGCGAGGGGGTGGTGGCCTTTAAGATTGCGGCGCATGCCGCCGATCTGGCGCGCGGCCATGTCAAGGCCCGCGCCCGCGATGACGCCATGTCCCGCGCCCGCGCCGCGTTTGACTGGGAGGCGCAGTTCAAGCTGGCGTTGGATCCCGCCCGCGCCCGCGCCCTGCGCGCGGAGGCGCTGCGCGAGGCCAATATCCAGCCCTCCGATGACCACTGCTGCACCATGTGCGGCCCGAAATTCTGCGCCGTGCGCGTCAATCAGGACTCCCGCAAGTGCGCTAAAAAGGCGTAGGTGCGGACGATCCCCGTGACCTTGTGTCACGGGTGAAGCAAGCTTTTGCATCCTGTGACGCAAGGTCACGGGGATGCCCGGCGTCTTTATGTATTGGGCTCAAGGCAGGCCAACTCTTCACGGAGCGGTGCGAGCCGCGTGGCGAGATATTCCTCGATGCAGGCGGGGGTCACAAGGCCGGCAAAACTTTTCCGGACAGCGTCCGCCACCGGTTCCGACTCCTTGAGGAGGCGGTCCAGATGGTTCAGGTCTTTGCTGGCGAGGCGTGAGCTGCTCCGGCGCGCATCCATCCGGCAAAGCGCAAGCTGTTCGCGCAATGATTGCACCGTCTGCCATCCGCGCCGCCGGATCGCCGCGAGCTGCTCCATGGCCGTCTTGCAGGCTTCAAAGCGTTCCCGTTCACCCGCGCTTTCGAGGGCGGCGATGCAGGCCTCGATGCCGCCTTCTGGCAGTCGGCCATCGTGCAGGATGACCCCGGTGTCGACCAAGGCGTCGAGCGCCGCATCAATGGGCTCGCACTGCACGCGGTCGGTGGAGTAGCGGCTCCAGGCGGTGGCAATGACCCCCGCATATCCGTAACGCTGCGCGACTTCTGCCCAGGCGAGGGCGTTCAGCTCCCGTTGGCCGATGTCCGGCCGGTCCACATTGTGGCCGTCGGCGCCTTTGTAGGCCGTCGCGCCCCACAGGGTGATGCCGCACGCATGGAACCGCTCGATGTATTTTGTGGTGAAGTGCGAGCCGGGCGTGTCCGGATGGCCTGAATAGCCCCACGTGACCAGGTCGCTCCGGGCGGCCAGCGCTTTCAGCGCGTCAGGGTCCCAGTCGATCATCATGTCGTGCCACAGCATCGGCCGGATCGCCCGCGTCTTGAGGTGGTCTAGTATCGGTTCGACATGCTGCAGATAGAGCGCCGCCTTGCCGTGTTTGGCAACATAGGCCTTGGTCTGCGGATGCGTGCCCATGCTCCGCGCCTCGTCGCCGCCCAGATGGAAATAGCGGACATCCGGCATGAGCTTCAGGACGTCATCCACCATCTTCATGACCAGGTCGCGCGCGCCGGGCGCCAGCGGGTTCAGCACCGAGGAGCTGTCCGGCTCTTCCCGCAGGTGTTCGTAGCCGGGCACTTTCAGCGGCGTTTCCATGTGTCCCAGGCACTGCACCAGCGGAATGATCTCAAGTCCCTCGCGCCGTGCCGTCTCCCGGAAGCGGGCAACATCCTCGGCCGTGTAGGCGTCCGGACTGCGGAACCGCGGGTCCACCGTCCACGGGAACATGTCCTCCCACTCGACCAGGACGGCATTGTAGCGTGCGGCGGCGAATAATTTCAGGAGCGCCATGAGTCGGCCGGCGGTTGGCGGCACCCCTTTGAGGTCCAGGTGGACGGCCCGTATCGGGATGACAGGTTTCTTTGCTTTGAACAATTTGCCTGCGGTCACAATCCGCTCCTTTGTATCCCGCAACTTCACGAGCCAGTTTTGAGACGCGCTGATAAGCTCGTTGAGTTGCGCCTAGGTTTCGGCACTATAGCGGAACGCTGTCTTGGCTACACGGGTTTTAGTTCCCACTTTTTCATCCCGCATCGGCTATTGCACCCGTAGGGCATTAGAGGTTTTCGCGGTTGATCAGGTTCACGATCACCTTGCAGATGGTGTCCTTTTCCGGGGGTTTGCTTTCGGCGATGAGCAGGGTCAGGGCAACCAGCGCATTGTCGGCCAGCCGCTTGCCGCCGTCCTTGCGGTAAAGCAGCCCGTTGGCATTGAGGAACCAGATGAACAGGAACGCTCCGATGCGTTTGTTGCCGTCCACAAAGGCGTGGTTCTTGATCACGAAGTAGAGCAGGTGTGCGGCTTTCTCCTCGATGCTGGGGTAGAGGTCGCGGCCGCCGAACGTCTGGTAGATGGCGCCGATGGCGCTTTCCAGGCCCTTGTCCTTTTCCCGGCCGAAAAGTCCCCCGGCCAGGGGCCCCATGCTTCCGGTCATGCGGGTGATCGCGCCGCGCGCCGCGTCGCACGTCAGGACAAAGCGCCCGGTTTCCGTGGTGCCGTTCAGCCGGAGCTGCTGGTGGTCATATTGGTCGAGCAGCCGCAGGGCCAGTGAATAGTCGGTGATGACCTTGAGCAGCCCCTCGGCCTCGGTGCCGGTGACCGCTTTCTCCAGCAGGATGCGGCCCATGACATCCACCGCGGCCTGGAGTTCGCGCAGCCGCGCATTCTGCTCCCGCAGCCTCTTTTCGTTGAGGCTGTACCCCTTGAGGATATGGTCCTTGAGCACGCCGGTTGCCCAGATGCGGAATTCAGTTCCCCGCCGGGAGTTGACGCGGTAGCCGACAGAAAGGATTGCATCCAGATTGAAAAACTCGATCTGGCGTTCAACGGGATGCCCACCCTCCTGCTGAACTGTTGCAAAAAATGCAACAGTTGATTTACGATCCAACTCTTTTGTTTCAAATATGTTGCGTAAGTGTCGGGAAATAACCGACTTGTCCCTGTCAAACAGGGTGGCTATTTGGTTGAGGCTTATCCAGATGGTGTCTTGCACCAACCGGACGTCCACGGCGGTTCTACCATCCTTGGTTGTGTAAAGGACGATGTCTCCGCCGGAGCCTTTGATTTCTATATTTTTCGGTGATGTGCTCATCGCAACTTTATTTAAGCATATCCATGCGTTGGCGGGCAAGCACGGCTTTCCCTTGCGCCGGTCCGATTTCCGTCATTCGCCCCTCCCGCCCTGGGCAAGGTCAAAGGGCAATCCGCTTGCCCGCCATCCGAATTTGGGAAGAGTCTGTCTGGAACCCCATTGAGCCATGACACGGTGAGTTCTGCCCTGTCCACAAGGCACGCGCCGGGGGCCAATACCCGCAGCGGTCTTGGCCCTCGGTGGGGAACACTGCGGCATGGCAGAAGACGCCGTACCCGCAGAGGGTGAATCTTGCTTTGGGCGTTTCCCCGAACATCCACCTTGCCCGGCACGGAAACTCATGACATCATGGCTCCAATGGGATTCCGGACAGGCTCTAAAATCACAAGCCAAGCAGGTGACTTGTCACAGGCCGGATTTCACAATCCTGAAGTCAGACGGAAAAATACTGTTGGCGGAAAGGGCAAGGAACATGAGGAAAGGAAGGATCATCTGCCTGATTCTGCTGGAGGCCGTCCTGCTCTTTATGTTGTTTTGCCCTGTCCTCGTGAACGATCGGCGTCACGTTCATGCATTTGTGGAGTGGAGGAAGAACCGCACCCCGGAAACTGAAGCCCGATGGGAAAGGGAGAACAGCAGGTTGCACCGCGACATGATGATCGACTATCTCACGCTTCTCGGTGCAGTTCTCCTGAACACGGCAGGGATCGTCGTTCTGATCAAGAGAGGGAAGACGGGGCACAACCACACACCGGACGGTATTCGTCAACCTGCGGACGGGTCGCCGAAACCCTCGGTGTGATCGTTGAAGCAGACTCAATAACACGGTTGGGTGAGGGAAAGAGATGAACTGGAGATGCATCAGGCACGATCTGGTTGAAGCAAGGGATCAACTCAACGAAATCATTGCCAAGGTGGATGCGGGCGATGTTCCGTGCGAGGCCGACTATCTTGTGAACATTCAACATGCCTTCCATCACCTCAACGTCGCGTGGAATGCGAGACGATCCTCATTGGCAAAGTATCAGGGGATGACCATCAGGGATTTCAACCGATGGCATAAGTTTCCGCATGGGGCGGGATGGGAACAACTTCACCGGCCCGGCACCTGCAACACCTCGGCGTGGAAGCCGCGCAAAAAAAGTGAAGCGTAACGATTGGGTGGCATTCGTATGTGCACTCGAAAACACCAGCGATTATATTCTTGGTGCTCGGCATCATATTCATCGCGTTTGGCAATCTTGGCCGTTGTCACAACGTTCACTACAATAGTGGGCGGTTGCACTGAGCGGGAGGGCGTTCCCGCTCGCCGGCCATACGTTTTTACCGACAACTCAGGCCGGGAGTATCGCGGGTACTATACGCAACCACAGATGCCCGACCCGGTGATTGGCAAGTCCGGGCGATTGGTTGTGTCATACGAAAACGGTCAAAAGTGGATTGAAGGCGGTTGTGCGAATGGACAATTCGAGGGCCCCGTCAGGATGTGGCGTGAAGATGGCACGCTGTTTTCCGAGGAGAATTACAAATGCGGCAAAATGGACGGCAAGCTCACATGGTGGTTCGCGAACGGGAAGCGACAAATGGAAGTGGACTGTATCGGCGGCAAAAGGAATGGTTTCTGGGTTGAATGGGACGAGACCGGGCGGGAGAAGTCACGCCGTCAGTTTATAGACGATAGGGAAGTGAAAAACGAAAGTGAAGCCCCGCTTGCCAATCGACAACCGAACCAAGGGGAAGTCCAGGATCATGTGGGCGCATCGTTGAGCCAATGGCATCAGCTGGTTGACAACGCGGTTTTGGCGGCGAACATCGACCGGGAAAAATACGAAGTAGGCGAGATGGGTCATCGTTACTTGACTGGATTGAAAGGTGATTTGGCGGTTGCGGCCAGAGGGATAGATACAAGCCGGACGCGCGAGTTTTATTACGTTATATTTGGATCTTTGGGAAAAAGTCTGGGAGGCGGGGTCATTGTTCTGCTGGATGTTAAAGATCAGAAAGCTATTTCAGTCTACAAATTGAGATAAGTATCCGGGCGGGTGACGCGAATGTACCGTGTGACGCCGGGTTCACAATGTCAAGCAAGGGAAAATCATGAAAACGCTTATGACATTTATTTGCATTTTTGCGGTGATTCTCTGTTCTGTTGCCGCCGATATGGCCGCGAAGCCGAAGATGAAGGTTGCAGACGACAGTTTTCCAAGTGGTCATGATACGCCGGAGGCCGCAGCCTGTGACTTGGCTCGCGCATTCATCAAGCGTGATGTGGCGCTGTTCACCAATACTTGCATCAGGCTTTACTGCAATGACAAGGCGTCAGAGGATTACGCGGCGTTTCTCGCGAATACCGTCGCCGAAATAAAAGCGGAAGCCGTCATGAAGGTGCCGTCGCCCGGCGGGCCGAAGTCCATCGGAAAGGTATTTGCAGCCCGTCATCTCAGCATGAATGGGCCTGCGTCGTATGGTTACGCATGCTTTGACTTTCAGGACGTTATGTTTGTGGATGTTGGAGTTTTCCTCCACAACGGCAACCATGTGCTCAATCGGACGTTGGTTATCAAGGACCGCGACGGAAAGTGGTATGTTCATCCGATTCCAAGCGTTTCCCCGTTGTTGAGCTTGGGTCTCAATAACGAGCCGGCGTCGGCGCGGGACTTTTCAGAAGCATACGAGATACAGAAATGATGTAGGCTAACAAGTGTGATCCACCCCTGCCTTGACCCTCAACCCTCTTTCAACTACTCTGCCTTCAAGCAAAGCAGAAAAATCATAATTCTAATAGCCCGAGGAAAAAGATGAAGACACTGCGAGTCATGATGGCGGTGGTGGCTGTTTGTCTTACGGTGATCGGTTGCCGATATATCGGGGGCGGGATTGCGGGGGCGAGTTTCGATCCAATCTGGTATGTCAGGGCTGCTGAACGATACGCTGGCGTAGTGGCAAGCAACAAGGTCACAGTGAGTGTGGCTCGCCTGACAGGAGCGCAGCCGCCACAGTTGTTTGACGACATCATGCACGCCTTTCCAATCCGCCAAGAACGCATTGAGGATGTCTTTGTGTCGATTGCGGGCACTTCGCTTGCAGGCAGATACCGCAAGTACCGGTTTGAGCTTTGGCGTGACAACACCGTCGTGATCAGTGAGAAGTTGCCCAAGGTCTTCAACATGCACCCCGTGCGCCTGGGTATTGGCACAGTGGGCTCGCAATCTGTGATCATGATCGTCAATAAGTCACGATCAAGCACCGGCCTGTACTTCGTCGGCCTCTACACGGCACAGGGTGAAACTCTGTACAAGTCTGTATTGGATGCCGGTCAGGTGTGGGACATAAGGCCAACTGACAATGGGATTGATATATTGGGTCACTCGGAGATCAGGCACATCTCAATGATAATGCAACCCGCACCAAGCGTTGGTGGCGATGGGAAGTCCGCGCTGCAACGCTGACGTTCTGCCATTGAAAATGAAGATATTTGTAATAGTAACCTATTGGGGAGTGATTGCGGCATCGCTTGCCTTGCTCCTGAGGAGTGATCCTCCTGGGCAGGGTGTCAATACTCCGCAGGACATTTTACGCCTCGTGCTTCCAGTGGCTGCCCTCGGTGTCCTCTTTGCCGTCGAAAAGGCGCTTCGTCTTCCCTTGCGCAACATGACTGAAGCTATCTTCCGGCGCTGCATGGCAGCGCCTTTCCTCGTCTTTGGACTCAACTGGTTCTGCATTTTCACCCTCACAAACTATCGATCCCATCGACGGATTGAGGGCCTCTTGCTGACAGCAGTATTCCTGGCAGTCGGCTTCGGTCTTGCCCATGTGTTGGTGTATCGAAAAGCACCGAAGGTAGAACCACCACTTGCCCGCCATCCGGATTAGGTGTTAAATCACAAGCCAAGCAGGGGACGCTATGAATACGGCATCTCAAACAAACTTATGTCTCAACTTGGTGCTCTATGGCATATGCCTTGTTATTGCAGGTGTGATTGCTGGATTGGCGGTTTCATCATTAGAGTCGCAAATGCTCAGCACGGCTGCCATTATTGTTTTTTCGGCGGGATATTTCATGATTTTTCTGGCGGGTGCCTTGTATTATATCAGGCGCGTGCGCCAATGTCAGCTTCATGCGGCTCAGTATGCCGTCCTGTTTTTCGCCTTTGCATGCGGTGCTGCGGTGCACTTGTGTTCTGCCGCGATAACGGGTCAGGCGTATGCCGTGGACCACGATTTTTATTATCTCAGCGCAATGTTTTGCTCGGGGTTGATTTGTGGGTGTCTGTTGCCGCGACACTGGGTTCTGTGCGCAATTGCAATTGTGCTCGGGCAGTTTCCAGCCACCTGGTTCGGACTGCGCGGTCCGTTTGCCGGCATGGGGATTCTCTGCCTGGTTGGCGGTGCAATTCCTGCATTTACCGGGACCGTGATCGGGGCAGGCGTTGCCAATTTGTTGCGACGCATTGTGTGTGGAAACAAATAGCAGGTGTGGGGCATCCGCAGACACCGGTATGCGAATTACTCGTTGATCTGTTGGGTTTTCAAATATGAGGCATCGGAAACATATAAGTCGGAGGCCGGGGTGATGTCGGCGTCCCTCTGTTATTTTTTTATTATACCCGTACATGTGATTATCGCGTTGTTTGGAACATTCTTGGCATTGTTTGTGAGGCCGTTTGATTTGTCCATGAAGATTGTCAAGGTGTCTTGGTCGCTCATGGGGATGCTCATGATTTCCGGGTTTTTCTTCACAACATTGTGGAGCACGTTGGTTTACGGTAATCTTTACGATCATTTTGACTATATCCCCGGAATTGATTGTTCACCCTTTTGGTTGCTGATACAGGTTCCTGAGAATTATTATCGTGGCATGACCAAGGGAACCATTTACGCGCTTTGGACTCTATACGCACTGCTTTGCTGGGGCACCGCAATCGGAATGACTTATGGTGTTATGAAACGACACAAGAAGACTTTTTAGCAAGTCACAAACAGGACGACATTCATCGGCCCGAAGCCGGGTCGATGAAGCAGCCAAAGTGAGCGTTGATCGGGAATATGAAAAAATTACTTGTCAGTCTGTTTGTCGCCGCATCCGCGTCACTCTGCCATGCGCAGGGGTGGCTGGATTACAAGCTTGATATCGGAGACGGGTATGCCATCTGGCGCAACAACTCGATGGACATCAATGTTGCGAATTCCAATGGCACCGTTCTGATGTGGAGTGATCGTACCGGCCCTGTTGTTGCATATGCAACGACCGAGCGGTTCATTTTTACGCGAAATCGCGGTAATGACCCGGAGAGTGATCCAGACCAGGAGTTTTTCTTTGTCCTGACAAAAGGAACCGATGAATTTGCAGGCCCCTTGACAAAGCGGGAATTCGAAAACCGTCCGGAGACAAAAACCGTCTCGCAAATCAAATGGCTGGAGCCCAGGAATCCAAATTTTTGGGTCCCTGCGATTGGGACACTCATGTTTTTCTTGTTCGCAATTCCCATCCTTGCAATCAAGTTCTTCTGGATCACGATTCCAGTGATCATCGTCATCGTCCTTTTGATTAGAGACATCCGGAAGAAACGGAAACAGGACGCCCGATAAACTGCGCCATTCGACACCACCCCGATCCTTGACCCTAATAGCGCGGGGCATAGAAATCATGCGGTGTAAGCGATTTTCTTAGCGATGGCCATTTTATAAGCGTTTTGGTTATCTTGTAAGCGTTTTTCCTGTCCTTGGCGTGAAATGGCACAGATTGGATGGTTGTAAGCGTTTTTCTTGACTGTTGTATTCAGATAAGTATATTTCTTGTCTTGTAGCTGTTTTGCGGAGGAAAGGCATGAAAGAAAGCGAAAAGAAAGAAGTGATGGATAGACCAGCCGGCTACACCGCTTTGGTTGAGCGGTTCAGATTGGATGTGATTCCAAACTGGCACAAGTCCGTGATCGCAGCCAGTGGCATCCGCAGGCATGTGTCGACCGCAGGGTTGGTCGAGGAAACATATCCCGCGAAGTATTGGCCGGGAGACAAGGTGGGTGACCATCTCGAATTCGCCCTCAAGTACGACGGCACGAACCTTGCCATTCTTGCCAGCCTGTTCCATGTTGTGGCAATGGACGATGTCTTGGACTACGTCAAATCGATGCCGATTGGAAAGTATGCCCGCCGGTTGTGGTTCATGTATGAGTTCATGACTGGCAAAGTTCTTCCTTTGGATGATCTGACCAAGGGGAACTACGTCGACCTTCTTGATCCAGACGAGTACTACACCATTAAGGCAGTGCGTCCGGTTCGCCGCCAGCGGATCAACGACAACCTGTTTGGGGATGCCCGGTTCTGTCCCACGATCCGGCGAACCGACACGTTGCGCGGATTCGAGCAGGCCGACCTGCCCGCGCGATGCCGGAAGATCGTTTCGGGTTACTCGCCCCAATTGCTGAAGCGGGCCATGAGCTACCTCTACACGAAGGAAACGAAGTCGTCTTTCGAGATCGAACACATCAAGCCGAACTCAACCCGGACAGAACGGTTCATTGCGTTGCTTCAACTGGCGGAAAACGAGGACTTCTGCCAGAAGGCCCGGTTGCTTGACTTGCAGAACCGCATTGTCGATCCACGTTTCCGGGACACCGACTACCGGACCGATCAGAATTACGTTGGAGAGACGGTCGGTCCGCAGAAGGAAAAAGTTCATTTCGTCTGCCCCAGGCCCGGGGATCTGATCGGGCTGATGGATGGACTGATAGCCGCCCACAAGCGGCTGGACGCGGGGGATGTTCCCGCTGTGGTTCATGCCGCTGCCGTGGCATATGGGTTTGTCTTCCTTCACCCGTTCGAGGACGGAAACGGCCGCATTCACCGATTCCTGATTCATAACATCCTCGCCCGGCACAAGTTCACCCCCGCAGGCATCATTTTCCCCGTGTCCGCCGCCATGCTGAAGAATCTGGCGGACTACGATGGATCGCTGGAATCATTCTCGCGTCCGTTGATGGCGCTCATTGAATACTCGATGGACGGGCAAGGTCGAATGACCGTGCAGAACGACACGGCCAACTGGTACCGGTTCATCGACATGACACCACAGACGGAAGCCCTGTTCCGGTTCATCGAGCAGACCATAGACACCGAACTCGTGGAGGAACTGGCATTCCTTGCCAACTATGACCAGACCAAGAAGGCCATCCAGGATGTTGTTGATATGCCGGACCGCAAGATTGACCTCTTCATCCAGGCGTGTTTACAGAACAATGGGCGGCTTTCCGCGCGGAAACGCGCCAGCCACTTCGAGTTCCTGTCGGATGATGAAGTGACGCGCATGGAGAAGTCGATTCGGTCCGCCTACGGCAACGTAAGAGAATCATGACAATAAGCATCCAACCCCAGAGCCTCTCGGATCGACTATTGGCGATATTCATCCCGCAAGCGACGCAGCCATTCAGCTACTACATTGCCCTCGTGAAAGCTTTCTGAGCGCACTTTGCCGTCCAAATGGAAGGCAACCGCCGAAAGGATGGGTTTATTAGGAGGACTTACCTATGGATCAATCACCTGACAGCCTTGCTGGTGAAATCGTTGCCTTCTTTCTGAAGGTCGAAGCCGCCGTCTTGGAGAAACCAGGGCAGGATGAGCGAGAACTTCTGAGGGAAATCGGCTTTGCTGACGCTCTTCATTTGACAACCAAGACGAGCAAGGCGGCCCTCTTTGGTGGAGAATCACTTGTTCCCGATTACATCCCGACCGATGGCAAATCCATAGTTGAATGCAAATACATTCGAAAGAATAAAGACGGTAGGTTCAACGAGTACGACATCAAGAACGGACTGGCGCAGATTCTGGAACAGGCGGTCTGCCAGAAAAAGGCAAAAGCAGTCTTCGTTTTGCTTGACGTGGGCAGAGCTGGAATTAGGGACTGGAATCCTGACGAGATGAACTTTGTCGAGACGTTCAAAAAGAATCCCTTTGGTATCCGGCTGGAAGTGGTACGCGTGAGGATCGAAAAGGAGAAGCAGGCCGTCGCCTGCCAGATCATATGAACTGCGACCAACGGCGTGGCACTCGCCGGGCGTTGAAGTCTGAGCTACGGTAGTGGTCGGCTCGCTTACGCTCGCCCTGCCTGCCCTGAGCCCAGTCGAATGACCATCCCTCTCCCAACGGGCCAACGCCACGCATAGAGGGTATCGCCACAACGGGACGCCTAGTTTCCTCGCTACCCCTCCACGCCGTCCGAAATAGCCCCCAGCCTTGACCCTCAACCCGTTTTCAACTACTCTGCCTCTATACAGAGGTGTGCGCACAATGTGGCTAACCGGTGGAGGCGTGTCTGAATGAAACGGCGAGCGTCGAGATGCTTTAAAATTAGCATAATCATGGGTATAAGCGCTTTCGTGATGGTTGCGGCGCATGCCGCTAAAGGGACGCCGGATGCTGGGTTCGAGTTGGTTGAAACCACCTATTCCCCGCAGCGGACTTTCCAAATCGAACACTGCTTTTACCGTGGCACCAATCGCCCCTCCTGCTATTGGCAGCACTGGATCACGGATGATGAAAGGCCGCATAAGCGAACCCTTTTATACGAGTCCGATGAAGCAATTGACACGTTGATTTCGCCGGACGACTCGTGGATCGTTCTGAATGATCGGCGTGGCAGCGACGACATGGTCGCGCTCTTGTTTCGGAAGTCAAACGGCATGCGTGTGAATGCGATGACAAACATAGACCTCAAGGCTGAAGCGTTCCGTGCGGCTGCCCTCCAGCAGGGATTTGCAGCGTCCCAGATGTTTGACCATGGGTACTGCGAGGCTTTGTGCTGGCTGGGCCCTCACTCGCTTGTGCTGCACGCGTGGGGTCACATGAGCGGAGGGGCGCTCCTGAATGACTGGTATTGCATATATGACATCAAAAACAAACAAGTGCATTTTGACCTTTCCTCGATCAACAAGGGGGCATTTGAAAGGAAATCTCGGCAATGACATGCCCTAAAAACCAGCAAAAGAGGTAAAGTAGTAGCCGCGCCACGCTGTGCGTGACGCATAACACAATGTTGGGCAGCAGAATGATTAAACTAAAGATTAATCCGCCAGTCGGCGGGGGTGGTCTCGGATTTGACCTTCGTGACCTCTTGCCGCTGTTGGGGCCGCGTGCAGTGTCGTCCTCTTGGCTAGTCTCAGACCTGAACTATGTGTCACGAGACGACAAGTCCATTCCAGCATTTCAGGGGCTGGAGGAAGACAAGATCCCAGGACCGGATATCATCGGCGCCCTGCCGAACCTCCTTCAAGTAATCGACGGCGTCTTTAAAGCATATGAAAACAAGAATGCCGGCGAACCATGGGTTGTTCTTCGTGCGGTGGACAGTTCATGGTGGGAGGTTTGCACTCAGGACCGGACCATTGTCCAAGCAGTTCGACATCGATTCGAGAACGTCGAAGAACAAACCTGAATACCCCCTCCACGCAACCCGAAAATGTTTGCAATCCCATCCCAATCCCATTTAACTCATCCCAAGCACGTTCAATGGAGAGAAGATCATGAAATGCCAGCATTGCGGACATGACTTTGAATCCAAGACGCTCGACGCCCAGCAAGGATCCTCAATCCCCTGTCCGGAGTGTAGACAGATGAGCAGCGCGCACTACACCATTCAGGATGAATTGGCGGACCCTCTCGGGGTCTTTGTTTTTCGTGACACGAAATACGCAAGACCTGTCATTGTGATGATAGGTCTTATCGTCCTCGGCCCATTCATTCTGTTCGGCACGATCTATTGTTTGAAACAAACCGACATGCCCGAAGCCAAAGCCATCGCGGTTGTTGCTCTTATAGCTTTTGCCTTTACCGTTGCTCAGTTTATCAGGCGAATGAGAAAATCTCGAAAGACCTCGAACAGCACCCCCTTCACGCCGCCCGAAACCGATTGACACAGCATTTCAAACCCGCAAGAGTACAGAAATCATCTGGTATCTTGTTGGTAAAACACATGATTGAAAATCTTACAATGTCTCTATTGGGGTACGGTTTCAAGATGCTTTTCGTTTGGGCAAGCTTTGTCCACCCGTTTCAATCGCGGCCGCTCATTGTATGGCCGACAATCATGATCACAACACCGGTTGTTGCCTTGTTCGCGGTGTTCGTCTATCGCACATGGAGAAAAACTGCAAACAAACGCCGTGCATTTAAAATCATCGTCGGCGTGGCCTTGGGATACTGGATGGTCGCAGGGTTGCTGTCGTTTCCCTTGGAATTGGCATGGCATGGAATTGTCGAAAGACGCTTCATTGCGACACACGACTATCTCGGCGGTTTCAATCCGTTCACCCCGCCCGAACTCATGGATTTCACGTTGCGCAATGGAACTTGGGTTGAATCGAGCACATCGTTTTTCTACCTTATCCCCTGTGACATCCCGGCAAAGCCGGGGGCCAGGCAGGTTGCACATGGATGGATTCTCGCGCTTTGGGCTTTTTTGGCCGTCGGCGTGCATGCATTGACAATCGGGATAATGCGGCGGGCACTTGGGAAACACAAGGGAATCCCGCGTTCCTTCACGCACCCCGAAACCGGTTGACACCACCCCGAAAACCCGCAAGAGTACAGAAAACTGTCTGACAACTTGTTCGGAGGATAAAGATCAGATGCAACTGACACCACGCGAAACCAAGATGCTGGCGAATATGCGCAAACAGCAGGCGCAGTGGTTGAAATTGCGCTGGATACAACTCATCACTAACCTTGTGATGATGGCAGCCTTTTTCTTCCTGTTCGTCCGCAGCGTGGACTTGATGAAAGACGGATCCATGATTGGCCTGGCCACTTTCGCACTCTGCGTTCCCCTGACCATATTCTGGATGGGCCTCAGCAGCTACAACGTCGTACATGCACTGATGGAATGGCATGGCAACCCCGAAAGAACGCTTCTCCTGAAACTGATTGATGAGGTCGAAGGTAAGAAACAACAGAACTCCGAGCCAGGGCGGCCAAGTTGCGTGCGGATTAGGGTCAGCCGCTGACTTAATACTTAAGCCGCCCCGCCTTGACCCTCAACCCCTTTTCAACTACTCTGCTGGTAGCAGACATCTGAGGTAATCCGTCAACGATTTTTCTGAGTTTTCTTTCTACGCCTCCTGGGGTCGTTGAGCGATCAGGTTGGCGAGTTCGGACCCGCGTTGTTTGAGCGTTTGCAGGTAGAGCGCCTCGTCGTAGGGCTTGCGGTCTTTCCAACAGCGATGAAGCACCCGAATCCATTTGAACGCCAGGGAACGGACGGCGGCGTTGTGTCCCTTGCCCTGTTTCTTTTGCAGCTCGTAGTACGCCTTGGCCCAGGCCGAGTATGGGATGGAGTTCTTGGCGAACTCGTGGAACGTCTGGCGCAGGAACTTCGGACAGTTCCACCGCCAATGCGTCCAGCACTGCTTGCCGCTGCGTTCGATCACGGGCGCGATCCCGGCGTACGTCTGCATGTCCTTCGGGGTGGGGTGCCGCTCGCGATCTGTTCCGAAGGCACTCAAGAGACGCGGCGCCAGAACGTCCCCGGCGCCCGGCAGTCCCTTGAAGATGAACGCATCGGGATGCTTGGCGAACAACTGCGCGATCTGGCGGTCGTATTCCGCGATGGACCCCTGCAAGGTCCGCAGTTGCTTGACCAGCATCTGAACGGTCAGCCGATACGCCGTGATAACTGCCGCGTCCTGGGTCAGCGGCTTGGCAGCGGCGATGGCTTTCAGATGGCCTTCGACCTGATCCGGCCGGCGGCAGTTGTGCGCGTAGTAGAACGCCCGGATCGTCTGAGGCTTGGCCTTTTGGACCGCTTCCAACGTCGGCCATTTCGACAGCCAGTCGCACGCCAGGGGGCTGTTCAGACCGCTTCCGGCCCACTCGATCGCCTGCGGAAAATACAGCTTCAACGTGGCTTGCAAACGCAGGACGAACTTGGTGCCAAGGTCCACGGCCTTGCGCCGTTCCTCGTTCAAGAACGTCAAGGTCCGCGTCTGTTCGTCATCCGGCTTCCAGACGGAGATCTTGTCGCGGTGCAACCGCAGAATCTCCGCCAGCAGCTTCGCATCGCTGGGATCGTCCTTGGCCCGACTGGGCGAAAACGCTTCGCGGTAACGCGACAGAGTCGCCGGATTGATCGGATACAGCGCTAGGAACGCATGTCCCATCAGTGCGTAGATCAAAGCCCCGCGACTCTGTTCCAGACACAACGCCACACGCTGCCACGGATACTGCGCCTGGAGTTCGCCCAGCCAGTCGGTCAAGGCTTCCGGCGTGTGTTCCACGACCCGATGGCGACTCTCGCCCGTGGCCGTATCCCGCACCCACACGTCATGCTTCTCCGCCGCCCAGTCCATCCCGATCAAGGCCGCATACTCCTCCGTTCCTGTTTCCCTGTTGTTCATGCCGGCATCCTCCTGTATGGTGTTGACGGGAACACGCGAGCCGGGGATCCGCGAAATCCTTATAGTGGAGGCCTGACCGCGGCCCACATCTTGAGTATTCGTTTTGATCTCCGGCGCATCGTTCCGGCTCGAACTTCTGCTTGCGTTCATCCCGTGAAGGGGGAGTGTGATTCGTAACCGGTCCGACGCGTGTTTCCTTCTTCATCCAACCGCAACCTCCACTTGTTCACAACCAGAATCGGCTCCGACGCAGAGTTATGAACAGGCGGGTGCGGGGAGCTTCGAGGGGCTCTCCGCCCCGCTTGATTCATAACTCTGGAGTTGCTATAAGGGAAGTGTGACGGAGTTCTTTGGGAAAAAGCCAGCATAGGGATCTTCGGCGTGATTGATCACACACCCATTTTACTTCCGATGGCACACAACGGCACACAATGGTACACATTTCGAGAAATAATTTTGTCTCGCTTTGTTTGTAACCATTTGTCTATGAATGTATTACGCATAAAACAAAAAAGACAGCGTCGTTTTTATGTGCCATTTTGGTCGCAACATGTTTGATTTCAGTTGTTTGCGAAATAATCTACGACTTTGTAGTGCTAAACCCGAGAAGGATTTACATTTTGAGTGTTTACCCGATCGCGACCGGACCGGTTTCGCCGGTGCGGATCCGCAAGCACTCCTGCATGTCGAAGACGAATATCTTGCCGTCCCCACCTGTCCGTCCGGATGCGCCGCTAGTTACGCCTTGGCCCGGGTTCTAGAAAAAGCAGACAAACGTGCCCAGGTCTGCCATGGCGGCAGACCTCAGCAAGGCGATCTCGTTGCCTGACGGGCCGTAGTGATAGTCGATCGTGTAGCCAAACGGCACGTGACTTGCGGAGAGGAACTGGCTGCCCGCCAGTGTGCCGTAGCTGGCGAACACGCAAGCCGAAGCCCCCAAACCGTTCAAGGCTGCGAAATCCACACAGCCGGCAGAGATGTCCAGCGTGCCGGCCACGTTAATCCGGGAGGCTGTCCCGCTGCTGCTCCCTGCCTGAACGTTCAACGTACCGGCCAGCGCCAGGTCACTCGCAAAGGCCAGATCGCCAAGCGCAGCATTGGGCGTCAGGGTGCTGTTGCCGACCATCTCCACGGTGCCGCCGGCAATAAAGCCACCGCCCCGAAGTTCAGCGTTTTGGGCAATGACAAGATTGTCGGCAAAAACGTTTGTGCCTCCCCGCAGAGTGAGGATCGCCGGCTGCTCGCCATCGCCGACGATAAAGGGCGCGCTGTTGGAAACGGTAGCGTTCAGAACACTGAAGGTGCCCGAATTGAAGGCGACCGTGCTGTCGGACCCGTTGGTGGCGATGAAGGCGTCTGCGGATATCCAGCCCCCGTTCAAGGTTAATGCGCCGCGGAGCACTTCCAATGCCGCGGCACGGTCTTCATTGGTGACCGTCAGTCCGCCGCCTGAAATGATTACGTGATTGTCCACTGCGTCGGGCCCGCAACCGATCAACGCGCTGTTGCCCACATCCACCTCCCCGCCCCCGGCAATGGTCAAGCTATTGCCGGACCCGTTGACTCCGACGCGCAGCCTGTTGTCCACGCGCCAGAGCGCACCGCCGCCGGTGACCAGAACCTCGTTGTTGTCGGCGCTGGCAAAGAAGTTGGTCACGTCCCCTGCGTCCGGTCCCAGCTGAATGGCGACCATGCCGCTGTTGCAGCCGACATCCGCGTCATGCGCCGTCACCATGCCGTCCTCGTCGATCAGCAACTGGTTGAAGGCACCGAAGAGCCCAACCGTGAGCAAGGACGTGTTGTTCAGCCGTGAACCGTTCCCCGTGACCTGCACTTTGTTGCCGCCGCTGGCAGCGCCAATGGTCATTTGGCCGCAAACCGCCTGGCCGCCCCCGTCGATGGTTAACTGGTTCCCCTCTCCGCACACACCGAACATCAAATAGAGGCTATTGCTCCAAACTGATCCGGCGCCGCTCACCAGCACTGTGTTGTTGCTGGCGCTGCTGCTGCGGCCGGCGGAACATCGCATGGCCACGACCTCGGCGCCGTCGCGGATCGTCAGCTGGTTGCCTGGCCCGCAGTTGCCAAAGACCACCTCGCCGACGTTGCTCCAAATAGACCCGGCCCCGGTGACGAGAACGCTGTTGCTACCCATGGCGGGATCGTCGCCAATGGAGCTGTTGCCGCCTGTCACCCGTCCGCCGACAGACAGACCTCCGGATTCGTCGTCCGAGAAAACTTGCCCGCACACCGCCACCATGCCGCCATCGGCAACGGTCAGGCTGTTGCCGGCATTCACCACCTCGGTGATCTTGCGGCCCGAGGAAAGACGATTAGGCTGCAAATTTTTGACGCCACTGTCCGCCTGTTGCAGCTGCAGCACATTCTGGACAGTGTCCAAGGCGCAAATATGCAGGTCGCCTGCGTTAAGCCAGCATGAGCCGGAGCCGCTCACCACCACCGCGTTGCTGATGGCCGTCGATCCCACGCCGATCGTGCCGTTGGCATTCACCACCTGCCCGTGATCGGTGATGGCCAACACGTTGCCTTTTCCCGCGCCGCCGACCAAGAGATCGCCGGAGTTGTTCCAGGCGGACCCGTCACCCGTCACCAGCGCGGTGTTGCACCCGATCCGGGAATCCTCGCCGATGGACCCGTTGCAGTCGAGAACGTGCCCGCCGCTGGCGATGGTGAGGCTGTTGGCCCCCGCCACCATGTCAGAGGCGTCCAGCCCCGCGGGGTCGTCGAGGGCGCTGCTGAGGCGGGTGAGTTGCTGCAATGATCCGGCGAAGGAGAGACTGGACCCGACGTGAACGTCGCCGTTGTTGAGCCAGGCGGATCCGGGCCCGCTCACGCGCACCGCGTTGTTGCTGGCGCCCAGGTCACCCGAGCCGATAACGCCGCTGTCGGCCTCCACCTGCCCGCCCCCGGCAATAGTCAGCCGGTTGCCTGCGCTTGCGCTCCCGATGTAGAGATCGCCGGCGTTGCGCCACAAGGCGCCATTCCCGGTGACTGACGCCGAGTTCCCGTACACGGCAGGGCTGGCGCCGACAAAACCGTTGTTGTTCGAGACCTGCCCGCCCTCAAGGACCGTCAGGCTGTTATTGCCTTCCACTGCTGCGGGGGAAACCATATTATTCAATCCAAGGACGCTGAGCATATTGAGCTGGTCCTGCAACAGTATCTGTGCCGTGTCGACGGCACCGATCGTCAGGTCGCCGTTGTTGTTCCAGGCGGAATCGGAACTGGTCACCAGCACGGTGTTGTTACTGGCGGTCGTGTCATTTCCAATCCAGCCCGAGGTGTTGTTCACCGTTCCGCCGTTGGTAATGATGAGGCCGTTGCCAGCGCCGCTGTTGCCCACGTACAGATCGCCCTCGTTGTCCCACTGCGACCCCGAACCAGTGACCGTGACGATATTGTTATTGGCGCCGTAGAGGTAGCCAACCCAACTGTTGGTCACGTTGTAAAGGTGCCCGCCCCCGGTGATCAGCAGAACATTGCATGCTTCGCTTTCCCCCACGAAGAAGTCCAAGCCTCCGTAGTCTTCGCTAAAATTGATGATCGTGGTGTCGTCGGAAAACGCGCCGCGTACCACGGCCAGACTCATTATTAAGACCATCCAGCCCAGTCGCCAGCAGTTCATATGATACTCCTTTTCATTGCGGCAACATCTTATGCAGGTAACATGCCAAATATATTTATTCAACATGTGGTGGGTTGCGGCCAATCACCTACAACGGACAGTGTTTGGCCGTGGTCAATAATGTACGCAATGTTCATCAATGCGCAAAAAAATGTTCAAAAGTGTACGCCAATGGCAACTAAGACAGGCTCCCGGTGAGTGTCTGTTGGCTTAAGGATGAAATCCTTGTGCAGGCGGTGTTCAATTATGAGGTGGATTGGAAAGCGGAGGAGACGATCACAATTGGCATTTATGCCGACAGAGGGCAAAACCGATCCGTAACGAGGCGAGAATCTTTTAACCTAAAGATAGACTTTGGACGGCGCTGCAAAACACGACATGGCCATACTGATCGGTGCGAACCAGGCGTGCCGGTTCCGGCGCGCACGTTGGCGTTTTCTGCAAATATCTCCGGAACGTCACGGGTTCACCCGATAGCGACCGGACCGGTTTCGCCGGTGCGGATCCGCAGGCACTCCTGCATGTCGAAGACGAAGATTTTACCGTCCCCGGTCTGCCCGGTGTATGCACCTTCCACAATCGCATCCATGGCGGGCTTGAGATACTCGTCGTTGACGGCAATCTCCAGCTTGACTTTCTTGAGCAGGTTGCCGGCCTCGCGGTGGCTGCGGTACACCTCGGCGATCCCCTTCTGGCGGCCGCGGCCGACCACATTGCTGGCCGTGACCAGATGGATCTCCTTTTTGGTCAGCAGATTCAACACGTCGTCGAGCCGATCCGGCTGAATAATGGCGACAAGATACTTCATAATGCGTCCTCCTAATCCAACAAGGTATACCCGGCTTCGCGGTGCTGGGTAAGGTCCAGCCCGATCGCCTCCTCACGGTCCTTCACGCGGAGTCCTAGCACGAAATCAACCACCTTGAACAGCACGAACGACATGAGAAATGAATAGAGCATGGTGATCACCACCGCCTTGGCCTGGATCCAGAGCTGGAGCGGATTGCCCTGGATCAGTCCGCTGACCCCCGCGAGGTTCACGGCCTTGGTGCCCCAGATGCCCACGGCCAGCGTGCCCCAGATGCCGCCGACCCCGTGGACCCCAAAAGCGTCAAGCGAGTCATCATACTGGTATTTTGCCTTGAGCGCCGTCACCGCCAGCCAGCAGACAACCCCCGAAAACAGCCCGATCCAAATCGCCCCTGAAAGGTCGACAAACCCCGCGCCGGGCGTGACGGCAGCCAACCCCGCGACCGCGCCGGTGATCATGCCCAGCGTCGTGGGCTTGCCGAACTTCAGCCAGTCCAGCAGGGACCAGATCAACCCCGCCGTGGCGCCGGCGATGTGGGTGTTCATGAAGGCGGTGACCGCGACACCGTTTGCCGCCAGGGCGCTGCCCGCATTGAAGCCGAACCAGCCGAACCAGAGAAGGCCCGCGCCCAGCACCGCGACCGGCAGGTTGTGCGGCGGCGAGATGGCGTCCGGGAAACCCTTGCGCTTGCCCAGGACAAACACCGCGGCCAGCGCAGCCATGCCCGCATTGATATGCACCACAATGCCGCCCGCGAAATCGACCGCGCCCATGCCGCCAAGGGTGCCAAGGAATCCGCCCTTGCCCCACATCCAGTGGGCCACCGGGTCATAGACCAGGGTGGTCCACAAAAGGCTGAAGACCAGGAACGAGGAAAACCGCATGCGTTCCGCAAAGGCGCCGATGATCAGGGCCGGCGTGATGACTGCGAACATCATCTGGAAGATGACAAACGCCCGGTGCGGCACGGTGGGCGCATATCCGGAAGGGTCCATCCCGACAGATGCAAGCCAGGTCCAGTCCAGATTCCCGGTCACGCCCGCCAGATCAGGGCCGAACGCCAGGCTGTATCCGCAAAAAACCCATTGCAGGCTGATCACGCAGAGCATCATGAAGCACTGCATGAGGATCGAGAGGATGTTCTTGCGCCGGACCAACCCGCCGTAAAAGAATGCCAGTCCGGGCGTCATGAGCATCACAAGCGCCGCCGCCAGCAATACCCATACGGTATCCGCCGCATTGATGCCGGGCGGTACGGTTCCGTCAGAGGCGTTTGCAAACGGTACCCAACCCAAAACCGCCAGGCAGCACACCCACATCCAGAATCCACGCAATTTAGTCATGAGCCAATGACCCCTTCCTTCATTTTGGTCGCTTCAAAAGCCGGAAAACACAATCCATCTTTGTATTAGCATAGGCTGTACCAAGACGCGGTGCCGCTTTTATTCCATAGGGTTTAAGGGATCGTGAAATGAAATCAATCGATTGAAAGAGAAAGGGTTATGATGGAAATGAAATAGTCCGGCGGGCGGATCGGGTTGCTGCAAGGGACAAAACAGCACGACAAGTTTGTCTTTTGATGCCACGGATACTACATTTCTGTCTAATACAGCCATAGCTCCGGAAACGGGGCGGTTTCGGCGATTTTGGGTGCGGACATTGTCTCCCAAGGATGGTCATGATTCCCGGACCACGCCCCTTTTCCGCAAAACAGGTTGACGGAGCGTCGAGAACACGCAAGAGTACGAAAACGATTTTGCAATTTATCGGGACGGAAAGGAGCCAAGGGAATGAATAGCCGCGAACGCATCCGCGCCATCATCGCAGGCAAGCCGGCAGACCGCTGCGGCCTGTGGCTCGGCAATCCCGAGGACGCGAGCTGGCCGGCGCTGCACGCCTATTTCGGGACGGACACGGAGGAGGCGCTGAGACGGAAGCTGGGGGATGATCTGCGGTGGATCTGCCCGCAGTTCTTCCCCGACGTCTACCGCAATCCAAACGGCCAGGGCATGTTCGATGCGGGGCTGAACAAGAAGCAGCATGGCCAGGCGGGGCCGCTGGCCGGATGCGAAGATGTGCGCGAGCTCGAGGCGTTCCCCTGGCCCAACCCGGATTACCTTATGTTCGACACCTGCCTGGAGGCGCTGCGCAACGCTGGGGAGTTCTACCGGGCGAGCGGGTTCTGGACCTGTTTTTACCACAACGTCATGGACCTGTTTGGCATGGAGAATTACATGGTGAAGATGCACACGCACCCGGAGGTTGTGCAGGCCGTGACGGACCGGGTGTGCGGGTTCTATTATGAGGCCAACGAGCGGTTCTTCACCGTGGCGGGCGACGAAGTGGACGGCTTCTTTTTCGCCAACGATTTCGGGACGCAGCGCGACCTGATCTGCGGCCCGGCGCAGTTCGACCGGTTCATCCTGCCCTGGCTGGCGCGCTTCACCCGGCAGGCGCACGCCCACGGCCACCAGACGCTGTTCCACTCCTGCGGCGCCATTCACAAGGTGATCAACCGCCTTATCGATGCCGGCGTCGACTGCCTGCATCCGCTCCAGGCGCGGGCCGCCAACATGGAGGCGGAAATCCTCGCCCGCGATTTCAAGGACCGCATCGCCTTCATGGGCGGGGTGGACACCCAGCACCTGCTGGTCAACGGAACCCCGGACGAGGTGAAAGCGGATGTGCGCCGGATCAAGCGATTGCTGGGGCCGCGCCTCGTGGTGAGTCCCAGCCATGAAGCGCTGCTGCCGAATGTCCCGCCGCAGAACCTGGAAGCCATGGCGGTGGCGGCCACCGAAAGCCAGGGATAAATTTCTTCAGCCTTCCGCCTTCACCGCGTTCGGTGCCATACAGTCGCGGCCGCGCCATGCGAACCAGAGGGTGCCGAGCACGCCGAAGACGAAGGCCACCTTCAGGTTGAATTCCGGCGACACCCGCCACAACAGCGCGCCGCCGAAGGCGGCAAACGCGACGATCACGTCGCGGACGAGGTAGTACAGGCCGAACATCGCCGCCTTGCGGCCTTCCGGCGCCAGGTCCATGATCAGCGCTTTGCGGGTCGGTTCGCCGAACTCCTTGAGCCCGCGCAGCACAAACGCCGCCACCAGCGGGCCGAGCGAGTGCGCGTGCATCAGCGCCAGCGGGAAGCAGGCGAAGAACACGAAGGTGATCAGCACGAACGGCTTTTTGCCGAAGCGGTCGGCCATGTACGCCACCGGCAGATAGACCAGCACCGAGGTGATGTTTTCAACGGCGGAAAGCCAGCCGAACGTCAATTCCGAGACCGGATGCAGGATGTAGCGGGTGGCCCAGATGACCACGAACGCGTCCGGGATGCGCTCGCAGAAACGGATAAGGATATCGGACCAGAGCAGGTTGCGCAGCCCGTCCGGCATCTCGCGCCACAGCCGCAGCGGATTGGCCTCGGCCTGTTTGACGTCCATGGCGTCGTCCGTGATCAGCAACTGCTGCAGCACGGTGGCTGCGAGGGCGAGCCCCAGTGCCAGGATGAACGCCACCCGCACGCCGTGCTCGACGCCCCAGACCGCGATGCAGGCGCCGCCCACGACCGGGCCCAGCATTTTAGGCACCCGCCGCACCAGCGCCAACAGCGACACGCCCGTGGTGCGCCGGTTCTTGGGCACGATCTTTGACAGCAGCTCCATGGTGGCGGGCAATGAAATGGCCGACCAGGAGATGAAAAACGCCGCGCCGATCAAGACCGCCCACCAGGCCCGGATCAGGATGACGCACAGATAGCCCACCATGGAGAGCGCGTTGAAAACCAGCAGCGCGCGCTTGGTGCCCAGCCGGTCGCTCAGATAGCCGCCGGGAAAGGAGTAGAGCGCGGAGAGCAGATCATCCATGCCCGCCAGCAGGCCGATGGCCATGACGGCGGTCGAGGCCTGCGCCAGCTGCTGCAGATAGAGCGGCAGGAAGCGCTCGGCCATGTGCTCGCCCATGCCCACCAGCACGATCATGCCGAGCAGTCCGACCATGCTGCGCTTCCCGCCGAGGAAAGCCCGCAGACGATCCCAACTGGATGGCAGAGAGGGTGACATTTTCTTGAAGGTACTATCGCCCTGATATTGGCACAAGGCAAACTTGCCTGAAATGACAAAGAATTCTTTTGCAGTCGTTTGTATTCTATCGTATTCTACATGCAGACAATCGCGATAAGTGGTTCAGGAGGCGACAGATGTCCACAACCGTAACATTAAGACTTGATGAAAAAACATACCGGAAGTTCCGGGGGATGGCCAACCATGACAACCGGCCGCTCTCGAACTTCATAGAAACCGCAGTCCTCCGCTTCATGGAAGAGCACGAACGTGTGGACGAATTCGAAATGGCCGAGATCAAAAGCAATGCCGGTTTGAACCAAAGCATCAAGAGCGGGCTCCGTGATGCCAAAGCCGGGCGGGGTCGATTTGCCTGATTTCCGGATATTCGAAACCAACGAATTCACAAAGCGGCTCAAGAAGCTGTCGTCCAGCGATGCGGTGTTCCTGCGCAAGAAACTCGATGCGTATGTCTATCCCCAGATCAAGGCGGAGCCGTTTTGGGGCGGAAACATCAAGAAGCTTCAAGGTTACTCCCCCGACACATGGCGATATAGAATCGGAAAGTTTCGGCTTTTCTATATCATCGACCAGAAGGAGCGGATCGTCTTTATCCTCACTGTCGATGATCGAAAAGATGCCTACAAGGGCTAGCGGGAGCAGCTGATATTTTTAGCCCGCTTTGGAGCCTGTGCGGATCTGGTCGTAAACCCGGAACCATTGGTCCGCGATAACCGGGAGGGCGTAGCGTTCGGTGACCAGCCGGCGCGCCTCGCGGCCCATGCGGTCACGCTCCGCGGGTTGGGCGATCAGCTTCATGATGGCATTGGCCAGGGCCGGCGCGTCGGCGACGGGAACCACATAGCCGTTCCGGCCGGAGGTGACCACGGCGGAGCTGCCGGGGATGTCGGTCACCACGCTGGGTAGGCCCCAGCTTTGCGCTTCCAGCAGCGCCATGGACAGCCCCTCGGTGCGGGAGGGCAAAACATGGATGGCGGCGGTTTCGTAAAGTCCGGCCATGTCGGCACACCATCCTTTGAAAACAATGGATGGGCCGCAATCCAGGGTGGCCGCCATTTTCTTCCAGGCCTCCGCATCCCCGCGTCCGGCCATGACCAGCGACCAGTCCGGATGTTGACGGTGGACTTCCGACCAGGCGGCGATGAGCACGTCGAATCCCTTATGGCCGGCCCCTTGGCTGAAATTGCCGACATACAGCACTTGCTTGGAGCTGGCGGGCGATGCGGTGCGGGCGGGAATTTCAACCGCATTGGGAATGATGGTGATTTTTTCCGCAGGGAACCCGGCCTCGATGAATTCCTGCCTGCGGGCCGCGGTCAGGACCACCACGCAGTCGGCGTCGAGCCGCTGCTTCAGCCAGAAGCGCATCAGGGGCGAGGCGCGCAGCGGCCGGTTGACCAGCACGACGCCCTGGTCGAACACCACGCAGGGGATTTTCATTTTCTTGGCGAGCCAGACCGAGAAGCCGCTGATCCAGTGGCTTTCATGGGCATGGATGAGGTCCATCTCCCTGCGGTGCCGCCAGGCATAGCATGCGGCCTCCACCATGAAGAAAAAGCGGTGCAGGCTTTCGGCGGCCAGCAGGGGCCGCCACAATGGCAGCTCCGCAGAGGGTACCGGCGGCGGCCGGCGCAGGACCTTGTATTTCACAAACCGGTTGATGACGGCGATGGCATTGTGGACGGGCGCCGCAATGCCGCAACGGATGATGCGGGTCCCCTCGTCCATTTCCCGGCGCTGGAATCCCTTGCCGAGCCATTGGGTGATCACGGTGCAGTCGTGGCCCTGTTGTTTCAGGATATGCGCCCATATCCGGCAAAAGCGTTCCGCCCCGCCCTGCGGGCCGGGCCAATAGAACCAGATGAACATGCCGATACGCATTTATTGTGCTTTCCGCTTGTGACTGAAATAACCCAGCAATGTCCGCACCTCCCGCTGGAGCATGCGGTCCGGCGGGAGCAAAAAGAAGATCAGGATATACGCGCAACCGAAGATTGCAGCGGCAAGGCACAGCCGACCCAAGGGCCCGGCTGAGGGCAGCACGTTTGCCGCCCGGGCCGCGAGGAGGGCGGGCGGCAGCGCGGCCAGCGCCTGCCGCAGCCCGGCGAAGACGATGCGCGCAAACGGGACGTAGGGATACCACCGGGCCATCACGGGAACCACGATGGCGAAGAACAGGATGTAATAGGCCAGCAGGCCGAAGGGATAGCCCATCGCGCCGTGGTACCGGATGGCGAGGAACAGGATCACGCTCATGAGCAGCGCGCTGCCGACCTGGCAGCACGTGCCCCGGCCCGTGTCGCGGGTGGCCATGAGCAGGCGGGCGGTCATGGAGCTGAGCGCCAGGAAAGGCAGGCCCAGGATAAAGATGCTGAACATCCGGCCGGTGCTCTGCGCCGCCGCGGCATCAAAGGCGCCGCGCTGGAAAAGCAGGGTGATCAGATCATGGCCGGTGACGCACAGGAGGAAAGAAAGCGGGACGAGCAGGCCCATCATCAGCCGTCCGTTCTTTTCCAGCGTCGCGCCCAGCGCCCCGTATTGCTTCCGGGCGGCCTGCTCGTTGAACTGGATGGCGAACACGGCGGAGAACTGGCCGGTCAGGAAGGTGGTGGGCAGGTCCGCCATGCGCTTGGCGTAGTTCATGGCCGCCACCGCGCCGGCCGCCAGGCCGCTGAACATGAAGAGCGGCAGGTAGAGGGCGGCCGCCGTGGCGGCCTGCGCGATCTCCGTGAACCCGACATGCCGCCAGACCGTGGCGTTGGCCCGGGCGGATTTTGCACGGAAATCCCACTGCAGCGAGCGCCTGAGCAGGAACAGGCTCAGGCCGATCTGGAGCACCAGTCCCAGGATCAACCCCCACGCCAGCGACAGGATGCCCAGGGCGGGATGGAACCACCAGACCAGCAGGATATTGATCAGCCGGCACAACATGTTGTACAGCGCGGGAAGCGTGAAGAACTTGTGGGCCATCAGGATGTCCGAAAGGTATTGCGCGATGATCTGCAGGCCGAAGGCGGGGATCAGCAGGCAGACCAGCGCCAGATGCTTCTGCGCGATGGCGGCCGGGAAGCGGGACACCGCGGTCAGCCACGCGGCGGGCTGCAGGTACATCAGCACGGTCAGCACGCCGGTGGCGGCCGCGAAAAGGTAGAGGAAATAGTTCAGGAAATGCATGGCCGCGGCGGGCTGCTCCTGGTGCTGCAGGCGCATGGCCTCGGGGATCAGCACGCCGGCGTCCAGCGCCAGCATGAAGCTGCCGGCCAGCGCAAAGGCGCCCAGGCAGTAGTAATAGACGTCCATGGACTCGCCGGCGCCGAAATAGCTGGCCATCAGCATGCTGAGCGCCAGCGTCAGCAGCTGGCCCATGCCGGTGAACAGGGAGGAAAACACCACGCCCTTGCGATAAGATTCAATGCGCAACATAACGGATTCCATTCCACGCGGGTTTGCACGGCTATCCAAAAACCCATTGAACCCATGATGGCATGAGTTTTCGTGCCGGGCAAGACGCAAAGGAGACTGTCAGGCGGGTTCAGTGTTCGGGGTTCAGGAAATCCAAAGAGAAACCGCTAATAGACGCGGAATGGGCGACGAGGATTTTTCATATCCGTACCATCCGTGTAATCCGTGGTGAATTTTCCTATCGGCAAAAAGTCTTTTCCCTAGCAGTACAAGAGCGTAGATTGACAGCAGCCTGATGCAAGCAATACACGGAGGGTTGCCTGATGAAAACCACGACGCAGGTCATCATGACCACCACGCTGGATGATGCGGACAAGGCGAAGGAGCTGGCGCGCCAGATCGTGGCCGCGCGGCTGGCGGCGTGCGTGCAGCTGGCGCCGATCCACAGCGTGTACCAGTGGAAGGGCGCGGTGGAGGAGGCGCCGGAGACGCTGCTGGTCATCAAGACCCGGCAGGACCGGGTGGACGAGGTGATGCAGTTTATCCGCAAGCAGCATCCGTATGAAGTCCCGGAGATGACCGTCATGCCTCTGGCAGGCGGGTGGCCGGAGTATCTGGCATGGATCGACGCCGAGAGCCGGTGACGGCGCCAAGCCTGGCGGGCCGCACTTTCAGACCCGGAATGGCACGCATTCGGCCGTCAAAAGGGCTGGACGATTTCATCCCGTCTGGTTCGTTGCTTACAGTCGCCGCGGATACTTAATCCAGCGGCGCCTGAGACGCCTGCCAGCTGGGACAACCTTATCCAGCCGTTTTGCCGGCAGAACATCGAATGCGTGCCATGGTTTGTCTCGTTTTGTGTAACACAAACGATTTCGAAGGGTGGTGGGATTTATGCCTGCTCTGCAACTCTTATTTATTATTCTTAGGACTGGCCCCTCAGTCGCCTGGATTGGCGGCACGGAAAAGGCAGTAAAATCGGGCTTCCCAAGTATATTGCAAAATAAGCCCTTGTAAATAACAACGAATAAACAGGGGAATCGGGCTTTCCGCCTTCTGCCGGAGCTTCATAACATCCTGATAAGGAGCATGTTAACCAATGCATTCCCATTCCAGCTAGTGATGCATTATATATCTTTATCAGGACATAAAATGCGGTTGAACAAGCGACTACTTCAAGGGATGGCACTAGTTTGCGGTGCAGGGCTCCCTTTTGTCACTCTCTTGCCACCACGGTATTGTACAGGCCGTAATGCGTCAGCCCCGGATGGCTCTCGATACCGGTGTAAATGTGTTCTCGCAGGTGTCGCGGATACTTATCCAGCCCCACCTGCTCTGCCTTGCCATCATCCCAGGCTTACCACATTTTTTTCACCACAGGCACGAAATGCAACCTGCGGTTCGCCTCCATGGCGCGACGCCATGATTTTGGGATATTCGTAAAGTAAGGGCACAAGGTATGCAGGGATTTATGCCTGCTCTGCAACTCTTATTTTTTATTCTTAGGACTGACCCCTCAGTTGCGACCCCTCAGTTGCCCCAGATGGCGCAGCCAGCCTTCACAGCTCTGCAAGCCTTGCACAATCTCCCGCAACGATTTGGCCTGAGCCAGCTGACAGAACAGCATGGCCACAAACTGTCCCCAGCAGGTGAACCCCTTGGCGTGCTTCTCGGCATCCAGTGCCTTGACCACGCCAGCAAACTGATGCCGATCAATCAAAGAAAGAACTTGGCTGAACACACTGGCATGACGTACCATAATCCTACCTCCGTTTGTTGATGTTTACACACACATCTGGCCATCGTTATGGCCTCAAACGGAGGTCTTTTTAAAAACTTATTTTGGACAGGTATGGCACGGCTTAGACGGGGCCATTTTCAGCGACGCGATCCAGCGTGTACGCTGGATTTGTCTTGTTCGGCAATCCGCTGTATTCGGGAATTGTTGACAATGTAGCGTGGTAATTGTCCAGTGTCTATTACCACAACATGGAACCCTCTCGACTGAAGTTCCAAAACATCACTCGCGCTCGGGATGAAGGAATATGCGGTTACATCATTGTAGAACATCGCTTCTATTGGATGTTCTATATTGAAGACAACAGCGGGCCGGTCGTTTGAAATCCTTTCATCAAGAGTTCGGAGCTGTTGTGCCCATACGGGGTTTCTGGTTTGGTCGCTTTTGTGAACCTTGAGCCGCTTCAGAGAGAGCCAGGCGGGCAACATTATGCCTATCAGAAGAAGCATCCAAAGGCCGACTTGCCGCCAGCGAGAACTATTTGAGCGTTCGCGGGCAGCATCGAATAAGCACCACCAGAAAGATGCGTAGATAATGAAGATGGCTGGCCAAGAAACGGTAACATATGCCGGCATCTTTGTTGCCACAAAAGAGAACACGATATGTGGAGCAAGAAACCAAGTTGCAAGAACCAATCCCTTTGACGTCGGATGCCGAAAGACAGACACGCCGAAGTAGATCAGCGCTACATAAACAAACTCCGTGAACTTTCGGCCAAGTTGCGCAACATAGAAAAACCAGTTTTCACTATGGCCTTCAAGAGCTTCGGAGAAGTGTCGGAAATTGTAATTGGATTCCCACGTAGCTTCCAGAGGCCAACGATGTCTGGCGTATATAAACCACGGTGATGACACGAGAAATGCAACGAACAGCACTATGACACCCTCGACAATAAGTCTAGTTACCGGCTTCCGTTCGCTGAGAGACCACACGACCCACACTCCGGGAATGATAAGGGCTGGGAACGATTTTATAAGGATGGCAAGACCTGTCACAACCCCCAACGGGAGGAGTAGCGCTCGCGTTCCCGATTTGACCTGTAGCCCGGCGAGCCAGACGCCGAGTATAACAAACGCGAGCAGAAACGTATCAATGTGATCCAGAGGAACACGTCCACCTGCAAGATCAAGAATAGGGCCGCTGGCGGCATATAGGACGGCGGCAAGGAATGCAGAACGCCGGTTTGTCAGCATCAGCCCGACCCCATAAATCCCCAAGATGCAAAGACTAGATAAGAGAACAGACGGCAGGCGTACGGCAATCTCTGTACTCCCGAAGGCAAAGATTGATGCCCCCATTACCCACAATGTCAGAGGCGGTTTATGAAGCCAGATATGATTTTCACCCCACACCCTGAAATCATACGGCAACGGTGCGGTCTCATAGAGCGTGGGCATTAATGGATGCCTTGTCAGGTTCTTCGCTACAAGTGCGTGATAGCGCTCATCCCACTCGTGTAAATAAAGATCTGAAGCCGAATAGAAGCGAAGTGACAGTCCGGCCATGACAAGGATGAATAGCCCTGCCCCTCTCCTGTTTTTTCGTAGAAAGATGAAGCACGCATATCCAATACACACGAATGCCAGAGCTGTATATACAATGGCTATGAATGGGTTGTGAAGGCCATAGATTAACGAATTCAGCACACAATCGCCATTTCCTTGATCCTATCCGCATTGCAGAAGGCAATACCATACATTGCCGGAATCACAAAGACGAGTATGTAATCATTAGTATAACCCGGACTGAACCCGATCGTATGAGCTAGAAGAAGCCCTAGACCTATATGAAAGAACGGATGAGAAACAGAACGCATGCCAAGACTTGTAAGCAAAATGATTGTTGAGATTACCAACGCACTGCCGGCGTTTCCACGCGGAAGATAACGGAGAACAATTGTAATCGAATGGACAAGCCAGTTGGCATGATTCGATAGACCGCCAACCTGCGAATTGAGGAAAAAGTTCGCATGAAGGAAGTCGTGTGTACCAATCATATAAAGCACAGCGAGTACGGGCAGGCAGTAGAGCATGCCTCCGGCTGCCAACAACAGGCACTCACGCAATCGTCTTCGTTCGCTCAGCAGCCACCAAAGGCCAATCGGCAGTATTGCAAAAGCGTAACTCAGGCGGCTAAAAAGCATGAACCCGCACAAACACCCTGCAGTAAGAAAGTGCCGATGTCTGAGTGCCAGCCAAAGCAATGGGGAAAGAATAGCCGCGTAATAGAGTTCGTCCAGTGCCCAATGCCAAGTATGTATGAATCCTGTCCATGGGAGGAGCATCATGAGACACAACGTCAGAAAGGTGTTATTTCGATATGCAATATCACCCGCCAGGAGAAACGTAAGAAATATCAACCAGGCCAAAAAACTCAGTGCGATTATCTTTCCAGTAAAGTAAACTGATGGAATTGCAAGGAACATGCTTGATGGACCTGTTGTTATCGGCAAATTGAGAATACTTTTTTTGTTCCACGGATTTTCACCATGAAAGAGAGCTTTTGTGCCAATTTCAACTGCATCATTTCTATCGGAGGCCGCATCTTTCTGCCTCGCGTCAACAACGATAAAGTGATAGATAAGCAGTATCATACCAAGAACCGCCACGCTATAGATAAGCCAGCGCGGCATCCGCATCAGGACTAATACAGCGATCGTCACGAAAAAGGTCAGAACGACACCTTGGATTCCACCGGATTGCAGATTGCTGTAGAGGTAGAGAAAGAAAAACAATACTGCAAACGGGGAGATCAATACTGGACGCGACAGGTAAGAACAGTGTGAAGGGTAACGATGTTGAATTCTTTCGGCAAGCAGTTTTAATCTGCGCCGAATAAGATAAGCCGTCATACAGAGAATTGACAGCAAAGTGATTATCCCGACAACCCGTGCACGACACGTACGGTGCACAGCGCGGATATTCTTCCCTTCGAGCGAGTATTGCAGAGCATGCCTCAGCCATTTTTCGTCCTTGCCGTCCGTTATCATGTATTTCGTGTATAGTGCCATTCCCTCCGCATCAGGTTCGCGGTGTAGTTCTTCAATATAAACGCGCCGCACAATCGAACAGGCCGAAGCAGTGTTGGTATTGTCCTGCTGTTGCAAATCTGATTTCTTACCTGCCGTGTTGGTAACAGCAAGGACTACACATGAAAACGCCAAGAGTATGATTGTTGTTTGCATTCTCATTTTCGGGTGCCTGTTAAACATTATTCTTTGTACTTTTGCAGGTGTGGGAAGCTCTGTCAACCCACTTTGCGAATTTGGCATCTTTGCGAGTCTCCTTTCCCGCCCGGCCACGTCCTGTGTCCACCAAAAAAGCAATATTTGGTTGTTCCGGAAATGGGGATGCGTATAATGAAAATATATAGGAAAAATGTCACAAGGAGGTCTTATCATGAAACCATGGGTATGCAAGCTGTGCGGTCATATCGAGTTCGGGCAAGCCCCGGAAACCTGTCCGGTCTGCCGCGCGCCCAAGTCGGCGTTTGTTGAGAACGAGGCCGCGATCAAGAAGCCTGCCAACCCGGCGCAGCTGACCGACGGCGACAAGAAACACATCCCGCAGATCGTGGTGGTCAAGGAGTGCGGCCTGATCCCCGGCGGGTGCTGCACGGACGTGCATGTGCGGGTCGGCGAGATCGAGCATGTGATGCAGGATGCCCACTACATCGGCTGGGTGGATTACTACCTGAACCGGAAATATATCGCGCGCATGTATTTCACCCCGGGCGCGTGCCATCCTGCGGCGGCGCTGCATATGAACGCCAAGGAAGGCACGGTCACGGTCATCGAGTCGTGCAATGTGCACGGGTGCTGGATGGCGGAAGCGAAGATCTGACAAGGGGCACAGAGGCTGAAGGGCGGAGACGGATAAGATTTAACTACGAAATGCGCGAAAAGACGCGAAAGCTGGATTAACCACCCGCTGCGCTGGAGGCACGGAGACGCGGTAGAGGCTGGACGGAAGAGGTCCGTTCAAATCGGATTTGATCGGACGGTCTGTCCGGTGGAGGCGGAGGAGAAGGCGTTTTAACCACTGATTACACGGATGGGACGGATATTCTGACTCCTGAATTCTGACTACTGACTACATGAATAGTAAACAGTCTGCAGTCTATCCACCTGCATCCTGTGGGATGCTACTGAAAAGGAAGCAAGGGCATGAAAAAATATCTCTGCAACGTATGCGGCTATATCTATGACCCGGCGGCCGGCGATCCGGAAAACGGCGTGGCGCCGGGCACCTCTTTCGAGGATGTGCCGGAAGACTGGCTGTGCCCGGAGTGCGGCGTGGGAAAGAGCGACTTCTCGCCGGTTGACTAAAGCTGTAAAACAAAATGCATTAACTACGAAATACACGAAAAGGGGATTTGAATTTACCGTCCGCCTTTCGCGTGTTTCGCAGTTAAAACGCTTTGCACCTCATCCGCAGTGAGCATTTCCTGATGGGAACGTACGCATACGATAAGGGCTATTTTGCCAGCCTGACCGACGGCTGGACCCAGGTCTCGTTCCCGGTCATTTCACGCCTGATCCAATCGGCGCTGGAGCGGCGCCGGCCACGCCGCGTGCTGGATTTCGGCTGCGGCAATGGCGCGTACGCCGGAACGCTCAAGGCGTGCGGCGCGCAGGTGGACGGCTGCGACATCTCCGATGCCGCGGTCCAGCTCTGCAAGGACAAATACGACCGGGCGTTCACCCTCGCGGATCCGGCCGGGCTGGCAGCGGACACCTATGACCTCATCTTTTCAACCGAGGTCCTGGAGCATATCCGGGACCACCGCAAAACCCTGGCGGATTTCCACCGCGCCCTGCGCGCTGACGGAACAATGGTCCTGACCACCACGGCCTACGGCACGTCGGTCTTCACCATGCTCTACAAAGCCAAGAACAGCGGGACCGGATTGCGCACGCTGGGTGCAGAGCTCATCAAATGGCTCAGGGGATATGGTTCGGAGTCGCAGCGGGACGCATTTGTCTTCAAATGGTGCTTTGAGCCGCTGGGCGGGCACTATCACGGGTTCATCCGGCGGAAACTGGTGCAGGATTTCAGGCGCGCCGGGTTTGAAATTGAAAAGCAGGGCGTGTTCTATCCGTTCGAGCCGATCCAGATGCCGTTCCTTTACAAATACACTTTTGGCGGGCTGCTGCATAAGAAGGAGTGGCCGGTGATCAAGCGGGTGATGTCCATGCTCCTTTACGCTGTGGCGCGGCCGCTGAACGCGCTGCTCAAGAAAACCGGTTTTTTCGCGAACAACATCTACATCATTGCCAGGAAAGCATCCCACGGGATGCAGTAGGCTGTAAGCGGAGACGGAACTGTCCACTGATCACCCCGCGCCGCTCGGAAGCTGTGCGGGGCACAGCACGATGGACACGGATTAAGAGACGGGCAACTACGAAATGCGCGAAATATACGAAAAGAGAAATCCTAGTTTGCTTTCGTGCTTTTCGCGTGTTTCGTAGTTAAGACGCGTTTCTCCCTTAATAACAGCCCAGCCGGTGCAGCCAGAACAGCGTCATGGCCACGGCGAGCAGGATTCCGCCAGCCAGGATCCATTTTGAGGGCATGACGTGAATCCACTGCGGCCGCCATTTGCTGATCAACGGCAAGGCCGCGATGACGACAGCCAGGGCGTACAGCACAAACGCAAAAGGCTGATAAGTCCACGCCTGGCGCCACGCCCCGTGCCCGATGCTGCAGAAGGCGTGCGTCATGCCGCAGGTGAGACACGGCAGGCCGGTACAGGCTTTAAACGTGCAGAGCGGAAGCGCCGGCAGGCGGCCGGGCGGCACCAGCAGGCTGATGGCGATGATGGCCATGGCTATAGCGGCGACGATATATGTGCCGGATCCTGCATGCCGAGGTGGAATGTTCGAACTCATTCCCGATACACATTCTTCCGATGTCCAACCTTCACGACGCAGACGATGAGCACATCGTCCTGGATCTCGTACAGCACCCGGTATACGCCGCACCGTAGGCGATACTTTTCCGATCCGGAAAGCTTTATGGATTGGGGCGGGCGGGGATTATCCGACAAGGTCTGGATGGCCGCCACAATCCGCTGCACATCCTTCCTCGGGAGAGGATCAAGATCCTTGGCAACGGATTTCCTGAAGCGCACTTCATATCTTGCCATGACGCTTCAGCTCCTTGACAAAGCTCTCGAAACTGACGGTGCTTTCGTTTTTCCGCGCCTCGAACGCGGCAAGATCATCGCCATCCTCCGCCAGTCCGTCACGAAGGGCATCGTTGATGAGGTCGGAAACGGAGCGCGACGTTTCAATGGACTTCAGCCGCAGGGCCTTGTGCAGGCCCGGGTCAAGATACACGGTCGATCGTTTTGTCAGCGTGGTCATATGTTTTATCTCCAAGAGTTATTGCGCCTGCCTGCAGAGAAAGCAGATTGCATTTCGGGTGAAAACGGATGCGGCGATCTTGGGCGCTGACTGTGTTCTCGCGGGTGGTGCGGATGCGTATCCAGCCCCACCCGCTCCGCCTTGTCATCATCCCAAGCTTGCCGCATCTTTTTCACCACAGACACGAAATGCAACCTGCGGTTCGCCTCGTTTTGTCGAAACAAAACTATTTCTGAACGGCCTTAGCTATTCTGTGTCTTATCTATGGCCATCCATATCATCCGCGGCGAGCACCCACCTCCAACTTTGAAGGAAGCATAACAGCATAACGTTATAACGTCAAAACGTTTTTATCCCGAAGGAAGGAGCCAAGAGCTTGGGCATGCGCGCCCATTTCAGCATTGAATCAGGCGGCCGGGCATGATATTTCAAGGTGACACAGTTGCGAAAGGACGCCCATGACACCGACACCGCGTGAAATCGTCTTCCAGGCCATGAATTTTGAAAAGCCGTGCCGTGCGCCGCGCGAATTCTGGAGCCTGCCGGTTGCGGCGGACAAGCATCCGGAGACCATCCAATACATGGATGAACATTATCCGGACGATTTCGCGTACATGGACGGGTTCACGAAAGTTCCCGCGCCGGTGCGGGGCGAGGTTTACGCGATCGGCACGCGGGTGGACGAGTGGGGCTGCGAGTTTGTCAACATCCAGGCAGGCGTTGTGGGCGAGGTGCGCAACCCGCAGGTCAAGGACTGGGCAAAAGATGCCGCCAAGGTATATGTGCCGCGGGAGTGGCTGGCTGTGGACCGCGACCGCGTCAACCGCGCCTGCGCCGCGACGGATAAATTCACGCGGTGCGGCTGCACGCCGCGCCCGTTCGAGCAGCTCCAGTTCATCCGCGGCACGGTGAACCTGATGATGGACCTGATGGAGCCTTCGCCGGAGTTCCTGGCCTTCATGCGCGACATGCACCGATTCCACTGCGAGCTGCTGGATGCGTGGGCAAGGACCGACGTGGACTCGCTCAACTTCATGGATGACTGGGGCTCGCAGAACGCCCTGCTGATCCCCCCGCCCCTCTGGCGCGAATATTTCAAGCCCATGTACCGCGATTACTGCCAGATCGCCCGCGCCTCCGGAAAAAAGATTTTCATGCATTCCGACGGGCACATCCTTGAAATATTCCCGGACCTGATCGAAATCGGCGTGGATGCCGTCAACGCCCAGATCTTCTGCATGGGCCTCGAGAAGCTGGCGCCGTTTGCGGGCAAGATCACCTTCCGCGGCGAGATCGACCGCCAGCACCTGCTGCCGGAAGGCAGCGTGGCGGACATTGACCGGGCGGTGCGCAAGGTGCATTCGCTGCTGTGGAAAAACGGCGGGTGCTTTGCCCAGTGCGAGTTCGGGCCGGGCGCCCGGCCCGAAAACGTCATCCAGGTCTACAAAAGCTGGGGTGCCCTCTTTGCCGCCGCCAAGCGGTGATTATGCGCATTAGCCCGGCAGCCAGCCCCAGACGGTGACCTCGCGGCGGTCGTGGTAGAGCTGGCGCATGCGCCAGCGAAGGTCCGGCACCTTTTCCAGATAGGCGATCATGGGCTGCAGCGCCTCCAGCGGCTGCTCCTGCGGCAGCTTGACGTTGAACACGAAATGGCGCATCCAGCGGTTGTCCATCCATTTGCGCAGCATGCCGATGTTGGTGCCGGCGGCGACCAGCATGTCGCTGACCAGCCAGTCCACCGGCAGGTTCTGCCTGGGCGGCGTGTAGCTGATGCCGTTCTCCTTCAGATGGGTGAACCGCCCGTCCAGTTCGCCGAGCGAGGTCAGGCGCAGCTCCGCGTGGTCCACGGCGGTGACGTGGCAGCCGCGCTTCAGGAACGCATAGGTCCAGCCGCCGGGGGCCGCGCCCAGGTCCACCACGGTCTGCCCCGGCCGGGGCTCCTCGCCCATCAGGTCGAAGGCCTCCTCTATTTTCAGATAGGAGCGCGACGGCGCGTGCGGGTCCAGCGGCATGCGGTGCATGCCGCCGACAAACCGATCGGACAACGCCTCGTACTGCATGGCCGCGCCCCATAAACCGGCGGGCGCCATGCACAGCTGCAGGACCCAGGCCCCGGCATCCGCCGGCAGTTCGCGCGGCGGCTTATAGCGGCGGAAGACGGCGGTGAACCGATCGCGGCAGAGATCGAGGAACACCTGCTCAAACCCCGAGACCTTGCGCGACAATGAGTCAGGGCTGTCCGGATTGGAGGCAAACGCATGGACGGTCCAGGGGGTCCGGGCGCGGGAGATGGGCGGCAGGCAGTCGATGAGGACCTGGCGGGCCATGGCCTTGAGGCTGCCCATGGGGATCAGCTGCGCGGCAACCAGCCGCTGGCGCTCGAAAATGAAAGGGTCGGGGTGCGCGGCCAGCAGGCGTCCGGCGGATTCGCCATCCACGCGGATCAGGCCCTTTTCGCCGAAGGAAGCCTTCGCGGGAGCGCCGGATCCGGCCTGACGCATCGCGGCCGCGATCTCCGCATGCAGGGTGGCCTGGAACTCCTCGCGGCAAAGCAAAAGCAGCGTTTTTTCCGGGGTCCCGGCGGACGGCGGCGTGTCATGTCCGGACGTCATCTCCATTTTATCCTTTCACGGTGTTGGATACGCCGGGATCCGCCTGCTGGCGCAGGGCCTCGTAGAGCACGATGCCCACAGCGGTGGCGAGGTTGAGCGAGCGCACGCCTTCGGCGCGGACCGGGATGAGGAGCGTCTGCGCCGCATGGGCCGCGAGCAGCGACGCGGGCAAGCCCTTGCTTTCGCTGCCAAAGACCAGCACATCGCCGGGCCGGTAGCGGACCGAGGTGTAGAGCTGCCGGCCGCGCGTGCTGAAAAAGAAAAAGCGCGCCGTGCCCAGGGCGGAGATGAACGCATCGAGCGACGGATGGCGCGTGACATCCACCCCGTCCCAGTAGTCCAGGCCCGCCCGCTTGAGCGCGCGGTTGTCGAGCTGGAAGCCCAGGGGTTCCACCAGATGCAGGGGGCTGCCGGTGGCGGCACACAGGCGGGCGATATTGCCGGTGTTGGGCGGGATTTCCGGCTCCACCAGGCCGATTTGAAAAGGCGGCTGCGGCCAGATGTATGGAAGCGGATCGGACTGGGGTGGCCGCACATGCTTCATAAAAGGGCCTCAAAAAGCCTGCAAAATATCGCGGATCAGGTTCAAATAATCCGGATTGGTGGAGAGGATATCGGCCCTGCGGTTGTTGATATCCGCATGGATTGCAATCAGGCTGAGCCCGGGCGGCAGTTTTTTCGGCTGTTTCTCGAACACGCCGAGGTCCACCGCGCGCTGCAGGAAGACCCGGATTTCCTCAGGCGGCAATATGCGCTGGTCTTCATAGTAGTTTGACCAATTGGGGCTGTTCTTGGCCTCGGTCCAGAAGGGATCCGCCACCCGCCTGCTGTGGCCGATGCGGCAATCCGCCATACCGTTGCCGCGGATGGAGACCCAGATGGGCGAGTCATTCGTGGAGCTGCCGGGGCCCGGAACGGGCTGGTACGTCATTTCCAGATACGACAACGGGTTGGGCAGGACCGTGAAGCGGGGGGTGTCATCCCAGATCATGGCCGCGCAGCCGCAACCGATCAAGGCCAGGAGCGTGAGCCCAGGTCTGGCGACATCAGCACATGCGCGCGCGAATGAGGTAAGTTTCATGGGTACATCATGCCAAGCGTGCGCAACGAGACAAGCTTATTTTAGCAGAACAGCCAAAGGGTCCAGAGTTCAGGGTTCGGGGTTCAGTTAAGAAAATAAAAATCTATGCGTCCAAAGGAGTCTATAACATCGTGATCGATACCCACAATGAATCTGTATGCGTGATGAATTTCCTGAACCCCGAACCCTGAATCCTGCCGCCCAGTCTTACCGCAGGTACGGAGTAATGGTGGTCCGGGTTGTACGGTTGTCACGGTCATCGTGACGGGCAGGTTCCTGATGTCTTTGAACCGGCTGGGACACAACATGGTGTTCAGAGTGTTCAGGCTGGTGGTACACCATGGGCGGATGGTGATATTCCACCTCACGGTGGTAAAAGGCGGGCTGGTAGTAAACCGGTCGCGGCTGATAATAAACGGGCTGGGGCTGATAATAAAACGTCGGCGGATAGTAGACGATCGGCGCGGTCTGATAAATGACGGGCTGGGGCTGATAAACCACCGGCTGCGGATAGACCGGCCCATTGACGTAATTGGCATAATAGCCCGGCGAGACGACGCTGAAGCTGAAATAGGTTTCCCCGGCCTGCGCCATCTGCGCGCAGAAGATGATCCCTGCAACCAGCCCTGCAACCCGAAGCGTCATCGTTTTCATGGTAGCCTCCCCGGGACCGTCCGCTGTGTCTGCCATGACTGTCCCTGCTTTGTTAGACGGTGCCGACGCGGTTTTTATTCACACCGCGCAACCTGCTGTTGCGCAAGAGTCCCCATCACGCCCGGATGGCGGACGTGCCATACTGCTGGCGAATCCACTCTTTATAGGCGCCGCTGCGAACCTGCGCCACCCATTCCGGATGCGCAAGATACCATTGCACGGTTTTGCGGAGCCCGGTTTCAAAGGTTTCCTCCGGCTCCCAGCTGAGCGTGGCCTGGATGTGCCGGGTGTCAATGGCATAGCGCTGGTCGTGGCCGGGGCGGTCCTTGACAAATGTGATCAGCCTGCGGCGTGGGCCGTTATCAGATGGGCCGGCCAGCTTGTCCACCAGGTCGCACAATTGCTCCACCACATCAAGATTGCGCAGCTCGTTGCGGCCGCCCACGCAATACACTTCCCCTGTTTCGCCGTGGACGAGGATCTTCCAGATCGCGGTGCAATGGTCGCGCACAAAGAGCCAGTCGCGGATGTTCAGGCCCTGCCCGTAAACCGGCAGGGGCTTGTTCTCAAGCGCATTCAGGATGATCAGCGGAATCAGCTTTTCGGGGAACTGATAAGGCCCGTAGTTGTTGGAGCAGTTGGAAAGCGTGATTGGCAACCCGTAGGTGGCATGGTAAGCGCGCACCAGATGATCGGATGACGCCTTGGATGCGGAGTAAGGGCTGTTGGGGTGATAAGGTGTGGTTTCCGAGAAGAAGCCGGTTGCGCCCAGGCTGCCGAACACTTCATCGGTGCTGACATGATGGAAACGGTACAGCTGCTTCTGGCGCCGGCGGGCGGATTCCAGCAGGGTGTAGGTGCCGATGATGTTGGTCCGGACAAAGTCATCCGGGGCGACAATGGACCGGTCCACATGCGATTCCGCGGCAAAGTGGCAGACGGTATCCACATCGAACTCGTCCATGATGGCGTCCACCGCCTGCCGGTCGGCGATATCCGCTTTGCGGAACACATAGCGGCCGGGATATTTTTTTTCAATGTCCTGCAGATTGAGCGGATTGGCGGCATAGGTCAGGACGTCCATATTGACCAGGCGGCCGGCAAAGCCGGATTCTTCAAAAACGAAGCGGATGAAATTGGTGCCGATAAAACCACAGCCCCCGGTGACCAGCAGATTTTTCATGGGAAAATCCTTTTTAAGATGTTCCATATTAGCAGGCACCGGGTGCTCTTGCAATCGGAGCTTGCGGTGGATTTGAGATTTCGCCGGAGTTCAGGCAAGCATGATTTTTTTGCATCAGGGCAAAAAATGACGCACACTTTTTTTAATGGGGATTTGGAATGATGGAATACTGGAAAAATAGAAACGGGGCTGCAATGCCGACTCTGGCGAACAAAGGACGAGGAAACACATCCGCGCGGCGGACCGGCTCGATCTGAGATGGCTGTTTTCAAAAGGATATTTTTATGACATCCAATGAATGAATCCGGCGGCTGGCCCTGATTCCCCATCCCGAAGGCGGCTATTACCGGGAGGCTTACCGCGCGGCGGATCTTCCTGATGGCGCACCCGGATTTTTCGGCATCCCACCGCATCCTGTCCGATGAACTGTGGCATTTTCATGATGGCGCGCCCGTGCGCATCCACATGCTGGACGAAAGCGGAACGCTGCAGACAACGCAACTGGGCATCGCCGCGGGAGCGTGCCGCAAATTGCGGTTCCCGCCGGATGCTGGTTTGCGGCGGAACTGGAACGCCCCGACACATGGGCGCTGGCCGGCTGCACGGTGGCGCCGGGCTTTGATTTTTCCGATTTCACCCTGGCCCGCCGGACGGATCTCCGGGAAAAACACCCTCACCACCGCCCGCTCGTTGAGCGGCTGACACGGTGATTTTCGCCAGGATAAAGTCAAATGCAAGCCCTGCACCGTCTTTTTTCAACGTTCGCTTGCTTTTCCCATTAGGCCTGAGGTAACATGACAAACAAGATGCGGTTCCGGTAAATATTCAACACGCTTTCAGGTCAGGCGCTGAGCATGAAAAAAACAAGCGACAAAAGGACGACGGCAGGCCGTCCGCCAAAGTTCAATGAAGTGAGGCAGCCGGTGACCGTCACGCTGCCCCGGCGCATCCTCGACCTGCTGGCGGAAGTTGACGCAGACCGCGCCCGCGCCATTGCCCGCGTGACAGAGGCCGCCGTCGGGGTGGACCGGCCCGAGAAAAGACAAATTGAGCTGGTTGAGATCGGGCCAGAACAGTGCGTGGTGGTGGTCAGCCAGAGCAAGTATCTCCGCAAAATCCCATGGCTGAAGCTGGTGGAGATCTCGCCGGCCCGCAACCTGATCATCATCTCGCCCGGCACTTCGATCGAAGCGATTGAAGTCGCGCTGATGGACATGATCGAGGATAAAGCCACCGATGCGAAGGCGGTGGCGATGCTGAGCCAGCTGCGGTCGATCTTCAGCCGGCTGCGGCGGGAGGGCCGGATCACGAAGGGAGAGATCATCTTCTTCGCGACCAGGCCCACCGCCCACCCAAATGTTACTTAGAGTAAGCCAGAGGCTCGCTCAGCTTGCTGTGATGTTCGAACGAAGGCCCGCGCCACGAGAAATAGAAATCACCGACGGAAGGCAGGTTGGCATCAAGCCGCATGCCCTCGTTGTCAAACGTCCCTTTCCCCTTTTCCGTGGAGCCATCGGCCCAGGTCATGGTGAAGCTCAGTTTATAGCCGCTCAATGTGCCGGCAAGATCGCCCATCTGGTTGATCTTGGCCTGGCCGTCGCTGGTGACCTTCGACCCATCCTGTATGAACGTTCCGGCGCAGGTTGTGCCATTGGGGGTTATGCCCTCCCAGAATCCATTCACATTCAGGCCGGCCGCCGGGCTTCCGCCGCCCCCGCCGTTATCTTCGCAGCCAAGGACACCCACCATCACCGCCGCCAACAGCGCACCAAACAATGCCAACTTCCTCATTTTACCCTGCTTTCCTTCGTTCGTCCTATTCATGTTGGGAGCGTGAGATGCCAGCAGTCCGGCCCAACGTCCCCCGGATATGCTTGGCAAACAATATAACGTAATAATTACAACTTCAACAGGTTTTCACGTTAATTCTGCTGATGGCCTGATGCATGCGCCGCCCGCAAGGCGGCCAGCGTGAGCGCGGCAGTTTGCTTCCAGCTGAACGTCCGCGCATGCGCCTCCGCCTGGTCCAGCATGGCCTGCCGGGTCAACGGCGACCAGCGCAACACGTCCCGGATGCGTTGTGCCAGATCAGCCGGATCCCGGCCATCCGCATAGACCGCGGCATGGCCGCCCGCTTCGGGAATGGAGCCTTCGCGGGTGGTGATCACGGGCGTGCGCGCCAGCATGGCCTCCAGCACGGGCAACCCAAACCCTTCATGCAGGGACGGGAACACAAAAACATCCGCACCCTGATAAAGCGTGATTAACGAGGCCCGGGGGCACCAGTCCAGCCGGGTCACACGGCCTTGAGGCACCTTCTGCAAAGCCGCCTGCACCGCCCCCTCGCCCAGCCGTGGTTTTCCCGCCAGCACCAGCTGATGCGGGATTTCATCCTGCAGCTGCGCAAACGCATGGATCAGCGCCGGAATGTTTTTGTGGGGATAGCTGTTGGCCACGCACAATAGATAGGGCCGGCCATGCGGCAGGCCCAATACGGTTTCGGGCGGGAGGCTACTGAGATCCGGGCGCGTTGAAAACGCAGAATCCGCGGCCTCCGGCGTGACGTGAATTTGACCGGACGCAGCGCCTAAAAAATGAACAATTTCATTTTTTGAAAAATCAGATGGCGCCAAGATGGCATGGCCCCGTCCGACTTCCCGGCGCAACAGAAAATCGGTCACAACACGGCCGGTCCAAGGCAGATCTTCGGGAAACCGCTTATACTGCATGTCATGAATGGTGACAACCTGCGGGCAGCGTGTCCGGAGCGGTGCGGTGTACCCGGGTGACCACAGCACGTCAATGCCGGCGCGTGCAACGGCGGCTGGCAGCGCGATCTGCTCCCAGAGGATGCGGACCACGCGGTTGGTGGCGCGGAACTTCAGGAGATGATAGCGGAAGCAGGGTTCAGCCAGCGCCTGGCGCAGGAACGCGTCATTTTCCCGGTTGGTGAATACCGTGAATTGAACAGGCTCCTGCAGGGCCGCCATGCTGCGCAAGGTTTCCAGCAGATAGGTCTGCGAGCCGCCGACTTCGCCGGGAATCAGGAACAGCGCATTGACGCCGATATGCAAAGGGTCATTCATTTGGTTCCGGTTTTGCCGCGATGGTCGGCCGTCATGATGGTGTAACATCCCACAATGCCCCATTGCACCAGCCAGTGCAGCCAGGTCTGGGGCGCCCAGGGGCCCGCATCCGCGCGGGCGGCCTCCCACTCTTCGCGGAACTGCCGGACAAAATGTTGGCCGCTGATGGATCCGGGATGCCAGCGGAAATCGGAAAGGAAGGGCCCCGGGATCCGCGCGCCGCCGCCGTGGCGCCACAGGCGGAGCGTGAAATCATAATCAAACGCGGCCTTCATATCTGTGCGCAGGAACCCCGCTTTTTCAAATGCGGAACGGCGGAACCACATGGCGGGCTGGGAAATATAATTGATGCTCTGGATGGCGAAGCGCGAGGAAAAGGGAAACAGGCTTTCCTTGAAGCAGGTGACGCCCCGCCGGATTTCGTGCTGGGCCTCATCCACAATCCGGCACCGGCCGAACAGCAGGGCCGCCCCGGGATGGGCTTCCGCGTCCGTAATCACACGGGCCAGCGTACCGGGATGGTACATATCATCGGCATTGATCCAGCCGACGAGGTCGCCTGTCGCCTGTTTCAACCCCTTGTTGATGGCATCCGCCGGGCCCTGATCCGGCCCGGAAACCACCATTGCCAGCTGATGCCGGTAGCGCTCAATAATTCCGGGGGATGCGTCGGTGCTGCCGCCGTCCACCACGATGTATTCCAGGCGATGCGGATGGATGTCCTGCTCCAGTACGCTGCGCAGTGTCGTTTCCAGATAGCGGGCGCCATTATAATTCGGCGTGATGATGCTGATCTTCATGTGGCGGGAGGAGGGTTTTCACGGGGGGGTGATGATTTGCGGAGCTCCGCCAGCTGCGCGTCAAGGATGGCGCACCGCCGGGCCAGTGCGGCCAGATCATCACGCAACCCGGAAAGCGCGATGGAGAAGTGAAACACCACAAGGATCAGGAAGGTGAACACGATGGCGGCGACGGCGGTGACGTATTGCATGCCAAACCACAGGCGCACCTTGTCCAATGCTTCCGGAAAAATGGCCGTCAACAGGATCAACAGCCCGGTGAGCATCCATAAAATGGCATACCGCTCGCGCAGATGGTAGCGGCGCAAGGATTCAAGGGTGACCAGCAGCACCAGGCCGCTGACCATGCCCATGAGGATGCGGATGCGGGCGAGATAGGAGAACCATCCCTTTTGCGATGCCCAGAACAGCAGGCCCAGGCAGCACAGAAATGCGACCACCGCGATCGGTAGCACCCAGGGCCAAAACCGACGGATCCGGCTTTTCATAGGCGGATTTCCTTTTTTGAAAAACGGGGATTTACCGGACGCATCCGGTCTGCGACCAGCGCCAGCCCCACTTTGAAGGCATAGTAAAACGTGTCCCACGCGCCGATGGAGGACACGCCAGCCTGGCGCGGCCGGAACGTCACGGCGACTTCCCGGAAACAGTATCCTTGCCGGGACAGGAATGCCAGGGCTTCCGGCTCCGGATAATCCACAGGATAATAGTGCGCAAAGCAGGCGAGCAAGGCGCGGTTCACCATCCAGAATCCGGACGTCGGATCCGTGACCCGGCGGCGGCAGATGGCGGAAAGGAAAACGGCCAGGAACCGGATCCCCAGACGACGTGACCAGGTGTTCACATATTCCGTATTTGCGGCGGCATAGCGGGAGCCGATGACCAGGTCGGCATCGCCCTCCGCCATGGCGGCCGCCAGTTTCCAGATTTCCGCCGGCGGATGCTGGCCATCGCCGTCAATGCGGATGACATACGCGAAACCGCGCTCCCATGCATCGCAAAAGCCGGTTTGCACCGCGCCGCCCACGCCGAGGTTGCAGGGCAGGCTCAACACCCGCGCGCCGGCCGCGCACGCCGCCTGGACCGTCTGGTCCTGTGACCCGTCATCCACCACCGTGATCGCCAGGGCCGGAAACAGCGCGCGGACTTCTGCAATCAGGCCGGGCAGCGTCTCCGCCTCGTTATAGGCGGGAATAATCAAAGCGGTTTGCGCCAGGATTTTTTCCGTCATTTCAGAAAGTGCCATGCTCGGATTCATAAACAAGCCTCTTGCGCCGCCTCATCGCGCCAGTTTTGCGTGCGCCCATCTTGCCACATCCCCCACCCATAGACAACAGAAGAAGATCAAAAGCCAGCCGGCCGCCTGCCACCCGAACAGGGCGCTGCCGGCGTCGGGCAGGAGATGATAATACGGCTGGAGGCTGGGATAGGCAAAAAGCGGATGGTAGGGACGGAACCACACGCGGGGGTCCTGCGCGACTTTCCAGGCGATGACAAGGCTCACCACCGACAGCATCATCAGCGCGGTCTGGATGCGGCGATAGCCGGGCCGGTCCGCCGGATAGGTGCGGATGAAGCGCGCCATGGCATAGGCCAGCAGCAGCGCGGGAATGACTTCATACCGTCCGGCGGGACAGGCGCCCGCCCGCGTGACCGGCAGCGCGGCAACGCTGATGATGCTGCCGAGGAATAATGCGCCCCAAAGCCGGATGCCGGTTTCATAGCGGTGCCCGCGCCACAATAAAATTCCGGCGCACAACATGGCCCAACAGGCCGGGTTGAGGAAAAACAGGCCCACCGCACTGTCAAAAAATATGCCGGCGCCGCCCTTGAGTAACAAGGACCCTTGCGGGCGGTTGGCGGCGTCAAACATGGGCGGGAAAAACCAGCCCCAGACAAAAAGATGATAGGCAAAATAAAACAGCACGCCGCCCAGCAGTAGTGCCACATCGCCCCGTTCGCGTTTGCGCGCCTGTCGCACGCATAAAATGATAACGGCCAGAAAAACGCCGGGCGTGACGCGCGGCGTGGCCCACAGGGAGAGGAGCAGCGCCAGGATGGCAAGCCTGCGTTGCCAGGACGGCTGATCCTCCCATAGCGACAGTGCTATCAGCAACAGCGCGCCACCGAGGATTTCCGGGAATATGACGGCTGTGTAATAACCCGCAGGCAGGCCGCCAAGCCCAACCAGCAAGGCGAGCATGATCAGCAGCATCTGCCGCAGGGTCCCGCCGCGGAACTGCCGCCAGACCATGAGCGCCGCCAGCCCCAGCCAGAGGGATTGCAGCACGCCGGCCCACCAGCGGATGTTGCGGGTGCAGGCAACTGGCGACAGCATGAGCGGCAGCAGCGGCATGTGGTGTTTGATCTGCTTGTCGCCCCACCAGCCGTGCCGGTCAAAGAGAAAAGGCAGGTGGTGGTCACGATAATCCTGCCAGCGATATTGCGCGGGACCGAGGATGGCGCGGTTGTAGAACCGGCGATGATCGCCCCGCCGGTGCGCCGGCCCCATATCCAGCCCCTCGCCGGCGGCAAAGGCTTGCGCGGCGAGCAGGTAGGCGGGCTCGTCGCCGGTCAGCAGCCAATAGCTAGCCGGGGGTTGCGTCTGGCGCGGGATCAACCGCTCCCGGTATCCCGTCCATGCGGCGGTGAGCAGCAGCACCAGCAGGAGTCCGCCGATCAAGAACAAAAGACGGTTCATGGTGCTGGGTCCGGATAGGAGGTTTCTGTAATGCTCAGGCGGTGGATGATGGCGCCCAGATCGTGTTCGTAGCCGCCGATGCCTTCTTTGGCCGGATCGTACGGCGTGTCGGCGTTCAGCGTATAGATGCCGGTCCTGGAGAGGCGCGCCGGATCGTGGTCCGGACGGGTCAGCCGGAGTTTGACGCGGGTGAAGGTGTTTGAAATACTCACCCGTGCCGTCGGCGTGAGCCATGGCGGTGTCAGCGTGAGCCACTGGCTGCTTCGCTGAGGATCCCTGGCGCTGAAGGTGGCATCCAGGGCGATGATCACGCTTTGTCCCGGGGCCGGGACAGGGCCGATCAAGCCGCTGCCTTCCCGGCTCCATTGAGCGGGCAGCTCGCCGTCCTTTGTTTTCAGCCGCGCACGGCCGGCGCTCCACGGGCCGCGCAGGGCCAATGGGCCGCCATCAAAAAACTTATCCACCATCAACGGCTCGGCGTGGTCCTGCCCGACCGGCGTCATGGCCAGCAGCGCGATGCTGACCGTGCCTGTGGTCATGACGGCAGGCAGGCAGGCTTTGGCTTTCACACGCGGGAAAGACCCCTCAAACCAGTTCATGGTTTTAAGCACCACCCCCTCTTCCAGCTCCGGATTTTCCCACGCGGAAACCAGGCAGACGCCGTGATTCGTGGTTTGTCCGGTTGATGTCAGCCACGCCAGGATTTCCGGCCAGCGGGAGCGGGCATAATCCCCCACCCCCAGCACCGGCAGGCGGTTATCAACGCTGAACGGCACGGAAAACGGGAAGTAGTCAAACACCACCAGTTTGGCCGGCTGGATCTGCTGTTTTATTTTTTCAACCCATGCGGACGCGCCGCGGTCAAACCGGACGGTATAAGGGGCGGGCCAGCGTATGAAATTGGCGCTTCCGGCCGCCAGCAGGAGGAGCGCGGCGATGATTCTAGGCATGGTTCCGGATGCGGTTATGCGGCGCACGGCTTCCGCCAGCGGAGGCAACAGGACCGCAATGAGCGGCAACATCAGCGGAAGCAGGCGCCGCTGGCTCCAAAGGCCGGCAGGCTCCATGCCTTTCAAATAGAAAAACAGCGGCGCAACGAGCAACAGCACGATAAAGAAGCTTTTGCCCTTGATTTGTCCGCGCCATGTCACGAGCGCCACGCCGCCTGCCGCCATCAGCAATCCGTACGGAATCCGGATGCCGGTCCACCACTCTTTAAAGCCGGCCAAAACGCGATGATCACCCGCATCGGCCACAAGCAAAAGCAGCAACGGGATGGCGGCGGCCATGACCATGAGGATGGCTGTCCGGGGCTGCTGCAGCCAGCGGCCGGCTTGCTGCCGCCAGGTTTGCACATGCCGCGCCCCGATGACCATGCCGGCAACGCAGCCCAGCATGATCAAAACGACAAGTCCGAGGACGCGATGATACAGGCTGTAGTGCATGGCCGCCCACATGATCGGCAGGTTGAACAGCTCGCCGTAAGGATGGCAAATACGGGTGTTGATCAAATAAAAAGGCACCAGGCCGCAGGCAAAGCCAACCCCGACGACCAGAAACCGGCGGAGCGTGTGCGGACCGCTCAGGGCGACCAGCAGCGGCAGCGGCAGGGCAATGGCGGCCAATGTGGGATGGAACGAGAGGGACAGTCCGGCCATCAGTCCGCATAACCCGGCCATGACCGGGGACAATGCGCGGCTCAACCACGTCAGCAACACAGCGGTGAGCATGACCGTGCCGACAGCTTCAGGAAAATAGCCGCGCAAAAACCAGACCGGATAAACCGTGCCCATTAAAAGCGCGATGGCCACGCCGATTCCCCACCTGCCGCCGGCCGTGAATCCGGCGAATAACAGGAACATGCCAAAGAGCCACCCGACAAATGGCACAAAAAAGTCCGGATTCATGCGGGGCAGGAGCACGCTCCAGCCGCGGGCGGCCAGCGGGAGCGAGGGTAAAAAGAACGGCTCAGTCCGGGCGGAGGTCCATGTTTCCATCTGGAACACCATATCGCGCGTGGGGCGCCCGGCCGGACCGGGCCGGTAGGTGAACCCATTCCATAATGGCTCCGGGACTTTGGCGAGCATCTGGTCGGGTTCGTGCCATGCGCGGCCGGCAACAAAGGCATGGCTCATCAACCGGTAGGCCGCAACATCCAGACCGGTAAAAGTGTCTTCATGCGGACGAAACCAGAACAGGGCCAAGACCAGCGCCAACAGGACAATCAGCCGGCGGTCAAAGGCTGATGTGGCGGGCCATGCCTGCGGACTGCGGGCTAATCCGGCCCCCAGGACCAGCAAGGGGATGACAACTGCCAGACAAGCCAGAACCGCTATCATGGCGATCATAAATTCCTTTTTTGCAATTCCGCTTTTACCGGCCGCCCAAGGCATGCTATGCGCCGGCGCGGCGTGTCGGCCGGCGCCAACGATCCACCCTGCAGTCCTGCTGCTTCATATTGGCGCGGCGCCAGCCTGAAGCGGCGCATCCCAAACAGGAGCGCACACGGCGGGAGCGGCAGTTCACCGGCGTGAATTCTTCTCATGGATATGCCAGGTAAACATTTCATCAGCTCCTGCGTCTATTATGGCGGGCACATGCTTTACATGCAAAACAGATTTTGAAATGGCATCGGAGAGATTATAAACGGCGCCCAGGGGCTCCGGCCTGTAGGTTTCAATGCATCTATAGCCGGGTATGCGCGGAACACGCAGAAGCTGATAATCAACCGGAGGAACCGACGTTGAATCATCATCGTTGATTTGCAAAAAAGGGAGGTGTCTGTTGTAAAAATGAGGCAAAAAAGCAGTAAAATACACCGCGATTTTGTCGTCGTATTCGTCCCGCACCCTGATCCCCGCCGTACCCGTGAACCCATGCTCCCCTATTTTATCCTCCAATCCTTTCAATGCCCGATTCTCATTTTTTGCGACAATATATTGCATTTTAAAAGCGAGGGCCATTGAAGAGTAGTTAGCCGCCGCATAATAACAGGCCATCAAGGCCGCAGCGGTCCCCATACAAAACAGAGTTTTTTTCCCGGCCGGAGGGACAAGCGACATGAAGGTTGCAACCCCGATGATATTCGCAATAAGAATTCCCACACCCAGGGGATACGTGTACCTCAAGGCGAAGCCATACCCCATGCAAAAAGAGATGAGCAAAAGCGCGGCGGTTAAAAACAGGCCCGCCTGATTGACGGTAAAATGTGAAAAACTGCGGCTGATTTTATATTCCTTTGCCATCCGGCAGATGATGTAGAAGGCCAATATCAGCAGAGGCAGGGCCAGGATCGCCGCAGTCAGCCAGGAGGTGTTTGTTTGAAATACGGCGGCGGGGATTTTCCGGAGGTTTTCAAGCAGCGTATGGGGCATGATGCTGCCCGTGCCATATCCCGATCGAGAAGCATATAGAACCTTGAAGAAACAATGGATATAAAGGAGCGCATAGGGGACGATCTTCAGCAAGACCGGTTTAAGCCGGCCCGGATATCCGGCTACAGCAACCCAGGCAATCAAAAGCGGGGCCACTACAATATTGGGCTCTTTTGAATGGAGGAAAATGACGAATGATATAAAAAGCAGGGCGGCCCGCAGCGTTTTGTTTATCGACGTGGAATTGATGAAATAAATGAATGCAGACAACGCCAGCCCCGTAGATAATTCCGCCGGGGCCAGCCGCGCTTCAGGATTGTTTGGGAAATAGAAAAATAAAGCAAATGCATAAACCAACAGCGCCAGCCTGGCCTCGAGCGCCACCTCCTTGCGAGCCCGGGCAATGACTGAAAGCGAAGCCGCATAGATGAATGCGAACGTTGAAACTTTCAGAAACACACGAAATAAATGGTGCAGATGGTAGTTCGCCCCGAAACTTCGCCAGCAAAATATCTGCCCGATATCATGCACGGCCCGGTAGCGGCCCGCGCCGAAATATGAAACATAGTTCCAGAACAGCTCCCGAATATTTTTATTCGCAAAATTCCAATCCGTATAATCGTCAATGAGCCGGAATTGGGTGTTTATTGACAGCCACCAATAAGGCAATACGGCCGCCAGCAGCGCAATAAATAATAGAAACAATACACATCTGAATAAATACCGGGAAGACATCATTTCACCCTTTGCGCTTTTATAACAAGGTTCAGCGACAGGCCGAAGGAAATATTTCTAACGTTGATGTCGACACGGCGCAGCCCGCCTTTAACCATGAACTGCCAGGGCACAAGGTGGACGCCCTCTTTCTTTATAATCCGCAATGAAATTTCATGGCACCATCCAACGAGATCGGCGGGGCGCGTCCAATTTTCATATCCTTTATACCTGGTTCGCAGGCGGAAAGCTTTTGCCAGCACCAACAACCAGCGCCAGCGGCGGTTTGGCGTGGATAAAATCACAATCCCGTTTGGCTCCAAGCAGTTGACCAGCTGCAAAAATGCCTCGTGCGGGGCCGGCGTGTGCTCGATAACTTCAGAACAAATTATCAAGTCGTACTTTTGCGCGAGCTGCTGAGACAATCTCATCAGGTCCGCCGTGCGGGCATGGATTCCTGGATATTTATCCATCACTTTTTTTATGAGGGCCGGCGCAATATCGACAGTTGTAAAACTTCCGGGATTGAATCCGAGTATGACGCCCGTAAAGCGCCCCAGCCCCGTGCCCACCTCCAGGACGGCTTTGTTTTTCCAGTCGAACCCTTCGAGAAAATCCCGGAGGAGGACTTCGATCCTTCGATTGGTATCATAATCAGATATAAAAGAATCCCAATCCTGATGAATTGCGTCGAAGGCAAGGTCCTGGTCAGTTAACTGTCTGTTCATCGGCCGAATTTTTTCCATGGATCGATTTGATGAGATAAAGCGGGCGCTTTTTCTGTTCATTAAACAAGCGGGAGACATACAGGGCGAGCAGCAACTGGTTGCACAAAATAATAGCCCCGAAAAAAGAAACAACAAAAAACAACGACAGCCATCCCAACACAAACGCCCTGTTTAGAAAAATCAATCTATACAGCTCGAACGCGATATAGCTTATACAGCAGCCCAAGGCGAATAATACGCTAATTGATGAGAACAACAGCAAGGGCTTGTGCGAAAAAGAAGTAATGCCCAGCAATGCAAATTTCATCATCTTTATAAGTGAATATTTAGTTTTCCCTGCATATCTGAGGCCCGGAATATATTTCATGATGAACTTATTATAACCAAGCCAGTGGAAAATCCCCCTGATAAAGCGATCAGATTCCGGCAGTTTTAAATAGGCGGCTAAAAACGCATGATTAAATCCTCTAAAATCAGAACTTCCCGGGATTAAATCAACATCAGAAATCCATCGGAAAAATAGATAAAACCATTTGCTGCTTATTGATTTGAAGTCGAGTTTCCCGTTATCGTCCCTAACCATTTGGACATGATCAAATCCACAAGCAAGCTTCTCTAGAATAGAAGGGATCAATGCCGGGGGGTGCTGGAGGTCGGCGTCCATGATTATAAAACAGCTGTTTTTGCCGGTGATGCTGTGGGCATACACCAACCCCGCATGGATAGCCGACTGATGTCCAAAATTCTTCGACAGGTCTATAATCGTGACATCTATCTGAGGTTCTTTAGTTTCATCAAGATAATGTTGGATGGCCGCACCGGTCCCGTCTGACGAGCCATCATTTACAACAACAAGGGTGGTCTTGCGAGGCAGGGGAAGGCATGCTTGAGTCACTGCGCGGATAAATGAAACGATGCATTCCGCCTCATTGAATGCCGGCGCTATGATAAATAATTCAGCTTGTTCCCCGGGGCTGCAATCGTCAATTGTAGAGGTATTCTTCATTATTTGAGAGTTCCTATTTCCGACTCATGCGGCCAATCGTAGTCGTTCAACCTTCTTGATGTCAACACATTGGCAATGAATTTCACGTGGCGAGGATATTAAAACAGAGGGGGCGATGGCGCAAAGCGATATTCGAGAGATGCGGCACGTCAGCCTGACTGATAAAACAGCCGGGTGTGCTGGCCGTGGCCACAATCCACCTTGTACTCCTTCAACTGCATGCCGGCAAGTTGAAACCCCGGCAGATGCATGACAAGTTCACCTTGGCGGCCCGCGCGCGAAAAGCGGGACATCATTTTTATACCATGCCTGAAACGTTTTTACTTTAAATCGCAGCATCACAACCCATACAATCAACAATACACAAAAGACATGGATCATGATTAAGAAACTCGCAAACATCCTGTTTGGCAGAGTGTTGCCGCGGATTCCCTATCCGGTGGTCTGCGGCCCTCTGCGCGGCGCCCGGTTTATCCTGGGCTCATTGGCCGGGGACAGCGGCGGCGTCAGCGCGTATTTCAATAAAGTGGAAACAGAGCGCACGGACACTTTCGCAACCGTGGTGAAAAAAGGGCATGTGGTTTTTGATATCGGCGCAAATGTCGGCTACTACACGGTGTTAAGCGCGCGGTTGGCCGGCCCGCAGGGCCGCGTGATCGCGATTGAACCGGCGGTGCGGAACCTCGCTTATTTATACCGGCATGTCATGCTGAACAAACTCACGAATGTCACCCTTATTCCGGCGGCGTGCAGCCACGGGGTGGCCCTGGCATCTTTTTCAGAGGGGCCCAACTGCGCCACCGGGCACCTGGGCGCGGAAAATGACCGGCGGGGCGATCCCGTGGTGACCCTTTCCGTGGATGATGTGGCGCAGCAGCTGGGCCTTCTGCCAGATATTGTCAAAATTATTGAAATTCATTCGGATGAATTGCGCAAGAATTGCCTGGAATATTTGAAGACCCTGGGGTATACGTCCCACGTATTGGACCGGCAAAACAATCCTCCGGCTGATTTCTGGTTAACAGCCGAATCCTGAACAAAAGGGCGATACACGAAAGGCCTGTGTCATGATGAACTGGCTGGCCAAAGTCCTGTTTGGCACGCTGCTGCCACGGATTGCCTATCCGGTGGTCTGCGGCCCTCTGTGCGGCGCCCGGTTTATCCTGGGCTCATTGGCCGGAGCGTGCGGCGGCGTCAGCGTCTATTTTGCCAAAGTGGAGCCGGAACAGACGGAAACGTTTTTCCGTGTGGTGAAAAAAGGGCATGTGGTTTTTGATATCGGCGCGAATGTCGGCTACTACACGGTGTTAAGCGCGCGACTGGCCGGCCCGCAGGGCCGCGTGATCGCGATGGAGCCGGCGGTGCGGAACCTCGCTTATTTATACCGGCACGTCATGCTGAACAAACTCACGAATGTCACCATTATTCCGGCGGCGTGCAGCCATGCGGTGGCCCTGGCATCATTTTCAAAGGGGCCCAACTGCGCCACCGGGCATCTGGGCGCAAAAAATGACCGGCAGGGCGATCCGGTGCCGACGGTTTCCGTGGATGATGTGGCGCAACAGCTGGGCCTTCTGCCGGACATTGTCAAAATTGATGTGGAAGGCGCGGAAATGGATGTGCTGCAGGGTATGCGCAACACGTTGAAAAAGACCAAGCCGGCGATTTTCCTGTCGGTGCATTCGGATGAGCTCCGGGAAACCTGCCTGGCGTATTTAAAGACATTTGGGTATACGCCCAACGGGTTGGATCAGGAAAATGCCGGTTCAATGGAATTCCTGTTGACGGCCTGACATGCGCCTGGCATCAATCACAACGATCGGCTGGCCATCTGCGCCGGCGGGCAGATTTAACGGCAGGCTGAAATCCCGGATGATGGCGCGTGCCGCCGCATCCTGTTGCCACCATGGCTGGCGCCACATGGGAAATTCACCCCAGACAATAAAATCCACGCCGGCTTCACGGCAAATGGCGACAAGCTGCCCGGACGAAATTTTTATGCGATGATGCTGCCAGTCCGGAATAGGACACATTTTTGATTTAAGCTCATAAGGAATGGTCGGCCATTGGCTCATGATGACGGATCCGGGCGTTGCGCGATCCCGCAATGCCCGGACGACCGCCTGTTCCAGCCGGTGGGTGGGAATCCGCCACATGACCAGGACCGCCCATGCGGTCATGATGCCCGCCAGCAAAAGATGCATGATGGTTTTTCCCCGCTGCGGGAGGCAGTTGGTTGCTTCAGCAAGCATGATGCCCCCGGTCAGCGATAGAGGAACCAGGATGGCGGAGCCGTACCGCTCTTCAAACCAGACGCTGATGGTCACGGCTACCACTTGTACAAGGAGCAGACCATGCAACCCGAACAACCGATGCGTTTTCCAGTTTTCAGCCACGCGACGCCGGACCGCCGGCCAGCTCCACAGCAGGTACAGGAGGCCGAGGGGGCCAAAGGTAATGGCCATGCCGCGCAGTGAATACATCGCACGCCAGGTGAGGTTTTGATGCAAGGTTGGCATGGAATTAACATTTCTCTCCAATGTCGCGGCCAGGGTGCTGTGTTGCGAGGGATAGAGAGATTGCATGCTGCTTGCGAATGTTCTGGACCCCGCGATGTGTACATGGCATCCCATGAAGTTCAATACGTTTGCAATGCGCATGTCCAGAACAGGATAACCCGTCAGCGTCTGCATGTACGCCAGGCGGGGAAGCCACACCAGCAGCACGACCAGCCACAGCAGCGCCTGCCGGCGGAACATCCGGGCGGAAAACCGGTGAAAATACAGCAGACTCACCGACACTACGGCTGGCCAGATCATACCTTCCGAACGGATCAGGGCGCATAAGGCGGCGGACAGAGCGAGCATGATCAGCGACCGCTTATTGCGGTGGTCCAGATAACACATGAAACACAACAAGAAGGCGTTCAGGCAAACCCCGTACAACAGTTCATTGCCGGTGGTCAACGAGCGCCAGATGACCAGGGGATTCAACAAGACCAGCGCGATGCTGAACTGCAGCGCCGTCCGTTGCCGGGATTTGTCCCGCGCCAGCCGCCCGAGCAACCGCCACAGCAGCAGCAGGTTCAGCGGGAGCAACAGCCCCAGATGCAGCCATTGCGCCCCGCAAACCGGGTCATGGATGCCGGCCAGGCGCATGAACATCCCCTGCACCCACGGCAGCAACGGAGGGATGATCGGATGCTGGATTGCGCCGGCGCCGGTGCGGACGTTTTCAATCAGGCCATAGTAATAGTAATAGGCATCGGAAGAGGTGTAATCCTCCCGGTGGAAAAATCCGACCAGAAGCCCGAAAACGATCCCGCCCAGAACCAGCCATGCGATTCCTGTTTTCCTGACATATCCAGAAGTGATGTTATTTTCCGGCATCATTTTTTATAGTGGTTTTTTTGCGCTCACGTAACCGGGTATACACCCCGGCCTGATAAATTAACTTGGCGGCCAGCACAACCGGAAAAGTCAGCAGGCGGCGCGGCCAGGTTCCATCCTGCACCCCTTCAACAAGGTGCCAGCAGGCCAGCAGCCCGGCGTAGGGGATTGCAAAAAACGGATAAAACCACGGGGAACGGAAAGCAAGCGCGGCACATCCGACGACGGATAAATTCCGCCAGCACTTTTGCTGGACGGTCAGGCCGCTTTGGCAGCCCGACCGGTAAGCATAGCTGAACAGCGCATAAAAAGATGAGCGTGTGTGTTTATGGAGGACATGCGTTTGCGGTGTGTATCGGCAACGCCACCCGGCGCCTTCCATGCGCAGGCCGAAATCCCAGTCTTCAGAAGCGTACAGGGATTCATCGAATCCGCCAATGGCTTCATAGGCCTCCCGGCGCACGGCCAGGGAAGCCGCCCCTGTCGGGCCGGTCCGAGGTTTCCGGAATTGCGCGCAGCCGAACAGCGCGTCATCCACGCAGCGGTTGAGGAAAGTTGGCGGATAACTGCTGCAGCGACAGGCCACCACGCCGGTCGTGGCATCCTGTCTAAGCGTGGCCATGAGGGTTTCCGCCCAGCCCGGTTCGGGGAAGCAGTCATCATCCAGAAAACAGACGACGGTGCCCTGTGCCTGCCGGAACCCGATGTTGCGCATGGCGCCGGGAGGCTGCAATGCAGGAACGGTGATTATATGACAGTCGGCGGCTGGCGGGTTTCCAATGTCCACATCGGCACGTGGCGCAACCACCAAGATTTCGTATGCCGGCAGCGTGTACCCCAGCTCGGCCAGATGCGCGGCAACCCGCACCCCGGTTGTGGCGGCGCGGGTTGGGATGACAATGCTGGCGCTGGGCGTGGTCATATTAACCATAAAAGTATTATCGAATGCGTTTTCTCATGTCGGTGGAATTGTATGCTACGGCAAATCATGCAAGCAAACAAAAAGGCGATGAATGCGTAAGCAACGGGAGCCAATCGTTATTATTATTGGTTGCCAGGTTTGTGTCCGGTCAAGTGAAAAGACCGTGCTATATCCGGATCCATACGGGGGGTATGATATCTTCCGAAGCAGCGCGAAGCACTGGATCCACGAACCAGTGTCGGGGCGCTATGACGATTTTATCCGGCCGGGGATTCAACCATGCACCCCACCAGCTGAAAGAGCTGTTCGCGATAATGTGATGACGGCATAAGGACATCAACCGCATATCCTCCCATGCGGATTCGCCGGTGTTCCAGTCAATGTAGTGGGATTCTTCCGGGAATTTCAAGTGCGCGCGGGTCCAGGCAATATCATCGGAGAAGAAAAACAGAACCGGCCTGGCGATCCGGGCGCGGATATGTGATACGGCCTGCTGGTAATAATCCGGAGTACACACACCATGAATCTTTGCCGTAGCCGGATCGGAAGCATAATCGGCCCGCCGCAAATGGACGGATATTGCCGCCGGCTGCTGCAGCTGATGGCTGATGTCCAGATTCCGGCCGCGCAACGGCGGCCGGAAGGTGAAATCCCGGCGGATTTCCGGCGCGACATCTGCAAAATATTTTTCGTTCTGCCAGTAACCGTGCAGCCGGACCGGGTGGCGGATCGTCCGCATATGCGGATCAAACCGGAAAGCATCTTCCGTGTAACGCCGGGGCGCCAGATAAGACGGCAACTGGAGGTCGGCGCAGATATGATGCCACCAGGAGACCATGGACGGAAGCGTCTCCGCGTGGATGTCAAAAACGCCCAGTTCATAGCGGCGCGGCGCGACCACCCCTTTCCTGTTCAGATAATACAGACAGAGCGCGACCGGTGTGTGGGCCGATAACGACAGGGCGCGGGCGGCGGCATATTGAAACATCTGGTTGCCAATCCCGCCGGTTAATGTGGAAATGATGGTCATAAGCGAAAACTATACGAAGCGGTCAGCCTTTCGACGATCGAAAAATGGAATCCCATCCGATCCATTGCCAGGGCGACCGCCTGAAACAGTAGCCGGCCAGAATCCGGATCCACCAGCTTACAACGCGGCGATCAAGCGGTGAAAAGCGATAAGCTTTGCAAATCCGGCTGATAATCCGCCGGTTGGCGCGATGGACGCGGATGATTTCCCCGGGGCCTTTCAAGGGCCGGCATCGCTGATAGTTGAAAAAGAGATCCGCATCTTCTTCAGCACAGCCGTAAAAACGGAAATTGTCTTCAAATTGGGCACGGACGCTTGCGGCAATCCGGGCTGCGTTAATGGTGGAGAGACTGGTTTGGGTTTCGCGGTAGTCCACCAGCACCCGCCGGATGTTGGTGCAGGGATGGGTCCGGACAATCCGCGAGAAAAAAACATAGTCTTCCGAGGCGACCGTGGGATAGCCGCCGTAGGTTTCATAAGTTTTTTTACGGAACATAACCGACGGATGGCAGAAAAAAGTATCGGAAACAAAACGCCAGCCTATTTCCACGGGATTGGACGGATATAAAATGGTGCGGGAGGTGCCATCAGGTTTGAACGGCGCATAGCCGCCGCCCGTGATCATGATGGCGGGATGTCGGCGCAGGCAGTCCACCTGCAGCTGAAACCGGTCCTGCGGGTAAATATCGTCACTGTCCGCCCGGGCGATCAGCATGCCGCGGCTGTGTTTGAGCCCGGTGTTGAGCGCGCCGGCAATCCCTTTTGAACACTCATTATCCAGAAGGCGGATGCGGTGATCAGCCTGCGCGAAACGTTCCGCCATCTGGCGTGACGAATCCGTGGACGCATCATTAATCATGATCAATTCAAAATCGGCGAAGGTCTGGTTCAGCAGGCTGACAACCGCTTCCTTCAGATAAGCTTCCGCGTTATAAACCGGCATGATTACGGATAAGAACGGGGGCATCAGCGGATCTCCTCCGGTTGAGGCATGTTCCGGAAAATCCGGTGGTAAGCCATTTTCAGCCGGTACAGCACCATACTCACGACAGCGACGGCCAGGAATAAAAACGCGAATCTGCGCGGGCCGCCTTTTGAAAACGGGATCAGGCGGCGGCGCATGGCTGGTGAAAGGCGGGCGGTGATGACGGACAGCCGCCGGATGTCAAACGGGCGCTGCCAGACCCGGGCGATAAGGACATTAAACCAGTGTGGTAACGAGGCGTCCGGCAACCGCGGCCCGAGCGTGTTGATCATATCGATTTCCAGAGGAAATATATACGATGCCTGCCGCTGTGCATTGTTCGCGTGCCGGCGGATGCACACCAATGGCGCGGGCACATAATCGTAAGCGAAATGTTCCGCCAGCCGGATCCACATTTCCCAGTCTTCACCGAACCGCAGTGATTCATCAAACACCCCTGCTTTTTCAAAGCACGCGCGAGGGATCAACACCGCGCTGGCGCTGCCCAAGATGCGGTTGCCGGTTACCAGTTTGTCATAAATATTTCCGCGCCAGGAAGGATCAAAAGAGGATGGCATCCAGCGGAGAACGTCATCCGTAATGTCACGGCTTTGATCGTCAATATAGCGGTATAATCCGTACACCACGCCCAGATTCGGGAAAGCGGATGCCGCGAAGACCGCCAGCTGTTTTTCCAGTTTATCCGGCAACCACTCATCATCTGCGTCCAGAAACGCGACAAATTCCGAGGTGCACTGTCGCAGCCCGAGATTGCGCGCGGAATTAGGGCCACCGTTTTCTTTTTTAAGAATCAGCACCGGAACTGGTGACGCGCTTCCGGCGGCGGCGGTAGCAACCGTGGCGGACGCATCCCGGGAGCCGTCATCCACCACAATGATGCGGTTGGGGCGGACAGTTTGTCGGGCGGCGCTCAAGATGGCCCGCGCAATGAACGCCTCGCCGTTAAAAACCGGAATCACCACATCCACCGAACCTGTATTCATCACAAAAAGTCCGTTAGGGTCTTTGATGGTCAGCAACAGGTAGGATTTTGCATATTCAGGCGAAAAATCATAGGTTAAAAGTGATCGGCACCAGCTTAATTACGGCAGCCTCCCGGCAATCGTTTCCGGTGTGTGTTCACCGGTGGCGGGAGATGCGGTCAAACGGTCTCCGAAAGATGCGTTAAACCCGTAAAGATGTGCGCCAGATGTTCAGGTTGAATCCATAAAAGCATGACGGCCAGCGCACCGGCATCTGTCCAGTGCAGCCGGTTCAGCCAGGGCAGGAATCCGCCTGTCGGCCTGTCCGGGAGGCCCTGTGGAATGCCGTGCCGGATCCGATCTGGCACCCGGCGGACCTTGTTTCCGGCCCAAACAATAAACAGTGACATAACCGATGCGATGGCGGTTTGCGTTGCCAGTGAAACCGTGGTTTGCGTGGTGGAATAAGCAAACAAATTACGATGCATGTGAAAAAAGAACGGTGTCATGCTTGCTGCGAAAACCGCCGTTGCCGGGGAGTTTATAAAACGGTCCAAAGAAAGACGCATTCCGGGCATCGGTCTCCATCCATGATTTAAATTTACGGGCGCGGCTATGGGGTTATTGCACGAAAATGGTGTTGATGTGTGTATCCGCATACACTTGGAACCCCAGGCTTGAAATCATGGCAATCAGTCTGGCATCCTTGACGCCTTTGTCGGCGTCCTGCGAGTAGGAAATGGTTTCCACGCACATGATTTTCGGAAGTGCGGCGGTGTTTTTCAGCGAATCCAGAATCGGATGGACCGAGCCTTCCACATCCAGCGAGAGAAAATCGGGAAACGGCTGATGCCAGTACCGGGCCAGAATCTGCGGCAAGGTGTCCACCGCCACTTCAGCTTGCCCGGTCTGCCGGTGTCCTTCGATTTCACGCAGGCGCTGCGCCTCTCCGGCGGAGAATGTATTCAACGTTTCCGCGTCAAATTGATAGTACGTCATGGATCCGGTCCGGTCGGCAACGCCCATGTTCACGCAGATATCCCGGGGCCGCGCGGACGCGAAGGCGCCAATCCGGGCGGTGTTGGGTTCGATGATCAGGCCGTGCGAACCTTCCAGATAAAACAACGCCGTGTTGCTGAGCATCCAGGGATCAAACGCGCCGATATCCAAAAAAGTCGGTCGGGGCAGTCCATGCGTCTGGCAGTAATACCGCACAATCAGGTCCTCGCCGCATTGCGAAAAACTGGGTTTAGGCGAAACGGCGGTCATGTGGTATGCCAGCCGTTTGGCCGATGCCAGCGCGACGGCATCAGGCGCGGGTTGGAAACACCGGCGGCAGGCATTCAGCAACGGTTGGAACATGGCATCATTCCTTTATTCTCAGGCGTTTTGCCGCATCGCGGTCCAGACCACCTCCGGCTGGTAAAGACCGTCGGCATAGCGGCCTTTACCGAGAATGGAAAAGGTGTACGCTTTTTCGTGCCAATCCAGCACATTGTCCAGCGTGCGTTCCGCGAGTGTGACGGTGACCAGATAAGCGCCCGGCTTCAGCGGCAGTGACGGAATCCCGGCGTCAATAAATCCTTCGCCATCAATGGCGGCCATGTTGCGGCCGTCCAGACTGGAATAGCTGGAAATAATCAGCAGCCCCTCCACCGTCAGGATCCCGAAGGTGAAAACCGGGCGCTCCACGCGGCGCCGGCATTGATAACGGATGCGCAGGCCAAGGGCGGCATCGCTTTGAATGCATTTGACCGGTTGTCCGGCGGCGTCCAGAAAATCAACGCCGGTAATCTGCGCGGTCGGGTCCGGATTGATGTGTGCGACCGCGCCGTCGCGGCGCATGCAGGCATCCTGCTGATGCATCCGCTGTTCAAACTGCGTGCAGACTTCATTGGCGGCGCCCTCCATGCGGATGGCGCCGTCCTCCATCCAGAGCGTGCGGTCGCACACGTTGCGGATCAGCTGCATGGAGTGGCTGACCAGCAGCAGCGCGCCGCCACGGTTGCGGTACTCGGCGATTTTCCGGTAACATTTCAAAGCGAACCCCAGATCGCCGACCGCCAGGATTTCATCCGCCAGCAGAATCTCAGGCCGGGCGTGAATGGCGATCGCAAAGCCGAGCCGGACCACCATGCCGGATGAATACGTGGCTACCGGCGCCCCTAGGAACGGACCGATATCGGCGAAGTGGACAATATCATCAAAACAGGCCCGGATGGCGCGGCGGTCCATGCCGAGAATCGCGCCGTTCAGATAAATGTTCTCCAGTCCGGTCATGTGCGGATGGAAACCCGCGCCGACCGCGATCAGCGCGCCCATCCTGCCGCGAAACCGGATCCGACCTTTTGTAGGGGGGAAAATGCCGTTCAGCAGACGCAGCAGCGTGGTTTTGCCGGACCCGTTCCGGCCGATGATGCCGATGGCCTGCCCGGCTTGCAGTTCCAGGCTGACATCAGAAACCGCCCAGAACTCATCCGGACGCAGCGCATGCGGCGGCTGAATGCCCAGCATAATCCGGCCGGCATCCGTGGCGCCATACCACATGCTGCGGCGCAGGACCCGGCAGAACTTTTTACAAAGATGTTCAACGTGAAGCACAGGTGTGGACATATCAGATCATTTTCTCAATGATGATGGATTCCGAGATTGAAAACATCCGCATGGCGATGAAAAAGCTGATCAAGGCGATGCCGGCGGCAATGGCATATTGCCAGGGTTGCGACAGGGCGCCGGTGATCAGCATGTCGCGGGCGGCAACGATCAGGTGCCCCACTGGATTCCACCGGATGCAGCTCCCGATCAGTGTGCCGGGCTCCGGCGGCGCAAACAGCACGGGGGTTAAGAAAAGCAGAAAGCCCAACACGGTTTCCACCGCGCGTTTGATCTCAAACACGGCGATGCCGATGACCGACACGATCAGTCCAATCGCGGCCCCCAGCAGCAGCAGCGGCAGCGCCAGAAACGGCGCCGCCAGAAGGCCCCATGACAGATGGATGCCGCAGCACAGCAGAATGATGACGTTGATGATGTAGGTGATCAGAAAAGACACCGCCTGCTCCATCATTTGTTTGACGGGCAGGATTTCATGCGGATAATTCACCTGGAAAATATAGGATTGCGCGGTGGTCAATGTGGCCGCCGTGCCGGTATAGGCGCCCATGAAAAGGCCCCAGAACGTGATGCCGATCAACACATAGGCGGGATAAGGAATCACCGTGGCCCCCGGCTGTAGGATGCCCGCCTTGTTCATGACAATCCAGGAAAGAATGCCCAGAAGCGGGGCCAGCGCGAGCCAGCTTAAGCCGAAAAATGATTTGCGATAGGTGGTCAGAAAATCCCGTTTGAATAGTTGCCAGATCAACGAACGGGCGCGGAACAGGTTGCCGGTGGTGCGCTGCCACCCCTTCAGCAGGGTTTCCCGGTGCCGCTGATCAGGGGTGTATTCATTCCATGCCGGTTCCGCCGGGTTGTTGTGCAGAGAGCTCTTCATAATTCACACGGTGCATACACTATGCCAGATTACGGAATTTTTCCATAACGGATTTTGATGGTTGAAAAAAAGTCAGCCAAGAGCGAGCGGCTGAACAGATAACCTGCGGGTGAAGGCTTGTTAGCGGTTGGTTTACTTCCCAGCGCCTTTGATCTCCCAGGCCTGGGTGGGCCACCAGAAGCGGGCGTCGCGCGCGGTGCCGTTGCTGTTCATGAACCAGCCGCCGGCGAGGTTCGAGCCGTCGCCGGTCTGCCAGAGCATATCCACCACCCCGTCGCCATCCATATCCGCCACCGTGCGCAGCCGCCAGACGCCCAGATTGGGGAAGGTGACCTGATCCGCGCTGCGGGTGAAGGTGCTGGGGTCAATGGTCTGCACATGCA
>Ga0209697_10000410_pt1 | contig 70679 bp, 76 predicted proteins | sample AliMusrvi5mmetaG_FD_184115 | JGI IMG/M metagenome (GOLD analysis project Ga0209697, IMG submission 184115) | Freshwater lake bacterial and archeal communities from Alinen Mustajarvi, Finland, to study Microbial Dark Matter (Phase II) - Alinen... | ecosystem: Environmental > Aquatic > Freshwater...
TCTGGTGGGCGAGTTCTGTCAGCAGGGGCAGGCCGGCGAAAGAAGTCAGGTGGTGGGACGTCTTTTCCACTTTCAAACGGTGCAGATTTTGCGCTATCATTGTTTCACCTCGCGGGTGAAAAGTTGACGCTTTTCACCGATTCTTCCCTTTCGACGGGACGCGAGGTATTTTATTTCTTACTGGGCCACCTTGTCTGAGGATCTAGGGGCCTGGGGCCTGGTTGAACGCCTCAATCGGGTTTCGTACAATTGGCCTAATATGAAGAGAGCCTCCTGCCTTACGGTCTGCGTCCTGCTGGCCGGCTGCGCTTCGGGCAAGCTCAAACAGCTCCAGGCGCAGGCCGATTTCTGCGAGATCAACTCCGGCGCGTTGCGCAAACAGGTCCATGAGGGCGCAGACAAGGCCGCGGCGCTGCAGTCCCAGATCAAGGACCTCGAGGGCCAAGTCGCGGACCTCGACAGCAAGCTCAAAGCGCAGCAGGAGCGCATCGACTCTCTGAGCAAGTCCAACCAGGAGCTCCATTCCGCCATCGAAGCCAACACCGGGGAGCTCTCCGGGAAAGTCGCGGACGTCGTCAAGGAGAAAGACGACATCGCCCGCAGCCTGGACGCGGCCAAGAAGGAGAAGATCGCCTCGGACCGAGTCAAGGCCAACCTGAAATCGACGCGCGATCGGCTCGCCGCCGAGCTGGCCGCCGCGAAGGCCCGGCTCGACGAGCTGACCGCGGCCGCCGCCGCCGAGAAGTCCGACCAGGAGAAGGCCCTGGCCGCCCGCAGCCTGCGCCAGACCAAGGCGCACGAGGACATGGGCAGCCTGGCCGATGCGGTCTTGAAGGAGATCCAAGACGAGCAGGCCAAGATCGAGCAGGACGGGGAATCCGTCGTGCTGACCCTGCGGGAGCCGCTCCTCTTCAAGCCCCAGCAGGCCAAGCTGACCGAGGGCGGGGTGGCGCTTTTGGACCGCCTGGGCCGGGCCCTGCAGACCTTGAACCCGCGCGGGGTCCGCGTCGAAGGCCATTCCGACAACTCGACCATCAAATGGGAGCTCTTCGGCAGCTTCACCAGCCATTGGGAGCTCTCCGCGGCCCGGGCCACGGCCGTGGCCCGCTATCTGCATGAGCACGCCGGCCTCGACCCGCGCCGCCTGACGGCCTCGGGGTTCGGGGAGTTCCGCCCCGTCAAGGGCAACGACACTCCGGAAGGCCGTGAGGCCAACCGACGCGTGGTTCTGGTCGTAGACCCCGCCGGGACCAACCCGTAAAGAGATCGGCCTAGGCGTTCCGCAGCCCCAAAAAGAAAAGCCGGTCCTCCCCCAAGGGGGGACCGGCTTGATTTCCTCTCAGAGAGGGGATCCTACTTCTTGACGATATCGGCCAGCTCGACCTCGAAGATGAGCGTGGCCCCACCCGGGATGCCTCCCGTGCCATGGTCCCCGTAGGCGATATCCGAAGGACAGATGAGCCGGGCCTTGCCGCCCACCTTCATCTTCTGGATGCCCTCGGTCCAGCAGGAGATGACGCCGTTGAGGGCGAACTCCATGGGCTCCGTCCCATGCTTGTCGGAAGCGTCGAACACGGTCCCATCGATAAGCGTGCCCTTGTAATGAGCCTTGACCTTGTCCGTAGCCGCAGGAGCCGCGCCCGACCCGGCCTTGACCTCGAAGTAGATGAGCCCGGAAGCGGATTTTTTAGCCCCCGGCTCCTTGGCCATCTTGTCCAGGAACGCCTTGGACTTCTGTTTTTCTTTGTCCGCTCTGACCTTCATCCGGGCCTGGGCCAGGTCGTTGATCTTGGGCCCATAGACCGCGAGCTCCGCCTGAGGCTTCTTGCCCAGCACGGCGTCCTTAAGGCCCATCTGGACGTACTTGAGCTCCGCCGCGGTCAAGCCGAAGACGTCGAGCTTCTGCGAAAGCCACACGCCCAGGACATAGAGCGTCTTCTGCTCATCGGTCTGCAGGGTTTCCGCGGGCTTGGCCGCTTTCTCGGCCGGGGCCGGGGCGGCGGGCGCGGGCTGAGCGAGGATGACGGTCGGCGACAGAAGTGCGCAGATGACGGCGAATGCGAGTGTCTTCACTTTCTCACCTCTTTTCGGCATGATGGTCAGCGACGGTAGCCAATCATAGCAGATTGGGGGCGGAACCAGCTCGGGCCGCGAGATGCTATGATACCCTTGATTATGAAGATCGCGCTCTGCCAACTGGACATGGCTTGGGAGGATAAGTCCGCCACTAAACGACGGATCCTCTCCTTGATGAGCGACTGCTCGCCCAAGGACCGCATCGACTGGGTCGTGTTCCCGGAGATGACCCTCACCGGATTCTCCATGAACGCCGCCAAGACCACCCTCGACGCGGCGGACCTCTCCTTCTTCGCGGAGTTGGCCCGGGCGCATCACGCCTGCGTCTCATTCGGCGGCGTGCAGGGCGGGTGCAACGACCTCATCACGATGGACGCCTCGGGCCAGGTCATCTCCACCTACTCCAAGGCCCATCTCTTCTCCATGGGCCAGGAGGACGCGGTGTATCGGCCGGGCCGCAGGCCGGAGCGGTTCATCCTGCACGACCTCGCCGTGGTCCCCGCCGTGTGCTACGATCTGCGCTTCCCCTACCTCTTCTGGAACGAAGCCGCGCGCACCGACCTTTTCGTGGTCATCGCCTCCTGGCCGGCCCAACGCGCCGAGCACTGGATGCGCCTGCTGCAGGCCCGCGCCATCGAGAACCAATGCTACGTGGTCGGCGTCAACCGCACGGGCCAGGACCCGCTCCTGGGCTACCACGGCAACTCCATGATCTTCGACCCCATGGGCAAGGTCGTGCTGGACTGCGGACAAGGCGAGGGACTCTTCGTCGCGCCCGCGGACGTGGACAAGGCCTTGGTCGCGCAGACCCGTCAGCGCCTGCCCTTCTTCAAGGACCGGCGGCCGGACTTCACCCTCGCCTGAGGCCGCGCTGCCTGCGTCCGAAGACGGGGTTTTATTATATACTAGGCCAATCCGCGACCCATATTTGGAGGAGAGATAAATGATAAAAGCCCCACCGATGAAAGTCTCCCAGGAAACGGTCACCTTCAAGGTCTCAGAACTCGAGCCGTTGCTCTCGCCGCCGCCCATGAACATCCCGGCTTTCGAGCCCGCTATGGTCAAGCTCAAGGACGGGCAGACCATGGTCATCCGCCCCATCAAGCTGGAAGAGGCGCCCCTGTTCCTCCGCTACATGGAGAAGCTGATGCAGGTCGACCATGATTTCTACGACATCGTGGGCGCGCGCGTCTACGCCGAGATCCTGGGCTGGGTCCGCAACCGCCTCAAGGACCCCTACCACCTCGTCGGAGCCATCGATGGTCAAGTGGTGGCCTTCTGCAACGGCCGCCTCATGAACGAGGACATCAACATCAGCCTTCACACCATGGCCTTCCGCCGCGGCTTGCGCGCGGGCGCCATCATGTACTACGCCAAGTGCGACTACTGCTTCGAGACCCTGAAGCAGAAGGAGTTCTGGGCCACCTACGAGAGCTACAACGGCCTCAAGCGCTGGGGCATCGGCATGGCCCAGCCCTCGTACCCCTGGCCGGACGTCCAGCACGAGCTGGGCGGCGCCAAGGTGTTCTACGTGACCAAGAGCTACTGGGACAACTCGATCAAGCAGTACCTGGAGCAGATGACCCAGACCAAGCTCGTGCGCCCGGTCCCGGCCGCGCTGCTCAAGAAGAACGAGAAGCTCGTCATGCCGACCAAGCTGGAAGAGGATTAGGCCTCGGCCAGCCGCGCATCCGCAGAGGCGCCCCGGAGGGACCGCTCCTCCAGGGCGCCTCAAATTTCATAGAATCCTTTTATGAAGATGACCCGATCCTGCGCACTATTTTTTCTCGCAGCCGCCCTAGGCCTGGCCGGTTGCGGCCACGCCCCGGTCAAGCCCGCCGAGCCGCTCAAGGTCCCGCGCTATTATGGGACAGACGCCCTGCAGAAAGACCTGGGCTCGCTGTTCAAGCAGCCCTACTCGGACACCCAGGCCATGGACGTCATCTACGTCACCAACCGCAACGCGGCCGGAGACCCGGCGGAGTGCGACGACACCTCCTTCGGGATCAGCCCGTCGGACAAGCTCTCCTACGGCGTGTGCACCTTCAACGTGCCCAAGCGCCACCCGGTCGGCGGCTTCGAGGTCGCTCCCAACCCGCGCGCCGACCCCCACCAGTACTTCCGGCTGCTCAACTACGCCCCGCTCGACGAACGGTCCCTGGCGGAACGCCTGCGCCAGAAGCAGGGCTCGGACATCCTGGTCTTCATCCACGGCTTCAACGTGAAGTTCCAGGAGGCCGTGCTGCGCGCGGCGCAGATCGCCTATGACCTCAAGTTCCAGGGGCCGGTCGTCCTGTTCTCCTGGCCGGCCGGTGCGGAGGAGGGGCTGCTCAGCTCCGCCATGGTCACCCGCACCTACTCGGACAACCTCTCCAATGCGCTCAAGACCGTGTCCCTGGCCCAGGCGTTCTTCAAGCAGCTCGCGGGCCTCGACCAGACCGTGCACGTGATGGTCCATTCCATGGGGCACCAGGTGACGCTGCGGGCGCTCTCCCAACTCGCCCAAAGCTCCGATAAGCCCTTCATCGGCGAGCTCATCCTCAACGCCCCGGACTTCCCGGTCAAGGACTTCCAGAAGGTCCTCCCCCAGCTCAAGAAGGTGGCCAACCGCGTGACCGTTTACTGCTCCTACAACGACAACGCCATCGCGGCCTCCGAGACCTACAACAAGAACCGGCGCATGGGCGCCTGTGAGCGCGTCAGCGGCACGGACATGATCAACGTGGGCGGAATCGACGCCCCGGCTTTGGGGGTGGGCGGCCTCGGGCACGGCTACTACTCCTCGCGGCCGATCCTGACCGACATCTTCCAGGTGCTCCTGGGCATCCCTGCGGAGCAGCGGCTCTTCATCCGCAAAAGCGAGCCCAACAGCACGGAGGATTACTACCTGCGCCCGTAGGTCTCGAGCCCCAAGCCCCAGAAGAAGTCGGCGGCGAGGGGCCTGGGGATACCGGGGACCGGCGGCGGCGCGCTCCGCCTGGGGTTAGGTCTGCGCCTTGCGCTTCTCGAGGATCTTCGCCACGTTGCCGGCGAGGTCCTCCGGAGCGAAGGGCTTGGTCAAAAATCCATCGACCTGGACCGTGGCCGTGAAGAGACGGCTCATCTCGCGCAGGGCCGAGACCACCAGGATAGGGATGCCCCGGGTGCGGGGGTTGTTGCGGATGACGGTCCCCACCGTGTAGCCGTCCGACTTGGGCATCATGATGTCGAGGACCAGGAGGTCGGGCAGCTCCAGCGCGGGGTCATCCGGCTGGATGCCTAACTTCTTGAGCGTCTCCAGGCCGGAGGCACAGGTGACCACCTTGTGGCCGGCCTTGGTCAGGATGGTGGCCATGAGCTTGAGGACGCTCGCATCGTCGTCGCTGACCATGATCTGGGCCATAAGTTTATGGTACCACCTTCACGATGGGTCGTCAACACCCCCGCGGCGCGGCCCCGCGGGCGGGCCCTTGCGGAAGAGCGCGTCGAAGGCGCTCCGGGACTTGGGGCCCTGCGGCCGCGCTGGGGTCCGCGCCGGGCCCCGGCGGGGCCGGAAGTAGTCGCAGGAGTTGGAGCTCTCGAAGTCGTGGATCGGCTCGGCCTGGGTCTCCCGGCACTCGGAGCGGTATCCGGGCTCTTCGAAGGCGCAGTTGCGGCAGCAGCGGGTGTCGGACTCGCAGCCGGGGCAGCGATCCTGGCGGCCAAAAGCGTTGTCCTCCAGCTCCCGTCCGCAGCGGTGGCAGGCCGTGGTCACCGCTTTTTTCCTCCCGCCTCGTCCAAGACCTCCTGAAGGGAACGCACGGCGTCCGGGAAGGCCTTGCCCGCCTTGATGTCGCGCTTGAGCAGCTCTTCGGCCTCATCCTTGCGGCCCTGGGCGATGAGGGCCTTGGCCCGCACCTTGGTCACGGCCAGCCGGTTGGCGCCGTAGGCCAGCCGGTTGGCCGCCTCGGCGCGCTCCAGGGCCCCCCGGGGGTCCCCCTTGCCCAGCAGGTACCTGGCGTAGCGGTAGGAGTAGACGTAGTCCGCGGGATAGGCCGCGGACAGCTCCCCGTAGAAGGACCGCAAGCCCGCGTCATCGCCTGCCAGCTCCAGGAAGAAGCGCCGGTCGTCGTCATGGTTGCGGTCCGCCCCGGTCTTGAGGCCCGTGCCGTCCAAGAATGTCACGGCGCGCTTGATGAGCTCCGCGCGCCGGTCCGTCCGGCCGAGCTTGTCGTAGACCTCGGCCAGCGCCTCGACCCCGGAGCGAAAATCCGCACAGCGCTGCGGCACGGGTACGAAGAGCCGACCTTCGGTGAGCTTCTCCAAGGCCGCCTGTTCCGCCTCCAGAATGACTTTCTGCTCCGGGGCGGGCAGGGACGCCACGGCCTTCTCCCCGCGCATCAAGTCGTAGGCCAGTTCACAGGAACCCTCCAGCTCAAGCAGAGTCCTGAGGTCGTCTGCGGCCTTGCGGCCCAGGGTCCGCGCCAGGCCCAGCCGCGCCTCCAGGATGCGCCAGGCCGGACGCGCGCGCAGGCTCTTGAGGCGTTCGGCCGGCATCTTGGCCACTTCCTTGGCGGCCTTCTCCGTCTCTCCGGCCGTCAGCCTCTGCTCCAGCCGGGCCGCGGCCTCGGCCAAGGGGTCGGCTAAGGAGCCCTTGAGCAAAGAGCTCAGCCGGACCAGGAAGTCCGCCTCGGTCTGCTCGCCGGCGATGCGGCCCAGGACCTCGCCTTTGGGGCTGACCAGGACGAAGCTGGGCAGAGCCGTGACCGCGTACTTGGCCTTCAGCGCCCCGCCCTCCTCCTTGTCCACGTCCTCCTTGAGGAGCACCAGGCCCTGGGCTGCGGCCGCGAAGGGCTCCTTGGAGAGCACATTGGCGGTCATGTAGTAGCAGGAGTAGCACCAGGGCGCCTGGAACTCGATGAGCATGGGCTGCCCCGATCCCTTGGCCGCCGCCTGGGCCTGATCGTGGCTCTCCAGCCAGACCGGGACGGCCGGCGCGCCGGCCGTAAGGGAATCCGTCCGGCCGGCACCTGCGGAACTTCCGATACCGCAGGCGGAGGCGGCGAGAAAAATGGCGGCGGGAGCGAAAAGGGGATTCATGATGACGAGATGATACCAAAAGGCGCCGGATCAGGAGTTGAAGAGCCCGCGCAGGTGCAGGTAGGTGCCCAGGACGTTCTTGACGTAGGCCATGGTCTCCCGGTAGGGCGGTACGCCGCCGTATTTTCCCACGGCCCCGGGGCCCGCGTTGTAGGAGGCGATGACCTTCTTGACGTCTCCGCTCGCGACGACATTGCTGCTGGAGAGGGCCGCGAACGAGACGCCCGTGAACTTGTTCCAGAGGCCCTTGAGGAAGGTCACACCGGCGCGCAGATTGACCGACGGGTCGTAGAGCCGGTCTGGGTCCGAGACCCCGAGGCCCCGGCCAGTGCCCGGCATGATCTGCATGAGGCCCCGGGCGCCGGCCGAACTGGTCGCGCCGGTCTTAAAACCGGACTCGTTCTGCACCAGAGCCAGGACGAGCAGCGGGTCGACGTTCTGGCGGACGGCCTCGGCGATGGTCAGGTCGATGACTTTCTGGCTGGCGCCGCGTCCCTTGAGATATTGGGCCACCTTGGCGAAACGCGCGCGGTCAGCCGCGTCAAGCGCGAGCGGGCTCGGCACGTCGTGGATCACGAGACCTCGGACCGGTGCCGAGACGCCGACGGCCCCGGCAGAGACGCCGGGGAAGGCGGCCTGCGGCAGGGGGGCGGGACGGACGAATCCGGCGTTGTCGAAGAGTCGGTCCAGGGACTGCGCATCCGAGACTTGGCTGATGCGGCCTTTGAAGGCGTCGAAGAACTTCCTTTGATCCGCGGAGATGGCGCGCTGCTGGAGCTTGTTGACGGCCTGGAAAGCCTCGACTTGGGCCTGGGCCAGGAGGACGGCCGGGCTGGGCTGGACCAGACCTCCCGGCAGGAACGGAAAAAGCTCGTAGGTGAGGGCCTGCTTCCAGGCTTCCAGGCGCAGTTGCGCGGGCCGCAACGTCTCCACCGTTTCGGCCGCATCGCCCGCCGACTTGATCTGGGCGAGCTCCGGACCGTACTTCGCCTGCATCGCCGGCGTGAGCTTGGCCAGGTAGTCGCTCCAGTCCTGGACATCGCCCAGGAGCCGGGGTTGGTCGCGCTGCAGGATGACCCGGGTCGAATCGTGGGGGTCCCCTTGGACGCTGGCGCCGGCTGGGGCGGCTGCCGCGAGGACCAATCCCAGGATGAGGGCCTTCATCCTATTAGTATGGGCCCATCCGGTCCAACCTCCCAGGGGCCGTAGGCCCTGGCCCGGCTAGGACTTTAGTCCCAGATCCAGGGTTGACCGGCCGATCGCATCGGCCAAACTCGCCGCAGCCTCCGGGCCCAGCCAAAGGGCTCGCAAGTAAGGCTCGTGGCGGCGCAAGCCGCGGGCCCGCGCCAGCATGTCCTTCGCGAAGGCGCGCGCGGCGCGCGCGTCCTCCAGGTCCGGGACCGGCCGGCCTAGCGCCGCCGCGAGCAGGGCCGGCGAGAGACCGCGCAGCGCCTCGCCCGGTGCGTCCCCAAGCAAGGCCCGGTTGCACAGAGCCCACTCGCAATCGTGCTGGCCATGCCCGGCCCGGCGCGCGGCATCCAAGTCCCGGAACGCCTCGCGCGCGCGGCCCGTGCGCCGGTTCAGTTCCCCCCGCCAGAGGTACGCCTCGGCATCGGCGGAGCCGGGCACGATAGCGCAGTCGAGGTCTTGCCGGGCCCGCCTCAGGCGGCCCATGAGCAGATGCGCGGCCCCGCGCCAGCAGAGGGCCAACTTCGCGCCGGCCGCCACGGCGCGGTCCAGGTCCGCCAACGCCGCCTTGACCTCGCCCACCCAAATCCGAGCCTCTCCGCGCCAGGCCCAGACCTCGCAGGCCGCACCCACCTTCGCCGCCTCGGTCTCGGCCGCGTCGAACTGGGCGAAGGCCTCATCGCGCCGGCCCAGGCAAAGCATGGTCTCGGCCAGGTGGCAGCGCGCCTTCCAGTCCGCGGGCCGCGAACGCAGCGCGGCCTCGAACTCCCCGGCGGCCGCTTCATAGCGACAACCCAGCAGCAAGGCCAGCCCCGTCACATAGCGCATCCAGCCGTAGCGCGCCTCAGGGAAGCGCGCCAAGCGCTCGGCCTGAGCCCCGGCCTCGAGGTAACGGTTGCGGCGCAGAAGCAGGGAGGCCCGAAAAAACCAGGGCCAGGGGGAGCGGGGCCGGGTCCGCGCCTGCCGCTCCACGGCCCGGAGGTGAGCCGCGTAGAAGGCATCGTCATGCTGGCGCAGCCAGTTCTCCGGCCAGGCCCGCGAGAGAAGCGCGAGCCCCTCGGGGTCCAGGAGCTCCAGCGCCTGCTCGGCCGCGGCCGCGGCCCGGCGATAGTCTTGCAGGCAGACCCAGGCCAGCACCGGGCTGGCGCCGGCCGTAAGGAAATCCGTCCGGCCGGCACCTGCGGAATTCCCGATACCGCAGGCGCCGTCGCGGGAGGCTCGCGCGCGACGGCTCAGATAGCGCCTCAGGCAACGGCGCATCTCGGCCCAGCGTCCGGCCTGGCCGTGGATCCAGCCCAGCCGGAAGTCCCAGAGCGCCTCCTGGGGCTCGAGCCGCCCAGCCCGGCCCATCCAAAGCGCGGCCTCGTCCAGGGCCCCCCGGCTCTTGGCGGACTCCGCGAGCCTCTGGCAGACCGCGACGCTCCTCCGATCCAGCGCCCAAGCGCGCAGGTAATGGCGTCTCGCCTCCCGAGGCTGGCCGCGGCGCAGATAGAGGTCACCCAAATGGATGGCGGTGGCCGCATCGTAAAGCCGCGCGCGCCCGGCTCTGGCCCAGCACCGACGCGCCTCCTCGCCGCGGCCGCGCCGCTCCAGGAGTTCTCCCAGAGCGATGTGCGGCCAGGGCAGCTGCGGCTCGAGTCGCGCGGCCCGGCGAAAGCTTGCCGCCGCCTCCGCAGAGCGGCCCTGACCGAGGAGGATCTGGCCCAGGGCGTAGTGGGCCTGGCCGAGGTGAGAGGACTCCGCGGCGAGCCGGCGCAGGATGGCCTCGGCCTGCCGCGGTTGACCGGCGCGCCGCAGGATATCGGAGAGCGCCAGATAGATCGGATGTGGATCGAGCGTCTGCCGGGCGGCTCGGCGCAGGAAGCGCACGGCCAGGACGGTGCGTCCCGCGGCGGCATACGCTTGACCCAACGCGCAGACGAGCCAGGCCCCGGTCTCTCCGCCCCGCCGGGCCGCCTCGAAACAGCCCACGGCCTGGGCGTACTGACCGCGATTGAAGAACGCCACGCCCGCTTGCGCCGGCCGCAAGGGAATCCGTCCGGCCGGAACCTGCGGGACTTCCGATACCGCAGGCGCCGGGGCGCGGCCTAGCCGGCGACCGGGCGCCCTAGACTTGGACCTTTGGGGGATTGCAGGCCACCTTCGCCAGACCGGGCTTCTTCGCCAGCTCCCGGAAGAAGGCCTCGTCACGCAGAGCGTTGCGGTAGTCCGGCGATTGGAAGCGGTAGGTGAAGCGCGTATGGATATCGTAGTTGCCCGCCGTGATGGCCACCACGTCCTCGATGAAGACGCGCTCCTCATCGGTGGGGATGACGAAGACCTTGGTCGCCGCGCCCGCGGCCGAGATGTCGCACTCGGCGTTGCGCGTGTGGGTCAAACCGTTCTTCTCGGGATCGACCTTGATGCCCAGGAAACCGAGGTCGCGGGTGGCGATGTCGCGGATCTGGTCGCTCATCTCGCCGACGCCGGCGGTGAAGACCACGGCGTCGAGGCCTCCGATCGCGGCCGCATAGGCGCCGATGTACTTCCGGATGCGATACCCCTCCACATGCAGCGCGAGCGCCGCGCGCTCGTCGCCCTTGGCCGCGGCCACCTCCACGTCGCGGCGGTCCGTGTAGCGACCGGTGATCCCCAGCACGCCGCATTTCTTGTTGAGCAGCGAGTCCATATCCTTGGCGGAGAGGCCCTCCTTGCCCATGACGAAGAAATCGATGGCCGGGTCATGGTCGCCCGCGCGCGTGCCCATGACCAAGCCCTCCAGCGGCGTCATGCCCATGGAGGTGTCGTAGGAGAGCCCGTTCTGGACCGCATTGATGGAGGCCCCGTTGCCGATGTGGCAGATGACCAGGTTGCACTTGAAGGGGTCCTTCTTGAGCAGCACGGCCGCGCGCTTGGCGTTGTAGAGGAACGAGGTCCCGTGGAAGCCGTAGCGCCGCACGCCGTATTTCTCGTACCAGGCGTAGGGCAGGGCGTAGATATACGAGTGGGCCGGCATGGTCTGGTGCCAGGCCGTGTCCATGATGGCCACATGGGGGATGTTCGGCATGAGCTCCTGGGCCGCCTCGATGCCCATGATGTTGGGCGGGTTGTGCAGGGGCGCCAGCGCCGAGATGCTCTTGAAGGCGGCGATGGCCTTGTGGTCGATAAGCACCGACTTGGCGAACTTCTCGCCGCCGTGGACCACGCGGTGCCCCACCGCCGTGATGCTCTTGGTGTCGGGGATGACGCCGTACTCCGGATGCGTCAGCGTGTCCATCACCAGCCGGATGGCCATCTTATGGTCCGGGCATTCGCGGCTGACGGTGAGCTTCTCCCGGCCGCTCACCTCATGGGCGATGAAAGACCCCCCCACGGTGACGCGCTCGACCACGCCCGTGGCCAGGATCTCCTGGCCCTCCCAGTCGTAGAGGCGGTACTTGACGGAGGAACTGCCGCAGTTGAGGCATAGGATGCGCATGGAAGGGGGCTCCTTGGTCGAACCGACGTCCCATTCTAACAAATCGGGGAGCTATTAGAGGCTCTAATGGGCACCTAAAACCGGATTTCACAATGCTACTATATCCTCATCCTCGTCGGATCTTCGGCGCGTCCGTTAGTCAGCGCGGCCCTGGACCGCGGACGGAGATGCCCCCAATCGATGACCGAACCTGGCCCGGCCCGAGGCCGCCTCCCCTGCCCATGAACCGGCGCGTACTCCTCGCCGCCCTGGGTCTTCTGGCCGCCGCCGGCATCGGCGAGGCCTCCCTGCGCTACGGCTGCCGGCCGTCTCCGGGACTGGCGCGCTTTCTCTTCTATTGCCAGCTGAGCACCGCCCGCTGGTCCTACCTGGCGGGGCATCGCGACATCCTGATCACCGGGGACGAGCCGCCGCGCCCCGGCCCCCGCGACCACGGCAACGACTACATCGAGCAGCCGGAGACGGACCGCCCCGCCTTCGACCGGCTGGCGGCGCCGTACCGGGTCGTCACCAACGAGGAAGGCTATCGCGAGCGGCCCTTCCGCCCGAAAGCGGCCCCCGCCCGGTGGCGCATCCTGGCGCTCGGCGACTCCATCACCTTCGGGAGGGGCGTGGAGCGGGACGACCGGTTCACGGACCGGCTGCACGCCGCCCTCGGCCCCCAGGTCGACGTCCTCAATCTGGGCGTCCCGGGCTGCACGTCGGAATGCATGGCCCAAGTCTTCGCCCGGCACGCCTGGCTGGAGCCAGACCTCGTGATCCTGCAGACGACGCCCAACGACCCGGATTACAGCCTGTGGCGCTTGGCGAAGAGACACCCGGAGATCGCCGTGGGCGTTCGGCTCTTCCGCGGCGTGACCCGCTCGCGGACGCTGCTCGACCTGATGTACCTGTTCGCGGGGAATCGTCCGGAGAAGCTCTTCGAGCGGGAGGTGGCCGCCGCCGGCAGGCGCTACCGGCCCAGCCTCATGCAAGTCTTCGCCGCCTGCCGACGGCGCGGCACGGCCTTGGTGGTGCTGGATCTTCCGGTCGCAGACGGACATCGGTATGCGCGGCCCCTCGCCGGCCTGTGCCGTGAGAACGCGGACGTTTGCTTGGGCGTCCTCACCGTGGATTTCGACTCCCCCGAGCGCTGGCTCCCCGACTGGGAGCGGGTCTCCGCCCGCCTGCGCGGCCAGCCGGATTGGGTTTCGGCCACGGCTCGGGACATGCGCATCGAGGAATCGGCCCTCGCCCCGGCTTTCCCATACCGCTACCTTTTCCAGGACATCTGCCATCCCAATGCGGTCGCCAATCTGATCATCGCGGGCCAACTCCGCTCATTCCTGCAGGCCCACTGGGGGGCGCTGCGCATGGGCCGCCGCGGGTCGACGGCTCTGAAGGAATCAGCCAGGCCGTAGGCCCGCAGGACCGGCGCCCAGCGGCCCGAACGGACAGGCCCGGCAGGCCCGATTGGGGGCGCGCCCCGCGAGCAATTCCCGGCGTGTGCGCTGGGCGGCGGAGCCGTTGACGATATCCGCGAAGGAGCGCTCTCGGATGTTGCCCCAAGCCAGGCCCCGATGGGTCATCATCTGGCACGGAAAGGCCCAGCCTTCATGGTCGATCCGGAGCTTGAACCACGGCGCCACGCAGACGGCCGGGCGCTCCCGGGCCAAGAGGTCCTCGTCCCAGACGTTGCCTTCCCCCAGGACCGGGAAGATCTCGCCGGCGGGCAGGGCGGCGGCAAAGGCCGGGACTGCCACGGACGTCCCGCGCCGCCGCGCGGCCAGCCGCAGCCGAGCGAGGGCGCCGACGATGGCCTGCCGGTCGGCGTCGAGGCGGAGCACCTCCCCTCGGACCCGCTGCGGAGCGGCCACCATCTGGCTGAAATGAAAACTCTCCAGGCCCAGTCCGGCGAGGGTCTCGAAGGTCAGCGCCAGGTGGGGCAAAGTCGACCTCATGATGACGGTCTGCGCGGCCTTGTGGAGAGCCCGGCCGGCGCTGAGGCCGACGAACTCGGCCAGCCGCGCCGCCAGCTCCGGCCAGCGCGCCGGCCGCCGGACCGCCGCGTAGCAGGCCGGATCAGCGGAATCGACGGAGAAGAGGATGGTGTCGAGGCCGGAGCGCGCCAGGGCCAGGCTCCGGGAGTGGTCGAGCAAAGTGCCGGACGTGAGCAGGCAGAGGTGGGCGCGGCCGCCGCGACGGTCGCGGGCCGTGCGCAGTTCCGCGATGAACCGGGGCAGGTCCGGATGCAGCAGGGCCTCGTGGCGGCAGCCGAAGGCGATGTCGAGGGCGTGGGGCAGCACCGCGGTGCGCAGCCGCGACAGGACTTCGCGGCCGGCGCGGGCCGGTCGGCCGCCGCCGCGCCAGCACATGGCGCAATCCAGGTTGCACCCCCGCGTGACGTCCACGATGACCGACCAGAGGCCGTCCCGGACATCGATGCGGAGGCGGCGCGACAGATAGTCCCGTGCGCCCGGACGCGTCGTGAAGCGTTGGAGTTGGGCGCGCAGGCCGGTCATGGTCAGAAAGCGAACGCGTGCAGGGCCCAGAAGACGGCGACCCCGGCTCCGAAGGACGCGAAGGCGGGAAAGTCGGCGGCCTTATGCAGGCGGGGCGCGAACTCAGCCGCGCTCAGGTACAAAAACGAGCCGCCGGCCACGCCCAGGAGCGTCGCCGTGAAGCTCGGGCTCAAGCCGACGAGGCCGAAAGAACTCATCGCGCAGCCCAGCGGGGTCGCCGCGGCCATGACCGCCAAGCCCAGGAGGGTGCGCGTCCGGGAGTAGCCGGCCTCCTGGAACAGCGAAGTCAGGGTGAACCCGTCCATCAGCTTGTGTAGAGTCATGGCCGCGCCGACGGCCAGGCCGGCGCCGCTGGTGGCCGCGAAAGCGACCGCCAGGTTGAAGCCGTCCATGAAGGAATGGATGAAGAGCCCGCCCAGCGCGGCCCAGCCCAGCACATGCGTGTGGCACTCCTCGAGATACTCGGTGCAGGAGTCGACCATGGTGAAGTTCTGCATGGCGTAGAAGAGCAGGAACGAAACGATGGCCCCGGTGCCGGCCAAAGTGGGATGGTACTTCCAGGCCTCCGGCAGGACATCCAAGAAGGCGACCGCGACCAAGATCCCCGAGCGGAAGGCGAAGATGCGCCGCAGGCTGGGCCGCGAGAGGAGGTTCTGCGCCAGGGGGATCAAGCCGCCGACCCCGGTGGCAATCAGGGCTAAGACGAGGAACAGGACCAGCATGGTAGAGATTCTAGTATAATGCCTCGCCATGACCCAACTCGGGGGCTTCCTGCGCAGCGTGGACGTCGGCCTCTTCCACAGCATCAACCAGGTCTGGACGCATCCCTGGCTAAACGCTTTCTTCCCGTGGCTGACCGACCTCAATCAGAACCGCATCGCGGTCTGGGGGGCTCTGCCCGTAGCCTTGGCCTGGTGGCTCTACGTCAAGCGCGGTCGGGCCGTGAAGGTCCTGCTGGCCATGGTCATAGCCGTGGGGGTCTGCGACGCGGTGGCCTCCCGCTTCATCAAGCCTTATGTCCACCGCTATCGTCCCACGAGCGCCGGGGTCTCCGTGACCTTGCGCACGCGCCTGCCCGGGACCTACGGCTTCCCCTCCAACCACGCCTGCAACACTTTCGCGGGGGCGACGGTGCTGGGCATGGCCGAGCCGCCGGTGTTCTGGCCGGCCATGGCCGTGGCCGCGCTGGTGGCCTACAGCCGGGTCTATGTGGGGGTGCATTTCCCGGCGGATGTGCTGGCCGGGGCTTTGCTGGGGCTGTTGGTCGGTGGGGCGGTGGGCTCGGGCCTGGTCATGTTCGGGGGTCTATCGCGGTCCGGGCGGTCTTCCAGAAAGAAGTCCTGAGCCGTGGGGACATTCAAAGGGATGACGACGTTGGACCGCCTGGTCGCCACCGGCCTGCTCCCGGACTTCGAGCTGGCCGTCAAGCGCGGCGCGCGCAAAGCCGCAGTCGACATCCTGATGCGCGTCGAGCTCACCGAGGCACAGGCCCTCCTCGTCTACTGCGGCGCGGAGAAGCTGCGCCAGAATCTCGGCGCATGAAAGGCCTCAGTCTTCCGGAAATAAGTCCTGATAACTTTTTTTGAGGCCCTACCAGTCGACCCCACCAGTCAAACCGAACGGCCACAAATTAAAATATTTCTCATTTTTTCCCGGGGATGGTTATACATAACCGGAAGATGCTCGCCGGAGATTTATACCAAAATCTGGTAACATGTCTGTCATGCTCCGCGCCGCCATGGCCGTCTTCTGTCTGGCCGGGAGCCTTTTGGCCCCCCCCGCCCACGCCCTCTATGACGTGTCCTATTATCCGGACGGCGAGATCCTCAGCTCCGCGCTCCGTTGCGACCCGGCGCCGCGCCCCGCCACGGACGAGGCCAAAGCCGCGCAGCGCCGCGGCCTGGAGGCCATGGTCGAGGAACACGTCCGGCAGCTGCACCGCCAGGGCCGCCTAGCCAAGGACGAGAACACGGCTTGGTCGGTCTATGACTTCACCAGCGGAGAGAAGCTGGTGGAGATCAACGCGGACCTCAAGCTGCAGGCCGCCAGCCTCATCAAGCCATTCATCGCCCTAGCCTTCATGCACCAGGTCAAGCAAGGCCTCCTGCCCTACGACGACGACGCGCGCGGCCGCTTGGAGCGCATGATCCAGCACTCGGACAACAACGCCACCAACTGGGCCTTGCGCAAGCTCGGCGGCCCTGCCGCCGTCGGGGCCCTGCTGCGCCGGAACTACGGCGCCCTGCTGGCGAACGTCGAGATCGTCGAGTACATCCCCCGGGGGGGCCGGACCTACCGCAACAGAGCCTCCGCGGGAGACTACAGCCGGTTCCTGCTCGCGCTCTGGCGAAATGAACTCCCCGGGGCGGTCGAGATCAAGCGCCTCATGGCCCTACCCAAGCGGGACCGGCTGCGCACCGGGGCTGACCTGCCGCAGGACACCGAGGACTTCAGCAAGACCGGAAGCACCAGCCATCTCTGCGGCGACATGGGCGTGCTCCTGGCCAAGGGGCCGGACGGCCGCCAGTACGCCTACGCGCTCATCGGAATCATCGAGAAGCGCCACCCCGCCCGGCACTATTTCCGCTGGCTGCGCTCCCGCGGCAACATCATCCGCGAGATGTCGGGGATGTTCTACCACATCATCGCCAACATGCACGGCTTCGCCGCGAACCGCTAAGGCGCGGCCCCTCTCGGAGGAGCCAGCAGGCCTCAGCGCGAGGCCCTCAGGTCAGGGCAGGATGGTGCCGTAGGAGACCTGCTTGAGCGATTCGAGCCGTGCGGCCAGGGGGGTGATCCGGACCACGGCGCCCGTATGAGGGGACTCGATGACCTGGCCTTGGCCGATGTAGACCAGCACATGATGGGCCGGATGGCCCTCGAAGAGCAGATCGCCAGGCTTGAGCGCGCCCGCATCGGTGAGCGACTGGGCCCCGGTAGCGCGTTGTTGGTCCGCCGCGGTCCGGGGGATCCGGCCGAAGCCGATCTTGGTGAGGCTCGCCACGATCAGCCCTGAACAGTCCACGCCGCCGTCCCGTCCAGGGCTGGTGCCTCCCCATTTGTAGGGCGTGCCCTGGAAGCTGAGCAAAGACTGGATGAAGGCATCGAGCAGACCCCTGGGCGGATCGCGAGTGACGGCCGGAGCCGGGGCGCCGGCGCTCGCGGAAGCGACGGTCGGGGCCGGGGCGCCGATGAGCGCAGGATTGAAGGCCGGGGCCGGGGCGCCGCCCGGGCCGGGGCCGTACCAGAGCCGAGAAATCTGCCATTGCGCGCCGGCCGCGGCATCGCCGCCGAGGCTGTCGCTGCGCACCCAACCCTTGGAGTTCTCCCACTTCGCGGCCTTCTCGTTGTACTCGGTGAGCCGGTCCACCTCGACGAGAGACCAGCCGTCCTTGGTGACGCCCAATTGGCGGACCGGCTCGTTCTCGAAAAGCTGGGTCAGGCGCAGCGGGTCGGTCTTCTCCCCCTGTTCCGGCTTCTTGGAGAAAAGGTCGGCGCCGCCGGCCTTGACGTAGAGGGTGAGGATGACGGCCTCATCGCCGGAGGCGACGTCTGCGGCCGGAGCGGGAGCGGCGGCCGGAGCGCCCGCATTCTCAAAGGATGTGGGAAGGGACCCGAGTTCCGGGAGTTTCAGAGCGGCTGCGGGACGAGCCGAGACGGCGAGCACCAACGCCAGGACCGCGCCGCCTGCGCCCTCCCGCATCCTCTTGGCCATGAAGATAGGATACCCGGGCTTCCGGCTCAGGCCCAGAGCCCTTGGGGCCCATGCGGCGTGGGTCCTTTGACCTAGCCGGATTTCGCGGGGCCGGCCTTGTTCCAGGGCATGGCCGCGAGGAGCTCGGCCAAGGGGCACAACCCGGTGGCCCCGGCCAGGGTGAGGCCGGCGCCGAAGAAGGCCGCGACCCAGGCGATCCGCTGGTCCACCCAGAAACTGAGCAGGACCGAAGCCAGGACGCCCGGCCCGACCACGAGCTGGACCTGGCGCAGGATGGGAAGAGGGGCGCCCTTCCCGGCGACCACCGGCCGGCCCCGCTTCTTCCACTCCAGGATCCCGCCCGCGAAGACCTCGGACTCGATCCGGTCGCCGAGGCCGAGCGGAGCGAGCTGCCGCTGGGCGAGCCCGGCGCGCTTGCCGCTGCGGCACATGAACAGCAGCCGCCGCTTCCCCAGGCACTGCAGCAGTCCCGGGGCCATCTCGTTGAAGTGCGACAGGGGCACGCAGAGTGAGCCGGGGACATGCTCCGCGGCGAACTCGTCCTTCTCCCTGACATCGATGATGATCGGGTCCATTTCTTGTATATTAGATAACATCCGGACTCCCAGGAGCCAACGACATGGAGATGAGCATCCGCCTGCAAGAAAACAAGAAGGTCACGGCCGAGTTCAAGGGCTTCACGGTCGCCACGGACCAGCCCCAAGACGCCGGCGGGGAGGGAAGCGCGCCCTCGCCTTTCGACCTGTTCTTGGCCTCGCTAGGCACCTGTGCGGGATTCTACATCCAGAGCTTCTGCCGGACGCGGAGCCTCCCCACAGAGGGCATCTCGATCTTGCAGAAGATGGAGACGGACCCGCAGAAGCACTTGGTGACGCGGGTCGCCATCGAGGTCGTGCTGCCCAAGGGCTTTCCCGAGAAGTACCGGGCCGGCCTGATGAGCGCCGCGAACCTGTGCACCGTGAAGAAGCACCTGCAAGAGCCGCCGCGGATCGAGGTGTCGGCCCGGATGGCGGATTGACCCCGCCCCCGCCGTTAAGACGCCTCAGCCCTTCTCTTTGACGGAGAGGTGCACGAGCACCTCGACCTCCGGCTTGCTCAAGGCCGACTCCACCCCGCGCAGGTGACCCAGCATCTCCTCGAGCAAGGCCGCCACGGCCGGCATCTGGGAGAGTTCCCCCGCGTGTCCGGCCTTGTCCGCCTCCAGAGCCTTGATCTTGCCCTGGACCTCGGCGCGCGAGACGGGCTCCACCAGCTGGCGCACCGCGGGCTCCCCGAAAGTCCCGATCCGCTTGAGCTCAGCGAGCGCCCGTCGAGCCGACTCCTTGGGACACCGGTAGCTCAACCGCCTCGTCTGGACTGAAGCCTCTTCGGCGCCGACCAGGGCCGCGCCCACCTTGGAGAACGCCTCCCGCACCCGCGGGAGGTCTTGGTCCAGGCTCTTCACAACGCCCTCGAGCCGCCAACTCTCGCGGGAGATGGGCAGCGAGTACAGCTTCAGCCACTGCACCGGCGGACGATCGATGAGCGCCTGGTCCTCCGTCTTTTTATCCTGCGGACGGTCCGTCGTGTTCACCGGCGCCGCCAGGCCCCCCGCCGCCAGCGCCGCCGCCAGCCAGAGCCCCGACATCACGGTTTCCTCCTGCCGGAGCGCAGCTGCGCCACCTTCAGGCGCACCTGGGCGCGCCGCAGCGCCGCCTCCGCGTGCGCCAAGGTCATCGAATCCAGGGTCTTGCTGAGCAGCTCCGCCTTGGCCCGCTCCAAAGCCTGGCGCGCCCGCTCCGCGTCGATGCTCTCGGACATCTCGGCCGTCTCCGCGAACAGCGAGACCTTGTCGTCGCGGATCTCCGCGAAGCCCCCGGAGACCGCGAAGAGCTTCGTCTCGCCGCCGGCCCGGAAGCGCACCTCTCCCGGCTTGAGCTGGACCAAGAACGGCGCATGCCCGGGCAGGATCCCCATCTCGCCCTCCCAAGCGGGCAGGACCACGAAGTCCCCCTCCCCGCTGAAGGCCGGACGCTCCGGCGTGACCAGCTCGAGAGTCAGGCGCTCTCCCATGCTAGGCCTGCTCCGCCAGCGCCTGGGCGTTGGCGACCGCCTCTTCGATGGAGCCCACCATGTAGAAAGCCTGCTCCGGGAGCGCGTCGTACTTGCCCGCCACGAGGTCCCGGAATCCCGCGATGGTGTCCTTGAGCTTGACGTACTTGCCGGGCCGGCCGGTGAATTGCTGGGCCACGAAGAACGGCTGGGAGAGGAACTTCTGGATCTTGCGCGCGCGCGCCACCACCAGCTTGTCCTCATCGGAGAGCTCGTCGATGCCCAGGATGGCGATGATGTCCTGCAGGTCGCGGTAGCGCTGCAGCACCTTCTGCACCGAGCGCGCCACGCCGTAGTGCTCCGGCCCCACGATCTTGGGGTCGAGGATGCGGGAGGTCGAATCCAGCGGGTCGACGGCCGGGTAGATGCCCAGCTCCGTGAGCTGGCGCGAGAGCACCGTGGTGGCGTCGAGGTGCGAGAAGGTCGTGGCCACGCCCGGGTCGGTCAGGTCGTCGGCTGGCACGTAGATGGCCTGGATGGAGGTGATGGACCCCTTGGAGGTCGAGGTGATGCGCTCCTGGAGCTGCCCCACCTCCGTCGTGAGCGTGGGCTGGTAGCCCACGGCCGAGGGCATGCGCCCCAGCAGCGCCGAGACCTCGGCGTTGGCCAGCACGTAGCGGAACACGTTGTCGATGAAGAGCAGGACGTCCTGGCCCTGCACGTCGCGAAAATACTCCGCCTGGGTCAAAGCCGTGAGCCCCACGCGGGCGCGCGCGCCCGGCGGCTCGTTCATCTGTCCGTAGACCAGCACGGTCTTAGAGAGGACCGGCGAGCCGTCGGCCAGCTTGGAGCGCTGCATGTCCAGCCAGAGGTCGTTGCCCTCGCGGCTGCGCTCGCCCACCCCGCCGAAGACCGACACGCCGCCGTGCTCCTTGGCCACGTTGTTGATGAGTTCCATGATGACCACGGTCTTGCCCACGCCGGCCCCTCCGAAGAGGCCCACTTTGCCGCCTTTCATGTAAGGCGCCAGAAGGTCGACGACCTTGATGCCGGTCTCGAAGATCTGCGGGGTGGTCACCTGGTCCACCAAGGGCGGCGGCGCGCGGTGGATGGGCAGGTACGCCTCGGCCTTGACCTCGCCCCGATAATCCTTGGGTTGGCCCAAGACGTCGAGCAGCCGGCCCAGGCAGGCCCGGCCCACGGGCACGGTGATGGGCGCGCCGGTGTCCTCCACGGCCGCGCCCCGCACCAGGCCGTCGGTGGGAGACATCGCGATGGTGCGCACGATGTTGTCGCCCAAGTGCGCGGCCACCTCCAGCGTCAGAGTCTCGCCGTCGGGCCGGCTCACGCGCAGGGCGTTGTTGATGGCTGGCAGCTGCCCGGCCGGGAACTCCACGTCCAGGACGGCGCCGATGACCTGGGAGACCTTGCCCGTGCTCATGGCTTCCTCTGGAACTGCGCCGCGATGAAGGTCTGCGGCTTGTTGGTGTCGGGCAGCTGGTAGCCGAGCTTGTGGAAGCGCACGCCGTAGCGGTGCATGCCGCCGACCGCCGAGCCCTTCATGTGCCGCACCTCCCCATGGATCTCCAGGGGGATGTTGAGCTTGAGGTAAAGGCTCATCCCCTCCTCCAGGACCGCGTTCGTTTTGAAGGCCATGCCTCCGACGGAAAGGTCCGCGATGGAGCCCCGGCATCGGCCCACGCTGTGGCCGTCGGCACGGATCTCCAGGCTGATGCCCACGGGGAACCGCGGATGTTTGCGCTTCTCTCGGCTCATCTCTTTCTTCATCGTCTCTCCTTGCTCGAAAACGTTCCGCTCAGATCCGCCTCCGGCTCACGCGGCCAAGGCTTCGGCCCCGCCGACCAGCTCCGCGATCTCCTTGGTGATCATGCCCTGGCGCTGGCGGTTGGCGGCCACATTGAGGCTCTCCCGCAGCTCCGCCGCGTTCTTGGAGGCCGCGTCCATAGCGTTCATGCGCGCCGAAAGCTCCGCGGCCTGCGACTCCAGCAGCATCCGGTAGAGCTGGGCCTTGATGTGGCGCGGCAGCAGGGCCTGCAGCAGCCGGGCATAGTCCGGCTCGAAGCTGAAATCCGCCGTTCTCCTCCCGCCGGAGGGGATCGCGGGGACCTCGGTCTCAAACTGCGCCACCGGCAGCAACGTCGTGCGCACCAGCCGCTGCTGCGCCGCGGACTTGAACTCGTTGTAGATGACGTCCCATCCCGCGAGCCTCTTGCCGAGGTAGGCGTCGAGCACGGCCTTGCCCAGAACCTCCGCGTGATGGAAGCCCACCTTGGGGAAGATGCCCACCAGCTCGGTGACCACCTCGCAGTCCACCCCGCGCAGGCGGCGGGCGAAGTCCCGGCCCTTGCGCCCGACCACGGCCAGATAGGTCTTGCGCCCAGCCCGGGACCGGAGCCACTCCAGGGCCGCGCGCAGCAGCGTGGTGTTGAAGGCGCCGCAGAGGCCCTTGTCCCCGGTTATGAGGATGAGACCGGCGGGTCCGTCGGCCGGGGAGGCGAAGAAGTCCCGGACCGAGGCCGGGCCGTCCTCCTCCGCCGCCTGCGCCTGGGACACGGCGTCGAGGTCCCGGATGAGCCCCTCCATCTTGACCGCGAACGGCCGTGCGGAGAGGATGGCGCCCTGCGAACGGCGCATGCGGGCCGCGGCCACCATCTTCATGGCCCGGGTGATCTGCTCGGTCGACTTGACCGACTTGATCTTGCGGCGGATGTCGCGCAAAGATGCCATATCAGACCTTGGCGAAGGCCTCCGCCGCGCCCAGGTAGTCCTGGATGCCCTTCTCCACGGAGAACCCGGCCTTGTAGCCGAAAGCCTTCTGCGCCAGGGCGGGGTCGCCCAAAGTCTCGTTCTGGTAGAAGGAGTAGGGGTTCTTGAAATAATCAGGCTCGAACTTGGTGCCCAGCACCGGGTTGAGGAACCGGATGATCTCGTTGAAGGTGGTCTTCTTCCCCGTACAGACGTTGTAGGCGCCCGAGGGCGCGGACTGGGCCGCGAGCAGGTTGGCCTTCACCACATCCTTGACGTAGATGTGGTCGCGGTACTGCTCGCCGTCCGTGAAGATGCGCGGCCGCTGGCCCGCGCGCATCTGCAGGGCCAGCTGCCAGATCATGCTGGCCACGGGGCCCTTGAAGCGCTCGCGCGGCCCGAACACGTTGAAGTAGCGCAGGCCGACCACGCGCATCTTGGGATGCTTGCGGACGAAATCGGCCGCGACCTTCTCCATGACCCGCTTGGAGAAGGCGTAGATGTTGAGCGGCCGCGGCGCGGCCGTCTCGCGCATGGGCACCGCGCCGTCGCCGTAGATCCCCGCCGAGGAGGCGTAGACCACCGTCTGGATCTCCCGCTCGGCGGCCCAGCGCAGGAGCTCCCGGAAGGCCTCCACGTTGGCGCGCATCATGCGGCCCTGGTCGGTCACGGTGGTGTCCGTGATGGCGGCCTGGTGGAAGACCGCGTCCACCTCGCCCACGCGGTCGGCCCAGGCGTCGCGGTCGCTGAGGTCGGCCGCCACGAAGTCCCCCGTGAAGCCCTGCAGGTTGCGGAAGTCTCCCGAGGTGAAGTCGTCGAGTCCCACGGTCTCGTGGCCCGCCTCGGCCAGGGCCAGGGTCAGGTTGGAGCCGACGAAGCCGGCGGCGCCCGTCACCAGGGCCCGCACGCTATTTCTTCCTCCGCGCCGCCACCTGTTCCAAGCTCAGCGTGGGGGCGAGGCTCAACTCGTTGATGCGGGCCAGGACCTTGGCCGTGGGCTGCTCGAAAGTCGCGGCCAGCGGCCCCGAATAGAGGGCGAGCGCGAACACCAACGCCTCGTGGTCCCAGATCGTGACCCCACCGGCGGCCTCGAAGTCCTTCCCCACCTTCTCCACATATCTCTTGAGGGCCTTGCCATCGTGAGCGGCCAGGTCCGCGAAAGCGGCCGGGGAGTCCTTCTCGGGGATGAAGGAAAACACGCCCGCGAGATGGGGCTGGCCGACCGCCGCCAGGGCCTCGATGCAGCTGAGGTTCAAGACGCCGCCCGAAGTCGGGCCCGGCTCCGGAGCCGCCGCAGCGTCGGCTGTAAGGAAATCCGTCCAGCCGACACCTGCGGGATTTCCGATACCGCAGGCGCCGACGGCCAGAGCCGCCGCAAGGATCAGGGTGGTCATAAGGTTCGTCCCTCCTAGAATGAAGCCTTGAATTCCATCACGGCCTGCGTCAGGCGCGCCGCCAAAGCGTCGTCGAACGCGCGCGATTGGACCAACTGCGCGACGATGTCCGGATGGCGGGCCGAGACCTGGGCCAGCAGCCCCGCCTCGAACTCGCGCACCCGCGCCGCGGGGATGTCGTCGAGATACCCGTTGATCCCGGCGAAGATCGCGATGACCTGGCGCTCGAAGGGCATGGGCTGGTACTGGTCCTGCTTCAAGAGCTCCACCAGGCGCTCGCCGCGCGTGAGCTGAGCCTGCGAGGCCTTGTCCAGGTCCGCCCCGAACTGCGCGAAGGCGGCCAGCTCGTTGTATTGGGCCAGGTCCAGACGCAGCCGGCCGGCCACGGTCTTCATGGCCTTGGTCTGGGCCGCGCCGCCCACGCGCGAGACGGAGAGCCCTACGTTGACCGCGGGCCTCACCCCGGAGTAGAACAAGCCCGTCTCCAGGTAGATCTGCCCGTCCGTGATGGAGATGACGTTGGTCGGGATGTAGGCCGAGACGTCGCCGGCCTGGGTCTCGATGATGGGCAGGGCCGTCAGCGACCCGCCGCCGTTCTTCTCCGACAGGGCGCAGGCCCGCTCCAGCAGGCGCGAATGCAGGTAGAACACGTCGCCCGGATAGGCTTCCCGGCCCGGCGGCCGGCGCAGCAGGAGAGAGAGCTGCCGGTAGGACTGGGCGTGCTTGGAGAGGTCGTCATAGACGACGAGCACGTCGCGACCCTGAGCGAGGAACTCCTCGCCCATGGCGCAGCCCGCGTAGGGCGCGATGTAGAGCAGAGGCGCGGGGTCGGCGGCCCCGGCGCAGACCACGATCGAGTACTCCATGGCGCCGTGGTCCTCCAAAGTCTTGACCACCTGGGCCACGGTGGACTGCTTCTGCCCGATGGCCACGTAGATGCAGATGGGCCGCTTGGGGGCGTTCTTCTGGTTGATGATGGCGTCGATGGCGATGGCGGTCTTGCCGGTCTGCCGGTCGCCGATGATGAGCTCGCGCTGCCCCCGGCCGATGGGGATCATGGCGTCGATGGCCTTAAGGCCCGTCTGCAGGGGCGACTGGACCGGGCTGCGCTCGACCACGCCCGGGGCCACCACCTCGATGGGCCGGGTCTTCTGCGTCTTGATGGGGCCTTTGCCGTCGAGCGGCGCGCCCAGAGGGCTGACCACGCGCCCGATCATGGCCTCGCCCACGGGCACGGACATGACCTGTCCTGTGCGCTTGACCGGGTCGCCCTCGTGGATGAGGTGGTCGGGACCCAGGAGCACGCAGCCCACGTTCTCGGCCTCGAGGTTCAAGACCATCCCCACCACGCCGTGGGGCAGCTCCAGGAGCTCGCCGGCCATGGCGTTCTCCAGGCCGTACACGCGGGCGATGCCGTCGCCCACCTGCAGGACCGCGCCCTCCTCCTGGAGCCGCGCCGTCTGCCCCCAGGACTGCAGCCGGGATTTGATGACTGCGGTGATCTCTTCGGGTCTAATCGCCACCGATGGCCTCCTTGAGACTCTGCAGCTGTCCGCGCAGGCTGCCGTCGAGGACCCAGTCCCCCAGCCGCACGGACACGCCGCCCAAAAGCTCCGGGTCTTCTTTGACTTCCAGCTCCACGCCGGTCCCGGCGAACGTCTCGAGCCTTTCGCGCAGCCGCTTGCGGTCGGCTTCGGAAAGGGGCCGCGCCGAGCGCACCTGCGCCCGGACCAGATGCCGCGCCTGCAGGCTGAGCCGCTCGAAATCCCGCGCCACCACGGGCAGCAGCCCGAAGCGCTTCTTATCGATCAGGAACTCCAGAAAATCCGCGGTCAGCGGCGCGGCGGCTTGGCCCAGGCTCTCCCGGACCAGCCCCTTCTTCTGCGCCGCGGGCACGCGCGGGTCGCGCAGCAGCGGCAGGGCCCGGGACAAGGCGCCGGAGCAGACGGCGAGGTCCTCGGCCACCGCGGCCCCCTCGCTGCGGGCCGCGGCGCAGGCGAAAAGCGCCCGCGCGTAGCGGCCGGCGAGCAGGCGGTCCGCGCTGGTCACTGCCGGCCGCCTCCCTGGGCGATGTCCTTGAGGAAATCGTCGAGCACGGCCTTCTCCACGGCCGGGTCCACGGAGCGCCGCAGAAGCCTCTCCGCGGCCGTGACCGACAGGCCCGCCACCTCGCGGCGCAGCTCGCCGACGAGGCGCTCCTTCTCGCGCCCCAGCTCCGCGGAGGTCTTCTCGCGCAGCCGGCGGCTCTCTTCCTCGGCCGCGGCCTTGAACTGCGCCAGGATCGCCTCCCCGTCCTTGGCGGCCCGGTCCAGGACGTCCTGGCGGCGCGCCGCCGCCTCAGCGAGGTGGGCGGAGAGTTCGTTCTTGATGCGCTCGGACTCCTCGCGCGCCTGCCGGGCCGCGGCCACCTCCGCCTTGAGGCGCGCCTCCCGTTCCGCGATGGCCGCTAGCAACGGCCCCCAGGCGAAACGCTTGAGCAGCCCCACCAGAGCCAGAAAGGTGACGATGGTCCAGAACATCAGCCCCGGGTCCGGGGTGACCAGCTTGTCCATCTCAGCGCTGGGCCTGGGCTTCCGCGGCCGCCGGCGGCCGATTGGCCGACGCGGCGTCCACGCCGCTGTTGAGCTTCAGCACGCCCAGGAAGCAGGCGACCAGGGCCAGCAGTCCGAGGCCCTCAATCATGGCCGCGGGGATGATCATCATGGTCTGCAGGGTCCCCGCCGCCTCCGGCTGGCGCGCCGTGCCATCCAAGGCCGAGCTGGCCAGCTTGCCGATGCCGAGGCCGGCGCCGATGAGGCAGCCCGCCATGCCCAGGCCGATTCCGATGTAGCCGAGTCCGAGGTAGTTCATTGTCTCTCCTTTACACTCAATGCGGATGTACCGCCATGCCCACGAACACGGCGGTGAGCAGGGTGAAGATGTAGGCCTGTATCAAGGCCACCAGCAGATCCAGAGCGCCGACGAACAAGGCCAGCCCGATGGCCGCGGGGGACACCGCCAGGCCGACCGTGCGGCCGAACTGGGCGAAGACGAAGATCATACACAGGAACGCCAAGGACACGATATGCCCGGAGAAGATGTTGGCGAAGAGGCGGATGCAGAGGGCCACGCACTTGGCGCACAGCCCGAGGATCTCGATGACGAAGATGAGCGGGACCAGGACCTTGGGCAGCCCCCCGGGGACGAGGTGCGCCAGATGCGAGAACAGGCCGTACTCCCGGATCCCCGCCGCATTGATGAGCACGAACGTGCACAGGGCCAGGCCCGCGGTCGCCCAGACATTGCCGGTCACGGCGGCGGCCCCGGGCAGAAGCCCCCAGAGGTTGCAGCCCAGGATGAAGAAGAAAAGCGTCAGGAAATAGGGGAGGTAGGCCTCGGCGGCATGCCCGAAGACAGGGACCACGATCTTGTCCCGGATGAACAGAGCGATCTCCTCCACCGCGGCGCGCAGCAGGAGGCCGGAGCCGGAGCGCGCCCGCGCCGCGGCCGATAGGATGATGACGAGCAGGACCGCCACGACCCACATGGTGACTGAGAGCTTGGACACGGCCAGAGTGAATCCCCATCTGGTGAACAGCGGGAAATAAGTGTGGTCGAGGAGGTGGTGCGCCAGGATCTCCTCAAAGTTCATCGCAAGGGCACCATCCGAAGCTCCAGGGGCAGGAGGAAAGCGACCCCGAGCCCATAGCCCGCCAACAGGGTCGGCGCGCAGACCGCCGGCGCGCGCAGACACCAAAGCATCAGGGCGACCAGCACGGCCACGCGGCTTCCCACCCCGGACCAGAAGGTCCACCAGAAGGCCCGAGTCGAGATGCCCCTGGCGGCCAGAAGTGCGGCGGCGCCCAAGGAGGCCAGGGCCCAGGCCGCGGCTAGGCCCCAAGCCGCGCCGCGGCCGGCGACGCCGGGCCAGAGCCGCAGCGCGCCGGCCGCGGCCGCAACAGTCACAAGGCCGGCGGGAGCGACCGCCCTAGCCGTGCTTCGGGTTAATTCTCGATAATTTAATGAGTCTATAAAGCGCAAGCGCCATCCCGGCCATCGCGCCCAGAACGGTCAGCCAAGGCCCGGTGCTGCAGACCGAATCCAGCCAATAGCCGCCCCCGAGTCCGACCAGCACCGTAGCCGCCAATTCAGTGCCCGCAGCCAGGGCGTTGACCCAAGGCTTGGGCTGCGGATCGGCCTGTCGCGGGGCTCCGCTCATGTGCGATGACGCGGGAAGATTCTATGATTTATACGCCTCCACCTGTCAATGACGGACCCCGGACCGGAGAATTGTTGTATACTTCTCGAATCTCATTATGGCCGAGACGCGCCGTCCCCTCCCGAGGATCCTGCTCGCCGACGACGAGCCCGACCTCCTGGCCTTGATGAAGGAGACCCTGGAGCATGAGGGCTTTGCGGTGACCACGGCTTTAGACGGCCAGGAAGCCCTGGCCGCCATCCGCCAGGACCCGCCGGACATCGCGGTCCTGGACCTCATCATGCCCCGCTGCGACGGCTTCACCGTCTGCCGGGAGTTGCGCAAGGACCCGCTCTTCGCGCACCTGCCCATCATCATCCTCTCCGCCTCGGGCTCACGCGACAGCCGCATCGAAGGCCTCGACCTGGGAGTCGACGACTTCATCACCAAGTCCGTGGACATCCGGGAGCTCCTGGCGCGCATCCGCATGATCCTCAAGCGCTCCCGACAGGGCCTCGACGCCAATCCGCTGACGCGCCTGCCCGGCAACCTGTCCATCGAGTCGCGCATCGAGGACGCCTTGGCCCAGGACCAGCCCTTGGCCGTGCTCTACGTGGACCTCGACCAGTTCAAGGCCTACAACGACTGCTACGGCTACGACGCGGGCGATCACGTCCTGCGCACCCTGGCCGACATCCTGATCAAGATTTCGCGCAATCACACGGAGACGCCCGACTTCGTGGGCCACATCGGCGGCGACGACTATATCCTGCTCACCGACCCATCCCGGATGGAGGAGGCCGCGCGGAGGATCATCACGGAGTTCGACGCGGCCAGCCCCGGCTTCTACAACGAGACCGACCGCAAACGCGGGCGCATCGTCTCCACGGACCGGCAAGGCAAGGTCAAGGAGTTCCCGCTGCTGTCGGTCTCCATCGGGATCTGCCACAACGCCAACAAAAAGCTCGAATCCCTAGCCCAGGTGTCGCAGCTCGGCGCGGAGCTCAAGAAGGCGGCCAAGGAGCTGCCGGGCAGCAAGTACCTTGTGGACCGCCGCCGCAAGGACGCCTAGTCCGCCCCCGTCGGCTCACTTGCTCCTCCATTCCGAGCGCAGCAGGCCCCAGCATTCCTGGTCGATCCAGCGGCCGTTCAAGCGCTTCTCGTGGCGCAGGCAGCCTTCGTAGCGGAAGGCGACGCGCTGGAGCACCTTGCGCGCGCCCCGGTTGGCCGGGTCGAGACGCGCATAAAGTTTCTGCAGGGCCTCCCGCCGGAAGGCGTGCGCGATGAGGAGCCGGCCCGCCTCCCCGCCGTAGCCCCGGTTCTGCCGGTCGGCGCGGATCCAGAGCGAGAACTCGGCCAACCCCGGCACGACCAGCAGGGACTGCAGGGACGCCACTCCCGCCAGGGCGGCGGAACGCGCCTCGAACACGCCGAAATCCTCCCGCTCGCCGCGGCGCCGGGCCTCGGAGCACGCGCGGATGAAGCCCCGACTGTCTTCAGCAGAGCCCGCAGCCGGGGCCCAGCGCAGGCGGCGCCTGAGGACCTCGCGCGAGGAGTCCACGGCAGCGAAGAGCGCCTCCGCGTCCCCGCCCGTGAGGGGCCGCAGGACCAATCGACGCCCCCGCAGCGGGTCGCTCATCGGGCGCCCGCCCCGGCATCAGCCCGAACCTCCCGGCACGCCGTCAGGACCGCGTCGGCCGCGCGGGAGAAGGGCATGGCCGCCGCGCGCTGCCGGGCGCAACGCCCCAGGCCGGAGAGCCGCCCGTCTTCGCCCCAGGCGCCCTCCAGGGCTTCGGCCAGGAGCCGCGGCGCCGCGGCCAAGCTCGGATAGGGCACGACCAGGCCGCAGGACTCGTCGAGGATCTCGCGCACCCCGTAATGATCGCTGGCCAGCACCGCCAAGCCGGCTTGCATGGCCTCCACGAGGTTGAGGCCATAACTCTCATGGACCGAGGGGGAGACGAAGAGGTGGGCCAGCCGGAAATGGGCCTTCTTGGCTGCGGCGTCGAGATAGCCGGGGAAGAAGACCCGGACCCGGCGCAGGGCCGCGGCCGCGGCGCGCACGCGCCGGAAGTAGGCCGCGCCCTGCATGAAGGAGGCCTCGCCGCAGATCAGCAGCACCACGTCCCGGCCCTTCAGGCGGCCCTCGTCTTCCAGCAGGCGCAGGGCTTCGAGCAGCAGGTGGATGCCCTTCTCAGGCGCGATGCGGCTCAAGGTCATGAGCACCGAGGTCCGCGGCCCGATCCGGAAATGCGCGCGCAGCCCATCGACGCGGGACTCCGGAGGAGCCGGGGTCTCATCCGAGAAGGCTCCCCAAGGGACGATCCGGATGCGCTCGCTCAGTCTTCCGCCGGGAGCCTCGCTGGCGTAGCAGCGGCTTAGGGTCTCGGCCATGGCCCGGGAAGGCACGATCAGGCGGTTGGAGAGGGCCACGGTCTCGCGTTGCTTCTCGAAGATGAGGCGCAGCAGGTCCGGCACCGCGCCGGAGAGGCCCAGCCGGCGGCAGCGCTCGTAGAGCCGGGTCAGATGCTGCGGCGGGACCAGGCTGTGGAGATAGATCTTGTTGAAGTAGTCCACCACGTCCACGTGCCACAGCGAGACGATGGGATAGCCGGCCCGGGCCAACCGCGCCAGGGTCGGCCCCTCGGAGACGTCGTTGACCAGCACCGTGGTCTCGGCCGGGGGCAGGCGGTCCTGCCGGGCCAGGATCCAGTCTGTGGTCGCGGCCTCAAAATCACGGCAGAATCGGGCGTACGCGAACTCGGAGAGGCGCACCAGATCGTGCGCGTGGCCTTCGGGGAGCCGGATGTAATCGACGCCGGGGGCGGGGGACTCCGGACCGGAGCCCAGAGCGGTCAGGCCGCTGACGCCCGAGGCCGCCCAATGCTGGATGAGCCGCAGACCCACCATGGCGCCGCCTCCCAAAGGGGTGCGGTCCATGGGATAGCCCAGATGGCTGCCGATAAAGACGATTCCCATTGACTGGTAGGGTCAGGTCTTGACATTTGACACTTGGAAACTCCTTGGAATGTCAAATGTCAAGACCTGACCCTCTTTCGAACGATTATAACATTTGCAGGCGCGCGTACTATGGACTATAATGAGGGCGCATGAATGCTCAATCCAAACGCATCGTCCTCTGCGCCGGCCTGCGCACGCCCATCGGCCACATCTCGCGCAGCCTGGCCAACCTGCCGCCGGCCGCGCTCATGCACGCCGCGGTGCACAACCTCCTGGACCGCACCCACCTCGAAACCGCGGCCGTAGACGGGCTCATCGTGGGCTGGGTCGGACAGACCTTCTCCGCTCCCAACATCGCGCGCGTGGTGGCCTTGACCAGCGGGCTGCCCGAGAAGTGCCAGTCGCTCACGGTCCAGAACAACTGCATCTCCTCCTTCGAAGCCGTCAGCGAGGCGGCGCGCCGCATCCTGCTCGGCGAGGGCCGACTCTACATCGTGGGCGGCACCGAGAGCATGTCCCGACTGCCCTACACCATCGAGGGCTCGCGCGCGGCGCGAGAGCTGCGCAGCCTGGCCACGGTCAAGGAGCGCTGGGGCGCGCTGTGGGATAGCCCCAACGCCAGCATCTTCGACGCCATGGAGGAAGGCCTCACCGACCCGGTAGAGCACATCAACATGGCCGCCACCGCCGAGGTCTGCGCGCAGTTCTATGCCATCCCCCGGGAGGAACAGGACCGGTTCGCCTGCGAGAGCTTCCGCCGGACCTTGGCCGCCTGGACCCGCGGATTCTACGCCTCCCACGTCACTCCGATGGTCGTAGACGGCCAGACCCTCCTGGAGAAAGACGAGTACCCGTTCCTGCGCGAGGACCTGCCGAACAAGCCCCAGATGTTCGCCAAAGCGCCGGCCCTGTTCGGATCCTCCGCCTATCCGCTCAAGGATTTCTACCGGGACAACGCCGCCTTCCTGGGCGGCAAGGCCTACCAGGAGGGCCAAAGCCAGGCCACGGTGACCCTATTCAACTCCTGCGGCCGCTCGGACGGGGCCTCGGCCTTGATCGTGACCACGCCGGAGCGCGCGGCGGAGCTGGGCTTGAAGACTTTGGCGGAGCTGCGGAGTTGGGGCTACTACGGCAACGAGCCGGCCTTCATGGGCGTCTCCCCCGCCCTGGCCGCGCCCGTGGCCCTCAAGGAAGCGGGCCTCTCGTTCGCGGAGATGGACCACGTGGAGTTGCACGAGCCTTTCGCGGCCACGGTCCTCTCCATCTTCAAGCTGGGCCCGGAGCACGGCTGCGACTGGCGAGCCAAGTACGAGGCAGGCGCGCTGAACCCCAACGGCGGCTCCATCGCCCTGGGGCATCCTTTGGGCGCGACCGGAGCGCGCCTGGTCCTGAACCTCATGTACGCGCTGGCCGAAGACCCGAACGCCCGCCTGGGCCTGGCCGCGGCCTGCGCCGGAGGCGGCACGGGTGGAGCGCTCGTACTCGAGAAACTCTCCTGAACATCCTCGGCATCTCGGCCTACTACCACGACAGCGCGGCCGCGCTGGTCCAAGACGGTCGGCTCGTGGCCGCAGCACAGGAAGAGCGCTTCACGCGCAAGCGCCACGACTCGGGCTTCCCCATCCACGCCATCGCCTCCTGCCTAGAGGCGGGCGGGCTCAAGGTCTCAGACCTGGACCTGGTGGGCTTCTACGACAAGCCCTTCCTCAAGTTCGAGCGCATGCTCAAGACCTACATGGCCTACGCGCCGCGGGGCCTGCGCTCCTTCGGCATGGCCGTGCCCCTCTGGATCAAAGGCAAGCTCTGGATGCGCTCCCAGATCCGGGAAGCCCTGGGCTACGAGGGCCAGATCCTCTTTCCGGAGCACCACGAGTCCCACGCCGCTTCCGCGTTCTTCCCCTCCCCCTTCTCCGAGGCCGCCATCCTGACCATGGACGGGGTGGGCGAATGGGCCACCGCCTCCATAGGCGAGGGCCGCGGCCATCAGGTCAAGCTCACCCACGAACTGCACTTCCCGCATTCCCTGGGCCTGCTCTACTGCGCCTTCACTTACTACACCGGCTTCAAGGTCAACTCCGGCGAGTACAAGGTCATGGGCCTGGCCCCCTACGGGGAGCCCAAGTACGCGGACCTCATCTACAAGAACCTCATCGACCTCAAGGAAGACGGCTCGCTCAAGCTCAACCAAGAGTACTTCGACTACTGCTCGGGCCTGACCATGACCAGCGATAAGTTCCACAAGCTCTTCGGCGGCCCGCCCCGCCAGCCCGAGTCCGAGCTCACCCAGAAGGAGATGGACCTGGCCGCCTCGGTGCAGGCCGTGACCGAGGAGGTCATGCTGCGCATGGCCCGGCACGCCAAGAAGGTCACCGGCCTCAAGGACCTCTGCCTGGCCGGCGGCGTGGCCCTCAACTGCGTGGGCAACGGACGCATCGTGCGCGAGGGCGTCTTCGACCGGGTCTGGATCCAGCCGGCGTCCGGAGATGCCGGCGGGGCGCTGGGAGCCGCCCTGCTGCTCTGGCACCAGTACCTGGGCAAGGAGCGCTCCGTCTCCGGCGGCCGCGACTCCCAGCAGGGCTCCTTGCTGGGCCCGAGCTTCAGCGACGAGCAGATCGGCGCCTGGCTCAAGGCCAAGAACATCCCGCACCGCAAGCTCGAACCCAAAGACGTGGCCAAGGAAACAGCCGCGATCCTGAACCAAGGCCACGTGGTGGGCTGGTTCCAGGGCCGCATGGAGTTCGGCCCCCGGGCCTTGGGCAGCCGCAGCATCGTAGGCGACGCGCGCAACGTCGAGATGCAGGCCAAGATGAACCTCAAGATCAAGTTCCGCGAGTCGTTCCGGCCTTTCGCCCCGTCCGTGCTGGCCGAGCACTACAAGGAGTATTTCGACCTGCCCTGCGAGAGCCCCTACATGCTGCTCACCGCGCCGGTGGTCGAGTCGCGCCGCATCCCCATGACCGGGGACCAGCAGAAGCTCTGGGGCATCGCCAAGCTCAACGTGCCGCGCTCGGACCTGCCCGCCGTCACGCACGTGGACTACTCCGCGCGCCTGCAGACCGTCAACCGGGCCGACAACGCCCCCTACCACGAGCTCATCAGCGAGTTCCGCAAGCTCACGGGCTGCGGGGTCATCGTGAACACCTCCTTCAACGTGCGCGGCGAGCCCATCGTCTGCCGGCCCCAGGAGGCCTACACCTGCTTCATGCGCACCCACATGGACTACCTGGTCCTGGGCAGCTACCTTTTGGAGAAGAAGGCGCAGGGAGAGTTCAAAGAGGACCAGTCATGGATGAAAGAGTTCGCGCTCGACTAGGCCTGCCCGTGCCGGACCCGGACCGGACCCGGAAAGACCTGCGGGTCTTCGGCTTCGGCCTGGCCGTCATCCTCAGCTTCTTCGCCTTCCTGTCCTGGCGCAAGGCCGGCTCGGCCTGGGCCTGCGAGCTGCCGCTGGCCTGCCTCTGCGCCCTGCTCGGGGGCCTGCGCCCCATGGCCCTGCAGCCCGTGTACAAGCCCTGGATGAAGGCCGTGGGCGTCATCGGAAAGGTCAACACCTGGCTGGTCATGGGCTTGGTCTACTATGCGATGATCACGCCCTACGCCATGCTGTCCCGGCTGCTGGGCGGCGACCTGCTCGACGAGCGGTTCGGGGACCGGGACAGCTACTGGCATCCGCGGGGCGAGCCGCCCGCGCCGGAATCGTACCGCAACCAATTCTGAGGAGAGACTATGTCGAAAATGGAGACGCTGCGCGAGCTCTGGGGCTTCCTAAAGAAACGCAAGGTCTATTGGCTGGCCCCGATCCTCATCGTCCTGCTGCTGCTGGGCGCGCTGATCCTGCTCTCCGAGACCACGGCCATGGCTCCTTTCGTATATACTCTCTTCTGACCTTGCCCTTCTGTAATACTCCGGGGTCGCGCCCGTATGCTTAGTCAGGAGGAAAAGTCCCGCATGCCCCAGCCCGACGGACCTCAGGACTTCGCCTCCATCTATGACCGCTACTTCCCCCGCGTCTATGGATTCATCCGCAGCCAGGTCGGCGACCCCGTGGAGGCCGATGATGTCGCCAGCCGGGTCTTCGAGCGGGTGCTCGACCGGCTGGCCAGCTTCCGTCCCGAGCGCGGGGCCTTCGATTCCTGGCTCTTCGCCATCGTCCGGAACTCGGTGCGCGACCATTTCCGCGCCCGCCGCTGGCGCGCGCTGCTCTTCAGGGACGACGCTCCCGAGCCTGCGGCCCGCGAGCCGGCGGCTGTGGAACGGCTCCTGGCCGATGAGGAGCGCAGCCAGCTACTCCGGGCTCTCCAGGAGCTCGACGAGCGCGGTCGCGAAGTCCTGGGCCTCAAGTTCCAGGCCGGGCTCACGAACCGCCAGATCGCCGAAGTCCTGGACCTGGGCGAGAGCCATGTCGGCGTGCTGGTCTACCGGGCGGTCAAGAAGCTGCAGGCCGCTCTGGGGGGGCCCATATGAGTGACGTGGCCGCGCGGTTCGAACGCGACCTCGAGGCCCGGGCGAGCGGCCGCGCCCCGGCGCCGGGAGGCGACGCCGCGGCCTTGGCCGTCGCGGGCCGGCTGGCCGGTGCGGATCTCGCCGCGGAGAGTCGCGTCAAAGAGAGCCTGCGCGTCCGGCTGCTGGCCCGAGCTCGCCGCCAAGCGCCGGGATGCAGGCCGCCCTGGCGCTTCCGGCTGCCCGCGGGCCTGGCGGGCGCGCTGGCCGCCGCTGCCATCGTCCTGCTCCTGCTCCGGCCCCGGGCTCCGGCGCCCCCGACGCTCCCAGCCCCGGCGATGATGGTCCGCGAGTCGTCCCGACCGGCATCGAGAAGGCCTTTGCCGGCCGGGGCTGCGGCCAGACCCCGGACCAAGAGGCTCACGGCGCGCGCCGAGGGGGTGTTCCTCGCCCTGCCCGCCGGCTCGCCTTTCGAGGCCCGCCGGCCCGTCTCGGGAGGCTCCCCCTTCATGACCGTGACCGGCCACAGGACGGATACGCCACGCGGCCGGGCCGTGGTCTGGGAACTCGACGGCGCCACGTACATGCTGGAGGACCGGTCCGTGCGCATCGAGGATCTTTTCGTCAAACCGACGCTATGAACCGACACACTTGGAGGCATGCTATGACAAGAACATGGTTGGGAATCGGCCTGCTGTGCGCCCTAGCGGCGGCTTCGCCGGCTCGGGCGGGAGACAAGAGCCCGGAACAAAAAGGCGCCCCCCCCGCCGCTAAAGACCCCATAGCCTTCGTCGCGGACAAATCGCTGCATCATCAGGACGGCTCCTGGAGCAATCCCAACGCCGGGGACTTCCTGCGCCGGCACGATGCAGCCGACGGCATCCCCGTGCTGCTCACCAACGGCGATGCCGGAACAGAGAGCTCCTGCACGCACAGCGGCGAGGCCTGGACCTGCCGGGTCGGTCGGCAGTCGGCCATGTCTGAGGGACTCTACCGGTACATCCTGGCGAAGGTCTCGCCGTCCCAGGCGGACGCCGCCCAGGCCTCCCCGGCTCCGGAGGAACGGGCCAAAAAGGCCGCCGCCTCGCCCGACGCGGCGGGACTCTACGCGGGATACCGGGGCGCCTCCTTGCCCGTGGCCAGCCATCAGCTGGCCTTCCTCAAGAAAGGCGACTACGTGGACGTGATGGTGACCTTCGAGGCCAAGATGGCCGAGGGGCGCAAAGAGAAAGTCACGGCCACCATCCTGCAGAACGTCCGGGTGGTGGACGTCCTCAAACCCGCCAAGGCCGAGGCTCCCGGAGCCGTCCAGCTGCTGCTCAACCCGAATGAGGCGCAGTACGCGGCCCTGAGCGACGCGCAGGGTGACATCCACATCGTCCGGCGCGCGCCGGGCGACACGGAGATGCATCCGATGGAGATGGCGAGCTTCCGCAAGCTGTTCCGCTGAGCTCATGTCCGAAAGGAGGACACATATGAAAAGACTCTCTTGGTCCTTGCTCCTCATCCTGGCGGCGGGCGTCTGCCCGCCGGCTGGCGCGCAGCCCCGGATCGAGCCGTCCACGGTGGACGCCCCGGCCCCGCAGCTGGTCCCCGGCTATCGCGCATTCTCCCTGCCCCTGCCCTGGCATCAGTTGACCTTCCTCAAAAAGGGCCAGCGGGTGGACGTACTGGTGACCTTCGAAGCGGTGATGAAAGGCGACGTCAAGGAGAAGGTCACGGCCACGATCCTGCAGGACGTCGTGGTCCTGGACCTGCTCAAGCCGGAACAGTCGGACGGCCGGGGAGTCCTGGAGATCCTGGTCAATCCCAACGAAGCGCAGTACGCGGCCTTGAGCGTCCTCCAAGGGGACGTGCGCGTCACGGCGCGCGCCGAAGGCGATGTGGCCATGCATCCGATGGAGATGGCGAGCTTCCGCAAGCTCTTCAAATAGGCCTGGAAACGTTGGTCTGCGCAGCCGGGTCCCACCCGGCTGCGCGGAGGGTGGAAGGATGACGAAAAAGAATCTATGTCTCCTGTTCCTGGCCCTGGCGATCGCCCTGCTCACAGCCGTCGCCTGCCGGAAAGACCGGGGTCAGACCCAGTGGCGGGAGAGATCCGAGGCCAGCATCGACCTTTACGACCAAGGCCGCTACCTCGACGCCTTGCCCCCCGCCCAGCAGGCGGCCACGATCGCGGAGCGGACGTTCGGCCCCGTCGACCTCCGGACCGCCTATGCCCTGGACCATCTGGGCAAGGTCTATCGCAGGACCGGCGAGCTGGAGAGGGCCCGCCCGCTCTTCGAACGCGCAGTCAAGATCAGCGCCGAGGCCCTGGACGCGGACGCGCCCCGGCGGGCCCACTTCCTGGACAATCTCGCCGAGCTGCTCATGGCCGAGGGGAAATACGATGAAGCGGAGGACTTCTACGCCGACTCCCTGCACCTCATGCAAAGGTCCTTCGGCGAGCTGAGCGCCCCGGTCTCCGCGGCCTACGCGCGGCTGGCCACGCTCTATACCCGCTGGGGCGTCTATGCGGAAGCGGAGCCGCTCATCGCGCGCCTGCAGGACATCGACTCCCGCATCGGCTCATCCGAGGCGGACACGGAAGCCGCGGTCGACGCAGACCTGGCGGAGATCGACCTCAAGACCGGCCGCGTCGACCTGGCTCGTGAGCCTTGCCGCCGGGCCCTGTCCCTGCGCCAGCGCCTCCCTAAGAACCACCTCGACCTCGCCCGGTCCCTGAGCACACTGGGGCTCCTGCATCTGCGCGAGGGCCGGCTGGAGGAAGCGCAGAGCGCCATCCAACAGGCCGTGGACATCTACAGATCGAGCCCAGGCGCCGACCCCCAGGGCCTGGTGGAGGGCTGGCTCGACATGGCCGAGGTCTACGCGGCCCAGGGCCGGACCCAGGAGGCGGAGACGCTCTTCGCGAAGCTCCTGCCCATGTACGACAACCCCTACGCCCAGGTCAAAGCCGCGCTCCGGGTGGCGGGGTATTATCAGCAGCGCGGCCGGCTGGATACGGCCGAACCCCTCTACCTCCAGGCCTTGGCCAAGCAAGTGACTTCACCCAAGGCGGACAAGAAGGACCGCGAGGATATCCTCATCCGACTCGCGGAGGTAGCCACGGGCTTGGGAAAACAGGAACAGGCCGAAGGCTACCTGCGGCGCGCGCTCGAGACCAATGAGGACTTCCGAGGCCGGCTTGACCCCAGCTCCCTGGCAATCCTCGCCTCGATGGCCCGGCTCCAGGTCGCGAGACACCGATTCGACCGGGCGGAGCTTTGGATGACGCGCATGCGCCGGGTCGCCGACGCCCAGGGGCGCGGGAGCTCCATGGCCAGGACCAACCTGCGCCGGATGGCTCAGATCTACCGGGCCATGGGCCGCAACGGCCGGGCGGCCCGGCTGGAAGAGCAGGCGGATTCCGGCTCCTAGCGGGAGCAGACGGGGCCGGCACCCGTCCCGAAGAAATTGGTGTTCGGATCGTTGATGTGCTCTCGGTGGACGCCCACCAACACCATCAGCGGGTCGCAGCCGACATGACAGAAAAGAAAGTAGCGCCGGCGCCGGCGTGCCTTCTTGCCTGAGCCGACCTTCTCGTCGAGTATCTGGAGGGTGAACTCGCAGAGCATGTCCTGTTCCGTGCAGCGCGTCCGCTGGGTCAGCCAGATCTCCTCATCCTCGGTGATCTCCACATACCCGGCCATTTTCAACACGGCGATGTCCTGGCTCTTGGCTTCTTTGGGGGCCTCGCAGTGGTCGTCGGGGAGGAGGATGTTGCCTTTCTTCCTGGTCTGGCCGAGCTGCTTGAGACTGTAAAGCTCAAGCCGCCTGGCTTCGTAGGGCCGGCGCAGCTTCTTGGGCAGAGCGGCCGGATCCACGGCCAGGAACCTCGGGATGTACGCCGCGGGGAGCTGGTCCGCAGGCAGCTTGAGGAACGCCTCGACCATCTCCAGGGTGTCGGCGTCCAACGCGCCGGCCGCGGCGGAAGCGGCCTGGGATCCGTCCTCCGACCGGGCCGCGCCGGCCCAAGGCAGGGCCAGGAGGGCCGCGAGGATCGCCCCGGTCAACGCCGCCTCCCATCTCATCACTGGCGCGGCGCGCAGGTCGGGAAGCCGATCCCGAAGAAATTGGTCTGCTTGACCCGGCCCACCTGCCGATACTGAGCCACGAGCGCGAACATCGGGTCCTTGGGATGCAGGAACATGGATTTGCGAGCCGGACTCGCTTTCTTGGCCTTCGTCGTCACGACCTGCAGGGTGAACTCGCACATGAGGTCGTGCTCCGTGCAGCGGGTCTGCCTCATCAGCCAGAGTTCCTCGTCATCCGAGATCTCCTCGTAGCCTGCCATCTTCAGGACCCCGGACGAGTCGCTTTTGGCCTCCTTGGTCATGGCGCAGTCCGCCTCAGGCATGCGCACGATCCCCTTCTTCTTGCTCTCCACGATCTGCTTGAGCGTGTAGAGCTCGAGGCGCTTGGCCAGGTAGGGCTGCTGAAGATTCTTGGGCAGAGTGTCTGGGTCGACGGCCAGGAAATCCGGGACGAATTCCGGCGGGAGCTCCTCGATCGGCGTGTCCAGAAAGGCCTGGACCAGCTCCACGGTGTCCTTGGACGCGGGCGCCTCGGCCTTGGCTTCCGCCGGGGCCCCGGCCCCGGCCGCGTTCGGCGGGACCAAGAAGAGCAGGACCGTCAGAATCGGTCTAACCACGGGGATGATACCTCCTATGGGAATCCTTCAAGCCTGATTTTTCGAGGTGCGTATAGATCTGGGTCGTGGAGAGGCTGGAGTGCCCCAGCATCTCCTGCAGACTCCTCAGGTCCGCTCCGCCTTGGAGCAGGTGCGTGGCGAACGTATGGCGCAGCACATGGGGATGGACCCGGCCCTCCAGCCCCGCGCGCTTGGCCAGGACCTGCAGGTCCCGCCAGAACTGCACGCGCGAGAGCCGGCGTCCCCGCCTGCTGAGGAAGATCTCCGCGTCGACCGCGTGCGGGAAGCGCCGTTGGCGGGTCTGCAGGAACTGCTTCAGGAGCGCCAGGGCCCGCTCGTGCACGGGGATCAGGCGCTCCTTGGAGCCCTTGCCCAGGACGCGCACCCAGCCATCCTGGAGATTGACGTACTCGGCCTTGAGCGCCAGGAGCTCCGAGACGCGCATGCCTGTGGCGTAGAGGAGCTCGAGCATGACCCGGACGCGCAGGGCCTCATAGGAGACCCCTGCGGGGGCGGCTAAAAGGCGCCCGACCTCCTCGGTGGTCAAGACCTCCGGCAGGCGCGCCGGCCGCCGGGGCGAGCGCAGCTCCGTAGCCGGGTTGACGTCGACGCGGCGTTCCGCGGCCTGGAAGAAATAGAAGGAGCGCAGGGCCTCGATCTTGCGGAAGAGGGAGCTGGCCTCGAGCCCCTTCTTGGACTTAAGCTCCCAGAGGTAGTCCTCCAGGTCGCTGCGCAGGATCTTCAGGGGGTCCTGGCCGCGACCTTCCAGATAGGACAGGAACTGCTCGAGGTCCGAGATGTAGGCCAGAGTCGTGTTGCGAGCCAACCCCCGCTCCACCGATATGTACCGGAGGTACTCCTCAAGGATCGGCCGATTCTGCCTTGGCGTATCTACTCGGCTCCCTTGCCCTTGGCCGCGACCAGCTTGCCGGCGGGCTTGGCGGCTGCGGGTTCCGGGGTGGCCGCCTCGGTCGCGCCGCAGAGAAACTTCTCGCGCAGGGCTTTCTCGAGGCGGTCGGCCACTTCGGCGTTGGCCTTGAGATAGGCCTTGGCGTTCTCGCGGCCCTGGCCCAGGCGCTCCCCCTGATAGAGGAACCAGGAGCCGGATTTCTCCAGGAGCTGCGACTCGACTCCCATGTCGAGCAGGCAGCCCTCGCGCGAGGCCCCGTAGCCGTGCATCATATCGAACTCGGCCGTGCGGTAGGGTGGGGCGACCTTGTTCTTGACGACCTTGACGCGGGCCCGCATGCCGACCACCTGGTCGCCGTCCTTGATGTTCTCGATGCGGCGGATGTCGAGACGGATCGAGGCGTAGAACTTGAGGGCCAGGCCGCCGGTGGTGGTCTCGGGGTTTCCGAACATGACGCCGATCTTGTGGCGGATCTGGTTGATGAAGATGAGGCAGGTCCGGGAACGGGAGATAGACGAGGTGAGCTTGCGCAGGGCCTGGCTCATGAGGCGGGCCTGCAGGCCCATGTGGGAGTCGCCCATCTCGCCCTCGATCTCGGCCTTGGGCACCAGGGCCGCGACCGAGTCCACGACGATGACATCCAGGGCGCTGGAGCGCACGAGCTTCTCGGTGATCTCCAGGGCCTCCTCGCCGGAATCGGGCTGGGAGATGAGGAGGTTGTCGAGGTCCACGCCGAGCTGTTTGGAGTAGGCCGGGTCCATGGCGTGCTCGGCATCGATGTAAGCCGCCGATCCTCCGAGCTTCTGGGCCTGGGCCACGGCCTGCAGCGCCAGCGTGGTCTTGCCCGAGGACTCGGGTCCGTAGATCTCGACGATGCGGCCGCGCGGGAAACCCCCGATGCCCAGGGCGAGGTCCAAGGAGAGCACGCCGGTGGGGATGGTCTCCACCTTGATCTTGGCGGCGCGCTCGCCCAACCTCATGATGGCCTCGCGGCCGTAGGCTTTCTCGATCTGGGCCAGGGCCAACTCCAGGGCCTTGCCCTTCGCGGTCTCGGTCGTCGTCGTCATAGCGTGTTCCTCCGGGGGGATCGTCAGCTCATTTTAGCAAAAGACCCTGCACTCAATATACGACGCCGGCGCCGAAAAGTTCCCTGCCGGTCCCAGGCCTTTGCGGGTCTTGACAGACGCCGGTCCCGGGCTTAAACTATGAGTGACGGACAGCCTTAAGCCCGTCCTGAGTCCGGGTTCGTTGAAATAGTCGTGAATGCAGACGTGGTTGTAGCGGAACGTGAGTCGGTGTCGTGGTCGTCGCTGGAAGCGTGGCCGTTGCAGTCGCAGTCAGGTGCGTTCCGGACTCAGGACGGGCCCTCGTACCAGATCTGAGGCGCCCAGGCAGTCGATAGAACGACGCTTGCCTGGGCGCCTCAATCTTTATCTCCCAGCTCATGAAGATCCGCTGCGACCTCACGATCAACGGCGAGGAGCGCAAGCTCTCCCTCATGCCCGGCCTCAACGAGTCCGTGGAGCACCGGGCTCTCAAGCTTGCCGCCTATCTCCTGTTCTGGTCGGAAGAGCCCGCTGTGGACGTCAGCCTCAAGAACCCCGCCCTGGCCGACTACGACTTCCTCCCGGACCTCATGGCCTGGGATGAGACCGGCGCCATCAAGCTCTGGGTCGAATGCGGCAGCACCACCATGAACAAGCTCACCAAGCTGACGCGCCGGCTGCCCCGGGGCCGCATCGTGGTGATAAAGGAGACTGAGCGTGACGCGCAGCGCTTGCGCGAAGACCTCCGCAAGGAGCTGGGGCGGGAGGCTCGCGTCGAGATATGGGCTTGGCCCGACGGCCTGTTCCGCGAGTGGGTCTCAGCCCTGCAGGAAAGGACCGAGATCTACGGAGAGAGCGGCGGGCTGCTCATCAACGTGGTCATCAATGAGCATCCCCTAGTGGCGGAGCTTAAGCGCTTTTAGAAACGCTCAGGCCAGCCCCCAGACCGGATGCCACTGCGGGATGAGCCGCACGTCCTTGAGGAGCGCGGCGGCCTGGCGCAGAAAGAAGATCACCGCTTCCGGCGCCGCCGGCTCCTCCCCCCCGCAGGCCGTGGCCGGCTGCAGGACCAGGGGCATGTTCGGCGCAGCCTCCTGCATCAGGCGGATCAGCTGCCGCCATTCCGCCTTGGTCGTACGCGAGGTCAGCACCACCTTCACGAAGCTTTTCTCCGGAGCCACGCGCAGGAACTCCAGGTGATTGGACCAGGTCTCCTGCCCGACGGACGAAGGCAGCTTCACATCCACCGACGCCAGGTCGCAGAAAGGCGCCACGCTCTTGAAGGCCTCGGCCATAGTCCCGTTCGTCTCCAGGAGGTTCTTCACCCCTTGGCTCCGGACCCACCGCATGAGCCGCGGCAGAGCCGCAGCCTGAAGGAGAGGCTCCCCGCCGGTCCAGGAGACCGCTTCATGCTTCTCGGCGGAAAAAATCCGGGCTAGCTCCGCTTGGATCTTTTTCCCCGGCCAAAGCCGGCCCGCAGCGTTCGAGCGCGTCTTGGGGGTGTCGCAGTAGCGGCAGCTCAGGTTGCAACCGGCCAGGCGCACGAAGGCGTGCCGCTGGCCCAGCCAAAGCCCCTCGCCCTGCACCGAGGAGAATATCTCGACGATGCGCATCATCGGCTCAACGCCAAGTCCTTGACGCCCGCCGCGGCGAAGCCTCGCGCCCGCAGCTTGCAAGAATCGCATCGGCCGCACGGCCGCCGCCGCCCCTGATAGCAGGACCAGGTCAGCTCCAGAGGCACGTCCAGGCGGCGGGCCAGGCGCACGATCCCGGCCTTGTCCAGGCGCTGCAGCGGCGCCAAGAGCGCCAGCCTCTTGCCCTCCGCCCCGCGCCGCGTGCCCAACCGCGCCACTTTCTGAAAGGCCGCGTTGAACTCCGGACGGCAGTCCGGATACCCCGAGAAATCCTGGACGTTGCTGCCGATGACCACAGCCTCCGCCCCGGTCGCGTCCGCCAAGGACACGGCCAAGGACAGGAAGACCGTGTTGCGGCCCGGCACATAAGTCGTAGGGATCGGCCCCTGACCGATGCGCCCGGCCGGGAGGTCGGGCAGCCGCTGCTTGCGGTCCACCAAGGAACTGGCCTTGAGCCACGGCAAGGCCAGCCGCACCGGGACCCAGTCCGCCCCCGCCCTGCGGGCCAAGGCCCGGGCGGCCGAAAGCTCCCGGACGTGCCTCTGGCCATAGTGAACGGTCAAAGCGGTCGGCCGATAGCCCTGCGCCCGAGCCCAATACAACGCCGTGGCCGAGTCGAGCCCGCCGGAAAGAAGGACGATGGCGCGCTTCATGCGGATTTCCCGGCCGGCTTGACCGGGAACTTCCCCATCAAGGCGTCGCTGCAGATGCGGGCCAGTTCCGGGGTGGTCCGCTCCGCTTTCATCAGCCACTCGAGATAGCCCGGCTCCTTGCGCGCCACCTCCTCCAAGGTCAAGGTCCGATGCTTGCCGAAATTGAAAGCGGCCTTGCCGTTGCGCCAGACCAGCTTGCCCTGGCCGTCCACCCCGGAGTTGTCGCGCTCCTGGCAGAAGTTCGCCAAGCCCGCCATGTCCTTAGGCAGCTCCGGGTAGCGCTCCAACTGGGCCCACAAGACCGCGCTCGAAGCGCGCATGTCCGCCTCGGCCCGATGCGCGTCCTCTAAAGCCTGGCCGCAGTAGAGCTTGTAGGCCGCGGTCAGGTTGCGCGGCTCCATGCGGTGGAAGATGGTCAACGCGTCGACCAGGCTGCGGCTGGCCGTGGTGAAAGTGACGCCCGCGCGCTTGAACTCGGCCGTGAGCATGGGGATATCGAAGCGCAGGATGCCGAAGCCGGCCAGGTCCGCGTCGCCCAGGAAATCCAAGAGCTTGGGGGCCAAGGCCGCGAAGGTCGGCTGGCCGCGGACCATCTCGTTGGTGATGTGATGCACGGCCGTGGCCTCGGCCGGGATCGGCATCCCCGGGTCCACCAGGGAAGCGAATACGTCCTCCCGACCGTCCGGATCGCAGCGCAGGAAGGCCAGATCCACGATGCGGTCCTGGTCCGGGGCCACGCCCGTGGTCTCCAGGTCGAAGAAGATGACGGCCTTGCGCAGGTTGATCATGGATGCTTGACCTCCGAAGGGGTTGCGCTCGGCGCAGCCGAGCTGGTCTGTATCTTGGGCGGCGCGGGGACCGGCGTCCAGGCCGCAGGGAAAGCGATCCAGGCCGCAGCCGGAGGGGGAGCGGCCGGGGGCGGCGCCGGCGCGAGGACGGCCGGGGCCGAAGAGACGGTCACGACCGGGACCACGGCCGGGATGGCGGCCGCCGAAGCCGAGATCGCCGGCGCCGCAGGCCGCGGGGGAGGCGGCAAGCCCCGCGGCGGCTGGGCCCGCACCGGGGCGGTGGAGGATTCGGTGCACTCGAAGACCAGGTGGGTGTAGGGCGCCACCGTGAAGTGCTCGGCGCCCAACGGCATGGTCACCGTGATGTCTTCCTGCGAGTAGGGGACATCCGCGTCTTCCTTGGCGAACTCCTCGGTCACCACCGGCCGGAACCGCCCGCAGACGCGGTGCATGAGGTGGACCGCCGCGTGGCGCCGGCCGGCCACGAACCAGCTCCAGCCATCCGTCGAATAGCGGACCTCTCCCCCTCCCAGGTCGATGTAGCCGACCGTCTGGATCGGGCCCTTGCGGGGAGGATTCTTGCGCACGGTCTCCGCCACGCAGCCGGCCAGGAGCACGGCGAGCGCGGGGAGGACGAACGCGCGCAGCGGAGGCCTGAGCGCGGCCGCGCGCCGGCACGGACCTCCGCCGGGGGATGGATCGGCGGTCATGCGCCTGCCCAACGCACTTTGGAATCGAGCACGCGTTCGGCGCAGGCTTTCCCGTCCAAAAGCGCCTCTTCCATGAAGGAGTACTTCCAGGCCCCGTAGCGGCCGATGGACTCCACACGCTGGCGGCCCAGCTCCCTGAAGATGGCGGCCAGCGCCGGCCCCCGCTGAAAATCGTAGAGCACGTAGGCATACGGGATGGGCCGCCACTCCTTGACCAGGATCCGGTCGCCGCGCCGCAGGACGCCGCAGTCCCGCAGGCCCGCCAAGACCCGGCGCTCCAGAGCCCGCAGGTCGAAGCGTGCGCCCCCGGGGCGGGAGACCTCGACATAGTAGGAGGACGTCCCGGCCGGAGCGTTGGCCGCGGCGAAGTTGCTGTAGAGGCCGACCCGGTAGAACGGATAGCGCGGCTCCGGGAAATAGACCCAGTGGCGGCCGGTCCGGTCCGACCGGTCCAGGCCGAGGTTGAGGCACCAGACGCTGGCGTGGCGCAGGCGCCGCCGGGCCGCGCGCACCGACACCGGCCAGGGCCCGGAGAGGTCCAAGAACTCGGGCAGGGGCATGGTGTTGACCAGCCGCTCGAATCGCACCTCCCCTACGCCCCGCACCCGCGCCGTCTTTCCGGCCAGGTCCACGGAAGTCACCGCCGCACCGGTGCGCACCGTGCCCGGCTCCAGACGCGCGGCCAGGGCGTCGGCCAAAGCCTGGCTGCCGCCGCGCCGGGGATAGTGGAAGACCGCGTTATAACCGAAACGCTTGGTCTGGTCCAGCAGCGCGCCGGCTAGAACCTCGGCCGGAGCGGGAGCCGGCACGAACCGGCCCTGCCATTCGGTGGTCAGGCGGGAGAGCGGCAGGCCCCACAGCTTGCGGTTGTAGGGGAACATGAAGTGCCGGCAGATGCCGGAGCCGAACCGCCGCAGGCTCCACTGCGCGAAATCGGACGCGCGGCCGGACTCCCGCCTCCGGCCGTAGACCGTCTCCAGGAAGCCGGCCAGGCAATCCGCAACCGTGGACTGGGGCAGGCCGTAGGTGTTGGCCTGGAACGGGTAGCGCGTGTCGCGGCCCTGCAGGCGGATCCAGGCGTCGCGCTGGAGGGTCTTGAGATTGCCGCGCAGCAAAGAACCGACCAGCCGCCGGCCGTACGGGCCGTGGAGGTGCAGCAGATGCCCGCTCTGGTCGAAGACGAAGCCCTTCCGGGTCGAGGACGAAGCCGTGCCGCCGACCCGAGGCTCCTTCTCCGCGACCAGGACGCTGGCGCCCGAATCCCGCAGATGATAGGCGGTGGAGAGGCCCGCCAGCCCGCCGCCGAGGACCAGGACATCGACGCGCAAGGGGGCGTTGCCCCTGGAGAGATGCCGTTCTCGCCTCAATGAATCTCGACCTTGGCCAGGGCATTGCTCACGATGAGGACCTCGATGGCCACCGCGGCGTAGATGCACAGAGCTAGGGCGGCGGAAAGCTGCGTCACCAGGAAAGCCAGGAAGCCCAGGAAGGCCGACACGGCGGCCGAGGCGGCCACGATCTGTCCGCGGGAGTGGCCCAGCTTCTCCAGGCGCAGGGCGAAATGGTCCTTGGAGCCCAGGAAGGGCGACAGCCCTTTGCGCAAGCGCAGGAACATCACGAAGAGCGTGTCGTACATGGGCACGAAGAGGATCAGCAGCGGCGCGAACACGCCCAGATTGTTGATGCCGCTGGGATGGGTGCCCAGCGAGATCCCCGCCAGCAGGAAGCCCAAGGTCATGGCGCCGGAATCGCCCATGAAGATCTTCCTCCGCGCGGACAGGTTCCATGGGATGAACCCCAGCGCGGCCCCGGACAGGGCCGCGGAGGCGAATTTTATGTAAAGATCCCCGGCGGGCAAAGAGATCATGAGGAAGCCCAGCGCCGCCACCACGGCCTGGCTGGAGCTCAGGCCGTCCATGATATCGATGATGTTGAAAGCGTTGGTGATGCCCACCACCCAGAAGATGGTCAGCCCGATGGCCAGGTAATCCGGATGGATGAAATGGATGCGCATGTCGAAGGCCAGGAGGCACAGAGCGGCCAGGCATTGCCCCGCGAACTTGGGCTTGAAATGCAGTCCGTGGCCGCGGGTCTTCTTGAGGTCGTCGACCACGCCCATGGCGAAGACCAGCGCTCCGCCCACCATCAGGCCGCGCAGGCTGTGCAGGGTCCCGGTCGGGAACCGCGTGAACGCGCGCAGCAGCAGCAGGGTCGCGGCGTAGCTCGCGAAGATCGCCAGGCCGCCCAAAGACGGCGTGCTGACCTTATGGGTCTTGACCGCGGAGGACGGCGCGTCCATCCAGCCGAAACGCAGGGCCAAGGCGCGCACCAAAGGGGTCAGCAGGAACGAGAAGCCGAACGCCGCCGCCACGGCGAGGGTGTAGAGCTGCCAACCCGCGGTCAGGGTCCCCATACTCAGCGCAGCCGATACAGGGCGCAGGCCGGCCCCTGGAACACCGGCTCCACGAGACCCGATTGCAGCCCGAGCCAGTTGCGCATGCCCCGCTCGCTGAGGGGTTCCAGCGCCGGGGCCAGGCGCCGGGCCTCGCGCGGGACGACCGCCACGTAGCGGAACCCCTCCGCCCGCAGCCGGGCGGCGCAGTCCTCAGGACTGGCCGACTCGTCGGCCCAGGCTCGGTATCGGTTGGGAGCGTTGACCGTGGTGGCCATATTGTTCTGCGTCCAATAGTAGGCCCGTTGCTCGCCCACGATGAGGATTCTATCATTTCCCCCGAGATGGTCCCTCGCCCAGACAGCGCAGGGATAGTACTCCAGCCGGCGGGAGAGGAACTCCTCGCGGCTCTCCAGCCCGGCGAGCACCCGCCCGCTGCCGAAGACCGCGTGCGCGTAGAGGAAGACTAGGACGTGGGTTGCCACCAACAGGCCCGCCCCCGCGGCGAGCAGGCCCCGGCCCCAGGCTCCCAGCCTCGCCCACAAGGCGTGCAGGCCGAAGGCGGACAGCAGGCACAGCAGCGGCGCCAGCGCGGTCAAGAAGCGCAGGACCACTCCCGTCGAGAACCAGGCAGCGAGGTAGAGGCCGCAGAACGCCAGCAGCCAAAGCACGGTCCGGTTGCGGCGGCGCCAACCGGCCCACACCGCCAGCGGCAGGGACCAGAACAGGAGCTCCCAGCCCATATCCCCCAGCACGTCCATGCCCCCGCCGAAGCGCAGGCTGTTGCCCAGGAGCTGGACCGGCAGGTCCCGCAGGGCCCGCGCCCACGCGCCCCCGTGACCGTACTCGGTGAGCACGGCGAAGTAGCGCTGGGCATCGGCTGCGGGCCAGCCGGCCCGCGTGGTCGCAAACCAGCGGTAAAGGAATGGGAACACCGGGTCGCCGGCCTGGAGCGTGTTCTTGACCAGCCAGGGCGAGAACACGGCCGTGACCACCGCGACGAAGAGTGCCAGATCGCCGGCGCGCGCGCGCCGCGCCCCGGACGGCGCCGTCAGCCAATCCAGCGCCAGCATGAGCCCGAGCACCCCCGCCGTGATTCCGGCCGTGTACTTGGCGCCCAGGGCCAAGCCGGTGAAGACCGCGGACAGCGCCAGCCAGGACCGGGGCGCGCCCCCGCTCTCGCGCCGCCACCGCCAGAACAGCAGCACCGCGGCCGTGGTCCAGAGCATGACCAGAGACTCGATATAGGTGGTCGAAGCCAGGAGCATCACGGCCGTATGCGTAGCCAGGAGCAGGGCCCCCAGGAGCCGCGTCTCCAGCGCGATCTCCGAGCCGGCCATGGTCCACAGCCACGCCACGCTCAACGCCGCGGCCAGCCACATGAGCATCTGGGCCAACAGATCGGACTTGAGCGCCAGAGCCAGAGCGAAGAGCATCTCGCCGTTCTGGGGGAAGTGCGCGAAGACGGGGACTCCGGCCACGTCAAGGCCTCCCGCGCGCAGGTAGGCGGCCGGCAGGGCCAGATGGTAGACCAAGGAGTCGTACTGATGGGGAGGCACCCAGGTGAGCCAGAAGGTCAGGCCCAGCGCGGCGAGTATGCCGGCCGCGACGAGGGGCTGGCTCCGCCACGACTCCGGCAGGCGGCAGCCGGCCCAAGCCGCGCGCAGCTCCGAGAACCCGACCAGCCAGAAGCCGGCCAGGACCGATACGATCGCCCAGGGCCGCAGGAGGTGCAAAGCCGCCAGCGCGAAGACCGCCAGGCTCAAGAGACCCAGCCCCAAAGTCATCCCGATGACGGTCTTGGCTCCTTCTTCCGGGCCGCGCAAGCCCAGGAATCCCGCCGCGACCCGGCCGCTGCCCGCCGCGACCCCCGCGATGACGGCCAGAAGCGCGCTGGCGGCCAGGCCGGCGCGGGCTACGGGCCAGAAGAAGCCCGCGGCCGTAGCCAGGCCGAGGCCCGCGGTCGCGGCCGCGTAGACCCCGGCCCAACGCGCGGACTCGGGGGTGGACGGGGTGGGCGGGGCGTCGGGACTCATCGCGTCTTGGGACAAAGCCTGGGGGAGCGCCCCAGGCCCAGACGGTGCAGGACGTACTGCGCGAGCAGGAGCAGCGTGGACAGGCCGTAGACGAGGCTGCGCTTGAAGCTGATGGAAGAGGCCTCCGGGAAATAGCGCACCGCCACCGGGACATCTCCCATGCGGAAGCCGCAGCAGGCGGCCTGGATGAGGAACTGCTGGTCGAAGACGAAGTCGTCCGAGTTGAGCTCCCAGGGCAGGGTCTCCAGGACCTGGCGCGAGTAGGCCCGCAGGCCGGAGTGCCATTCACCCAGGTTCTGTCCGGTGATCATGTTCTCGATGATGGTGAGCGCCCGGTTGCTGAGGTACTTATAGAAGGGCATGCCGCCCTCCAGGGCCTCCCAGCGCGTGCGGATGCGGTTGCCGCAGACCACGTCGCAGACCCCGGCCGCGATGAGGCCGGCCATGTGCGGGGCGAGCCGCGCGTCGTACTGGTAGTCCGGATGGATCATGATGACGATATCCGCCCCGCGCTTCAAGGCCTCGGCGTAGCAGGTCTTCTGGTTGCCGCCGTAGCCGCGGTTCTGGGGGTGGACGATGGTGGTCAGCCCCAGCTTACGGGCCAACTCGGCCGTGCCGTCCCGGGAGGCGTCGTCGACCAGGATGATCTCGTCGACGCAACCGGCCGGGATGTCCCGGACGGTCTTCTCCAGGGTCTTCTCCGCGTTGTAGGCCGGCAGGACCGCGATGGTCTTCATTCTGGCAGCGCTATTCTACCAATTTTGGCCGCGCCGGCCGCCACGCCCGCGGTCCGCGGCGGCCCGGCGCCCCGACGCCCCCTTCGGGCTACAGATCGTCCTCGACGCCGCTGAACGGCACCCACCAGCTCTTCTCCGTCCCGATCATGGTGCTGTAGGAGTGGAGCATGCCGAAGTTGGCGCAGCGCACGGAATAGAAATTCAAGCCCCGGTCCGCGGCCAGCTCGCTCTTGATCTCGTCCAACATGACCACGCTGGTCTTGCGCTCGGAATGGATCCTCTTGATGACCGCCTCTTGGTCCTTATCGGTCAAGAACGAGTAAAGCGGCGCCACCGCATGCCGGTCCACGAGCTCCACCAGGTCCTCGGGGTAGACGTCCTTCTGGGACTCGGTTTCGATGGTCACCACGCTGAGCTGCCCGAAGAGCCCGCCGCCCGCCAGCATTTCAGAAGCCGGATAGGTCGTGATGCAAGGGATGGCGATCCTGAAGAACACCTTGGCGCTCTTGTCCAAAGACGGGACCTTGGCGGAATAAGCGCAGCTGTAGCGGACCAGGCATTTCTCCTTCGAGACCGGCGTCGTCTTCTCCACAAAGAACGGATAATCGAAGTTGATCTTCACCGTGGTGGCGTTGAGCGCCGAGACGTAGTCGTCGATGTTCTGCCGCAGGGTCTTGGTCCCGATGCGGTCCCGATGCGAATGCACGACCTTTACGAACCGGTCTATCCACCCGGCCTCGAACTCATGCATGAGCCGGGCCTCGATGGAGATGACCGCCACCGTGGCCTGCCCCTCGGGATCGGCCTTGGACAGGGCCCGGATCGGGAACGGCAGGTCCTTCATACCCACATCAACCAGGAACCTCTTCTCTGTATCCATATCAAACCTCCATTTCAGCGGCTTGGCTCAGGCACGACATGACGCTCCAGATATCGTTCTTAAGGACCACGGCCTTGACCTCCGACCCCGGGGCGCTCAGGACCGCCCCGTCCTGCGGCCGCCCGCAGAGCGGCCCCAGGCGCCAGCCCAGGCAGCCCAGGTCGCGGCAGATGTCCCGGATGAAGCGGCCGCTGGCCGGCGGGTCGTCGGCCGAGAACACGACCACGTCCACGCCTCCCAGCACGGCGGCGAAGGCCCCGACGCTCTTGACCACTTCATAGCGCAGGATCCGGCGGGCCAGGACCAGCGCCGCGCCGGTCCCAGACAGCAGCTCCGCGAAGCCGCAGCGCCTGCCGACCAGGGCCCGGATCCCGCTGCGCGCGGATAGGAGCTCGTTGATCTCGCGCAAAGCCAGACCGGCGGACTGCAACTCGAAGACCACGGAGGAATCGATATCCCCGCAGCAGGTGTCCGACAGGATGCCCTCGACCGGCGTGAATCCCATAGTCGTGTCCATGGGCCGGCCATCGGCCAGGGCGGCGGCGTTGGTGCGGTCCCCCAGGCGAACGGAGACGACCCGCTGCGCCGCCGGCCCGAAGAGTTCCCGGGCCCGTATACCCGCCCACTCGTGAAGGAGGCCGTCGCCTCCGTAACGCCGCACGCCTCGGTGGCTCAGCTCCGCGGGCACCGCGTAGCTGCTCGCCGCGGGCGGCAGGCCCCAGAAGAGGGCCGTATCGCAGAGGATAAGATGCGCGGCCTTGGGCAGGCGCCCCTGCAGCTCCTGCAGCAGGGCCACGGAGAGCCCGTTGTACTCGGGCGAGTAGCGCACCGCCTCCTGGGCCGCGGCCAGAACCGCCGGCGTGACGCGGCTGACCGGGACGCGCAGACAATCGCCCCCGTGGCGCATGCGATAGACGACCGAGTCCACCTCACCCGCCCGCAGGGCCCGCTCGACCGCGGCGCGGCCGGCGGAGTCCCAAACGGCCCGGCCGACCCGCCGGCCCGAAGGCGTCTCATGGCACCAGCGCACGACGGGCGGCTCAGGATCGAACAGGAGACGCATTTTTTCCTCCCAGGAGCCGCAGCCCCTCCCAGCAGATGACCAATTCCTCTTCGGTGGGCACGGCCAGGACCCGGACCCGCTCGCCCGGCCGGCTCAGGACCGTGAGCGTGTCCCCCACGGCCTTCCGATTGGCCTCAGCGTCGAGCACGACGCCGCACCAGCCCAGACCCGCGCAGACCTCCTGGCGCAGCAGCCAGTTGTGCAGGCCGATGTCGTCCGTGAAGACCAGGACGTCGAGGCCTCCCAGCACGGCCGCGTAACTGCCGATATACTTCTTGAGCCGGTGCACGTACATGTCGAAGGCGAGCCGCGCCTTGGGGTCATGGTCCAGACGCGGGATGAGGTCTCGGATGTCGCTGGAGAAATCCGACACGCCGAGCAGCCCGGAGCGCTTGTTGAGAAGATCCACCATGTCGTCGGCGTGCTCCCCATAGACGCCCATGAGGTAGGTCGCCAGCATGGGGTCCACGTCCCCGCTGCGGGTGCTCATGACCAGACCCGGCAGGCCGGTGTAGCCCATGGAGGTGTCGCAGGAGCGGCCGTCCTTGACCGCCGCCACGCTCGAGCCTCCGGTTCCCAGGTGGCAGGCCACGATGCGCGAACCCTCCAGCGGCAGTCCCAGATGCTCGGCCGCGGCCTTGACCACGTACTGGTAGGAGAGCCCGTGGAAGCCGAACTTGCGGAAGCCGAAGCGACGGATGATGCTCTTGGGAAGAGGGTAGGTGTAGGCGTGCGGAGGCAGGGTCGCGTGGAAGCTGCCGTCGGTGGTGACGAACTGCGGGGTCTGCGGCAGGAGCTTGCGGCAGCGGCAGATCACGCTGAACATGGCCGGGTGATGGATGGGCATCAGCGGGATGAGCGTCCGGAGCTTTTCAAGGAAGGCGTCGTCGACCCAGGCGGTCTTGAAACGCCCGCCGCCGTGGCCCCAACGGTGGCCGACCAGATCGACGCGCAGACCCCATTGTGCGAGCTTCTCCACGACCAAGGCAGCCGCTTGGCCGTGGGAGCCCAGGGGTGTCTCCACCCGTTCGTTCCGGGGCCCGCCGTGATACTCCAGGAAGGACGGAGCGCTGCCCTTGACCCCGACCCGGTGGGCCTTGCCCGCGAACACGGCCCGGGCGTCGGCCTCCGAGCTCGCCGCGAAGACCTTGAAGGTCAAAGACGAGCTGCCGCAGTTGAAGACCAGGATGTTCACGGCCTCCGGTCTTTTCATGGTTGCACCAGTTCCCGGGCCAGCAGTTCGACTGCCCCGGCGGCGCTGATGAGTCTGGCTTGGAATTTTTTCAGCATATCATCCCTCTTTTTATCCGGCTGCGGGCTGGTCTCCCACCAGGCGGGCGATGGTGTCCCGCAGGACCCGCGCATCGAACGGCTTGGTCAGGTACGCATCGCCATGGGCTTCCAGCAGGTGGCGCCAGGTGGACTCTTCCTTCATGGAGGTCAAGAACAGGATCGGGATGTGCCGGAACTCGGCGCGGCCGCGCAGGCGCCGGCAGAGACTGAAGCCGTCCTCTCCCGGCAGGTGCAGGTCCAGGATGACGAGGTCCGGCTCGTAAGCCTCCACGGTCTCGACGAACTCGCGGCCGTCCGGCAGGCCGAGGAATTGGTAGGACCTCGGCAGGGCCGCGGCGATCGCCGCGCGCGCGGAGGCGTCGTCGTCCACGGCCAGGACCACGTTTTTAGCCGCCATGACGGGCTCCTCCCGGCGCGCCGGGCGCGGACGGTATTAGAAGTTCCGCCGGTGCCGGAGCGGAGGCCTGCGCCTGACCTACCAGAAACCGCACGCAAAAAGCGGTCCCGGTCTTGTCCTCGGAACTGACCGCGATGGTGGCCGCGTGCTTCTCGGCCGCCATCTTGCAGAAGGCCAGCCCCAGTCCCACGTTGCGCACCGACTCGCCAAAGGTGGCGAACTTCCGGAAGATGGCGCCCAGGTGGGCTTTGGGGATGGCCGGGCCGGCGTTGTGCACGAAGACCTCCACCCGGCACGGGTCGGGGCAGGGCCTGGCCCCGAAAGTGACCGCGGCGCCCTGGGGGGAATGGTCGATGGCGTTGAGAATGAGGTTCCCGATGAGCCTCTTGATGAGCGAGCGGTCGCCGTACAGCCAGCAGCCGGCGGCGTCCCCCTCCTGGACCCGCTGGAAGGTCCGTCCGGAATGCTCCACAATGAGGCGGCTCTCCTCGCCGCATTCGTCCAAAAGCGGCCCGAGCAGGATGCGCCCTTTCTGGATGGGCGCCGCGGCATCGCTGAGCCGCGCGATCTGCAACAGGTCCTCGATCATGGCGCTCAGGCGCGTGACCGCCTTATCCGCCATGTCCAAGGCCTCGCCCTCCGGGCCGCCCGGCACGCGCGGTCCGCCGGAGTCCCGGATGAGCCAGAGCACGGTCTTGAACACGGTCAAGGGCTGCTTGAGGTCATGGACCATCATGTTGGCGAGGTCGTTCTTGAGCTTCTCGGTCTCCTTGCGCCGGACCTCCTCCCGCCGCAGGCGCAGATGGAGCCCCTGGAACGCCACCAGAACGCGGTCCAGCTCCGAATCGCGCAGGACCGGCGGCGTCGCCTCCAGGAGGCTGGAATCGAAGCGCTCCAGGGCCTGGACGAAGCGCTTGAGGCTGCGGCCCAGGAGCGCGCCCAGCCACCACGACACCAGGGCCAGCAGCACCAGCGCGGCCAGGGCCAGGGCCACGCCCCGCCAGAGGAAGAGCCGGAGCTGGTGGTTGACGCTCTGCAGCGAGATCCCCAGCAGGACCGTCCCCAGCGCGGCCCCCCCGTCCCGCAGCCGGTACTCCGCCGGGACGCGGTCCGTGGGACGCTCCTTGTCCAGCTGCGCCGGCGCGCGGCCGCTGGAATGGACGATCCGGCCCCGGACGTCGCTGACCAGGAGGTAGTCGAGGTCCGGCATGTCCGCGAGCGCCTGCAGCGGCAGTTCGGCCACCGGCTCGCCGCGGCGCAGCTGGGGCTTGACCATCCCCCCCACCAGCTCGGCGATGGTCTCGGCGCGGATGGCGACGCGGTCGCGGATCAGCTCGCGCGTCTCGAAGAACCGGTCCGCGACCATGAGGGCCAGGGCCAGGGCCCCGACCGCGAACGTCGCCAGCGAGAACAGGCTGCGGATCTTCACACCTAAAGGATAGCGCCGAATGTAATATTTGTAAAATCGATATTTATGATATATGCTATCGATTATGTCAATGATGCCATTCAACTTCAACCAGCTCTACTACTTCTGGATCATCGCCAAGGCGGGCAGCATTTCCGCGGCCGCGCATCAGCTCCTGCTCAACCAGTCTACCCTGAGCCAGCAGCTCCAGCAGTTGGAGCGCTCCGTGGGCCGGCGTCTGCTGCTGCGCTCCCGGCGCGGGGTGACTCCGACCACGGAGGGCCGGGTAGTCTTCGAGTACTGCGAGCGCATCTTCGGCCAGGCCGAGGAGCTGGCCGGCCGCCTGCGCGGCGGCGAGGCCGCGGCCACGCGCTACCTGCGGCTGGGCTTCTGCCGCTCCATTTCGCGCGAGAAGGTCCTGGCCGTGGCTGAATCGGTCAAGGCGCGGGACAGCGAGATGATCGTGAAAATCGCCTCCGGCACCCCCGAAGGCCTGGAGGACAAGCTGCGCCGACACATCTACGACCTCGCCCTCTCCAACGTGGACCTATCCCCGGCCCTGGGGCCGGATTTCCGCAGCCGCCTGGTGGCGAGCATCCCGCACTTCTTTGTGGCCGCGCCGTCGCTGAAGGGCAAGGGCCGGAGCTTCCCCCGGATGCTGGAGGAAGTCCCGCTCATGGTGCGCGCCGAGGACAACCCCCTGCACAAGGACGCCATGGATTTCCTGCGGCGCAACGGAGTCCTGCCGAACATCCAGGCCGAGGTGGAGGATCCGGACCTCATCCTCACGATGGCTCTGCGCGGAGAGGGGGTGGGGTTCCTGGATCCGTTCACCATCCAGCCGCATCTCGAGCGGGGCCGCCTCGTGAAGCTGCACGAGCGGTCCCTGGGGATCCGGGAGAACCTCTGGCTCCTATGCAGCCGGCATCAGCACTCCAGCGCGCCGGTCCAGGACGCGATCGACGCCCTCATGGACCGGTTCCGGCTCGATTGGCGCACCCTGCAGTCCGGGGCCGGCCCTCGGCGCTAGGCCCTCGGCGTTCTTCCTCTATCGGGCGGCTCTTGCCCGCCGTCCGGGGCGGGGGGAGCTAGCTCAGGCAGCGCCGGATGGCGGCCTGGATGTATTCGGGGAGGCGGGCCTGCAGGGTCGCCGAGAGGCCCATCTCGCTCTTGATGATCTCGGGCTCGATGCCCATGAAGGTGATGGGCGGGATGTGGTGCCCGGTCTGGCGGGCGAGCTCCAGGATCTTGAGCAGGTCCCCCTCGTGCGTGGTCAGGCCGGAGAGGTCCTTCTTGGTCTCCACGTCCTCCGCCTTGAAGAACTCGTATTCTCCCGGGGCCTTGCCCATGCGCGCCGAGTCCACGATGAGGATGGACTCGGTGGCGGGGTCGAGGTAGGTCATCAGGTTGAGCCCGTTGCCGGAGAGGTCGATGGCCTGGAAGCCCCGCTCCAGCCCCCCCTCCGAGACCTGCTCGATGAGGCGCAGGCCGATGGAGTCGTCGAAGGCCGTATAGCTGCCGACGCCGATCAGATACCGCAATTAACGGTTGACGTGCACCACCTTCGCCGGCGGGAAGCCGTTGAAGTGGGTGGACGACGCGTGGCTGTAGGCCCCGATGTTCTCGCTGTAGAGGAGCTCCCCCAGCTCGAGGTCCGCGGGGAGGCTCTCCGACATGGAGATGACGTCCAGGGCGTCGCAGGTCGGGCCGAAGACGCCGCAGATCTGCGGGTGGCCCTTGCGGAACGACTTCATGTGGTAGTGGCAGTGATCAAAGATGATCCCGGAGTAGGTATGGTAGACCCCGTCGTCGACGTAATAGCAGACCTTGCCGTCGCGCACCGCCTTGCCGAGGATGGTGACCACCGAGGTCGCCGCCGTGGCGATCATGAAGCGGCCCGGCTCGGCCAGGATCTCGATGTCCCGCGGGAAGAGCCGGTCGAGCTCGGCGTTGATCTTGGTGGCGAGCATCCGGAAGGGCTTGACCGTCTCGTCGTAGGGCGCCGGGAACCCGCCGCCGATGTCGAGCACGTTCATCCGCGTGTAGCCGCGCTCGCGCGCCTCCTTGAAGATGTCGGCGGCCAGGTTGATGGCCTGCACGAAGTTCTCGAAGTTGGTGGTCTGGCTGCCCACGTGGAAGCTCAGCCCCTCCACGACCAGGCCGGTCTCGACCGCAGCCAGGATGAGGTCCACCGCCTCGCCGGGCGCGGCCCCGAACTTGGAGGAGAGTTCGACCATGGCGCCGGTGTTGGGCACCCGGATGCGCAAGGCCAGGCCCGCGTGCGGGGCGCAGCGCTTGATCTTGCGGATCTCCTCGACGTTGTCGTAGGTCACCAGGGGCTTGTAGGGGTCGAGCTGGCGCAGGGTCTCATTGGCCTTGATGGGGTTGGCGTAGATGATCTTGTCCCAGATCCAGTCCTGGCGCTGCTTGGCGGGCAGGCGCTTGATGTTCTCGTGGACGATGCGGAACTCCGGCATGGAGGCCACGTCGAAGCTCGCGCCCGCCTTGTAGAGGGTCTCCACGATCTCGGGCAGGGGCTCGGCCTTGACCGCGTAGTAGGCCTGCACCCGCGGCAGGTACTTCTTGAAGGTAGAGTAGTTGCGCCGGATCTCTTCGTGGTCGACCACGAAGAGGGGCGTGCCATGACGGGCCGCGAGCTTCTGCAGCTGCTTGCGCGATATCATCGCTAATCTCCTTGGAGACCTAGTCGCCGTCCGTGATCAAGAAGTTCTTGAACTGCCAAGGGTCCTTCCTGTCCACGGCCGGGTTGTTGAAGCCCTTGAAGGCGTTGGTGTAGTGCTTGAGCGGCGTCCAGTCCGAGCGCGTGGAGATGAACTTGCCCAGGTACGGCTTGGCGGTCTTGAGGATGAACTCATGCGGCAGGTCGTCCGGCACGACCACGCCGCGTTCGGGGTTCTCGATCATCCACATCGTGGCGGCCACCACGGAGATGGCGACCTGCATGGTGGTGGCGTTCTGGTGCGGGACCAGGCGCCGCGACTCCTCGATGGAGAGGTCGCTGCCGCACCACCAGGAGTTGTAAGGGTGCCCCATGATGAGCGCGCCCAGGATGTCATTGCCGCTGATGATCTCGTCATTCATGATGCGGATCCTGGGCTGGAGCTTGTAGTCGTAGCCGCGCATCTCCTGCAGCGAGATGATGGCGTTGTCGCTGGGGCAGTAGGCGTAGTGCACGGTGGGGCGGTACACGGCTTTGCCGTTCTTCCAGACCGTGAGCTTGTCCGAGATGGTGAAGGCCTCGCCGTGGCGGACCACCATGCCGTGGATGCAGTAGTTGGGCACCCAGGAGCAGACCCAGGTGTTCATGCCCATGCGCGCCAGGCAGATCTGGTTGCGCGGGCCGCTCTTGTGCTCGCAGGCGTAGGTCGGCAGCTCTTTTTCATGCGTGCCCCAGCCCATCTCGGAGGTGGTGGTGCCTTCCTCGCGGAAGCCTTCCACGCTCCAGGTGTTGACGAACTCGTCGACCTGCTTGGGGACGTTGGAGATCTGCGTGTCGCGCTCGCTGCAGTGGATGACCTTGACGCCGAGCTCCATGGCCAGGCGATTGAAGACCTGGTCCTTCATGAACTGGCGGATGGTCTCGGCCCTGCGGCCCTTGACCTTACGCTCGTCCAGGAGGTGCTTGGCGATGTCGAGGAGGCCGTACTTGGTGAAGTGAGAGATCAGGCCGGGGTTGGCACCGTGCTCCAGGATGGCGGTGGGGCCGGGCCGGTCCCATTTCGCGATCAGGCGCCGGACGTTCATGTGCCGGAAGTAGAGGGTGCGCTCGGTGGGGGGCTTGTTGACCGCGCCGGCGTAGGGGTCCCAGACCTCGGTGGAGGTGTTGACATAGAGCACGCCGCGGTCGTGGCACCATTGCAGGAGCACGCAGGCGTCGATGTTCCAGGCCAGGTCGATGAGCACGTCGCCTTCCTTGAGATACTTGCCCAAAAGCGAGTCGAGGTTCTGCTTGGTGACGCGGTTGCGCACCCAGTGCACGCCTCTGGCGATCCACGGCTTGAGCGCGGCTTTGCGGTCTTCAAAGTCCATGACCGTGACCTGCTTGGGCGAGACCTTCAGGAGCTTCATCAATATAGGAAGGGCGCACTGCGCCACGGCGCCGTAGCCTACGAACAGGACCTTCTTATCGAATTTGGTCATGGGTGGATACTCCTCGGCGTTTCAGGGTTGGAACGTGTTGGACATCGGCTCATTCGTTGTCGTGGATAAAACAGCGTCAGGAATAATAGCATGAATGGGCCGCGCTCATCGACTACGCCGAGCAGGAGCGCCGGCCAGAATGTTATCATCCCGATGATGAGAGCCGCGCAGGGTATCGCCGCCGCAGGTCTGGCCGGTCTCCTGGCCGTCACGGGCTGCACGCATTACACTCTCAAGCCGGAGGCCCCGTCGTCCATGCCCCGGGCGGCGGCGCCGCCGCTGCCTCTGCGCGTAGGCGTGGTGCTCGACGAGCAGCGCTCCGCCCTGACCGTCAACGACCCCGCGACCACGCAGCAGGTGCTGGAGCGCAGCGGCTACACCTTCGGCCCGAAGTTCGCGCAGGCCCTGCGCCAGTCCCGGCTGTTCCAGGATGTGCGCTTCCCCATGAGGCTCTCCCGGGAGGCTCTCGCGGACGTGGACCTGGTCATCTCCGCGCAGTTCGGCTACAAGTTCAACCAGGACCCCTGGCAAGCCCCGAAGATCGTGCTGTGCGTCTTCACGGGGCTCATCACCGGAGCGATCATGTCCGAGACCAGCCACCATCTGGCTCAGGGCGTGCTCTCGGTGGAGGATCCGGCCGGACGGAGCATCCGCTCGTACGATGAGACCGTGGATGTCGAGGCCGAGTCCATGGTGTCCATGTTCGCGGAGATGAAGACCATGGAGGTGGGCCCGCCGGCCGCGGCCGACAACCTCATCGCCAAGCTGGTCCAGCGCCTCATAGACGACCGGGCGTTGTTCGCGGCCCGGCCGGCCAGCCCCGCGCCTCTGCCGGCCGCACCCGCGACCGTCTCCGCGCCGGTTGCCGCCACGCCCGCGGCAACGAACCCTCCGGAGGCCGCCGCGCCGCCGGTCCCAGCCCCCGCCCAGCCGGAGCCCCGGCCCGTGCCGTCAACGACGCACGACGATCAGCTGTTGCCCTGACCCAGGCTTTCCAGCGCCGCCAAGCGTCGGCGGTTCCTCTCGCTGGGCTCGAGTTCGCAGACCCTGCGGCCGTGCTCCACGGCCTTCGTCCGATCACCGGTCTCTTCGTAGACCTCGGCCAGGCGCGCATGGGCGGCCGCGTTGGTGGGATCCCGCTGGATGGCTCGGGAGCATTCGGCGATGTCGCGGTCGAAGCGCGCGCGCCGCAGATGCGCCGCGGTCTTGAGATGGCGCGCCTTCAAGACATAGGCGGCGGCCAGGACGACGGCCACGATCAGGGGCAGCAGGACCAGGGCCTCGAAAGAGCCGGCCTGCGTCGCGATGATGGCGTAGGAGAATATCCCCAGAACCAAGAAGCCCGACCGGAAGACGACCTTGAGGAGGTCAGGGTCGGCCGGCGTCGGGCCTTCCGTCATGCGCTCGATGCGGTCAATGGCATAGACGGACACTCCGGACAGGACGCTCGCGATGACGAGAGGAATCACCGCCGCCGGCCTAGAGCCCTTCGGTGGAGGCCCGGGGCGCGCCGTAGGTGATCATGACGCTGTTGCCCGCGGTTCCGTCGCAGCTGCCTTCGCAGGTGAGCTGGATGAGGGCCAGCGGCGTGCGGAAGAGGCTCTTGCTCTGGTAGTCGGGCGCCTGGGTGATGCGATATTTCTGGGACCGGACCACGAGGTCGGTGGATTCGGCTTCGGGCGCGCCGTATTTTTCGCTGAGCAGGGCTTTGACCTGGTGGTAGGTGTCGATGTACTGCTCCTTGGCGACCTGGACGGGGTCGAAGACGACGGTGACATCCTGCAGGCCTTTGGCCCCCAGCCGGTAGGTGACCGCGGCCTTGAGGCCGTTGATGGTGGCGTGCTCGAGCCAGAGCTTGTCTCCGGCCGCGACGCTGTCGGGCCGGGCGGCCTTGAGGGCTTTCTCGTTCATGCCCCAGCTGGTGTTCAGATAGACGGCGGGCCCGGCGCAGCCGGCCAGGCCGACGAGCGCGAGCGCGGCCCAGGCGGCGGCGGTCCTTTGTCTGCTCATGCGCGGTATTATAGCTAAAGGGCCCTGCCGGCGGCAGGGATCCATTCCCGTCATCGGCTCGGGGCGGCGGGGCCGGCCTGGTCGGCGCGCAAGTAATCTTTGGCCAAGTCCGCCGCGGCCTTGGCGACAGCGGAATCCCCCGCCGGGCCCTCCTTGAACACATCAGGAGACAGCGGCACAGTCATCTCTTGGCCCGACTTGGCCTTATACCTGAATATAAGATTCCCGTTGCGGTCCCGGGCCGGCTCGCCTTCCTTGATATCGAGGAAGTATCCCGTCAACGACAGCGGATGATTGTAGAAGAAATCCTTGCGCTGCTGAGCGTCCCTGAAATCCATGCCCTTCGCCAGCATCTTGCAGGCCTCGGTCTTTACTTTCAGCCGGACCGCGGCTTCTCTCGCCTTCGGGGACCGGGCCAGCGCCACGACATCGTCCCGGTCCGGGCCGGGAGGCAGATATCGGGCCAGTTCGCTGGCGTTGCCGGGATGGAGGCCGGGGGACTGGTGGTACTCGCGATAGAACCGCTCGGCCCAGATGTACTTTTGGGCTGGGGGGACCTGGCTCGACTCCAGCTGGGGGCGCAGGCGCCACCAGGCGTCGTCCCGGACCTGCATGAGCTTCTGCAGCGCCTCCTTCTCCGCGCGCTCGGGGGCAGCGCCCCGGACCGGCTCCGGCGCGCCGGCAACGGCGGTTGGGGGCTGGGTCATCCCGCCGGCCGGCGGGACCTCCGCCTTGGCTGCGGGGCCCGACAGCGCATCCCTCGAGAACCGGGCGAAAACGAGGCCCGCGCCCAGCAGGACGACGACCCCCGCCCCCATGAGCAGCCAGCTCCGCGTGGAGGACGCCCACGACACCTCGTGGGCCTCGACCAGGACCTTGTAGATGTTGATCGCGTCCTTGATGTTCTTGAGTTCCTTGGCGCCCAGGCTGACGGTCTGGATCTCCGGCCGCGCCCTGATCATGTCGTAGACGGTCTGCGAGATCGCCACTCCGCCCGGCTCGGCCAGCGGCTCGATGCGGGCCGCGATGTTGACGCCGTCGCCGAAGACGTCTCCGTCCTTGATCACCACGTCGCCGATGTGGATGCCGATACGCACGACGATATGGTCGCATTCCGGCCGCTCGGAGTTGCGCCGGGCCAGCGCACGCTGCACCTCGATGCCGCAATGCACGGCGTCGGAGGCGCTCTCGAAGGAGGAGAGGATGGCGTCGCCGATGAATTTCAGGATCGTGCCCCCGCCCTGGCTGATCAGCGGCTTGCAGAGCGCGTTGTGCTCTTCCAAGAGACGGAGCGCCCGGGACTCATCCTTGCCCATGATGCGGGAATATCCCTGGATGTCCGAGAACATGATGGCGCGGGTCTTGCGGGTCGGCTCGTGGATTTCCATGGGGCGCTCCTTGCGAGAGTCTATCCGTTCGAATCCTTGGTGTCAACGTTCGGCCGGACGCTGGGCCGGAAGGGCGGCGTCATGCATAAAAGGGACCGCCCAGGCAGCTTCGCTGCCTGGGCGGCTGCGCGCGCATCTACGATGCGCGCGCTCGTTTAACGGACAAACTTGACGTCTAGGAAGTGCGTGGAGCACGAGATGCAGGGGTCATAGGCCCGCACCAGCATCTCCAGCCGCAGCTCCATCTTCTTCTCGTCCGCGTTCTCATCCAGGAGCTTCGGCACCAAAGCCTCGAAGTCCTTCTGGATGTTGGCGTGGTTCTGGTTGGTCGGGATGATGCAGTTGCCGCCCAGGCACATCCCGTCCTTGTCGTACTCGTACTCGTGGAACAGGATGCCCCGCGGGACCTCGGTCGCCCCCGCGCCCTTGGAGAACTTGGTCGGCTTGACCAGAGGCTCGTCCTTGAAGCCCGTCTTGATGAACTCGTCCACGATGGCCAAGGACTCATGGAAGCTCTGCACGATCTCCACCACCTGCGCCACCGTGTTCATGTACGGGTTGGTGCAGATCGCCTTGAGGCCCAGGTCCGCCGCCACCTGCTTGGCCGCGGGCAGCAGCTGGTCGTGGTTGTTGTTGAAGCGCGCCAGAGCGCCCGCCGCGTAGCTCGCCAGGCGGTTCTTGGTGAACTTGGCCGTGGAGACCGCGGGCAGGTACTCATTGGTGCACTTCCTGTAGTCGGCGACCTTATAGATCTTCTTGTCCCCGTCCGGCAGCACGGTCTGGATGTCGCCGTCATAGAGCGCATAGCCGTTCTTGCAATGCAGGGCCATGTACTCCGTCGGCCGGTCGAAGGCCGGGATGGCCGGGGCCAGGGCCTTGATCGTCTTCAAGGTCTCTTCCAGGTCCGGCACCGCGGCCAGCATCTTGGCCTTGAGCTCGATGAACTCCTTGACCGTGGGCAGAGCGGAGAAGCCGCCCGGCACCGCCTTGGTCGGATGCGTGGTGCGGCCCGCGATGAGCGAGCCCCACTCGTGGGCCAGCCGCTTCAAGCGCAGCGCCCGCGCCACCACCGTCCCGTGCGTCGCCACCAGCGGGAACACGGACGGCGCGCCCAAGAAGTCCGGCGCCGCCAGGAAATACACGTGCAGCACGTGGCTGTCGAAGTTCTCCGCGTGCTTCAAGAGCTCGCGCAGCTTGAAGGTCTGGGGCGTCACCGCGATGCCCAAGGCCGACTCGGTGGCCTTCAAGGACGCCAGGGTGTGGCCGATGGAGCAGATGCCGCAGATGCGGCTCGTGATCCGAGCCACTTCCGAGTAATGCCGGCCCCGGACCATGGCCTCGAAGAAACGCGGCGCCTCCGGGACCTGCCACTCGCACTTCTCGATCTTGCCGTTGTTGACGTTCACCGCGATGTTGCCGTGGCCCTCCACGCGGGTCAGGTGATGGACGGCGATGGACAGGGTCTTGCTCATTTCGCGTCTCCTCTTTGATTGGCCGTGAACATCCGGGATTTATCCTCCGCCCAGCCCTTGGGCATGCCCGCGCGCTTGGCCAGGACCTTCACCAGCGCGTCGTGGTTCGGCTGGTCCACGAAGCCCCGGCAGGCCTCGCAGGGGATGCCGTCGGACGGGCAGGGCGCGCCGCAGCCGGCCCGCGCGGTCTGGCCCAGGCAGTAGTCGCCCACGTCGTAGCGGCAGATGGTCTCCCGGCGCTTGCATTCCACGCACACGGGATAGTTGGGGATGACCGGCTCCTTGCCGTGCAGCAGGTGCGAGACGATCTGGAGCACCTCGTACTTGTTGACCGGACAGCCGTAGGCGTAATAGTCCACCTTGATGGCCTGGTCGATGCCCAGGACCTTCTGGCTGTCCAGGTGCGGCATCTCCGAGTCCTTGCCGTAGACGAACTTCTTGTAGTCGGTAGTGTGGTTCTTGAGCGCGTTGATGCCGGCCGTGCTCGCGCACTGGCCGTAGGCGATGACGATCTTGGCGCGCTTGCGGATCTCCTCCAGGCGCGGCCGGTCCGCCTCGCGGGAGAAGCTGCCCTCGATGAAGGCGACGTCGATGGGCTCCGTGGTCTTCTCGGACATGGCCTCGCGGAACTCCACCACGTCGACGTGGTTCAAGAGTTCCAGAAAGACCGGGTCGCCGTAGTTGGTGAACTCGATCTGGCAGCCTTCGCAGCAGGTGAAGTCGAAGAACGCGACTTTGGGCTTGGCCATCTTAGAGCGCCTCCTCGAGGCCTTCGATCTCCGACAGGGGGAAGACCGGGCCGTCGGTGCACACGTACTTGTCGTTCATCTGGCAGTGGCCGCACTTGCCCACCCCGCACTTCATGCGCCGCTCCAGGTCCACGTAGATGTTGGAGTGCGCGATGCCCAGCTTGTCGAGCTCGCGGATGACGAACTTGAACATGATGGGCGGCCCGCAGATGACCACGCGCGTGCCCGGATCGATCTTGGTCTTGCTGAAGAGCGTGGTGATGACGCCCACGTTGCCCTTCCAGGACGGGTCGCCGCGGTCCACGGTCTCTTGGTACTCCACGTCCTTGGACTTGCGCCAGTCGGCCAGGTCCGCCAGGAAGAGCTGCTGCTGGGGGTCGCGCGCGCCGTAGAAGAGGATGAAGCGCTTGAACTCCGCACGGCGGTCCAGCGTGTACTGGATGAGGCTGCGCGTGGGGCACAGGCCGATGCCGCCCGCGATGATCAGCAGGTCGTGGCCGCGCAGGTTCTCCAGGGGGAAGCCCTTGCCCCAGGGTCCGCGGACCTGCAGGGACTCGCCCTGCTGGAGCCGGTTGAGGGCCTGAGACACCCGCCCCACGGAGCGCACCACGATGTCGAAAGTGTTGGTCCGGGTCGGAGACGAGGCCAGCCCGAGCGGGATCTCCCCATAGCCCATCAGCCCCACCTCCAGGATCTGGCCGGGCTCGAACTTCATCTGGCTCTGATCGGCCATCCGCAGCGTGAAGATGCGCTCCGCCTCGGTGGTCTTCTCCACCCGAATGATCTTGGCTTCCTTGGGCAGGAAGATGTTGTCTTTGGTGTCCTTGGCGGCGGCCTTCCCGCCGCAAGCGCAGGTGGTGGTGGACATATCAAGCCTCCGGGATGTTGTTGATGACCGCGGTCGGATCCGCGATGTCGGCCGTGCACGCGGCCGAGCAGCGGCCGCAGCCCACGCAGGCCGGGCCGCCGAGCTTCTCGTTGAGGTAGGCGGCCTTGCGCATGAAGCGGTGGCGGAAGCGCTCGGCGCGCTCCTCGCGGAAGTTCTCCTGCGCGCCCGCACCCAGGGAGATCTTGGCGAAGTCCTCGGTCAGGCAGGCGTCCCAGGTGCGGGTGCGGGCCCCCGACTTCTGATCGATGTGCCACCAGTCCTGGACGTCGAAGCAGTAGCAAGTGGGGCAGACCGTGTTGCAGGAGCCGCAGGAGAAGCAGTCCGCGGCGAACTTGGTCCAGAGCTCCTCCTGGCCGAAGGCGGCGCGCACCTTCTTGGCGTTGGAGGATGAGGTGCCTTTGAGCTGCTCCGGGCACTTCTTGGCCATGTCCTCGTTGGCCCGGCGCGCGGCCGCGACCTGCTCGTCGGAGGCCTTGGCGAAGCGGCCGAACTCGAGCAGGGCCTCGCCTTTCGGGGTGCGGGTCTCGAAGACGCAGCCGCCCGCAATCTTGGTCAGCCAGGCGTCATGGCCGCGGGGCTTGACCTCGGTCCCGATGGAGGCCCAGAACGCGCGCGGGGAGGCTTTTTGGATGCTGGAGATGACGATGGTCGCCGCCTCCCGGTGCGCCGTATAGTTGCGGTCCTCGTTCTTTTCCTTAAAAAGCGTGTCGGTCATATCCAAAGCCTTGACGTCGTAGAAGTGCACGCCGAAGAGCACCTTCTCGACCGGCGCCAGGCAGGCCTCGACGCGGGGTCCGTCGAAGCGGAGCAGGTCCTGCTTGGCCGGGAAGAACTCCTTCTTGGGCGGCAGGATGGTCACGTCGTAGTCGAGGCGCAGGTCCTGCGCGCGCTCCAGCTTGGCGAAGACGAACTTCTCCTGCTGGCGGCTGGTCTTGGCCACAGGGCCGACGACGGTCTTGGCCCGGATGAGGTCGGCCAGGAAGGCCGCGAAGTCTTGGTCCTTGATGAAGTTGAAGCTCATGGTCCCCCCGATGGAGTGTGCGGCGACGGAAGTCAGTATATTAATTTTACTAATAGATTGGCCAGAAAGTTGCAGGCGGGCGGCTGCAGGAGGCAGGAGGACGAGGCGGCCCGGATCAGGTCATCGGAGCTTGAGCCACACCCGCCCCGCCCGCGCCCCCAAAGCCGCGAGGTCGGGCGCCAGCGCCGGACTCTGTTCCACGTGCTGCGCGCGCGCCGCGCGCTGCACCTCGGGCCGCAAGTACTCGAAGAGCGCGCCCGTGGTGACGACGCCGCGATGATCCCGGTCCGCCGCGCCGCGCAGGCCCTTGAGCAGGAAGTAGGTGAACAGCCCGTGCTGGGCCTCGGGATAGTAGGTGCTGATTTGATCGCCCTGGGCCGCGGAGAGCACGACCATATTGTCGCCCGGGGCGGCGAGCTTGACGTTGACCAGAGGCCTGATGCCCGCGGCCAAGACCGAGCGTCCGCCCGCCCCGGAGAAACAGCTGTCCAGGACCACGGTCACGTCCTTGGTGGGCAGCCGGGAAAGGTCGTCGTAGAGCGGCTTGAGCGCGACCGCCGTGGTCCCCACGTAATTGGGGCTGCCGTCGTAGGGGATGAGGTAGCCCTCCCCCGTCAGCGGGTCCGGCGAGCCATGCCCCGAGAAATAGACGAAGACGCGGCTCTTGGCCGTGACCCGGTCCTTGAGCCACGGCCCAAAATAGGTAGCCAGGTCCGTGCGCGTGGCCCGCTCGTTCTCCAGATGCACGACGTTCTTGGGGTCGAAGCCCATGGCCTGGGTGAGGTAGTCATAGACGGCCTGCGCATCGCGCGCGGCGAACTCGACAGCCGGGATATCGCGGTATCTCTCGACGCCTACCACCACCGCATAGGCCTCCCGATCGGTCTTGGTGCGCGCCGCGGGCGGGGCGTCGACATCCTCGAGCTCGGCCGCGGCCGGGACGCGGACAGACTCCGCGGCCGGCGCCCCGCGGCCCAGCCCTAGCTGGAGGAGCTGCGCGGGCAGGCCGTAGCGGCCCGTGGACTCGCGCAGGGCGACGGAGACCGGCAAGGCCCCGGCCCCTTGGTAGCGCTTCTTGACGAAGAACTCGAAAGCCGCGGTCTTGGACTCTCCCGGCTTGAGGACCCCCAGATCGGCGGTCGGCTCGCCGGACATGAAGATGTCGGAGCTGCCCAGCTCCAGGGTCGCCTGCACGGCCTGAGCCGCGCCGCCGCCGGTGTTGGCCACCGTCACCGAGACCGGGGCGGCTTCCCCGGCCCGGACCAGGCCCCGGCCCAGAGCGACTCTGGCGACCTCGAGCCGGGGCGGCTTGAACGCGCGGGTTTGAAACTCCACGAGGAGCGGGTCCGCGTCGAAGCCGTTGCCTTCCTGGACCGAGAGCTTAAGGTGCGCTTTTTGCGTGCGCAGCTCCCAGGAGGCCGTGAGCCCCACGACGGCCGTCGTCGAGCCCCCAGCCGGGATTCCGCCGAGCGCGACCTCCGCCGGCAAGCCCAGGCCCGGCACGTCGCCCCGCAGGGACGGCACGACGCGCACCGCGTAGGCCGGACCGGGCCCGGCATTGGCGACCGTGACCAGGAGCTGCGCCGGGTCGTCGGCGCGGAACACGCCGGCGCCGGAGGCGGAGCGGAAGACCACCTGCGCCTTGAGCCGGGCCGGGGCGCTCGGCTTGGGCACCGCCGCCGACTCCGCCGCGGACGGGGCCCCGATGGCCACGGCCTCATGGTCGCTCGTATAATGGAAGCGGGCCTGTCCGTCCACCTTATGGATGAGGAGCTTGGACACCTTCCAGGACCAATCCTCGTTGCTCAAATAGAAGTCGAGGTCGTACTTGCCGGAAGTCCCGTTGGCCCCGTCGAACTCGACGCAGCCAAAGACCTCCGTGGGCGAGAGCCGCGTGATGCGGTCCGGGAAGACGCGGACGAGCCTAAGATACCGGTAGCTCCCGTCCCGGTCGTCCTTGACCACGAAAAAGCCTTGGTTTTTCTGGGCCTGTTCCGCGACGAACCGGGTCACGATGCCCGTGAACTCGTCGCTGAAATCCACGAATTCGGGAGGCCGCCGGGGCAGGCCGTCGTAGTAGGCATAGCCCTGCTGCGGAACGTAACCGCCGAGCGGCGGGTTGGACCTGCTGGGCCCATAAGCCCCCGTCGCAGGATTGCCGCCGGCCGGGGGGTAGGCCGCAGGGGCCGGGCTGACTTCGGCCGGCGGCGGCTCCTCGACGCGGCGGCTGTCCGGGCGGTTGACCTGGTTGGGATCATAGACGGCGCCCGGAGGCTGGTTCCACTGGGACCAGACCCGGGGAAGAGGCGTGGACGCGCGGCGATAGTTCGGCGGGGTCGTGGGCATGGCGGGGCCCGCCCCATCGTTTCGCTGCGCCCAGGCTGGGCCCGCCTGGAGGAAAAAGGCCGCGATTAGAATTCTAATGAGCACCGAAAAGAGTTTAACAGGAAGACGCCGGAACTGCAAGAGCCTGAGCGCCCCTAGATCCTCAGACAAGGTGGCCCAGTAAGAAATAAAATACCTCGCGTCCCGTCGAAAGGGAAGAATCGGTGAAAAGCGTCAACTTTTCACCCGCGAGGTGAAAC
>Ga0209697_10000416_pt1 | contig 69860 bp, 56 predicted proteins | sample AliMusrvi5mmetaG_FD_184115 | JGI IMG/M metagenome (GOLD analysis project Ga0209697, IMG submission 184115) | Freshwater lake bacterial and archeal communities from Alinen Mustajarvi, Finland, to study Microbial Dark Matter (Phase II) - Alinen... | ecosystem: Environmental > Aquatic > Freshwater...
CCACATTCCACTCCTGGTCTTGCTGTTCCTTGATCAATTTGATCCACAAATCGGGAACGCCCATCGACATTCTGTAATCGAAACCGAGTCCGCCATCGGTGAGCGGAGCAGCAAGCCCGGGGAGACCGCTCATCTCCTCTGCAATGGAGAGCACGTGCGGATTGATGCCGTGGGCCAGCTTATTGGCAAGCATAAAGTAGACAATGGCCTCATCGTCGAGATTGGGGGTAAAATAGTCGCTATAGTTGGTAAAGGCTTTTCCCAAACCATGATCAAAGTAAAGCATGCTGGTTACCCCATCGAAACGGAATCCGTCGAAACGGAATTCCGTCAGCCAATATTTGATATTTGACAACAAAAAATGAAGGACTTCATTGCGGGAATAGTTGAAACAGTAGGAATCCCAGGCAGGATGTTCGCCCCTGACTCCTTCGTGAAAAAACTGGGTCCGGGTACCATCGTACAATCCAAGTCCTTCCACTACATTTTTGACTGCATGGGAATGTACCAGATCCATCACGACGGCCATTCCCATCCCATGGGCCTCATCGATCAGGTGTTTCAACTCCTCCGGGGTTCCAAATCTGGAAGAGGGGGCAAAGAAGCTGGAGACATGGTACCCGAAACTCCCATAATAAGGATGCTCCGGGATAGCCATCAGCTGAATGGTATTGTAACCAGCCGCCTTGATTCTGGGCAGTATTTCGTAACGAAACTCGTTGTAGGTATGAACCCGGGGCTCTTCTCCGGCCATTCCAACGTGGGATTCATAGATGAGCGGCGCCTCGGAGGCGGGCTTGAAAGGATGGGTAAAATGGAAGGAGTCCTTGGGTTCCCATACCTGGGCGTTGAAAATATTGGTGGTTGAATCCTGGACCACTCGCCGGGCCCAGGCGGGGATCCGTTTGCCGGAGCCATTTTGCCAATGCATCGACAGTGCGTAAAGATCACCATGGTGAATGGCTGAGAGTGGTATTTCCACCTCCCAGGAACCATTACCCATCTGCTTAAGTTCAAAATCCGGACGGTCTTTCCAGTCATTAAAATTTCCTATCAGGAAGATGGCTGTCGCGTTTGGAGCCCAATCGCGGAAAATCCAGTTGTGATCCGTTTTGAAAAGACCGAAATAATCGTGTCCGGAAGCAAATTCCTGCAAGGATTTGGTTCCAAGTAACTCCTTTTCTTTGGATCGGTATTTCTCAGCCCAACGCAGGAAATCAGAAGTATACGGCTGTAAATAAGGATCCTCTCTGACCAACCGAGGCACTTCCATAGCATTTAACCTTTTATGTTAGGATAAAGTTAGCACAATAAACGAAGATTAACGTCCGGCGTAATATTTTTCAACGCCTTCGGCAACGATTTTGCGCAGGTCTTCCGGGGTATCAATCCCGACTGTGGCATGGTCTGTCAGGACCGTTTTAATTTTGTAGCCATTCTCTAGCCAACGCAATTGCTCCAGAGATTCTGCTTTCTCCAGTATTCCCTCAGGCAGGCTGCTCAATTTTTGAAGAATATCGGTTCGATACGCATAAATGCCCACGTGACAATGGTAACTGAATTTTAGTATCCATTCTTGCTCCTCCGATTTGAATACCATCGGAATGGGCATTCTGCTGAAAAAAAGTGCATTACCATGAATGTCCAAGGCCACTTTTGCCTCTGCCGGGTTGAAAAGCACCTCGGTCTCACGTATTTGCTGGATCAGTGTGGCAATCTCTGTGGCCGGATCTTCCAGAAAGGGCTTCTGCAATGCCGAAATTTGATCTGGATGAATGAAAGGTTCGTCGCCTTGCACGTTGATGGCCACCTCAAAACGGGTCCCCGTCTCTTCTTCAATTTTCCGGACGGCCTCGGCACAGCGGTCCGTGCCACTTCGGTGATCCGCGGAAGTCATCACGGCCTTGCCACCGAAATCGCGAACGGCAGCTGCAATTCGTTCATCGTCGGTGGCCACCCACGCCTCCTCCACTGCCTGAATCACCTGTTCATAGACCCGTTGGATCATCGATTTTCCGGCGATATCGGCAAGTGGTTTCCCGGGGAAACGGGAAGAACCAAATCTGGAGGGGATGATGGCAATAAATTTTTTCATCTTGAATGGTATTTTGTGCAAAATTCTGGAGGCCGCAGATTATCTGAAGTGCAAAAATAAGGATAGTTTCTTACATGAGCACAGGAAAGAAAGAGTTTGGGGAAGTTATGAGTTAAGAGTTAGGAGTGATGAGTTGAGGACAAGACATTGCAAGTTAGAAAAGGACCTGCCAGGTCTTCCTCCCAGTACTGTTGGCAAATGCGATGGTAGAGGCGTTCCATGCAACGTCTCATCACCCCATCACCACCAAACTGTTTTTGTTTAATTTAAGCAAATAGGAATGGGTCGTTCCACCAAAATAGAAAACCGAAAACCGAAAATTTCATCTTTGCGGGGCGAAGGAATCTTATTCTGCCAATTGCTTTGCCTCGGCTTATTCTGTCGGATATTCCCAGATAAATGCTAAATTTGTAGTTCCAAATAGTTTGTTGATTGCATGGATATACAGGAGATTAAACAGCGGTTTAGCATCATTGGGAACGCTCCCGGACTTAACAGGGCCATCGAAATTGCACTTCAGGTGGCTCCGACAGATCTCTCTGTGCTTGTCAGCGGGGAGAGCGGGGTGGGCAAGGAGTCATTTCCGCAGATCATCCATTACTATTCTGCCAGGAAACATGGCAAGTACATCGCGATCAACTGTGGGGCCATCCCGGAAGGGACCATTGATTCTGAACTTTTCGGACACGAGAAGGGCTCTTTTACGGGAGCGCTCAACGACCGAAAGGGTTATTTTGAAGTCACGGATGGAGGTACCCTGTTTCTGGATGAGATCGGCGAATTGCCGGTTTCCACGCAAGTCAGATTGCTTCGGGTACTCGAAACCGGTGAGTTTATCCGGGTTGGATCCTCCCAGGTTCAAAAGACCAACGTGCGAGTGATTGCCGCTACCAATTTTGACCTGACGCACGCCATCCGGGAGGGAAAATTCAGGGAAGACCTTTATTACCGGCTGAATACGGTTCCGATCAAGGTACTGCCCTTGCGGGAGCGGGGTACAGATGTGTTGCTCCTGTTCCGGAAATTTGCGAATGACTTTGCAGAACGCTACAAGATGCCTTCCATTCGGTTGAATGAAGAGGCGCAAAAAATATTTTTGGGTTACCGTTGGCCAGGCAATGTCAGGCAACTGAAAAACATCACCGAGCAGATCTCCATCATCGAAACGGAACGGGATATTACCGCAGAGAAGCTGATTCACTATATACCATCTGAGGAGACCGGGTTTCTACCTGCGCTTTACCACAAAGAGGCTGATGCCAGGGCCATGGAAAATGAAAGGACCATGATGCTCAATGCGCTGATTGGCCTTAAGAAGGAGCTGGATGAACTGAAAGAGAAATTCAGCCATTTTGTGGATCTTACCCCGGCCGCCGTGCATGCAGAGGCCACGGATGATGGATTTATGCAACTCTACCATGACGCAAAAAAAATCGTTGATACGGAGGATGCTCAATTTCCTGGTTACCTGAAGCCAAATGTCAGGCCGCACATCCAGGATACCGAAGAATTTGTAGAGGAGTCCCTTTCCATTGAAGAAAAGGAGATGGAACTTATCAACAAGGCACTGGAAAGACACAGTGGCAAAAGAAAACTGGCAGCGGAAGAGCTGGGTATTTCGGAAAGAACGCTGTACCGCAAGATCAAAGAATACAACATAACGCAAAAATGAAAATTAACTCTTCCCTTTTCAGGATTCAAACGGTGCTGATGGTACTGATCCTTTTGGTGGCATCGGGCTGTAAAATCAAATACTCCCTGAGTGGTGCCTCCATTAGTCCGGATGTAAAAAGCGTATTTGTTGACTATTTCAGAAACAGGTCCAGGGTGATCAATCCGACATTGAGTCAAACCTTTACGGAGGCAATGAAGGACAAATTTGTTAACGAAACCGGGCTAACACTTAATACGGATCAGGGGGATCTTGAATTTTCAGGTGAAATCACGGGTTACGATGTACGTCCGCTTTCGATTCAAAAGAGTGATACAGGCCGCGACTTTGCTTCCATGAACAGGTTAACTGTGACCGTGAAAGTTATATTTGTCAACAACAAGAACCACGAACAGGATTTCAATACCACCTTCTCTGCCTATTACGACTGGGATAGCAACAAAACCATCAACCAAATAGAAAGTGAAGCAGTTCAGGTAATTGTTCAGCAACTTACGGAAGATATTTTCAACAAATCAGTGGCCAACTGGTAAAAAATTGGCGAGAAATGGTTAATTTTCCCTGCATCTGCCGGAAGGCATCAGTTTGAAACAAAAGGATAAATCGGATATGTCAGTATCAAAAGATCAGTTGATTCAGTTTATTGAGCGACCGGGTTTGCTCAAGGATCAAACCATTGCCGATTTGAAGGAGATCGTCGACGAATTTCCCTATTTTCAGTCGGCACAGTTGCTTTATACCTACAACCTGCATTCCCAGGCCAATTTTCGTTACGAAGCCTATTTAAAGACCTGCTCCATCTATGCTACCGACAGAAGCATCCTCTATCGCCTTCTTCAGCCCAGGTCTGCCGTTGTCCCATCCGCAAGGCAGGAATCGCCGATCGAGCCAAATAGCCAGGATTCAACCTCCCTTTTTGAGCTGTCGGAGGAGAAGCAGGTAACCCAGTCAGAAATTTCGGAACTGGTCGCTGCGGATCCCTCTTCCGACGAACTCATCGATTTTGACCTGCTGAGCTTCGATCAGGCGGATGATTCCGAAGCGCAGCAAGTTTTAGGAAGCAGTTTTAAAACTCCCGTCAAACCTGTTCAGAAGGAGGCAGTTGAATCAAATTCAGATGGGAAACTGGATTTGATCGATCAATTCATCAAAGTAAATCCGATGATCCAGCCCTTAAAAGAGATTTCAGAGCCCGAAATGGAGCTGTTTGAGCTGCAAGAGGAGGGCGAGAGTGAAAATGACGAATTTATAACTGAAACATTATCAAGAATATACCTTAAACAGGGCCATTATCAAAAAGCAATTGACTCTTTTAGGCGGTTAAGTTTGAAATTTCCCGAAAAAAGTGTTTATTTTGCCGAGCAAATTGAAGAGATTAAAAAATTGCTTAATTAAATCCAGATGTATACATTTATCAGTGTCCTGATTTTCATTGTTTGTTTCTTTATGGTACTGCTTGTTTTGGTTCAAAACTCCAAGGGAGGCGGATTGGCATCTTCTTTTTCGAGCTCCAATCAGGTGATGGGTGTTCGCAAAACGACAGATTTTCTTGAAAAAGGAACCTGGATTCTAGCGGCAAGTTTGGTGATTCTGTGCATTGGTGCCACTGCTTTCCTCCCACGTCAGGGTGAAAAGGCTAAATCGGCCATCGAACAACAAATACAGGGTGTTCAGGATCCTTCTGCATTGCCTACTTTCCCGCAGTCGGCCCCACAAAAGAGCTCCGATACCACTAAGACAAAATAACCAAGCGGTTATTCACAAAATATTGAGAGCCACTGCCCAAAAGCGGTGGCTTTTTTTAGTACCAAATCGAGTCGGGCGAAGCAAACATCCTCTTTTTTACGGATGGACGGCACACCAGGTGGAACTTTTGGATTAGCATTGGATCCTCCCTGCCATGGCACTTACTGGTATTCCATTTATTCCGCCTGACTTTCCTGAAATCGAAAATAATTTTTGGGTGTCATCTTGACAGTAAAAACTGACAGCGAGGTGTCGATACAATAGATTGAATATCTTGCAATTAATATTGGGGATAGTGTTATCTTCAATTTTTTGGCGTAATTTTGGCAAGGAAGGTGCCTTTAAAGTCAGGTTCTTTGATTTGGCACAAAATCTGATAGGATTGAAGTATAAAAATTCTTATTCGTACAATTATTAAATAAATTTTTAAAAATGGCAGAACTTAAAGGTAAAATCCTTGCAGGCAAAGTATTGATTGAGCCGCAGGAAGCAGAGAAAAAAACAGCTGGTGGTATCATCATTCCTGATTCAGCAAAAGAAAAACCACTTTCCGGGAAAGTTGTCCTGGTAGGTAGTGCAAAAAAAGATGAAGTTATGGAAGTAAAGGTTGGGGATGTGGTCTTTTTTGGCAAATATTCCGGAACTGAACTCACCATCGACGGAAAAGATTACCTGCTTGTCAACCAGACAGACGTTCTTTTCATTGCATAATTAATTTATTGTCAACAAATAAAATTTATCCGAAATGGCTAAAGAAATTAAATTCAATATTGAAGCGCGTGAGCTGTTGAAAAGTGGGGTCGATCAACTTGCCAATGCAGTAAAAGTAACCCTGGGTCCCAAAGGCCGCAATGTGATCATAGAGAAAAAATTTGGCGCTCCGCTGGTTACCAAAGATGGTGTGACGGTTGCGAAAGAGATTGATCTTGCCGATCCTTATGCCAATATTGGTGCACACCTGGTAAAAGAGGTTGCTTCCAAGACAGGAGATGATGCTGGTGACGGAACTACTACCGCAACTGTTCTTGCTCAGTCTATCATTACAGTAGGACTGAAAAACGTTACGGCGGGCGCCAACCCGATGGACCTGAAACGTGGAATTGACAAGGCGGTACTTAAAGTGGTTGACCATATCAAATCACAGGCCATCAACGTTGGAAGTGACTACGACAAGATTGAGCAGGTAGCTCGTGTATCTGCCAACAACGATGCTGAAATCGGCAAACTGATTGCGGAAGCGATGCAGAAAGTGAACAAGGAGGGTGTCATCACCGTCGAAGAGGCCAAAGGAACCGACACTTACGTGGAAGTTGTGGAAGGTATGCAGTTCGACCGTGGATACATCTCTCCCTATTTCGTGACGGATACGGAAAAGATGGCTACCGAGATGGAGCATCCTTTTATCCTGATCCACGATAAAAAGATTGGCTCCATGAAGGAACTGGTTCCGATCCTGGAAGCTACTCATCAGTCTGGTCGACCATTGATGATCATCGCAGAAGACATCGAAGGAGAAGCACTGGCAACGTTGGTCGTCAACCGTCTTCGTGCTGGCCTGAAGGTTTGTGCCGTGAAGGCACCAGGTTTTGGTGATCGTCGCAAGGAGATGCTGGAAGATCTGGCGATTCTGACCGGTGGAACCGTCGTTACGGAGGAAAAAGGTATGAAACTGGAAGACACCACCCTTGAGATGCTTGGAAAAGCTGAGAAGGTAACTGTTGACAAGGAAAAAACCACCATCGTAAATGGGGCAGGTGACCCAGCCCTTATTTCGGCCCGTGTGGGTCAGATCAAAAAACAGATCGAAACCACTACTTCTGATTACGATCGCGAAAAACTGCAGGAACGCCTTGCCAAGCTGTCAGGTGGTGTAGCCGTACTATATGTTGGAGCTCCTTCCGAAATTGAGATGAAAGAGAAAAAAGCACGTGTGGATGATGCATTGAATGCTACCCGTGCTGCCATCGAAGAAGGAATCGTTCCCGGAGGTGGTGTTGCCCTGCTTCGTGCCATCGAATCACTCGAAGGACTGGAAGGTGACAACGACGACGAAACGACAGGGATCCTGATCATCAAGCGTGCCATCGAAGAGCCCATGCGTCAGATCGTATCCAACGCAGGCGTTGAAGGTGCAGTGATCGTTCAGAAAGTGAAGGAAGGCAAAGGCGATTACGGCTACAATGCCCGCCTGGATATTTTCCAGAACCTTTACGAATCAGGAGTTATCGACCCGGCCAAAGTTACCCGTGTGGCTTTGGAAAACGCTGCCTCCATTGCAGGAATGTTCCTGACCACAGAGTGCGTTTTGGTGGAAGAGAAAGAAGACAAATCAGCCATGCCTCCGCAAGGTATGGGCGGCGGAATGGGTGGAATGATGTAATCCCTGTTCTCGAAAATACGGGCCTTCTGGCCCACAAGCAAGGCCACCGGTATTCCGGTGGCTTTTGCTTTTTAGCCGCTTTCACGAGAAGGCCTCATCTCCAAAGGTTTTTTATCTTTGCGCAAATAATTTTGACGCATGGATCTGATTACCATTTTTGTTCTGGCCGTTGGGCTCTCGATGGACTCCTTTGCCGTGGCCATCAGTTGCGGTCTGGCTGAGCAAAAGGTGAAGTTTGGTCATGCCGTCAAAATTTCCCTGGCTTTTGCCTTTTTTCAGGGGATCTTGCCACTGCTTGGCTGGCTGATGGGAACAGAGCTTAAGGTGTTTATGGAACACATCGACCATTGGATTGCCTTTTCTCTGCTTGCCTTCCTCGGCGGAAAGATGATTTACGAAAGTTTTGGCACTAACAAGGAGGTAAAATCGACGGATATCTACTCCTTTCGCCACATCATGGCCCTTTCTGTGGCCACCAGCATTGATGCACTTGTGGTTGGATTCAGTTATGCCATGGCCGAAAGCGGTAAGATATTTGGGGGTGTGCTGATCATTGGTGCAGTCACTTTTTTCTTCTCCATGCTGGGCATACGTATTGGAAAAGATGTCGGAAACAAGTTAGGTCCCAAGGTCGAACTGTTGGGTGGAATTATCCTCATTGGCATTGGCATAAAAATCCTGATAGAACATTTGGCATAATCCGAGCCTCAGCGAAATGCATCATCCCACTATGCCTTTTCACTGTCCGGTGTTTTCGCGAAAAGGAGCTACCCATCTCTGTTTTATAGGTTATTAATTTCCGGTCTATCTGCATTTGCTTTTCCATTTCCATCCGTGATCGGTCTCCCCAGGTATGAAAAAGCAGCGACCACTCCTCCAATAAAATCATGTCTCCTTCTGGAATTGATGAACAGTTTGCCAGTTGTCTGTTGGAGGGAGTCGTTCTGCATTTTTTGCCCTTGGTAGATTTGACTCCTTCTGGGCGCTCTCATTCATCCTTTCCTCCTTCCATTTTGCACCTTGTTCACCAAAAAAAATTATATTTTTTGTTCTGTTTAGAAAAGGCAAAAAAAAACTGGAAATGATTAGGTAGATAAGAAATTGTTCTTTAGATTTAAATATATTATAATGTAAATGTCTAATAATAAGACGAATAAACATAATTATTTATCAAGTAAAAGAATTTCTGTGAATAATTTTTTTACTTCAGAAAGGTAGAAGTAACAAATAATGCTACTTAACCAACCGATTCTCAATTGATATCCGAAATGCATGGAATGATAATCTAAAATATCTATTTGATATAATAAATAGGTTTTTTCATTCGTTCGCCTAACATAATGAACCTACGTACACCCTCCGGAACAGTACTTCAGTTTCGGAAAAATTGAAAGACCATGAAAACTTTTCTGACGTATCAGGCTTCAGATGGGATGGAATTCTCATCAGACACTACCGTTAACTTTCCGGGATTGAAAATAATTGGCAGGATGTCAGGCAAGATTGCCCTGCTATTTTTCGCCCTGATGCTTCTTGCTTTTTCCAGCCTGAACGCAGCGACGGTGACGAGTACGGGAACCGGCGGAGCCTGGGCAACTCCTGGCACCTGGGTGGGCGGTTTGGTGCCTGTTGCGTCGGATAATGTTGTTATTGCCGGCCCGGTCACGGTTGGTGCGATGATCAGTCAAACCGGATCCATCACCATCCATAACGGAGCCACATTGACTGTTACAGTTGGTGTCACGGTTGGTACCATCACGATAGATTTGGGAGGAACGCTTAGTTCTTCAGGAATTATATTTTTAACTGGAAATCTCATCAATTCGGGCACATTTAGCAGTTCAGGAGATATTTGGATAAACGGAGTGGGATCGCAGTCAATAGGAGGATTTACTACTACAGGGACGACTAGTGTCCAAAAACAGGCTGGAGATGTAGCCACCCTGACCGGCAATGTTTTTGGGGCAGGGCTGTCGATTGGCGGAGGAACTTTAAATTTGGGTAGCAGTCTGATCCATACCTTTACGGGCGACATAAACGTGTTCGCAGGAATACTTGACTGCGGATCGAGTATACTCAATGCCAATTCAGCAACAGCGATTGCATTGAAATTGTCAGGTGGTACTTTCACCAGGGGAACAGGAACCATCAATATGGGTGCTTCAGGTAACCAGTCAATAGTCGGAATTTTTTCCTTCTACAATCTATCCTTTTCCGGTTCAGGAACCAAGACAATTCCTGGTGCACTTTCGATTACAGGTACCTTTTCCATAGTCGGTACAGCGGTAGCCGACCTGGGGTCTTTTACTTCCAGTGCGCAATTTTTGAACCTGGGTGGTGCGGGTAAGATCGCGGGTACCTGGGGAGGGATCTCCTCTTCTGCTGCCAACAAAAATGGCACCTGGTTTAACAATGCAACAGGAATTGTGTCTGTTTTAGCCAGTTCTTCCTGTTCCGGGGCAGGTGTCTGGACTGGTGGGGTAAACAGCGATTGGAATACTATTGGCAACTGGTGCAATGGAACTCTGCCGAATAATTTGACAGATGTGGTTATCACGGCTGTTCCCAACCAACCGGTTATTGGTAACGCAACCTTAGCGATGTGCAGAAATCTGACCATTAATTCCGGCACAAACCTTACCTTTTCGGGATTAAATCCTACCCTTACCGTTTCCGGGAATATTGTAAACAATGGTATACTTAATCACATAGCCACCGGCACTGTCATTTTGAATGGTGCGGCACAATCCATCAGTGGCAATGCAATTGGCTTTAACAACCTGACCGTTTCGGGCTCCGGAGTCAAAACGTTAACTACGGTTCCTACTGTTTACGGCACCCTTTCGATGGAATCAACGGGTAGCCTATCGGTCGCACCAAACTATGGCCCGACAGCCACACTGCAGTACAACACCTCTACGGCGCGAAACGCTGGGGTCGAATGGAGCAACCCATTTGTTGCGGGCGGGGGAATCGTAATAAAAAATACAGGTGCCATCACTACCCCGGCCCCGGGTCCAGGCATTCAAATAGGAGATGGTACCACAAGTGTTCCTTTAACTATCAATACGGGTGCAACCCTGGTGACCAGCTTTCCACTGAATCTGTTTGGGGATTTTCTCAATTCCGGCACTTTAACCAATGGATCCACTCCGATCCTGTTTTCGGGTCCGTTCACACAATCAATTTCAGGATATGCCACTTTAGGTAGTACCGTGATGAACAAAACGGGAGGAATCGCAACCTTCCTAGGGAATGTCAACGGAACCAATCTCATTATTTTTGGATCCGGTGGAACCTTGAATCTGGGTAACTCCCTTACCCATACCTTTTCAGGTGATGTTACCCTGACGGCAGGTTCGCTGAATGGAGGATCAAGTACCCTGAACCTGACCGGCCAAGGCACTTCGGTATGGAGTGGCAATGGTTCTCTTTTCAATCCCGGAACCGGAAATGTTAATTTTGGGGCGCAGGGAGGCCAAACCCTTGGAGCGACCTCGACGACATTCAACAACCTCTCCTTTACCGGCAGCGGAACAAAAAAATTTGCCAGTGCAAACCATATTTCAGGGACTCTTTCCATCTCTTCTCCTGACATGTTGGATTTGGGGACTGCGATTTCTGATTGCAATTTTTTATCCATTGATGGAGTAGGGAAGACGTATGGAACTTGGGGCGGAGCCACCTCCGCAGCCCAACACATCAATCCAGTTTTTGCTTCGAATACGGGAATATTGACAGTAATTACCGGAAGCTGTCCAGCCGGAACCTGGAGTGGTTCTACGAGTACGGCCTGGGAAACTGCTTCCAACTGGTGCAGCGGAACTGTTCCCGATGCCACGACGGATGTTGTCATAAATTCAGGGGGAAATCAGCCAATTATTAATTCCGATGCGGTTTGCAGGAACCTGACCATTCAAAACGGTGCAACCTTGACCATCTCCGGTTCTGTTACACTAACCGTAGGGGGTAACCTAACCAATAATAGCACACCCGTACCATTAAGCCTGGGAGGTACGGTTTTATTGAATGGCACTGCACAGACCTTAAGCGGAAATTCGATTCGCTTCAATAATCTGACCATTGGCAATTTGGGGGTCAAGAACTTCACAATGCCAACATTTATAGTAGAAGGAATCCTCTCGATGGAAGGAACGGCGACTGTTTCAGCGGCTCCAACTTACGGTACAAATGCCACCTTGCAATACAACACGGCTACTGCGCGAACATCAGGCAATGAATGGGTTACCCCCTTCACGGCCTCGGGCGGGATTATCATCAAAAATTCCGGAGCAATTACCATTTCTACACTTCCGGGAGTTCAGATTGGCAGCAATTCAAATGTCCCTTTGAACATAAACAACGGTGCTACCTTAACCGCCGCAGACCATGTCATTTTATCACTTCACGGGGATTTTAATAATTCCGGCACTATTAACTGCCCAAGCAGGATTGATATTGGAGGAAATGTGAACTCACAATCGATTGCCGGCTACACCATAACGGGAACTACCAACTTGTCCAAAACGGGTGGGTCGGCCACCTTCACAGGCAATGTGAATTGCGGGGGATTGGTCATAGACGGATCAAATGGAACACTAAACCTGGGAAATGGTCGAACCCATACTGTATCAGGAGATGTGCTCCTGAACGGCGGAACGCTAAATGGAGGTTCCAGCACGTTAAACATCACTGCTTCTAGTCCAACTGCTTGGAATGGAACAGGTTCTGTTTTTATGGCAGGTACGGGTACCGTAAACTTTAATGCTGCAGGAAGTCAGGCCATCGCTGCAGCTACTACATTTAACAACCTGATTTTCTCCAATTCTGGAACAAAGGGATTCGGTGCTGCGATCACAGCCGGTAATTTCTCCGTCACCGGATCTGCCGTGGCTGATCTTGGTCCAGGAAATTCTGCGAGTACGACTTTAACCCTTGGCGGGAATGGTCAGCAGGCAGGAACCTGGGGAGGAACCCATTCTGCGGCAACCAATAAAAATGCAACCTGGTTTGCAGACAGTCCGGGGGTTTTGATGGTAGCTTCTTCTACCTGCAGTGCCGGATACTGGACGGGCATTACGAGCAATGACTGGTCGGATCCAACGAACTGGTGCTCAGGCTTGGTTCCTGATGCTAACACGGATGTGGTAATCAATCCAGGCGGTCATCCACCTTCCATAACCTCGGATGCCATCTGCAGGAATCTGACCATTCAGGAAGGAGCTATCCTTAGTATTGTTGGATCCAATGTACTGTCAATCAAAGGCAATATGGTAAATAACAGCCATGCAATGCTAGGTTTTATTGAAGGAACCGTCCTTCTAAATGGGACTGATCAAACCATTGCTCCACTTTCGTACAACAACCTCACGCTTTCAGGATCCAATGTTAAAACATTTCCTGTCGGAGGAAATACACTAATCAACGGAGTCCTTTCGATGGAAGGATCTGCAACGGCATCCGTTTTGGGGAATCTGATTTACGGTACCGGTGCTACCCTGCAATACAAGGGAAACATTGCCCAGACCACTGGCATGGAATTGATATTGCCCTTCCCGGCTGGTGGTGGGATTAAAATTCTCAACACGAATGGAGTTACACTTGGCAATGCAATAGATTTGGGTCCCTATCCACTCACTATCGGGGATGGTCTTTCAAATTCTATTTTTAGCGATGGAGGTTATCTGGTGACCTCTACCGGCCCTTTATATCTAAATTCGGGTACCTACTATGTGAAGAGTTCATCCTTCCCTGCCTTTGGTTCGCGCTACTTCGGATCAGCCGGCATCGTGAACTATGCGGCCACGTTCTCCCAAGCTATCAGCGGGATTTCGTACAGTAATCTGACCATTAGCGGTGCTGGTACAAATCCGAAAATTGCCACGGGAGACCTTACTGTAAATGGGATTTTGGATTTGAGTAGTGCCAATGCCTCCCCAACCCAGGGTTGTCTTGAGATGGGACCTTTTACGCTTAATATGGGCCCTTCGGCTACCACTTCAGGAACGGGGGATGTAACAGGAAAGGTAAAAAGAACGAATGCCTCTTTTGCCAATGGTACGTCCTATAGTTTTGGAAATCAATTTACCACGCTCACTTTTGCAGGCAATCCAGGAGGAACAAAACCGATTGCCATCAGTTGCAAAATAACCCTTGGAACTGCTCCATCCTGGAGAGCCGGTGCAATTCAGCGCATCTATACTTTTTCAGAGGATGTTGATGCGACAGACGGAATCATTGCCAATCTTCATTTCCTGCCAGCCGAATTGAATTCAAATAGTGCCTCTGTGCTCGATTTGTGGGATGCCTCAGGAGCCGGCTATACGACCATTGAGGAACACGGCAAGTCTGGCAGTGACATGACCAACCATTCGGTTACCCTGTCGGGATTGACCATGGATTATTTCGCCCCTTCGTCTAATCTTGATGACAAACAATGGAGCCTTTCCAATTCCACCGTGGTCAAAAACACCTGGACAGGTGCGGATGGTCTGCATCCAACCTGGTGGGAGGTCGCAGCCAACTGGTCGGCTGGACATGTTCCGTTGGTCACGGAGGAGGTGCTGATACCTGGAAGTGGCTATAATCCAATTTTAACATCTGCGGAAGAGGTGAAAGCAATTGAAATTGCCCAGGGGGGGTCGCTGAATGCTGGTAACTACGATTTAACCGTGAATGGTTACAACGATGCATTTGTTAACAATGGAAATTTTACCAGTGCAGCTAACCTTGTTTTCTCCCATGGGACAGCCTCGCACATAGTCACCCTAAGCGGGGCCGGAACCAATAATTTCAACAACCTTACCGTGAATTCGAATACAAGTTTGCAACTGGCCGCTGGTAGCTACCTGATAATTTCGGGAAATGTCTCTCAGGGTTCGGGCAGCACCATTGATCTGACATCGACTTTAAATACGGTTGAATATACTGGTAATGGACAGAATATCATCAATTTTCAGAGATCATCATCGGCCGGATACTCCAATCTGGTTTTCAACGGAACTGGCACAAAAAACCTGCCGGCAACATTGAATGTCTCTCACGATTTTACCCTTAACGGTGGTATCGTTAATGCAAATTCTTCTTCGAGCATCTCTATTCTTGGCAATGCAACATTCAATAACGGTGTCTTTAATGCATTCAGTTCAACTATTGACGTAGGCGGAAATTGGTTTGTCACTGCAAGTGTTAATTACGGTACCAGCACCATTACCTTTAACAGCTCCTCGGCAGACCAATCCATTACCTCAACACTTCCGTTGGCAGATACTCAGCGATTCTACAACCTGGGCATAAGTAAATCGTCCAAAACACTCACTGTTGGAGGGACCATCAAAACCATACAAGCAAACAACCTGACTTTGACCAGTGGTAATTTTATTTCACCTGCCACTCTTTCCTTGGATGGTAATGCGACTTTTGAAGCTGGCACCACTTTTACCGCCGGAACATACACCGACATCTCCGGGAATTGGACCAACAACAATGCCACCTTCCTGAATGGTAATGGTACGGTCGTTTTTAAAGGTTCATCTATCCAAATGATTGGCGGTACTACTTCAAATGTATTTGCAAATTTGACTGTCAATAACACTGGAGGGGTCTCCCTCAATGGCACAGATGCAACGGTTGGCGGTACACTGACCCTTACAAACGGAAGTTTGATGACCGGGGCCAATAGCATTATCGTAAGCAATGCGGCACCAATTGCCATATCAGGTGGCAGCTCATCCTCTTTTATCAATGGGAACCTTCGCAGGTCCGTTCAGACAGGAACCAATACCTACCTGTTCCCAATTGGGACCTCGTCCGGATATACGCCTGTAAGTGTGATGTTTACGAATGTAACTTCAGGAGGAAACCTTGCGATTTATTCCTCCAATGGAGTAAGCGCCAATTATCCGTCTGGTTTGAATAGCATTAAAAAATTAGCCAGGTCATGGACAATTACCAATAGCGGAATCTGGGCTTCATCAGGGGATGCGACAATGACTTATCTCGCCGGGGATTTGGCAGGAGGGGCAACACAGGGCAACCTGAAAGCCTACCTGTGGAGCGCAGGTCCGGTTTATGCCTATCCAACCACATCGACTGGGACCTTAAGTTTCACTGCCAATGGCCTCACCTCCTACAGCGAAATCGGAGCAGGAGAGTGTGCCGATCCGACCATTACGCTTGGTGCCAGTCCCTCCGTTTGTGCGGGGGTTACCATGGCAAATCTCACCTACGGTGCGACAACTGTCAACCCAGATAAATACAGCATTACCTATGATGCAACAGCTTTGGCGCAGGGCTTTGCCAGTGTTTCCAATGTTTCTTTGCCATCTTCACCAATAATCCAGACTGTTCCAGCGGCTGCCGTTGCTGCAACTTACAATGCCACATTAACGGTTAAAAACAGCGCCACGGGATGTACCAGTTCGGGATATCCGATTACGGTTACCGTCAACCCGATCCTTACGGCCTCGGTTGGCATCGTAGCCGACAACACGACGATCTGTGCAGGCACCTCGGTGACCTTCACGGCCACGCCGGTTAACGGGGGCACGACTCCTGTGTACCAGTGGAAAGTCAACGGCAGCAATGCGGGCACGAACAGCGCCACGTTCATCACCAATACCCTGGGTAACGGGGATGCAGTCACCTGCGTTCTGACCTCCAACGCGACACCATGCCTGAGCGGCAGTCCGGCTACCTCAAATACTGTGAACATGATTGTCAACCCGATCCTTCCGGCCACGGTTGGCATCGTAGCCGACAACACGACGATCTGTGCGGGCACCCCGGTAACCTTCACGGCCACGCCTGTTAACGGGGGCACAACTCCTGTGTACCAGTGGAAAGTCAACGGCAGCAATGAAGGCACGAACAGCGCCACGTTCATCACCAATACCCTTGTTAACGGGGATGCAGTCACCTGCACGCTGACCTCCAACGCGACACCATGCCTGAGCGGCAGTCCGGCTACCTCAAATACTGTGACCATGACGGTCAACCCGATCCTTACGGCTTCGGTTGGCATCGTAGCCGACAACACGACGATCTGTGCGGGCACCCCGGTAACCTTCACGGCCACGCCTGTTAACGGGGGCACAACTCCTGTGTACCAGTGGAAAGTCAACGGCAGCAATGAAGGCACGAACAGCGCCACGTTCATCACCAATACCCTGGGTAACGGGGATGCAGTCACCTGCACGCTGACCTCCAACGCGACACCATGCCTGAGCGGCAGTCCTGCCACCTCGAATACGGTGACCATGACGGTCAACCCGATCCTTACAGCCTCGGTTGGCATCGTAGCCGACAACACGACGATCTGTGCGGGCACCCCGGTAACCTTCACGGCCACGCCTGTTAGCGAGGGCACAACTCCTGTCTACCAGTGGAAAGTCAACGGCAGCAATGCGGGTACGAACAGCGCCACGTTCATCACCAATACCCTGGGTAACGGGGATGCAGTCACCTGCACGCTGACCTCCAACGCGACCCCATGTTTGAGCGGCAGTCCTGCCACCTCAAATACGGTGACCATGACGGTCAACCCGATCCTTACGGCCTCGGTTGGCATCGTAGCCGACAACACGACGATCTGTGCGGGCACCCCGGTAACCTTCACGGCCACGCCTGTTAACGGGGGCACAACTCCTGTCTACCAGTGGAAAGTCAACGGCAGCAATGCGGGTACGAACAGCGCCACGTTCATCACCAATACCCTTGTTAACGGGGATGCAGTCACCTGCACGCTGACCTCCAACGCGACACCATGCCTGAGCGGCAGTCCTGCCACCTCGAATACGGTGACCATGACGGTCAACCCGATCCTTACAGCCTCGGTTGGCATCGTAGCCGACAACACGACGATCTGTGCGGGCACCCCGGTAACCTTCACGGCCACGCCTGTTAGCGAGGGCACAACTCCTGTCTACCAGTGGAAAGTCAACGGCAGCAATGCGGGTACGAACAGCGCCACGTTCATCACCAATACCCTGGGTAACGGGGATGCAGTCACCTGCACGCTGACCTCCAACGCGACCCCATGTTTGAGCGGCAGTCCTGCCACCTCAAATACGGTGACCATGACGGTCAACCCGATGCCAAATCCGGTAATTGCAGGTTTGTCATCCGTTTGTGCTGGAACCTCTGGTTCTGTTTATAGCACTGCAAACGTCGCAGGACACAATTATCTGTGGACCATTTCTGGTGGATCCTTGACGGCAGGTGCAGGAACCAATTCGGTAACTGTCAACTGGGGTGCCGGTGCATCTGGAATACTGAATTTGAGCGAAAGTATTGTCGCTACAGGTTGTCAAGTATCTGCAGCGCCAAAAAATGTGACTATTAATGCATTGCCTGTGTTAGCTGCAATTACCGGGAGTTCTACACTTTCAGCAGGAGAATTTACTCAACTTTCAAATGTTACGGCCGGTGGAACTTGGTTAAGTGCCACTCCTTCGATCGCTTCCATTGGAGTTTCCGGTTTATTATCAGCAGCTTCAGTTGGAAGTACGAACATCTTCTATACCGTCGACAATGGGACCTGTAGCAATACAGCAACTTTTCCGTTTGCGGTAACAACCGCATTAACCGTCGAGGCAATTACTGGGCCATCCATGGTATGCGCAGGTTCTACTGTCCAGTTGGCGGATGCTACATTGGGAGGAACATGGACAAGCGGGAATCCTTTTGTGGCAAGTGTGAATGCAGTAGGGTTGGTAACAGGCAAAACCAAAGGCATTGTAAATATTTATTATACCATAAGGGATGCCGGAGGTGAAGTCAGTGTCTCCAGGACTATTACGGTAAATTCTTTACCGACTATTTTAAGTGTAAATTCCGCTTCTGTTTGTGATGCAGGGTCCGTGACGCTAAGCGGAGTTGTATCTGCAGGTACCATCAGGTGGAATTCTGAAGCACAAAATGGGCCGATTCTCGGGACTGGAGATTCATTTACCACACCGGTTCTTGTTTCCACCACAACCTATTACGCTGAGGCCATCAGCAACAATTGCCTGTCGACCCTAAGAACACCTGTCACAGTTACCGTCACTAAGAGTCCATTGACACCAGTCATATCAGCCATTCTCCAACCCACCTGCTCCTCCCCAACAGGAGAAGTAATCATCGATGGATTGCCAACGAATGGGATGTGGATCCTCTTTAAATATCCTGGGGGAGCTGCTACCACCGGAACCGTCTCAAGTACGATGTTACAGGGATTGCTGCCGGGAACATATAGCTTCGTTGTTACAAGGGAAGATGGATGCAGTTCGCCAGCTTCAAAAAATGTTGTCATCAACAAACAGCCTGAAATTCCTCCGGCAGTAATTTCCAGACCCGCCATAGAAATTTCTCAGACCTGGTTCACAGCAAATTGGGAAGCTTCTTCAACGGCTAGCGGATATTCGCTTGATGTGTCAACAGACAATGGCTTTTCTTCCTATCTCCCTGGTTTTGAAAATAAGGATGTAGGCAATGTCACCACCTTGCCGATTACAGGGCTCAGTGTAAAAACGACCTACTTTTACCGGATCAGGCCGTACAATATTTGCGGAACAGGCAGTAATTCGGCATCCATCCAAGTTACTACCCTGATTGAACTGCCCGTTGTGGTAACCGCATTGCCAGCTACCAATGTGGTGCAAACAAGCTATACTGCCAACTGGAACAGCTCTGCCGGTGCAACTGGTTATCGGCTGGATGTCGCCACGGATGCTGGCTTTGTAGCGCTTGTTCCTGGTTACAACAACAAGGATGCTGGAAAGTTAACAACCAGTAATGTTGCCGGATTAACCCCAAACACAACCTATTACTACCGGGTAAGAGCTTACAATGCCGGAGGTGCGGGGGCAAATTCCGAGATCATTTCCACAACCACACTGCCTGATCTTCCTTTGGCACCTGTGGCCTATCCTGCCGGAAACCTCCTTCAGACGAGTTTTTCTGCAAGTTGGAGTTCTGCCTTAAATGCCTCAGGTTATCGACTGGATGTGGCTACAGATATTGGGTTTGTCAATTTCCTGCCGGGATACAACAACAAGGATATGGGAAATGCGATGACGTGCAGCATCTCCGGTTTGACGGCAAGATCCAACTATTTCTATCGGATCAGGGCCTACAACCTGGCGGGATCAAGCAGCAATTCAAATACAGCTTCTGTCAGGACGCTGGCTGTTCCTCCTGTTGCACCAACCGGACTCATCGCCAATACCTGTAACTACCTGATCATCCTGAAATGGAAGAAGAATACAGACCCATACGTTTCACGTTACAGGATTTATGGTGGAACAGAGTCCAATCCTTCCACCAGGATCGATTCAACCTCCAATGGCGTTTCAGATACAACGAAGACCATCTATGGACTGACGAGTGGCAAAAGCTATAATTTCAGAATCACTGCCGTAAATGACGACGGGACTGAAAGCAATTACAGTTCACAGGCATCCAGAATGGTATCTACAGGTCTGGTACCTTTGATCTCACTCAAGTGGAGCGAAGTTTTGATTTGTGCTAATCCGGGCGATTCCATCTCTACCTACCAGTGGTACACAGGGAATTCCATCCTCACAGGAGCCACAGGACAGTTTTATGATTCGAACAAAGTACCGGGCAACTACAGGGTTGTAACGATGGATAAAAAAGGTTGCAGCAATTCTTCAAATTCCATCACGGTGGTATCCAATAAGTCACTCACACTCTACCCGAATCCTGCTGCTGTCAATTTTACCCTGAAGCTCAGCAATGCCATCTACGGGAAGGCGATTATCAACCTGTTCAATGCCTCTGGTGTGAAAGTCCTGGAGGTCCAAACCGAAAATGCAAGCGAAGAACTGATCAGGGAGATTGCAGTGAATAACCTCGACGACGGTACTTACATCGTTCAGGTAACGGTAAATCAGCAGGAACTCTACTACGCCAAAATGATCGTTAAAAAGTAAAGGCCATTAAATATAATTATTATGTGCAAGAAATTTCGGATGATGACCCTGCCGGGTATGCTTCTGATGCTTTCGCTGGCTTTCCCCAACCAGCTGTTTTCCCAGACGGGCGACAGTATCAGAAGTAGGGTGGTTTACGTGGGAATAGGATTCGGACCGGCCCAGAGCCAGATAACAAACAATGGCATCGGAGCCATTGCCGGACTGGTCTCTGGCAAGGTGAATACACTTGACGAATCCGTCGAGATCGGATACTTTGTCTCCAGATACCTGGGTGCATCGGTCGGTATCGGCTTCAGCACTTTCAGGACTAAGCTTTCGCTGGATAGCTACCAGAATAAATTCAGCACTGTGGACACAGAGAAGGAAAGCTATGAGATGCGAGTTACTGGCACAGCACTAAAGGAAGAGCAGAAAATAGGATACCTGACTGTGCCTGTATGCCTGAACCTGAGAATACCCCTTACGAGCGCGCTGGGCTTTTTCCTGCAACCAGGACTAAGCCTCTCAATCCCGGTAGTAAAAAGCTTCCAGGCAACCGGTACTTTTACCTACAAAGGATATTATCCCGCCTACAATGTCATTTTGCAGGACCTTCCTGCCTTTGGATTTGAATCAAACAAGGCAACGGCAGGCAGTGGTTCTCTGAACATCAGCAAGCTCACAGTTCTGGCAACCGCTTCCGCGGGATTCGACCTGTATCTTCAGAAAAAGATACAATTAGCCCTGTCAGTCTGTTACAGCAAATCCCTATCGCAAATTTCAGACTATGCCCCCACAAGCACGTTTCAGCTATCAAAGGCAGTAGGAAATCTTAGCAGCATGATGGAGGGAAGTAGTACGGCTACCATCCAGTCTGTTGGATGTTATGTGAAAATCAGGTATTATTTTTAATTCATGTCTGGTCTCATTTAAATCAAAATCAGTGGAAATATTAAACGCCCCGTAATTGCTATGGGGCTTTTTGTTGTTTGCCTCAGTTTGAATCATGGGTCCACGACAGGGGGCGAAATTGTTTGAAAATCGTAAGGATTGCTTTGATATTCGTTAGTCGGTCATTCCTGGATCAATTTCCTTTGCATTCAGAAAATCATACACATACGACCATATGACTACTTTAATCGGATTTTTTGCAAAGGCAATTAAGAAGGAATGGAAAATGAGATTGTTTGATATTTTATTTGCCCATCCGATGGCAATACTCATTTTGGCGCTGCTGTTCCCTCCTTCGGAGGCTTTTGCGCAGAAAGCAGGAGATACCAGGGTGCCCACAGAACTGTCGGGAGGAATAACGGTCACCAACAACGGAATATCGCTGATCCCTACCTTCACCCTGGGAAAACCAGCCGTCACCTTTGACATGGCCATCGGAAAAAGGAAACTCAGTTTTGAACCAGAATTCCAGTTTTCGTTGGATGGGAAGCCCTGGACCTTCTTTTTCTGGGGAAGGTATAAATTGGTCAGCAACCAGAAATTTTTCATCCGGACCGGCTTGCACGAATCACTTGCATTTTCTACTTCCACCACCACTGTAAACGGGGTTTCCAAAGAATCTATTTCCGCACAACGTTACCTCGCAGGCGAATTTGCACCCAATTATTTCCTGACCAAACACTTAGGGATCGGTATTTATTACATTTACTCCTACGGTATTGACAACGAATTTGTGAGGAACACAAATTTACTGATGTTCCATGTGAATTTTTCAAACCTTAAATTGTCTGACCAGTGGTCCGCATCCATTATGCCGCAAATTTATTATTTGAGGATCAATCAAAACAACGGATTCAATCTTACCACCTCCTTGTCGCTGGTCAAAAGAAACTTTCCAATTTTGTTCTCTGCTTTTGTCAACAAGACCTTGAGTTATGGTATTCCCGGCAGTAAGAATTTTGTTTGGAACGCAAGTCTGATCTATACCTTTCACAGAAATCTGGTTGAACGATAACTCTTTTTTAACTACAGGTGGTTTTAATATTGCGTGAATTTTGTAATTTAGAAGGATGGATAAAATTGAATCGATAGAAGAATTTTATAAACGGAAATTCGATTGGATGCCCGACAACATCCGCAATGAAATCGGTCATTTCAATGTGTTCAAACTGGACCCGTTTGTGGGCGACAAGGCCCAGCCCGTCCCATACAAGCGAAGAGACTATTACAAAATTATGCTGGTGGTTGGAAAAAGTCAGGTGCACTTTGCAGATAGCGTAGTGGAAGTGCAAAAGCAGGCCCTGTCTTTTTCAAATCCATTCATCCCCTACAAGTGGGAACATTTGGATCAGGTGCGGAAAGGCTTCTTTTGTGTGTTCAACCACCATTTCTTTCATCAGTATGGGAACCTGAATCAATATACTGTCTTTCAGCCCAAAGGCGCTCACCTGTTTGAACTGACTGATGATCAGGTGGACAGAGTCCACGCCATTTATGAACGAATGTTCGAGGAGATTAACTCCGATTACCTGCACAAATACGATGTTTTGCGCACGCTGGTTTTTGAGCTGATCCATTTTGCCATGAAAATTCAGCCGGCTACCAAATATGACAAGCAACTCATCAATGCCTCCCAACGAATTTCAGCCCTATTCCTCGAATTGCTCGAACGTCAGTTCCCCATCGATGAAAACCACCAATCAGTAAGTTTGCGAACTGCTTCTGATTTTTCCAATCAGCTGAATGTTCATATTAACCATCTGAACCGATCCGTAAAGGAGACAACAGGTAAAACGACCTCCCAACTCATTGCCGAACGGATCCTCCAGGAGGCAAAAATCCTGCTTAGACACAGCAAATGGAGCGTAGGCGAAATTGCCTTTGCCCTGGGCTTCACGGAAGTGACTCATTTCAATAATTTCTTTAAGAAGCATGTCCAATTGAGCCCCTTGAAATTCAGAAATGTTTGATTTTCGTAAATTTTCGATTGGAATTGGTTTTTTTGGAAGAGGCTCCAATTTTACATTTGTACTTTAATTAATAAACGAACGAGGATGGAAAAACGCAAATTGGGGAAAAGCAATCTGGAAGTCTCGGCCATCGGCCTTGGCTGCATGGGAATGAGTTTTGGCTATGGAACCATTTCGGATACGAAGGAGATGATCGCTTTGATGCATCAGGCCGTGGAAAGCGGTGTCACCTTCTTTGATACTGCCGAAGTCTACGGACCGTTTATCAACGAAGAACTGGTTGGCGAAGCACTTGCTCCCTTTCGCGGGAAAGTAGCGATCGCCACCAAATTTGGCTTCGACACCACGGGAGCTAAGGCACTCGACAGTCGTCCGGAACACATCAAACAAGTTGCCGAAGCTTCGCTCAAACGGCTCAGGGTAGAGGCCATTGATCTGTTCTACCAGCACCGCGTCGATCCGAATGTACCCATTGAAGAGGTGGCCGGAGCAGTAAAAGACCTTATCCAGGAGGGGAAAGTCAAACACTTCGGTCTTTCGGAAGCCGGAGTTGAGATCATCCGCCGCGCCCATGCCGTGCAGCCGGTCACTGCCCTGCAAAGCGAATACTCCCTGTGGTGGCGGGAGCCGGAAGAAGAGATCATCCCGTCCCTCGAAGAGCTTGGAATTGGTTTTGTACCATTTAGTCCGCTCGGAAAAGGTTTCCTGACGGGAAAGATGGACCAGAACACCACCTTCGACAGCAAGGATTTCCGCAGTACGGTCCCCCGTTTGTCGCCCGAAAATCTGAAGGCGAATATGGCTTTTGTGGATCTGGTGGCAGCAGTTGCCCAACGCAAAAATGTGACCCCTGCCCAAATTGCACTGGCGTGGATACTCGCCCAAAAACCCTGGTTCGTTCCGATTCCGGGCACCACCAAATTGCATCGTTTGAAAGAGAATCTGGATGCTGCTGAGGTAAAACTTACTTCCGAAGAAGTTCAGGAACTAAACGTTGCTTCCGCTAAGATTGCCGTTCAGGGAGAAAGATATTCCGGAGGAAGTGCAAAATTGATTAACCGTTAATAATAATTCGTGAGTAAAAAGGTTTTAATTATCTCCTCCAGTCCACGAAGGGGAGGAAACTCTGATCTGCTTTGCGACCAGTTTCTATCCGGAGCACTGCAGGCAGGACATCAGGTGGAAAAAATTTTTCTGAGAGATAAATCGATCAATTATTGCACGGGTTGCGGAACCTGCTTCAACCGCAGCAGACCCTGTCCGCAGAAGGATGACATGGCCGAAATATTGGATAAGATGGTAGCCTCTGATGTCATTGCCATGGCCACTCCCGTGTACTTCTATGCGATGTGTGGCCAGATGAAGACCCTGATCGACAGGACCTGTGCACGGTATACCCAGATTAGCAACAAGGAGTTCTACTTCATTGTGACTGCAGCCGTCAACAGCAAACCAGCCATGGAGAGAACATTGGAAGAATTTAGAGGATTTACTTCCTGCCTAAGTCGGCCAAAAGAGAAGGGAATCGTCTATGGCACAGGAGCCTGGGAAAAAGGGGAGATCATCGGCAAACCCGCGATGAAAGAGGCTCATCAGATGGGGATGTCGGTTTGAAACTTGAAATGCATTCTTGAATTTAATTGTAGCAAAGGAGAAAAGAAAAATGGCCATGACAGAAACCGCGAACAAGAATCACGAGCTCTTGTTTCCCAATCACACCTCGAATCTGAAAAATACGGATCCGGAATTCATTGAGCTGTTCGATAATTTCGCCTTCGATGAAATATTGGATCACGGAACTCTGGACACCAAAACCAGATTAATGGTGATTCTGGCTTCGACCCTTGGGTGCCAGGCACTGACCGAATACAAGGTGATGGTGGGAGCGGCTTTGAATGTCGGAATCACTCCGGTCGAGATCAAGGAGATTCTCTATCAGGCGGTACCTTACGTCGGGATCGCCAAGGCCTACGACTTTCTCCACGGCACCAACGAAGTATTTCAAAATCGAGGTATTGCCCTCCCCCTGGAAGGACAGTCGACTACCACCCCCGAAACGCGTTTCGAGAAGGGACTGGAAGCACAAAAAGCCATCTTTGGGGAGCGGATCGATCAAATGTACCGCGAATCACCTGCCAACCAGCTGCACATCCAAAAATTCCTGTCGGCCAACTGTTTTGGCGATTATTATACCAGGAATGGGCTCGATCTGAGAATCAGGGAACTGCTCACCTTTGCCATCCTCCTGTCGCTGGGCGGTTGTGATCCGCAGGTGAAGGGGCACGTACAGGGCAATCTGAATGTTGGGAACGACAAGGAGATGCTTCTGAATACAGTAACCCAACTGCTGCCTTATGTGGGCTATCCCAGAACCCTGAATGCCATCCGGTGCATCAATGAGGTGATTCCTGAATAAGCTGAAGAAAGGATTCTTCATGATTTCTTGCGTGCAGCAGATGAAATCTTTCTTGCAAAAATAAAAAAAGTAGAAAGGGTCAGTATATTAACGGCTTTTTCTGCTTGTACCGGAAACCATGAAAAAAGGGGAAATTATTTTATCCCACGAAAAAATTAAAATGGAAGAACTTCACTTTCGCTTAAGATGGTAGTCCCAATGGTTCGAACGACGCAGACCTCGGAGAGGTCACAGGTTTATAGCATCGGGAATTCCTGCCTTTCTGCGACCACGGCGGGGGCGAACCTCACAAATCGTTCATTCTTCACAATGATTCGTTTTAAATGTTCAATTTGAGAATCAGGTCTGAGTCTTAAATGAATACTTTTGAATGATCGGAATAACCCAATGAGGCAAATACTCCGATAACCCGAAAGAACAAGTAAAACATATACTATGCGATTTACAAAATTAGTTCCCAATATTTTCTACGTAGACATAAAGGACGGTCTGAATCTTTTTGTAGATTGTCTGGAGTTCAGTATTGGATACAGCGATTTCGATTCCGAAAATCCTTGCTGTGTGGTCCAAAAAGAGGCACTTTCTCTATTCCTATTCCAGAATAAGGAATTTGCCGATAAAGACAGACCGGAAATCAGGCTTCACACCGACAATATCGAAGATGTGTTTGCCAAGATTTCACGGACTCATCCACAATTTTTGCATCCAAACCTGAATACCATTACCTTGCGGCCTTGGGGGGCCAGAGAATTTGCCCTAAAGGATGATACAAACGTCTGTGTGATTATCCAGCAATGGTGACGAAATATTTTTTTGGCAAATATTTGAGGAGAGGTTTGTCATTTATTTGAAAGAGGTGCCGGCGACCTGGTAGATCAAATTTAGGAGTTAGATTAAATCAAAAAATCTGCAAGTATTTAACTATCAGGCTTTTATCTTCCTAGAAGTGGGGAACACTGAAATATCGAACCTGTTGGAACACTTTTATCTGGTTGTTGACCCATATGATTATATTGTGAATGACTGAAGATAGTCCTTTGAATATTTGTATTGTTTTCTGATCCGTTTTGAGTCTTAATAATTAGTTTTACAATTAAATAAAAACCACAGATACGTTTAGCTAGAAAAAAGTAGCTGGCTAACAAGGCTTTTGGTGTTATTATAATTGAGTTGGCAGCCAGTGTAAAAAAGGAAACTGACACAGCAAAAAAATACGATAATTGAGAAAATTAAAATAAGAAAGGACTTAACTTTTTGTCAGGACTGTGCAAACATATAGGATTTTATTTTGTTTTTTCTCCAACTCTCAAAATGAAGAAAGAAATCCCATCAACAATACGCACATTGGCAATGCCCAACGAGACAACGCTTAAACCAAAGCTTTGCTCAAGATTGCCATTTTGCATACGCTCAAAAATTCCGCAACTATTGTTACTGAAAGCTATATGTTTAATTTAGAAAAATACCTATCGTTTATCATTTCCTTGTTGTTACCTGGCTTGAATATGCTAAGCAATAACCAGTTTTACAATAATATTAAATGGTACACTGTTGCTCCGAAATGGCTTGTCATTTCATTATTCCTAGTTGGCCTGTGGAAATTAATAGAGAAACTTTTAGCTATACTAAATAAAACAACCCGATGGATATTTATAATTCTGGGAAGCCTAACTTATGTTATGTTAATTCTTTTTGTTGAACACTATATTTTACCTTCAGTTTTTCAATCGAATGAAATAGTTCCTATATGGGTTATCGGTATCCGCTTGCTTCTGGCTGCAATTTTGTTTATTACTATCATCCAAAGTCTCAAAACTGCTAAAGAGCGCGAAAAGTTCAGGGTTGAAAATATTTCGTTGCAATCTGAAAACATTAAAGCCCAATTAAATCAGCTGAAACAGCAGGTAAACCCACATTTTTTATTCAATTGCTTAAGCACACTTCGAACTATGGTTAGATCAAACGACAAGCAATCTGAGGATTATGTTCTGAAATTGTCTGATATGTACCGTCATATTTTGCAAAAAAGGGAATCTTCAATTGTTACTTTGAATGAAGAGTTAGAGTTTCTGAATGTATATATTTATTTAATGAAAATTCGACACGAAAAGGCTTTGTTTTTTGATATAAAGGTATCAGATGAATCTATGAAATATAGTTTACCCGTTTTTTCGCTTCAATTATTAGTTGAAAATTGCATAAAACACAATGTGGCTTCTGAAAAAAAACCTTTGCACATTCGAATTTTTCAAAATAACAGTCAAAACATTATTGTTTCAAACAATTACCAACCTAAAATTACTACTGCTGATTCATTTGGCTTAGGTATAGAAAACCTAAAAACACGTTACGAACTTTTAGGTTTAAAATACGGCGTTCTCGTTGTACAAAATGAAACTGAATACACAATCACCTTAGAATTGTTTTGAATGAACGTACTTATTATTGAAGACGAAAACAAAACGGCTGCAATGCTAAAAGAACTCATTGAATCGCATCCCGATTACCTTGTGGTGAATATCTGCGAAAGTATTGAGGCATCAGTGAGTTATTTGCATAAGAACCAGCAGAAACTCGATTTGGTATTTATGGACATTCAACTGGCCGATGGTCAAAGTTTTGACATATTCGATCAAATACAGATAAATATCCCCGTAATATTTTGCACTGCTTATGATGATTTTATGCTGAAAGCCTTTAAAAACAATGGCATCGATTATATATTGAAACCCTTTAAGGAAGAAGATATTCAAAAAGCATTGGCCAAAGTGGGGCAATTAAAATCTAATTTTTCGTTAAACTCAATCTCAATTTCAAATATTAAAAGCCTGTTTGCTAAAGAGCCATTTCAAACCTCATTTTTGGTGAGGTACAAAGAAAAAATGTACCCCATTGCAGTTGCAGATATTGCGATGGCTTATCTGGAAAATGAAGTTGTTTATCTAATTAATTTCAAAGGCGAAAAACATGTAATTTTTAAAACTCTTGAGCAATTCGAATCAGCAGTTTCGCCGCATCAGTTTTATCGCATTAACCGCCAGACGTTAGTAAACAGGGCTATAATTAAAGAAATTGAACCTTATTTTAACCGAAAAGCAGTGGTGCGTGTAACCATTCCATTTCCTGATAAACTCATTGTCAGCCGTCTTAAAGTTACTTCCTTTTTAGAATGGGTTGAAAACTCAAAATAAGTTCTGTTCAGTTCAACCACCATTTTGTTCAATTCGCCATTTTTCCAATTTTATTGGTTTAAAATCTTGTTCATTTTTGCACCATATTTAAAATATAGGAACAAAATGAAACGAACAAGTTGCTTCACAACATCCAAGAGAATGATAATAATTTCGGCAACATGGAGTTCCATACTACCATTAAAAAACAAATTATTTTAGTATGAAATCCGTCTTTATTTTAATGTTGCCTTTTTTGATTTTAACTTTTTCTGCATCCGGGCAACACCATAATCAAATAACAGGAAAATGGTTAAGCGAAGGTGGCGATTCGCAAATCGAAATTTTCCAAAAAAGCAATAAATATTTTGGGAAAATTATTTGGCTCAGAGAGCCGAACCAGCCCAACGGAAAACCCAAAGTTGATAAGAACAACTCCAATTCAGAATTAAGGGAAATCCCAATTCTAGGTTTAGAAATTATTTCAAGCTTGGAATATGACGGCGAGAAGTGGGTTAACGGCAAAATTTATAGTCCCAAAGAAGGCCAAACCGTAAATTGTTCAAAGTTATTATTGGATGAAAGCACTTTGAAAGTAACAGTATCAAAATTTCTCTTTTCAACTACTAAAATATGGAAAAGATTATGAGTAAGTATCTTATACTAATAGCCTTGTTTTGCTTATCCTTTGATGGATTGATAGCACAAAATCAGCAGCAGACGATGAAAATCTCATCCCTGCAGGAAGCCTGTGATTATGCCCTTAAAAATAATCCGGACCAGAAAATATATCAATTAAATATTGAGAAAGCCCGTACAGATTTTCAGACCTCGGAAAGTTCGCTTTTACCTACTATTGGCGGAAGTTTTGCAGGTCAGATAAACACGAAACTTCCAACAACAGTTGTACCTGGTGAGATTTTCGGAAAGCCCGGCCAGTCAATGAATGTTCAGTTCGGGCAGAAATACAACTACAACGCAGGGATATCAGCCTCTAAAAATGTTCTTGACTGGCAAAACCGGATTCAAATAAAAATGGCAAAAAACGATATGCTTACTTCAGATTTACAAGCCGATGCATACCAACAAAACTTGAAACAACAGGTTGCATTGTACTATTATTCTGCCATCATTTCGCAGGAAGCTTTGCGCACTTATCAGCAAAACTTCACCCTTGCCGATAGTACGGTTGCGTTAATCAACCAAAAATTGCATCAAGGACTTATTAATTCTATAACCGCGAATCAATCGGTAATTAGCCGCAATAATGTTCAGCAACAAATTTTAAATACAGAAACATTTCTTCACCAATGTAAAAACTCACTTAAAATATTGCTTGGCATTGATGTAAACACAGGGTTAGTTATAGATTCGCTCGATTTAAAGAATCAGCCATTATTGCAAGCCAACCAAAATTTAGGTAAAGATAAAAACCTTGCTATTCAGGAAAACCAATTGAAAAAATCAGAATTTAAAGTGAGTTTTCAGAAATCGGCTTTCGTACCCAAAATCAGTTGGGATGCTTATTACGGGCAACAGCAGTTTCGCAACGATTTTGGCATGTCTTTTAATAAAAACGATTGGCATCCAATAAGTTATATAGGGTTGAATTTACAAGTACCAATTTTTACGGGATTTGCAAATCATAATAAATTAGGATCATCGAAAATTGACTACCAAAAGTCGCAAGACCAGTGGGAAGAAAGCAACCGGAAAGCAAACCTGAACGATGAGCTATTGCTTTATGAATTCAGTCAAAGCTTGCAAATGCTGAATCCTGCATCAAGCAATTATCAACTCTATGAACAAAGTCGGCTATTGGCAAGCCAGCAGTTGAAGGAAGGCTTAATTAGCATGGATGCATATTTCAAAATTTTTGAAGACTATTTGAATGCAGAAAATGCTTACCTGAATGCGCTTTCTTCAGTATATACTTATTATTCAACAATTATATCACGTCAATAAAAATTATTAAAAATGAGAACATATATCATCATAGGTTTTGTAGCATTCATGCTGGCAACTTCATGCTCACAGAATGAAACTACGCATCCGCAAAGGAAAGATATTACAGATGCGGTTTTTGCAAGTGGTAATATTTTCGACGAGAATGAATATCTAATAATCGCTGCTACAGATGAGTATTTGAATAAATCATTTGTCAGAGAAGGCGATAAGGTTCAGGAAGGGATGCAACTTTTCATGCTTTCGGGCGAAATAGGTTCGGCTGAATATGCAACAGCATTGGCCAATTTTAGCGATGCCAAAATCAAAAACAGCGAAAGTGCACCACAGTTGCAACAATTGAAACTTCAGATTTCTCAGGCATATTTGCAACTTATCAACGATGAATCAAATTTCAAACGCTACGAAAACCTTGTAAAAACCAAAGCCGTTCCGCAAATAGATTACGACAAAGCCAAACTACAATATGAAGCTTCGAAAAACAATAAGGCAATTTTAGAACAATCGTTATTGGACCTGAAACGTCAATTGGCGCTGAATGAAAAAAACGCTTTTGAGCAATTGAAGATCCAAAAGCGAAACCAGCAAAACGACTACATCACAGCCAATTTTAATGGCATTGTAATGACTGTTAACAAAAACCAGGGCGAATACGTTCGTAGGGGCGAAACTATTGCGAAATTGGGCGATGGACATCCCATGATAAAACTTTTCATTGCCGAAGAAGATATTAAACTGGTCAAATTGAATGACACAGTGGTTGTTTCGATAAACACCGACAAACAAAAGACTTATGCTGCGCGAATAAGCAAAATATACCCGGCATTCGACACCAAAGAGCAGTCGTTTATTGCCGAAGCGAGGTTTGAAAAAATACCAGAACCACTTTTCTACAATACTCAATTGCAAGCCAATATTATTATAGCTAATAAAGCAAATGCGCTAATAATTCCAGCAAAATATGTTATTAATGGTAATTCGCTTCAACTGACCAATGGCAAGATACTTCAGTTCGAAAAAGGCATCAGTAACAACGAATGGGTTGAAGTGCTGAATGGCATTACCGAAAAAGAAACCATTGTTTTACAAAAATCTAAAAAGTAATGGCAGCAAATACCAACATAAAAATCGCGTACGCCCACCTCACATCGAGGGTAAAGCAGGCATTGGTGGCCATGCTCAGCGTAACTTTTGGGATAAGTATGTACATTTTCATGAACAGTTTTATGTCAGGGGTGAATAATGTGCAATCCGATTTGGCTTTCAGCACGTTGGCGCATATACGTATTTACAATGATGTTCCTGAAGACAAAACGAATTTGCTGGCATCTTCTGCAAGTCCAAACCAAGTGATTAATTTGCGCAATCCCAAAATAATTCAATACACTGATGGGATCAAAAATTCCAATAAAATTATCAGTCAATTAAGCAAATATCCTCAAATCACAGGCGCTACGACTCAGGTGAACATCAATGTTTTTTACCTGAACGAAGCCACAAAAGTTAACGGGACACTTTCGGGCGTTGAGGTTGATAATGAGGACAAGCTTTTCAAAACAAGCACGTATATTACCGATGGTAACTGGAACGACCTCAATTTCCGTTCTGATGGTGTTATTATTGGTACTGGGTTGGCATACAAAATGAGCTTAAAGCTGAATGATAATCTGGTCGTCAGCACAGCAGAAGGTGTTACCAAAAGCTTCAAGATTATTGGCATTTTTAAAACAACCCTTGCCGGGGTCGACAATTCAAAAGCTTACATTAAAATTGGCGCAGCTCGACAGTTGCTTTCCGAAAATCAAGGTTATGTAACCGATATTCAAGTAAATATCAAGGATTATAATACAGCCAGGGAAATTGCACAACAATTGGCTCCATCTATTCCTTATAAAGTAGATGCTTGGCAAATTGCCAATGGCCAGTTGGAGGCTGCTTCGGGACTGCGCGATATTATTGCCATTGCAGTTTCACTCACCATTCTCATTGTTGCAGGCTTTGGAATTTACAACATTATGAACATGACCGTAAACGAGAAAATCAAGGAAATAGCCATTTTAAAGGCAATGGGCTTTGCCGGGAATGATATTGTACAAATATTTTTGTTCCAATCTATTGTAATTGGAATTATTGGCGGTTTACTGGGAATAGTCTTTGGCTTTGCAGTTTCGGTCATTGTAAATCAGGTTCCGTTTCACATCGCCACATTATCAACCTTGCCAATGACTTACAATATTAAAGATTACATTATGTCGTTTGTTTTTGGACTGATAACAACTTTCGTTGCCGGTTATTTGCCTGCAAAAAAAGCTTCATCTATCGACCCGGTTTCAATTATCAGAGGTTAAAAAAAGAAAAATGGAAAAAAATATTGCATTATCAGTAAATAACTTAACCAAATACTTTCATGAACCCGAAACATTCAAGGTTTTGAAAGATGTTAGTTTCGATGTACAAAAAGGTGAATTTTTATCAATTGTAGGAAAATCAGGCTGTGGAAAATCTACCATGCTTTATGTGTTGTCTACCATGGATACCGATTACGAAGGCAACCTTATGATTAACAACACAAACCTTACCGGAAAATCGCAAAACGAACTGGCAGCATTTCGCAATGCCAACATTGGTTTCGTTTTTCAATTCCATTACTTATTGCCAGAATTTACTTCTATTGATAATGTGATGCTTCCGGCACTTAAATTAGGAAAGAAATCAAAGGAAGAAATTAAAGAAAAGGCCTACGTTCTTTTAACAATGCTGGATTTAAAGGCACAAGCCAATAAATCGGCCAACAAACTATCTGGAGGTCAGCAACAGCGCATAGCAATTGCCAGGGCACTTATTAACGACCCTGCCATTATTATGGGAGATGAACCCACAGGGAATCTTGACTCAAAAAACACCAAAATTGTTTTCGATATATTTCGTCAATTGGCCAAAGACAAAGGGCAAACCATTATTGCCGTTACCCACGATGAAGAGTTTGCTGCAAACAGCGACAGGATAATCGAACTTTCGGATGGAGAATTGCTAAAGTCGTACCGATAAAAATATGAAACCTAAACCTATTAATTGGTGAAAACTATATGATTGACAAACAGGCCCAACAGAATGAACACCAGTTGCCAACAAGCAGTATAGCTAATTGCTGGTGCAGAGCGTATTCGAGCAGTACAGTGCGTATCAAAAGTAGTTGTAACTTGAGAGGAAAGTGCTTCGAAATCGGCAACTAACTATACCGCTGTCCGTAATAATTCCCATTAAATCAAAGATTTATTCAATTTCGATGTTTGTCTTCGATGGTTTTTACCAACCTCCTGACAATCCCCGGACAAAACGAACATCCATTCCGTGTTTTGTACCCGTTTTGGTTCAGTTGACGTGAAATCTCCGAGAAATTGACTTGTCCGTACTTCATTTGGTTGTATTAAGTGTGTGTAATGTGTAACTCTGACACTGCTCTAAAGATTTCTTGACCGACTTTACATCAATTTCCACATCTGGAGAATTTTCCGTAACTTTATTATGACAGGTTACTCAAAATACCAAACTCTGGCACAATCATTTGAAATATATGAAAACAGAAGATATCAAGCATTTATTCTCAGAATTTGAGTTAGCTGCCTCAGATATTGAGGGTGTAGAATGTTGGAGTGCCAGAGAATTGCAGGTGCTCTTAGGCTATAGCAAATGGGAAAATTTCGAAAAAGTAATTCAAAAAGCGAAAGACGCATGCGCAAATGCCGATGAAAATATTCCCGATCATTTTCCTGACGTCAGGAAAACGATACCGATGCCCAAAGGTGCAGAGAAAGAGATTCAAGATATATTACTTACCCGTTATGCCTGTTACTTAATAGCACAAAACGGCGACAGCAGAAAAATTGAAATTGCATTTGCGCAAAACTATTTCGCAGTTCAGACCAGAAGGGCAGAAGTTATTGAACACAAAAACAGTCCCCCAATCGTCCCCCGCCAAATAAAAATCCCTGTAAACAAATTGCTTACAGGGACCTCTAGTAGCGGGGAACATTGAAATATCGAACCTTCTGGAACACTTTTATACGGTCGTTGACCTTTACGATTATATTGTGGATGATTAAGGATGGTCATTTGAATATTTCCTCTGTTTGCTGAATCGATTAGAGTTAAATCACTATTTTTATATGAAAATCTTACCAAAGGTACAGTTAGCCAGAAAACAGAAGCAGGTTAACAACGCTTTTGGCGTTGTTGTAAATAGGCGCAAGGAGAGACAACACACTACCCAACAAATGAGTAAATATGCAACCAAGAATTGAGATATTGGCTGAAAAAAAATTAGTAGGCAAGAAATTGACAATGACTTTTGCCGATAACCAAACTTTTAAACTTTGGCAATCATTTATGCCAAACCGAAGGGAAATTAAAAACAACTTGATGACTGAATTATTTTCAATGCAAGTTTATCCTCAATCATTTGATTTCACCTTCTCTAATCTCAAAGAAGAATTTCAAAAGTGGGCAGCTGTTGAGGTTTCCGACTTTGACACAGTTCCGAAAGAAATGGAAACTTATACATTGACAGGCGGACTTTATGCAGTTTTTCTTTACAAAGGTTTAAGTACCGACACTAAAATATTCCAATACATATACGGAACTTGGTTGCCGAATTCAAAATACTCAATTGACAATAGACCTCATTTTGAAGTACTTGGAGAAAAATACAAGAACAATGATCCGAATTCAGAAGAAGAAATATGGATACCAATAAGACCGAAATATTAACGCAAGCACCTAACCGCAATTTCAAAAACTTAGCGGTTCCGTGGTTATATCAGACTTTGTAATTTGTATCAAGTTCACTGGCGGAAGCCAGTTTTGTGCTTCGAAATCGCCACCTTCGCTAAGGCCAGAAGCGTTTTAAAACCTAAACAAATGTCTAATCAAATTTAAAGTTGAATTCGAATGGTTCTCACCAATCTCCTGACGATCCCCGGACAAAACGAACAACCTTTCCGTGTTTTGTACCCGTTTTGGTTCAGTTGACGTGAAATCTCCGAGAAATTGACTTGTCCGTACTTCATTTGGTTGTATTAAGTGTGTGTAATGTGTAACTCTGACACTGCTATAAAGATTTCTTGACCGACTTTACATCAATTTCCACATCTGGAGAATTTTCCGTAACTTTATTATGACAGGTTACTCAAAATACCAAACTCTGGCACAATCATTTGAAATATATGAAAACAGAAGATATCAAGCATTTATTCTCAGAATTTGAGTTAGCTGCCTCAGATATTGAGGGTGTAGAATGTTGGAGTGCCAGAGAATTGCAGGTGCTCTTAGGCTATAGCAAATGGGAAAATTTCGAAAAAGTAATTCAAAAAGCGAAAGACGCATGCGCAAATGCCGATGAAAATATTCCCGATCATTTTCCTGACGTCAGGAAAACGATACCGATGCCCAAAGGTGCAGAGAAAGAGATTCAAGATATATTACTTACCCGTTATGCCTGTTACTTAATAGCACAAAACGGCGACAGCAGAAAAATTGAAATTGCATTTGCGCAAAACTATTTCGCAGTTCAGACCAGAAGGGCAGAAGTTATTGAACACAAAAACAGTCCCCCAATCGTCCCCCGCCAAATAAAAATCCCTGTAAACAAATTGCTTACAGGGACTTCTTGTAGCGGGGGTAGGACTCGAACCCACGACCTCCGGGTTATGAGCCCGACGAGCTACCAACTGCTCTACCCCACAGTATATTTTTTAAAACCAGCTGTGTCGGTTTTGTGGGTACAAAGATAGCCAAATTTTCCGTTTCTGCAATAAATATGCAAGTTTTTTGCGTATGTTTGGATATTCAAGAAAACGCAACATATGTCGGCAGAAAGAAAGAGAGACAAACTGAAGAAACTGTTTCAGAATCCCTACCGGATCGTCATCTTCAACGACTTCAACCTGCATATCATCAAGCAGATCAGGTTCAATGCACGCACCCTCGTGCTAGGGCTGGTCGGGGCCATCGTTTCCATCATCATCGCAGTGACCATCCTCATCGCCTTTACCCCCTTGCGGGAATACATACCGGGATATCCTTCCGGGAAGCTGCGGCAGCGACTGATTGAGAATGCCCTCGTCACCGATTCGCTGGAGCAGAAAATAAGCCTGTACGATCGCTATTTCCACGATATGCGTGCCATGCTGAGTGGAGAAAACTCCCTCGACACCGTCGCCCGCAGAGATTCCATCGTCAGGCCCAACCTCAACGAACTGAAGCGGTTAAATCAGGACAGCCTCTTCAAGGATGAACTGGACCAGGAGCAGTTCAACCTGCATCTGAGCCCTGGTAGTCCGCGCAAAAGCGGACTGGCAAGCTTGCTTTTCTTCCCACCGCTCAAAGGAATGGTGACGGGAAAACAGGACCTCTCTTCCGGGCATTACGGTGTAGACATCGTGGCCAAACAAAATTCCAGAATCTCTTCCGCTCTAGACGGAACAGTCATCTTTTCTGAATGGACCATGGAAACGGGATATGTCATCATGATCCAGCACGATCAGAACATAGTTACCTGCTATAAACACAATGCGGAACTGTTGAAAAAGCAAGGCGACAAGGTGAAAGCAGGAGAGGTAATCGCCATCATGGGCAACACCGGAAAAGAGACCACCGGTCCGCACCTCCATTTCGAACTGTGGGTGAATGGCAACCCCATCAATCCCGAAGATTACATCAGTTTTTAACTCCTCCGCTCCCATGAAGAAAATAGCATTGCTTGGCGCTACCGGATCCATAGGTCAGCAAACCCTCGAAATCATTGAACAAAATCCGGACCTTTTTGCCGTGGAAGTGCTTACTGCCAACAACAATGCGGATTTGCTGATCGAACAAGCCCGCAAATTTTTGCCGAATGTGGTGATCATCAGCAACGAAGCTAAATATGAGCAGGTACGGGACGCTCTGGCTCAACTCCCGATCAAGGTATATGCCGGATGCGATGCCATTGCACAGGTGGTCGAAATGGGCTCAATAGATACTGTCGTCACGGCCATGGTAGGGTACTCAGGTTTAGTGCCCACCGTGCGAGCAGTAAAAGCGGGGAAACAGATTGCCCTGGCCAACAAGGAGACGCTAGTGGTAGCCGGAGACCTGATCACCAGGTTAGCGCAAGAAAATCAGGTGGAGATACTCCCGATCGACTCAGAGCATTCGGCGATTTTCCAGTGCCTCGTCGGGGAGGCGGAAGAGGCCGTGGAAAAGATCATTTTGACTTGTTCTGGCGGACCCTTTCACGGGAAAACGGCAGAAGAACTGGCCAAAGTGACCGTAAAAGAGGCCTTGAAACATCCCAACTGGGAGATGGGCTCCAAGATCACCATCGACTCTGCAACCCTAATGAACAAGGGATTTGAAGTGATCGAGGCCAAATGGCTCTTTGGCGTGAAACCCGAACAGATCGAGGTGGTGGTTCACAAACAGAGCATCATCCACTCTATGGTGCAGTTTTGCGATGGTTCCATCAAGGCCCAGTTGGGTCTTCCGGATATGCGAATACCCATACAATTTGCTCTGGGATACCCTATTCGCATAAAAAATTCACTGCCACGATTTAATTTTGCGGAATGCTCCACTTTCACATTTACGACGCCCGATACAAAAAATTTTCGTAACCTTGCACTTTCTTATGAAGCACTTTACAAAGGCGGTAACCTTGCCTGCGTGCTGAATGCCTCAAACGAAATAACAGTCAAAGCATTTTTAAACCAAAAGATCTCCTTTACGGATATTGCCAAAATAAACGAGCTGGTGATGGAGCGGATCCCTTTTGTAAAGCATCCTGAATTGAGCGATTACATGGAATCCGATAAAACGGCCCGCATTTACGCGGAAGAAATTATCCTGAAAGGAAGCAAATAAACATTTGATACAGCGAAGATGGTAATATTGATCAAGGCAGCTCAGCTTATTCTGAGTCTTTCCATACTTGTAATTCTGCACGAATTCGGACATTTTATGTTCGCCAAGCTTTTTCATTGCCGGGTGGAGAAATTCTACCTCTTTTTTGATCCCTGGTTCTCTCTCTTCAAGGTTCAAAAGGGGGAAACAGAATACGGTGTCGGATGGCTTCCGTTGGGTGGCTATGTGAAAATTTCTGGAATGATCGACGAATCCATGGACAAAGAGCAGATGAAACTGCCTCCGGAACCCTGGGAGTTCAGATCGAAGCCTACCTGGCAGCGTCTCTTAATCATGATTGGAGGGGTGCTGTTCAACCTGATTCTGGCACTCGCGCTCTATTCCATGATCCTGTTCATCTGGGGAGAACAATATCTTCCCAATCAGAATGCAAAATTTGGCATTGTTGTTTCTGAAACAGGCCGTGAAATGGGTCTCCGAAACGGGGATAAGATTCTTTTGGTAGATGGGAAACGGGTTGAAAGTTTCACCAAAATCGTTCCTACCATCGTGCTGGATGGGGCTCAGACCCTTGAAGTACAACGTGATTCCCAGAGAATCACCCTTCAAATCAGCAAAGATCTCATTCCCAGGCTCCTGAAAGACAAGGAAATTATTTCGCTCCGCATTCCTTTCACCTGTAAGATTACGGCTTTTGCCAAACAGTCAGGGGCAAGGGATGCCGGTTTGGAGATTGGCGACGAGATCCTCTCCGTCGATAGCACAAAATTCAGGTACTACGACGAATTTATAGATAAACTGGTCCTCTCCAAAGACAAGGAGGTTAACATTCAATTTGCCCGGAAAGGGGTCATCTCAACTCGAAAAGTAAAAGTCAGTGCGATGGGATTGCTTGGATTCCAGCGGGCCTACGATCTGGAAGGTGTTTTTGAATACAAGACTACGCAATACAGTTTCCTGGAATCGATTCCTGCCGGGATTTCGAAAGGCTACAGGGCCGTAGGAGATTACCTCAAGCAATTCAAACTGCTCTTCTCTCCCAAAACAAAGGCTTATGAATCATTGGGAGGATTCATTGCCATTGGCAACATCTTCCCAAGTGTCTGGGACTGGGAATCTTTCTGGAATCTTACTGCCTTCCTCTCCATCATTCTGGCAGTGATGAACATTCTCCCGATCCCTGCCCTCGACGGAGGACATGTCCTGTTTCTGCTCTATGAAATCGTCACAGGAAGAAAACCGAGCGACAAGTTTCTGGAATACGCACAGATAGCCGGAATGGTTCTCCTTTTCACTCTTTTGATCTATGCCAATGGGAATGATCTCATAAAATTATTTAAGTAAACAGCGAATAAGAGATTAAAACAATTGTTATATTTGCCGGCAAACGCTAAAAACAGGATGCTATGAACTTATTTATATTGGGTGTGTTAAGTGGTGCGCATGTGGTACTGATTATTGCCGCACTTCTCCTTTTATTCGGTGGCCAAAAAATCCCTGAATTAATGGGTGGCTTGGGTAAAGGAATGAAAGAGTTCAAAAAAGCGATGAAGGAAGATGAGCCTGTTACTCCACCTCCAGCTGCTCCTGCGGAAGAAAAGAAAAATGAACCCCTGAAACAATAGTAAAGGGATACGATCTCATACAAATACCCCGGTGGCTTCCATCGGGGTATTTTTTATTTATGGCCTATCCCTTCATCATACGCTCGCACTCTCATTCCCTCCCACGCTCCATCGTATCCTCCAAAAAAATACCATCGAACTGTAACGAATTTCAACTTTCTGCGTCTTATTGTCAGATGAACAAAATGTAATACTTTAAATTCTTCGACATGAAAAATAAATGGCATAGTCTGATTGCGATATGGTTGGTGGTCTTTTCACTAACGGCAGCCTCCTGCATTGCCCATATCCACGGAAATGGGAAGGTGGTCAAACAAGAGCGTTCTGTATCGGGATTTGATGAGATAATTGTCAGCACGGGTATCGAGGTCGTCCTGACCCAGGATAATTTTGAAAAAGTGGTCGTAGAGGCCGATGAAAATATCCAGAAGATCATCAAGACGGAAGTGAATGGCAGCAAGCTGAAGATCTACCTTGACGAGGGAATCAACTATGCCAAGAAGATGAAGGTTTATGTGACACTCAAACAGCTGAAGGCCATTGAAACCAGTTCCGGATCCGAGATAAAGACAGAAAGTAAAATCACTTCAGAACGATTGAAGATTCATGCTTCCAGCGGATCGGAAATTACCATGGAACTGAGCTGCAATGAGGTTATTGCCGATACGAGCAGCGGCAGTGAGATGACGCTTTCCGGCACGGCAGTATCTTTGCGTGCAGACACTTCCAGTGGCTCCAACCTTCACGCCTCCAAACTAGTAGCCGAAAAGGGCGAAGTTTCCGCTTCCAGCGGATCCGATTTGGATGTAAATGTGACCAAGGAGATCAAGGCGCACGCCAGTAGTGGTTCCGAGATCAAGGTTCACGGAAATCCTGCCATCAGGGATACCAACAGTTCCAGCGGCGGCGAGGTCGATTTCAGGTAGACACTTTATCCCCTATATATATTAGAATGGTTGTTCCGGATATCGGTACAGCCATTCTTACTTTTTGGTAGTTTTGAAAGTTGTAGAACCAATCTCTATTTTTCAAGCGCAGGTTGCAACATTTCCTGGGAAGTTGCGTCATTGGGATATAAAAACTAAAAAATAGGTATCATGAATAAAAGACATTGGTTCAGTTTGTCCATTCTGTGGATTCTGGCCTGCACTCTGAGTGCAGCCTCTTGTTTGGCTCAGATCAACGGAAATGGGAAAGTTGTCAAGGAGATCCGTCAGCTCTCCGGTTTCAAGGCGATATCCGTGAAAATGGCCATAAACCTGCTTGTAAGTCAGGGTGCCGAAGAGAAAGTAGTAGTCGAAACAGATGAAAACATCCTCCCATATCTAATGACAATCGTAAAGGACGGAAAGCTGGATATTTTTATAAAAGGAAATGTCAACAACAGCAAGGAGATGAAGGTCTACGTCACCGTAAAGCAATTGAACGAACTGGAAGCCAGTTCTGCCGCCAAGGTCAAATCGGAAGGGAAATTGGAAGCCGATGATCTAAGAATCTCTGCTACAAGTGGCTCATCCGTCGAAATAGGAGTCAGTTGCAAGAGTCTGGAACTCAAATCAAGTAGCGGAAGTGCTTCTGTCATTACCGGAGCTGCTACCTCTCTTCGCGCAGAATGTTCCAGTGGAGCAGCCATTGTCACCTCCGACCTGAAGGCAGAAAAGGGAGAACTGGATGCTTCCAGTGGTGCGGCGTTGGTGGTGCAGGTGACCAAAGAGGTCAGGGCGCGGGCCAGTAGCGGCGGACAGATATCCATTTCCGGAAATCCTGCTTCAAGAGACTCCGACAGTTCAAGCGGTGGCAGTGTCAGTTTCAAATAAATAAAAGCGAAGAAAATCCCATAAAAAAGCTGCGACCTTATCCTGGAAAGATAAAGTCGCAGCTTTTATTTTGAATAATAAGTTAATCGCGCCTCATGATGCCGTAGCAGATGATCTTGACGATGGCATCCACACTCTTGCCCAAATCGTTGGATCGGTATGGACCGGCCGACAAAGGCATCTCCAATCCACGTATTGCTGTGGTGATACCGATGGCCACCAGAGTGAAATCCTTGATGACAAATTTGTGCTGACGGGCACCATCCAACAGGATCCGTTTCATCATCCTGATCTCTTCCTGGTCGTACTGCGATTTGATTTTATCTATGAACTCCACCGCGGCAGTATCATTCTCAATGGCATTGTAAAAATTGGCCAACTGGCGGTAGGTAGTGATTTTAGTCATCACATAGTCACGCAGCTTATCAGCAGGATCCATGTCCTTCTGAAGCACCTTGGCAAGCTCTACCCTAAGGATATCAGCCTCTTTTTGAATCACTTCCTGAAACAAATCTTCCTTGCTGCTGAAGTAGTAGTACAAGGAACTTTTCCCTTTTCTAACGGCATTGGCGATGTCGTCCAGGGTGGTTTTCTTGTACCCGAATTTGCTGAAAATCTCCTGTGCGATGGTCAGAATATTCTCCCGAACCGCATCTTTTTTCGTGCCTAAGTTCTCGTTGCTCATAGGTTTTTATTCGTCATTAGTGATCAAATATAATTATTTTGTCGAAGAAACAACAATTTTGAAGTCGAGTTGCTTCTTTTCCAGGTTGGCCCTGAGGATCTCAATTTCCACCTCATCACCCAGTTGATATCTCCTTCTGGAACGCCTGCCGGTGATGCAGTAGTTCTTTTCATCAAACTGATAGAAGTCATCCGTAAGTTCGTGCAGGGGTACCATCCCCTCACATTTGTTCTCCTCCAGTTCGACATAGATGCCCCATTCGGTAACGCCGGAAATAACACCCTTGTAGTGCTGGCCGATCTTGTCTGACATAAATTCAACCTGCTTGTATTTGATGGAGGCTCTTTCCGCATTGGCAGCACGATTCTCCATGTCTGAGGAGTGTTTGCACATCTCCTCGTATTTGTTGGCAGCCACCGAGGTTCCATCCTGAAGGTAGCGGTCGAGCAGCCTGTGAACCATCATATCGGGATAGCGGCGAATCGGGGAGGTGAAATGGGTGTAGTATTCGAACCCCAGTCCGTAGTGACCGATGTTTCTGGTGGAATATTCAGCCTTGGCCATGGTGCGGATGGCAAGTGTTTCGATGACGTTCTGCTCCTTCTTGCCATTGACATTGGTGATCAGCTGATTCATGGAGGCAGATACCGAAGCAGGGGAGTTGGTCATGATGCCATAGCCGAACCGTTTGATGAAATGGTTGAACTTCTCCAGCTTTTCGGGATCCGGCTTGTCGTGAATCCGGTAGACAAAGGTCTTCTCTTTCTTCCTTGCGCCTGGTTTGCCGATCAATTCGGCCACCTGTTTATTGGCCAGCAACATGAACTCCTCGATCAACTTGTTGGAATCCTTCGACTCCTTGAAGAAGATGCTGGTTGGTTTTCCGGCATCATCCACGATAATCTTCACTTCTACCCGGTCGAAATCAATGGATCCGCCGGCAAAGCGTTTTGCCCTCAGTTTTTTAGCAAGTGCGTCGAGGGTGAGGATCTCCGTCTTCATCTCCCCTTCGCCGGTTTCGATGACCGCCTGTGCCTCTTCGTAGCTAAATCTCCGGTCCGAGAAAATAACCGTCCGTCCAAACCACTCCTTCTGAATTTTGGCATTTTCATCCAATTGAAATACGGCTGAGTAACATAATTTTTCTTCGTGGGGGCGCAGGGAGCATACTCCATTGGAGAGTCGTTCGGGCAACATGGGTACCACGCGGTCGACCAGGTAAACGGAGGTAGCCCGGATGTAGGCCTCATCCTCCAAAACGGAGTTGAGCCGGACATAGTGGGTCACATCGGCAATGTGTACCCCAACTTCCCAGAAGCCATTCTCCAGTTTCTGGATAGAGAGGGCATCGTCAAAATCCTTGGCATCAGCGGGGTCAATGGTGAAAGTGGGAACCTTTCGGAAATCCCTGCGTTTTGCAATCTCTTCGTCCGAAATTTTCAAAGGGATTTTATTGGCCGCCTCATCCACCTTTTCGGGATATTTGTAGGGAAGACCAAATTCAGCCAGAATGGCGTGCATTTCTGTATTGTTGGAACCAGCATCGCCAAGTACATCAATGATCTCGGCAACCGGATTACGGGCATTCTCGGGCCAGTCCAAAATTCTGGCTATCGCCTTTTGACCGTGTTTAGCCCCCTTCAAGCTCTCTTTGGGGATAAAAAGATCGAAGGGCATTCGTTTGGAAGGAACCAGGAAGGCCGAAAATTTGGAGATCTCAACGGTTCCAACCAGGGTTTTCTGTGCCCTTTCGACCACTTCAACCACTTCACCTTCGGGATCGCTTTTTTTCCTACGGGCAAATAACCTGATTTTGACCTTGTCCCCGTCGAGGGCGTGGTTCATGTTGGTGGATTGTATTAGGACGGTCGAATTCAATTCCTCACAAAAAACCTGACCGAACCCTTTGTAATTCAGGTCCATGGTTCCGGTGAAAGTACTGCCGCTCTTGGCCTTCAACCGGTATCTTCCCTTGGATACCTCCTCGAGTGCCTCATTGTCGCGTAACTCCTGCAAGGCCACACTTACCATTAGCTGTGCGGTGGTATTTTTGGCCCCTATTTTGGAAGAAAGCTGTTTGTAATTGTAAACAAAAGTGGGCTCCTCATAGAAGAGGGCCATGATGGTAGTTTTTAAGCCGGCTTTGTTGAAACTAAGTGCCTTTTCAAGCTTTTTTACTTTTGACATTCCTTATTTTTTAGAACCATTAAATATAATAAAAATTTCGACTGTTTGTACCAACCATTCGGGAAGCTAAAAAACAAATCTGGGGAAACGTCTCTTTTTGAATTGCAGATCGGGAAAGTGGATGGTCAAATTTGGGGATCGACGTTATCATGGCGGAAGACCATTCGACCCTTTTTTGGTTCGGCAAAGGGTGCAAGGATCGTTTCAGGCATCAGCCCGTTTCAGGAATTCGCCAAAAGATCTTGAAAGAGTGTGATCAAGATTTTTCTTTTTTTTAGGGGAATTGCCGACAGGCAAACAGGAGGATAGGTTGCCGTTCCTTGCTTTAACCTGACGGTCAGGCGAAGGTCCCATTTCAATCCGAAGAGATACTTCCTGACTTCGGCTTTTTTCAGGAGGGCCACAGGGAATTCGATGGCTCTATAACTGGTCTCTGTGCCGAATAATGGATAATATTTGAGGAGCATGGTGCTATTTTCCAGCTGAATACCGATGTAACTAAAGTGAATCACCCGGATCAGTATCAGCATCATCAGGAAGGTACACCCGAGTACCAGTCCCAGGATAAATTGTTCCAGATAGAAGGCAGTAAGCATGGCAATCGAAAGCAAGGTGCCTGATATAAACAGCATCTTGTTCAGGAATGAGAGTTGTTTTCTGTTGGAATATTGCATTTGGCGATCCAAATAAATTCAACGGCCAGAGAACATTCCTATTCCCAGGCTTGTTGTTTCAAAGTTAGATCTTTTGTCCAATAGAAAGTAGGGTTAAACAGAAATGTGTTGCAACTTTTTTATAATATTGGGGTCAGAATTCTTATTTTATAGATCATTGATTTCTGCCAAAATTGTTAAATCCCGGTGAATTGGAAAGAGATACATCCAAATCGTAAAAAGGAATGATCAACGATTCTGACCTTCTGATACTCCTCAAATCGGGTGATAGCAACGCTTTCGCTGAATTGGTATCTGCCTACCAGAAAACAGTGCTCAACATTTGTTATCGCTTTTTGCTGAATAAAGAGGATGCGGAGGATATAACCCAGGAAGTATTCATTGAAGTATTTCACTCCATCCGGAGTTTTAGGGCAGATTCGAAACTAGGCACCTGGATCTACCGGATCGCAGTGAGCAAATCACTGGATGAAATTAAAAGACGATCCAGAAAAAAGCGGATTTCCTCCATTGGAAAAACGCTTGGCATAGAATCGATTGCCCATTTATTGACCGGGTCAGACAGACCGGATCAAAGGATGGAAGAAAATGAGGGATTGGAGTTACTCTTGAAAGCATTGAACAGTTTACACGAGAGTCAGCGAATAGCCTTAACGTTGAGCAAGATGGAAGGATATTCAAACTCTGAAATTGCTGAAATTATGCAAACCTCTGTGATTGCTGTTGAATCCTTGGTCTACAGGGCCAAACAAAACCTAAAATCAATATTAACACATTAAGCGCCAGAAAATAGAATGAATATCGTCAAAGCAATTGTATCATGAAAAACGGAACTAACTTACTGGATCAATTTGACCAGTTGCCTTCTCTTGAGCCATCTTCAGAATGGCAGGAGCAATTGTTGAAGCGGATCCATCAACCCGGCACGAAATCGCAAGAACTTTTGAGCCGTAAATTGGTGTATCTGGCAGTCGTGCTGTTGCTTGCCGTGAATATTTTTTCCCTGACCAGGATTTGGCTGAATGACAGGGCACAGCAAGACAGTATGAACCTAAGGACCCTTGCATCGGAATACCTTATCTCAACAAATTCCTCAAAATATTAAGACATGGACATTTTTACGCGAAATAAGTTCCTGCTGCGCATCATTTTGGTCCTGATTTTTCTCAATCTGTTTTCAATAGGATATTTGTGGTGGCAAAAAAGTGAGGGACCAGAGGATCGGCAACCTAGAAAGGGGAAAGACAATCCCAAACAGATTCTGAAGGAAAAACTGCATCTCAGGAGGGAACAGGAAACGGCCATTGTTCAGTTAAGAGCAGATTTTTCAGGGAAGGAAGAGGCCATCAATCAAGTCATCAAATCACAACGGGATTCCATGAACCGGATGATGTTTCACACGGATGTCGATACGGCCAGCCTGAAAAAAATTGCCCGGCGTGTTGCCGAAAATGAGTACCTGATGGAATTGTACCGGATTGACCAGGCTCAGAAATTGAAGGGGATCTGTACGCCGGAGCAACTCAAGGAATTTGAACACCTGGTCATCAACATCCGTGATTTTTTACAGCCAAAGAAGAAAAAAGAGTAATCCAGTGCCAGATTTTTGATTTTTCATCTTCTAAACTGATATCATCAAATCCTGAATCCTTCAGATTATGATTTCAGTTGCTGTTTCCAGATTTTTAAAAAGAGCTCTCCTTGTTCTTCCGCTTAGCCTTTTGTTCAGTTTTTCTTGTAAAAAGGAGGAGCCCGTCGCAGCCCAAAATCCTCCTGCCAATCAGCTTTTTGGATGGTATCTTTCAGATACTGGTCAGGTTACCAGTTATACTACAACCAAGGGTGAAGATTCCGATTTCGATTTTCATGCCCCTTCTTTTCAGGATAATGGAGATGGAACAACCACCGATAACCTTACTGGACTGATGTGGCAAAAAACAGATGGGGGCGAAATCTCCTTCGACAATGCAGCTTCCTACTGTAAATCACTGGCATTGGGAGGGCATAGTGATTGGCGCCTGCCGGTTTCCCAGGAGCTTTTTGATATCAACAATTTTGACAATGTCAATCCGGCATTGAATGCGCTCTTTTTTACCAAAACACTGGCGGAATATTGGTGGACGAGTGATCTCCGCGCCGATGAAGCAAACTATGTTTGGGTGGTAAATGCAGGAGGAGGCATCGGGGCACATCCCAAATCAGAAACGATCAGTGCGGGAGGCACGAAGAAATTTCATGTCAGGGCAGTACGGACTGCCGTTGCCAGAACCATTCCTGCCATCCATTTCAAGGACAACGGAGATGGAACGATTACAGACAATTATACCGGACTGATCTGGCAGAAGATGCAATCCTCCACGCTTCTTTCCTGGGAGGAGGCTTTGAATTATGCCATTGGACTATCCTTGACAGGGATGACCGATTGGCGAGTTCCGAACATCAAAGAGTTACAGTCGCTTAACGACGAAAAATTAGTCAAACCCTCCTTTAATAAAATTTATTTCCCAAATATTCTCTCCGGGAATTTCTGGAGTTCAACCTCTCAGGTAAATGCCACAAACAGGGCCTGGGATCTCAACGTTGATTACGGGATCGTTTCCTACTCGGATAAGACCATCAAGGAAAATGTGATCTGTGTACGGGGAGGCAGCAAATAGTGCTTCTAAAAAGACTTTAACAGATAAAAGAACAACCTAACAGTAATGATATTTAGTAAGATAATAAAACATTCCCTGATCGCTGCAGTAGTACTAATGTCCTGTTCAAAAGCCAATGAAACTGTAAAGCAGGAGGTGGTGACGGAAGCACCCGTGGTTACGGTTGCAACCAAAGGATATTCGGTCATACTTGGCAGACCCACGAATGTGGCCGTTACGGTAAGTATTCTTTTCGATCAGGTTTCGGAAGTCTACTGGGAGTATGGGACTACCTCCGGAAGTTATCTGCAGAAAACGGTGACCTCTACCTCCATCAAGGACACACCTTTGGAAAGCGATATCGGCAATCTGAATGCCAATACAAAATATTACTACCGGACGAGATTTCGGGTGGCGGGTTCATCCTCCACTTTCGAGGCTGGTCCGGAACAATCCTTCGAAACTCAGCGATCACCAGGAAGCTCTTTTACCTTCACCATTGAAGCCGATGAACATCTGTATGACAAAAAAGGAGTATTGAGTATCTATCAGATTTGTCTGAACAATCAGGCTCTCGACAAGCCGGACTTTATGTTCTCCCTGGGAGATACCTTCGGGGATGACCACCAGGCAACTACCATTACCTCCGCTCAGTTGGATGCACTGCACAAATATTACAGGCCATTGCTTGGTACGATCTGTGGATCTGTTCCTTTCTTTTTCTGCCTGGGCAACCACGAAGGTGAAAATAATTACTACATGGGGTTAGCTCCACCAAACAACCTGGCCATCAATGGAACCCTGTGGCGAAAATTCTATTACCCGAATCCTCTCCCCAATGGGTTTTACAGTGGGAATACAGAGAGTGAAGCATGGGGAATTTCCCAACCCGAAAACTACTATGCCTGGACCTGGGGAGATGCCCTGTTTGTTGTGCTGGATGTTTATCGCTATCAAAGCACGGTGAATCCAAAACCCGAGGGATGGGATTGGACCTTGGGACAAACCCAATACAACTGGTTAAAATCCACACTCGAAAGCAACCATTCCAAATACAAGTTTGTTTTTGCACATCACATTCACGGTGAGGGAAGGGGAGGCATCACCAACGCCAAATTGTATGAATGGGGAGGTTATGAAGCCAATGGAACTACCTATTCCTTTACCTCCAAAAGAGTTGGTTGGTCCAAACCAATCCACCAGCTCTTCGTCGACAACAAGGTTAATATCTTCTTTCAGGGTCACGATCACGTGTTTGCGCACGAAGTGATGGATGGTGTCACTTACCAGGAAGTTCCCATGCCCAGTGATTCAACCTATCAAATTGGCAAACTGGCCAATGGAGATGCCTATACCTCAGATGTTCTTGATGGCACGGGACATTTGAGGGTCAACGTTTCTTCTGCATCGGTGAAAGTCGACTATGTGGAGGCTTTTCTTCCCCACGATGAGAACAGTACCCGGAAAAACGGGCAAGTTGCGTTTACCTACACAATAAAATAGACATGAGAAAGAGAGATCAATTTGCTTTTTATAAATTCATTCCCGCCCTCATTCTGGGATTTTTCCTGATTCTGCTGGCCTGTCACAAGTCGGAGGATGGAACGGTGACCGTTCAAAATTCCAATTCGATCGTTTTATCTGACGGCTCTGCCTTCTCTGAGATTTTGGGTAGGCCGACCAATACCACCATTTCCGTAAACATTCTTTTTGCGCAACAGGCCGAGGTTTATTGGGAATATGGAACTTCCTCCGGGAATTATTCCGGTAAAACAACCGCCAGTGCGGTAACCAAAGATGTTCCTCTCGAAGCAGACCTCACCAATCTCACTACAGACACCAAATATTATTACCGCACCCGGTATCGATTAACAGGTACTACCTCTTTTCTTGCAGGACCCGAGCATACTTTTCATACCCCAAGGAGTTCAGGCAGTAGTTTTACGTTTGCCATCGAAGCGGATCCCCATTTGGATACCAATTCAGATTCGACCTCCTATAAGTTGACCCTGAATAATATCCTGGCAGGAAATCCTGATTTTTTGATTGACCTGGGAGACACCTTTATGTCGGAGAAACTGGACAATCCAATTCAGTCAGAAATTACCAAACGTCATTTGTTGCTGCGATCCTATTTTGATAAGATCACTCATTCTGTCCCGCTTTATCTGGTCATCGGGAATCACGAAGGAGAACTTGGCTGGTTGCTGAACGGTACTTCGACAAGCATCCCTGTGATGACCTCTCAAACCAGAAACTTATATTTTCCCAATCCCACGCCCAACAGTTTCTATTCCGGGAATGCCAAATCTGAGAATTTTGTTGGTTTGAGAAAAAATTATTATGCTTTTGAATGGGGCAATACCTTGATCATGATTCTTGATCCCTATTGGTATACTACAGCAAAGCCCGGATGGGGTTGGACCCTGGGTATAGACCAATATACCTGGTTTAAGAATACCATTGCGGCGAGCAAGGCGAAGTACAAGTTTATTTTCTGTCACCAGATTTTGGGAGGCAATGGAAATGATGCCCGGGGAGGAACCGAATTTGTTGATTTTTTCGAACAAGGAGGAAACAATCTGGATGGAACTGCCGGTTTCGATAAATACCGCCCCGGATGGGGGAAGCCAATTCACACCCTGATGAAAGAAAATAAAGCCACCATCTTCTTCCATGGGCACGACCATTTTTACGGGAAGCAGGACAAAGACGGGATTGTCTACCAGGAAGTTCCTCAACCGTCAAACCGTAATATCACAAACACTTCAGCAGCTGATTATGGGTACAAGGATGGAGTCATTCTTCCCGGCAGGGGATACTTGCGCATGACCATTACTGCATCAAGTGTCAAAGTCGACTACATCAAAACGTTATTGCCTTCGGAAGAGGGACCAAATGGCAAGAATGGAGATATAGCGGCATCCTATACGATAAATTAAGATGAGACAACCACTTCATACTTCTAACATGGACAGGATTATAGTACTTGCAGTTTTTTTGGGACTAATAATTTCTTGCTCAAAATCTGGAGAAACGGTGACACAGGATCCAACACCTACCTCCAATTTGACCGTCACGGAAGTGCAGTTGTCAGGGGGCGATTTTGACATGGGCGACCATTTTGGATTCGTGGATCCCAACCATCCCAGCGACGAAATGCCCATTCACAAGGTAAAGGTCAATGCATTCCGGATGGCTACCACGGTTACCACCAACCAGCAGTTTCTTGCCTATCTGAATTCTGCGCTGACCAAAGGACTGATTGAGATACGCAACAATGTTGTTTATGGTGCGGGGAGTTCAGAGATCTATTATTACACCAACCAGTACGCTTCGTACTACAGCATCGGATACGACGGAAAAACCTTTGCCATCAAGGATTTTCGTGCAAATCATCCGGTAGTTGGGGTGATGTGGAGTGGGGCGGTTGCCTATTGCAACTGGCTAAGCGGGCAAAATTCGCTTGCTGAATGCTACAACCTGAAAACCTACGTTTGCGATTTTACAAAGAATGGCTACAGGCTCCCCACGGAAGCCGAATGGGAATATGCCGGACGAGGGGGAAACATCAATCCATACTTCAACTATCCATGGGGAAATGCGACCGATGTGACAAAAGCCAACTGGCCTGGCTCCAAGGATCCATACGAAGGTACGGCCGAAGCGGATTATCCTTTCACAACACCTGTCGGTTTTTACGATGGAAAGCTGCACCTGAAATCAGAATTCAACTGGCCCGGAAGTGCACAATCCTACCAAACCTCCAATGGGGCCAATGGATTTGGGTTGTATGATATGGCAGGAAATGTCTGGCAGTTTGTCAACGATTGGTACGGGCAGAATTATTACAGCAGCAGTCCCTATGACAATCCCAAAGGGCCCGATACAGGATTTACCATGCCTGATGGAAAAACCTACCGGGGAATGCGCGGTGGAAACTGGTACAATGGAGACAACATCTCTGGCGTGGATGATGGCCACTCGCGGGTCTCTAACCGGAACCCCTCCTATTACCGGGGTCCACAGGATCCCAATCATCCCTGGTACCATGTGGGTTTTCGGGTGGCTAGGAACTGAGAGGTAAAGACCAGGAGACGGGGAGAGACCATGATTGAAATAGACACTTTCAAGTCACCTGAGTTTTGAAGACACTGAGCGGAGCCAAAGTGTCAGGCTTCTTATGAAATCGATGATCGATCCCTGAGCGTAGCCGAAGGGCTGATCTTAAAAGGCATCAATTATTGCTAATAGCGGAAGCCGAAGGGTTGTATTTATAGGCATAAAACATTGTCAATAACACTGGGCGAAAGGCTGATTTTGCAGGGTATCAATTATTGACAATAGCGCTAAACCGAAGGGAATTGTGACAGACGAAACGTTAAACAACCTTATTTAATTGAAATATTATGAAACATCAATCTAGTTTAAAAATGAAGGACTTCACTCCTGAACTAAAAGTAAAGTCAAGTGTTATCCTGAACCAAACGATTTCCATACTTACTATCTTTTTAATGGTGATTTTACTGGAAGCCTCCTGCAAAAAATCAACCGATAGCACTACGAATCCCACGACTTCCACAGACCCGGTGGTGACCGACCCGGGAACGAGCACCAACAACATGGGTTTAATTCTCAACACCACAAAAGCATTTCAGGGGTATACCCTGATGGCACCCAAACAATATACAGCATCCTATCTCCTGAACAACGACGGGCGTATCATGCACCAATGGTCGGCTAGCACCTATCCTCCCGGACAGTCTGTCTATTTGCTTGAAAGCGGGCACTTGCTACGTTCCTGCATGACCAAAGGCAAATTGAGCAGCGGAGGAGGAGAAGGTGGCAGAATCGAGGAATACGACTGGGATGATAAACTTGTTTGGCAGCTTGACTTCTCGACAGATACCTACATGCAGCACCACGATATCCGTAGGATGCCAAATGGGAATATCCTGATGCTCGTAATTGAGAAGAAAACTTATGCCGAGTGCATTGCTGCCGGATTTAATCCGGCCTTGTTTCAGCCCGAAATTGCCCAAACAGGAATCATGTTGCCTGACTATGTGGCGGAAATTAAACCGACTCTACCGGTTGGAGGAACAGTTGTTTGGGAGTGGCATACCTGGGATCACCTGATACAGGATCACGATGCCACCAAACTGAACTACGGCGTCGTAAAGGCCCACCCTGAATTGATTGACTGTGCCGGGGACCAAAAGATGCTACCTGCTTTCTGGAACCACATGAATTCGATTGATTACAATCCTACCTTCGACCAGATTGCACTGAGCGTCAGGGGAAACAGTGAGGTTTGGATCATTGATCACAGTACCACCATTGCCGAAGCCAAGGGCCATTCCGGGGGTAAACGGGGCAAAGGGGGAGATTTACTCTATCGTTGGGGAAACCCTGCTGCCTACCGGACAGGCACCGTTGCCGACCAACGTTATTTTCAACAGCACGATGTGGAATGGGTTCATTCAGATTGCCCGGGAGCTGGAAACCTGACCTGCTTTGACAATGGTCTTGGACGAGGCGATTACTCAACCGCAGAGGAGTTTACTCCGGCTGTTGATGCCAATGGAAATTATACCATGGTCGCAGGAACAGTGACGGGGCCTGCCACCTATACCTGGTTTTACAAGGGAACGACCGCCAATCCGCTCTATTCAGAAAATATCTCTGGTGCCTATCGGTTGCCCAATGGCAACACCATCATCTGTTCCGGAACAGTGGGGCAGCTTATTGAAGTCACCTCTGCCGGTGAAATCGTCTGGAAATACATCTGTCCGGTAGCGGCCTCCGGACCTATGGTTCAGGGATCTACAATTCCGGCAGATGCTGCCAGGGCCGGAGAACTGATGAATTCCGTCTTCCGGGTATACAAATATCCGATCACCTATGCCGCTTTTACCGGAAGAACGCTTACTGCCGGCAACAAGGTGGAGAAGTAATATCCATATTTAACAACTTTGATGGTCCTCCATTTTTAAATGGTCAAAGATTCCTCGAATTTGTAATCTTGAGAATATTCCTTTGTGTGATCTTGGTGCTTTGGTGTCTTTGTGGCAGTTTTTTCGGCCTTCAAACCTCCAGAGCACTAATTTTTTTGGGATACCCTTCCCAAATATTTTTCTCCCGGGATCGGTAATCGCTGAGAATAAACCACATCGCGAATCAACTAAATAAATAGTTAAATAATCTTAAAGCTATTGTACGACTATAAATATAGTTGTATATTTGTTTTGGAAGGATTGACATTTAAAACTGAAAGCGATGCAATTAACAAGATCAGAAGAACAGGTAATGCAAATATTGTGGGAGTTGGGCGAAGGATTGGTCAAAGACATCCTCGACAAGTTCGACGAACCAAAACCTGCACGCAACACCGTATCCACAGTAGTAAGAATTCTTGAAAAGAAAGGATTCGTCAGCCACAAGGATTATGGCAAAGTGTTTGTTTACTACCCACTGGTACAGAAAAAGGAGTATTCGGGAAAACAACTTTTCGGGTTGATGAACAACTATTTCAACAACTCCTTCCCGGCGATGGCCTCTTTCTTTGCCAAGGAGAACGACCTGTCGATCAAGGATCTTGAATTGTTGCTCGAAGAGACGAAGAAGGAGCTGGTTAAACGCAACAAAACCGAATAAGATGGAAGCAATTGGACTGTTTCTTTTGAAATCAGCCGCATGGCTGACCGGTTTCGCGCTGGTATACCTGCTGCTGCTGCGCAACGAAAGGTATTTCAGGCTGAACAGGATCTTCCTGTTAGCTGGTATCATCGCCTCGCTGCTCTTTCCTTTTTATACGTTTCATTACGCAGTTGTCCTTCCTTCCCTGCCAACTGACTCGGCTTTCGCCGGTGACCTGATGGTGGGAGGTGTCGTTGCCGATCAACCGGCAGTGCCTTTCTATTATTGGATCTACCTCGCCGGGATGCTCCTCTTTCTGTTGCGGCTCCTCTTTCAGACGTGGAAGATCATCCGCAAATTGCGGAAAGCCGGCCACGAACAGACCGGTGCCGTCAAGCTGGTGCGCACAGCCGATTATGCCTCCTCGTTCTCCTTTTTCTCCTACGTGTTTGTCAATCCTTCCACCTCGGCACACGAAATGAGGGAGATCATGAACCACGAGCAGGAACACATCCGGCAACGCCACTGGTTGGATCTGCTGCTGGTCGAGTTGGTCTGCATCGTGCAGTGGTTCAATCCAGTGGCCTGGGTGTATGCCCATCTGGTCCGGCAGAACCACGAATACCTGGCCGATGAACGGGCTTTGGCGACCACTGCCGATCCGGTTCTCTACCAGGCAGCCCTGTTGAACCAGCTGTTGGGAGCTCCTGTTTTCAGTCTCACCAACTCATTCAGCTATTCACTAAACAAAAAAAGATTTAAAATGATGAAGAAGAAAATAGATTCCCCGTTCAGAAAACTGAAAATGTTGGTGGTATTGCCGTTGGCCGCGATGCTGTTTTATGCCTTTGCCGCGCCGGATTACCATTACGCTACTGAAAATACCAGCGAAGCTCCCCAGGGAAAGACCCTGGACGTCAAGGGCCAGGTGCTAAAAAGTGAAGGCCATCCCCTCCCGGGAACCTCCGTGATCCTGAGAGGTTCCACGATGGGAACGATTACCGATCAGGAGGGTAATTTCCTGTTAAAAGGCATTCCTGCGGATGGGGAGCTGGTCTTCTCCTTTGTTGGATTCCAGTCCAAGGTTCAAAAAGTGACAGCCAAACCGATGAGAATTGTCCTGAATGGCGAAAAAGTAGCCCTCGACCAGGTCACCGTGGTTGGATATGGAGCAACGCCGCCTCCACCACCACCACCTCCGCCTCCAGCGAATTTTATGGATGGTTCCAATCCTCCGCTGATTCTCCTCGATGGTGTATTAATTTCAAAGGCAGAAATGGACAAGATCAGTCCGGAAACCATCGAATCGATTAATGTGCTGAAGGATAAAGCCAATACCGAAATATATGGGGAAAAGGGAAAGAACGGGGTGGTTTTAATCAAATCCAAGGGCCAATTCGCAAATAAGTCAGACTCGCAAGTAAATTCGGATAAAAAGGCCGAAATATTTGGGGCTGACAAGGACAATCCTCCCTTGTATTTTGTGGATGGAGTCTTGACAGACCCCAAGGATCTCGGTCAGACCAAACCCGATATGATTGACAATATCTCCGTTTTAAAAGGGAAAACAGCCACCGATTTGTACGGAGAAAAGGGAAAGAATGGTGCAGTCTTTATTTATACCAAGGCAAAAGCAGCGAGTCAGGCAGGCAAGGGGGTTCCCTATTCTGCAGATAAAACTGAAAATCAAGATGGGTTGCTGGTTTTCGGGGTTGTAGAGGATATGCCCGAATTTCCAGGCGGGGAGCAAGCCCTGAGGAATTTTATTGGCAGCAACATTAAATACCCGGATTATGCGGTCAAGAAGAATTTGCAGGGAACCGTATTTATCACTTTTGTAGTAAAATCGGACGGAACCGTAGGGAATGCCAAAGTGGTAAGAGGGGTGGATGCTTCTTTGGATCAGGAAGCGTTGCGGGTGGTGAACCTGATGCCTGCCTGGAAGCCGGGCAAACAAAAAGGGCAAGCGGTAAATGTGGCCTATACAATTCCCGTACAATTCAAATTGGATGGCGACAAAATTGCCAAAGTGGCATTGCCTCAATTTGAAAATGTTCCCCAACAAAGGCCCGATGGTGTTTTTATCGTAGTGGAGGAGATGCCCGAATTCCCAGGAGGAGAACTGGCATTGAGGGATTTCATTGTACACAACTGTAAATATCCTGCAGCTGCCCTGAAAGATAGCATCCATGGAAAGGTATTTGTTACGTTTGTCGTGAAAGCTGATGGAACCGTTGGAGATGCCAAAATAGCCAGGGGAGTTCATCCCCTGCTTGATCAGGAGGCCATCCGGGTAGTAAGTTCTTTGCCAGCCTGGAAACCCGGCAAAAACAAAGGGAAAGAGGTGAGCGTATCCTATACCGTTCCTGTGAAATTTGCCCTGGACGATGGAAAGCAAATGAAGACACCCCGTATGGTACCAACCATCGTTTCGGATAAAAATGTTTTCGTAGTCGTGGAAGAGATGCCTGAATTCCCTGGTGGTGCAGTCGAGCTGCGCAAATTCATCGCCTCAGCAGTTAAATATCCGATCGAAGCCGTCAAGGACAAGGCACAGGGAAGAGTTTTTGTCTCCTTCGTGGTCAACAGCCTTGGCAAAATTGAGAAGGCAAAAATTGAGAGATCTGTTCATCCTGCACTCGACACGGAAGCGATCCGGGTTGTCAACCAGATGCCCGAATGGAAACCCGGCAAGCAGCATGGCGAGGCGGTAAGTGTGCAATACACCATCCCAATCGAGTTCAAACTGCAATAAAAATTTTTCTTAACTTTTGTAGGAGGCCGTTTCAGCTTAGCTGGGGCGGCTTTTTTATGGTAAGTCGTTGGCTGCTGTAACTAGACGGTTAATCCTTGTGGAATCCGCAAATAGATAATTGCCCCTTGATACCACTTTCTCGGATCTCTCTTCTTCATAGCGTACTATTTTTTTGTAACTTTTCAGAAAAATTTAGAAGGATGAACTCCAGGGAAAATCTACAAAAAACACTGAATCACGAACAGCCCGACCGTCTGGTGGTCGATTTTGGCGCGACTTCGGTGACGGGCATTCACTGTCTGGCGGTGAAAAATCTGAGACGCCATTTCGGACTGATAGAGATTCCTGTGAAGGTAGTCGAACCTTTTCAAATGCTCGGGGAGGTGGATGACGAACTGATCGAAAAACTGGGAACCGATGTGGTGGGCGCCTATGGAATCAACAACATGTTCGGAATTGCCAACAACGAATGCGAATGGAAATTGTATACCACCAACTGGGGACAGAAGGTGCTTGTGCCCATTGACTTCAATACCACCCAGGATGCCGATGGCAGCACGCTGATCTATCCTGGCGGGGATACCTCCCTTGCACCCAATGCCCGGTTACCAAAAGCCGGATACTTTTTCGACGCGATCATCCGTCAGGAGCCCATTGAAGAGGATCAACTGAATCCGGAAGACAATCTCGAAGAGTTTGAACCTGTCACGAACGAAACGCTCGATTATTGGGAAAGGACGGTGGCTGCCTTGGCCACCAAGGGGAAAGGCATCATCGCCAGTCTGGGAGGTACCGCATTGGGCGACATCGCCCTGGTGCCGGGTATGCAGCTGAAGAAACCGAAGGGGATACGGGATGTGGCCGAGTGGTACATGAGCACCGTGGCCAGGCCCGATTATGTGCACGCCATCTTCGAAAAGCAGACGGAATTGGCCATCGCCAATTTTAGTAAAATCTACCAAAGAATAGGGAACAAGATAGATGCCGTCTTTATCTGCGGCACCGATTTCGGCACACAGGTCTCGACCTTTTGCTCTCCGGAGGAATTTCAAGAGTTGTATCTTCCCTATTATAGAAAAATCAACGACTGGATGCACCAAAATACACAATGGAAGAGCTTCAAGCACTCTTGCGGAGCCGTCGAGACCTTCATGCCCCTCTTTATCGAGGCGGGTTTCGACATCATCAATCCCGTTCAGATCAATGCCTATGGAATGAATCCGCAGCATTTGAAAAATACCTATGGGAAAGAGCTGGTCTTTTGGGGTGGGGGTGTCGATACCCAAAAAATGCTCTCTTTTGGAACTCCGACCGAAGTTAAAAGGCAAGTGCTCGAAAATTGTGATATTTTTGCCAAAGAGGGAGGGTTTGTTTTTAATACGGTACACAACATACAGGCCAATGTGCCGATCGAAAATCTGGTCGCGATGGTGGAGGCCATCCGTGAATTCAACGGCTGAAAGCAGGCCTTCAACTTCCTGGTAAGGTAAAAAACAGATGGATCAATTATTCGACATACAGAAATTTAGCTCGGAAGATGCAGCCAAACTGGATGCCACGCCCAACGAGCCGCACCAGCACGAATGGGAAGAGCTGCTGGTTGGCCTGGGAGGAGAGCTGGATCATTTCATCGATTTTAAATCCTCTTTGTTTCAAGCACCATTCATCAGTTTCATCACCAAGGGTAAGGTTCACAGGGCCAAACCCAAGGCAAAAGAGGAGCGTCTGGATATCTGGTTGATCCGTTTCAAAAGTGAATTTATTCCGGAGACGACCTTTCAATTGTATGCCTGGTACCACGATCACGCGACGCTGGAATTTCCAATGGGTATCTGCTTCGAGCGAATGAACCAGTTGTGCGCAATGATGTATAGCGAGATGCAGCAGACCACCCCGGATTTTTCCGTGATCCGGCATCTTTTGAGTGCCCTATTCACCATGATCGAATCTGAACGAAGAAGGATGGCACCGCATCAAGTCAACCAGAAGAATCAAAACATCACCTTCCGGAATTTTTTGCAGATCCTGGAGGAGAATTTTCACAGGCCGGAAGGGGTCGATTTTTATGCCGGAAAATTGTTTATGTCCTCTCGAAACCTGAACATCATCTGCCAAAACATCCTCCAGCAAAGTGTCTCCGAAATCATTGAGACCAGAAAGCTGATTGAGGCGAAGAATCTCCTGATCTCGACGGACAAGACCATTTCCGAGATTGGCTATGACTTGGGATACAACGAGAAAGCCTATTTTACGACGGTCTTCAAACGGAAATCAGGTCAGACTCCGACAGAATTTCGCGAGGAGATGAAATCGTTGATTTCCTGAATTTACAACACATTTTCCCAAAAGTGTTACCGTTGAAGGGGTGGAGAGGCCCATCTTTGTACCATTCTAATTTTAATAAAAATTCAAAGATGGAAACGACAAAAACAAAATGGGGGATCGACCCTGTTCACAGCGAAATAGCTTTCAAAGTAAAGCACCTGATGATCACCAATGTAAAAGGGGTGTTCAAAGAGTTCGATGCAAGCATCTACACCACGGGTGAAGATTTTATGACCTCTGAAATTGATTTCTGGATGAATCCTGCCTCCGTCGATACGGGCGTCGCAGACCGGGATGCTCACCTGAAGAGTGCAGATTTCTTCGATGTGGAGAATTTCAAGCAGATCCATTTCATCGGAAAAAGTTACGAAGCTTTGGATGACGACGGAAGCTATGAATTGTATGGAGAACTGACCATCAAGGAGGTTACCAGACAAATCAAGCTGGATGTTGAATTCGGAGGAGTGGCAAAAGACCCCTGGGGAAATGAAAAGGCCGGTTTTACCATCAACGGAAAGTTCAACCGCAAGGATTTCGGGCTGACCTGGAATGCCGCGCTGGAAGCCGGTGGCGTGCTGGTAGGCGAAGAGGTGAAGATCAGTTGTGAAGTGCAATTGGTGAAACAATCCTGAAAAAATAATTTCCTTACTTTGTGACACCTCCGTTTCTAGGTGCCTTTGTGGAAAAATACAGACTCTAAATCACTAGCCCATCACGGGACTCACAAAATGGATTTTACAACCTGTTCTGATAGTGCAGGATGATAAAGAATGGAGAGAAAGAATTTTTTAAAAAGTCTGGTCTTAACGCCTTTAATTGGTTCAGCCATGAAACTCGACGCTTTGAATAATATTGCAGGATCAGCCGAGAACTCGGAACTGATGCCGGCGCTTTTTTTGGGACACGGTTCTCCGATGAATGCCATCGAAGAGAATGAATTTGTAGTGGGATGGCGGGAAGCTGGAAAGACAATTCCAAGGCCAAAAGCCATCCTGTGCGTCTCTGCCCATTGGGAGACGCGCGGCACGCTGGTCACAGCCATGGAAAATCCGCCAACCATTCACGACTTCGGGGGATTTCCGCAAAAACTGTACGAAGTGGTGTATCCTGCACCCGGGAGTCCGGAACTGGCCCATGAGACCCAAAAGACCGTGACCAAAACGGAAGTTGGTCTTGATCTGAAATGGGGACTTGATCATGGGTGCTGGAGTGTGGTGAAACACCTTTTTCCGGCGGCAGATATCCCGATCATCCAGATGAGTCTGGACTATTACCAGACTCCCCAGGCCCATTATGACCTGGCAAAGGAGCTGGCATCCCTGCGAAAAAAAGACATTTTGATAGTTGGTAGTGGCAATCTGGTCCACAATCTGGGTCGGGTAGCCTGGGACAAACTCAACGAGATTGGTTATGCCTTCGACTGGGCTATAGAGGCTAACGAGAAGATGAAGAAATTCATCCTCGAAGGCGACCACAAACAGCTGATCGATTACAAATCGCATGGCAGAGCTTTCGATTTGGCCATTCCCACACCGGAACATTTTCTGCCGCTTTTGTACATCCTGGCGTTGAAGGGTGAACACGAAACGATCTCAATTTTCAACGATAAGGCGGTGGCCGGTTCGCTGACAATGACCTCTGTAAAGATCGGAATGAACAATAAGTCCATTCTTGATTGAAATATTCTTGACCCTACGAATTGCCGAAATCCAGTCCTGCCTTGCACACAATGGCAGGATTTTTTTGGTCTTTTTGGGCTTCATCCGGGCTTTGTTCAAATCGGTCGCAAGGATTTTAATCTGAATATGTCAGAAGCATCAAAAAATAATTCGATACTTTTGTCTCCATATCCGGAAGCCAATCCAATATTTTAAAACTGGTTTCTCTGTTATTTTATAGTTTTTTAATGACGAGCAATACCCTTTCAAATATCCACCCGACAGAAATCGTCCCCAACAGAAAACGCATCCGCCTGGCCGTTGCGATGGTTTATTTCAGCATGGGACTTGGCTTCTCCTCCTGGGCGAGCCGCATTCCGGACATCAAAACGGCGCTTCAACTGAACGATGCGATGTTTGGGACCATCCTGTTTGCTTTGCCTGTGGGCCAATTTCTGATGATGCCCTTCTCCGGCAAACTGGTGACCCGTTTTGGCAGTCACAAGGTGCTGCCGTTTGCCCTTCCGGCCTATACCATTGTGCTGAGTCTGATCGGACTGGTTCAGACTGGCTGGCAATTGGCGCTCGCACTCTTCCTGTTTGGCATCTTCGGCAACATGTGCAACATCTCCGTCAATACCCAGGGTGTAGCAGCCGAGAAAATTTACCAGCGCTCCATCATGTCCTCTTTTCACGGGGGATGGAGTGTTGCCGGGTTTACCGGTGCGTTGATTGGCATCGCCATGATCAACCTCCACATTCGTCCCTTCTGGCATTTTGTGACCATCATCCTGGTGGTCTGGACCATTGTCTGGGTCAATTACCCCTTTCTGGTGCGGAACAAGCACAGAGAGAAGCCGGGAGACCCCAAGCGCAAGATGTTCAGCAAACCGGACGGGGTGCTCCTTCAGCTGGGAATCATCGGCTTTTGCAGCATGGCCAGTGAAGGGGCCATGTTCGACTGGAGTGGCATCTATTTTAAGGATGTGGTGCATGCTCCGGCCTCGTTGGTAGTACTGGGTTATACTTCTTTTATGGTGATGATGGCCTCCGGAAGGTTCGTGGCCGATTATATTGTTACGAAAATTGGCAGAAAGAGGTTGATGCAGATTTGCGGAGTATTGATTTCTACCGGACTCTTTACTGCAGTATTCTTTCCCTTCTTGATTTCCTGCGTTTTGGCCTTTATGCTGGTAGGATTAGGAGTTTCATGCATGGTCCCATCAGTCTACAGTGCTGCTGGGAGGCATTCGAAAGTTCCGACCGGTATTGCCCTGGCCACGGTATCCAGCGTTAGCTTCCTCGGCTTTTTGATGGGGCCTCCCTTGATTGGCTACATCTCGCAAGCTGCGGGACTAAGGTATTCCTTTGCTGTCATCGGGGTTTTTGGACTAGGAATAACCCTTCTGGTATCCAGGGTAAAGGCGTTGCAGAATTAACTAGGTTTGGCCACCCCGTTTTTGCGAATCCTTCAAAAGCAATTGACAGCATATTTCCCTACAAAATTCTTTTAACTTTGCCCCTTAGTGTCACAAGAATCCGTTTTTCAATATGAATACCAATAATTCCGTGGTAGTTACCGATCAACTTGAAAGTACCCTCACCTCAAGTATCTCGGCTTTCCCTGACGACAAACTCTTTTTGGTTACAGACCAAAACAGCGCAAAATTTTGCCTTCCGTTGTTGTGCGAAATACCGAACATCGAAAAATTCAAGACGATTGTTATCCCTAGCGGGGAAGAGAACAAACTTTTGTCGTCTGTTGAAAAAATCTGGCTTTTCCTGAGTCAAAATGGAGCAGACAGAAAATCCCTCGTGGTGAATCTTGGAGGAGGAATGGTGACCGATTTGGGCAGTTTTGCCGCTTCCACCTTCAAACGGGGATTGCCGTTCATCAACATACCCACCACCTTGTTATCGCAGGTGGATGCTTCTGTGGGAGGGAAAACAGGCTTTAATTTCAACGGATTAAAGAATGAAATTGGCGTAATCAACCAACCCTTGCAGGTAATTATCGATACCCGATTCCTAAAGACGCTGGATCATGAAAATATTATTTCGGGTTATGCCGAAATGATCAAGCACGGACTGATCCACTCACAGGATCACCTGGCGGAGCTTCGGAAATTTGATCTGGATAATCCGGATTACCGTGAATTGCAGGGAATCATTGCTCACTCTGTTTTGATCAAAAACTATTTTGTAGAAAAAGATCCACACGAACGGAACATTCGGAAAGCCCTCAATTTTGGGCATACGGTTGGACACGCTTTCGAGAGTCTATCCTTGAGAAATTCGCAACCCTTGCTTCACGGACATGCGGTTGCCTTCGGAATGATCGCTGAACTCTATCTCTCCCGGCTCAACAGTGGTTTTGCCGATGGCATCATGCACCACCTCTCCCAATGGCTGATCTCAATTTATGGAAAATACCAGATAGCTGCCTCGGATTACGAGGCACTGTATGAATTGATGGGCCACGACAAGAAAAACGAAGGCAAACGAATCAATTTCACCCTGATCCGCTCTGTCGGGGAGGTGGAGATCAACAGGGATTGCAGCAAGGAGCAGGTCTTCGAAGCACTTGATTATTTCCGGGAGTTAAATCACGATTGAGCCATGAACATTCAGCTGTCCAAAACGGATTCAAACATCGTGGGAGAGGTTACCCTTCCTGCCTCCAAGAGTATCAGCAACAGGGTGCTTATCATCAATGCACTCAGCTATTCGGCCTTTCCTGTCAAGAACCTGTCTGATTGTGATGACTCGCTGGTGATGAACCGGGTCCTGGAATCCAATTCGAATCATTTCAACATCGGGCACGCGGGTACTGCCATGCGATTTTTAACGGCCTATTTGTCCAAGATCGTTGGAGAATGGCACCTGACCGGCTCGGAAAGAATGCAGCAACGCCCCATCTCCATTCTGGTAGATGCCCTGCGAAAGATGGGTGCCCTGATCGAATATACCGGAGTTGAAGGGTTCCCACCCCTAAAAATAACCGGAACAGCCCTAAAAGGTGGAATTATTGAACTGGATGGAAGCATCAGCAGTCAGTACATCTCTGCCTTGCTGATGATCGCTCCCACCGTACAGGGAGGATTGACGCTCCGGCTAAATAACAGGATTACTTCTCGTTCCTACATCGAAATGACCCTTGATCTGATGCGTAAATTTGGGATCAGGTACCAATGGAAAGCGAATGAGATTCGCATAGAGCCTCAAAATTACAAGCCAGTTTCCTATTCCGTGGAAGCCGACTGGTCGGGTGCCTCCTACTGGTATGCACTGGCTGCCTTGTCGGGAAATTGTGACTTGCATTTGAAGGGACTTAGCCTGAAGAGCCTGCAGGGAGACGCCGTCCAGGCAGTTTGGTATGAAAAATATTTTGGGGTGAGATCCCGGCAGGATGGTGATTCGGTAAGGCTAACCAATGAGAAAGAGCAACCACAGAAACAACTCAACCTTAACTTCCTGGAAAATCCGGACATCGCCCAGACCTTCGTCGTTTTGGCAATAGGGAAAAAATTGCCGTTTCATTTTTCCGGATTAAAGACCCTCAAAATTAAAGAGACAGACCGAATGGAGGCACTGAAAAAGGAATGCACCAAGTTGGGTGTGATGCTGACAGAACCTTCAGAAGGAGAATTGGCGTGGGATGGAACCCTGAACGAAAGTCTTGCTCTGGATAATCCGGTTATTTCCACGTACGACGATCACAGAATGGCAATGGCTTTCGCACCCGTAGCTCTTTTTGGCAAAGGAGTACGGATTGAAGACGCGATGGTAGTGACCAAATCCTATCCCTCGTTTTACGAAGACCTGCAGGCGGTTGGATTTAAAGTTGAAGAGGTTACTCTTTGATTACCGAAATTTTCATCCGGATATTTTCGATCGGACGATCCTGCAAGCCGGTAGGCTGTACGGCGATGGAGTCAATCACTGCCATACCCTCAATGACCTCTCCAAAAACGGTATAGGCTCCATCGAGATGCGGAATTCCCCCCAGGGTGGTATAGGTTTCAATTTGTTGCTTCGTCAGTCGGATGGGGTTCTTTTCGCATTCGCGGATGGCTTTTTGCTTCAGTTTTTCCAGCAGTTTGTCATATCCCTCCTTATTTTTGGCCATTTGGAACAACATCAGCGTATCAATTTTCTCTGCCTTCATCTTCAGAAATAGAGATTCGGCAGCCCGGCTGTTCAGGTTTTGCTCGATGGCAGGTACATCATCCAGCTTGTACACTTTCCCCTGAGCCAGGTAAAACTGCGTAGCCGATGAACGCTTTTCCGGATTTTCTTCATCCCCGTTTCTGGCGGCGGCAATGACCCCTTTTTTGTGAATAATGCCGGGTCTGAACTCCGCAGGTACCGTATAATTCAGATCGCCATCTCCAAGAGTCTGATCCTTGGTCGCATGTTTGGAGTGCGGATCACCCCCCTGTACCATAAATCCCTTGATGACCCGGTGAAAAAGCAGGCTGTCAAAGACTCCTTCTTTGGTCAGTTTCATGAAATTGTCGCGATGAAGTGGGGTTTCATTGTACAAAACCACCTTCATGTCTCCGTATTTTGTCTTAATCAGGACCATAGGCCCTTCCGGTATTTGCTTGTTCTGGGAAAAAGAACAGGAAGAGATGGTAACGATCAAAAGAAAGAGGCTGATTTTTATTAAAAGGTGTTTCATTGGTTCAATCCTGATTACGTGTGACCCAAAGATAACAAAGCTGAAATCAATTGGTAAGCCGTTCATCCTTTTTTTTAATTTTGCATTTCGATCTCTTTATTCAATGACCATGGAAAAGTTAATTCTCTACAATACCCTCACCCGTAAAAAAGAGCTTTTTGTTCCCATCCACAAGGATCATGTCGGGATGTATGTATGCGGTCCAACTGTCTATGGAAATGCACACCTGGGGCACGCCCGTCCTGCCATTACCTTTGATCTTCTCTTTAGGTATCTGTTGCATATTGGTTACAAGGTCAGGTATGTAAGGAACATCACGGATGTGGGTCATCTGGTCAACGATGCGGATGAAGGTGAGGATAAAGTGGCCAAAAAGGCAAAGGTGGAGGAGCTGGAACCCATGGAAATTGTCCAGATCTATACCAACAGCTACCGGAAGAACATGGGACAACTCAATGTGCTTCCACCGAGCATTGAACCAACTGCGTCCGGACATATCATCGAGCAGATTGAGGCTGTCAGGAAAATGATTGAGGCCGGATTTGCTTACGAAACAAACGGTTCCGTATATTTTGACGTGGAAACCTACGCCAATAAATATCCCTATGGAATCCTTTCCGGCAGGAAAATAGAAGATCTTTATACCAACACCCGCGACCTGGATGGCCAGAATGAGAAAAAATCGGGCCTTGATTTTGCCTTGTGGAAGAATGCCCTTCCCGAACACATCATGCGCTGGCCATCGCCCTGGGGATCCGGATTTCCGGGATGGCACACCGAATGTACGGCCATGAGTACCAAATACCTGGGTGAAAGATTTGATATCCACGGGGGAGGTCTCGACCTGCTGTTTCCCCACCACGAGGCAGAGGTGGCTCAGGGAATGGCCTGTTTCGGTCATTCCACGGTCAATTATTGGATTCACAACAACATGATCACCATCAACGGCCAAAAGATGGGCAAGTCGTTGGGTAATTTTATTCAGTTGGACGAGTTCTTCACGGGGTCGCATTCGTTGCTCGAAAAGTCTTACGACCCGATGACCATCCGCTTCTTTATGCTCCAGGCGCATTACCGGAGTCCGCTGGACTTTTCGAACGAGGCCTTGCAGGCAGCCGAAAAGGGATTTGAAAGAATGATGAATGCCATGGCGCTGCTGCCGGATTTAAAAACAGCATCCAGCTCGACAGTGGATGTCGATCAGCTGAGAAACGACTGTTACGAAGCGTTGAACGATGACCTGAACAGTCCGATCCTGATCGCGCATTTGTTTGATGGAGCCAAGATGATCAATTCCATCAACGACGGCAACCTGACCATCACGGAAAGAGACCTGGAGAAACTCCAAATTCTTTATGCTGGACTCGTGAATGGGGTCTTGGGTTTGAAGCAGTCATCGGATGGTCCCGATAATGCCAAAGGGGTACTCTTTGGAGAGATGGTTGAACTATTGCTCTCCCTCCGGCAGGAGGCCAAGATGAAGAAGGATTGGACCACCTCTGACCAGATCCGTGACCGGCTCACCTCCCTGGGCTTTGAGATCAAAGACACCAAAGAAGGAGCCGACTGGAAGCTGAAAAACTAATCAGTTTTTCGCCCGTTTCACATAGGTGGTGTGCAGCAATTCGTGGGAAAGATGCCCGAGCGGATGGCCCAGAAAATCTTGGTACAGGGTCATCAGATCCTGATTCTCGTGCGATTTGCGCAGTGCTTTGCCTTCGTCTTCGCGGTAGATGGCATCCAGTCGTTTCATCCGGACAGAATTGCTGATGGGGCGTGGTTGACCACCCCCACTGATGCACCCTCCCGGACAGCCCATCACCTCGATAAAATGGTAAGGACTTTTTCCCTGACGGATCTCTTCCATCAGGATGGAGGCACCTTTTAATCCGCTCGTAACGGCCACTTTTACGGTTACGCCTTCCAGAAATGCGTACGATTCCAAAGGATGCTCAATCAGAAGGTCTGCAGTCTTAATTTGTTTCAAACCGACCAATGGTTGTACGTGAAGTTTGTCCATCGGCAGTTCGCGTCCGGTAACCAGTTCGTACACCGTACGGATGGCTGCTTCCATCACTCCTCCGGTGGTACCGAAAATATCGGCAGCTCCCGAGGAGAGTCCCAATGGAGAATCAAATTCACTATCGGGCAGCAAGGCAAACTCAATTCCGGCATCCTTGATCATCCTGCCAAGTTCGCGGGTGGTCAAAACAGCATCTACATCCCTGACTCCATTGGATTCCATTTCGGGCCGCATAATCTCAAATTTCTTTGCCGTACAAGGCATGACAGACACGACAAAGAGATCTTTCGGATCAACCTGAATCTTCTCGGCGAAATAGGTTTTAACGAGTGCGCCCAACATCATATGGGGAGATTTACAGCTGGAAAGGTGTTCCAGCTGGTCGGAGTATCTGTGCTCCACATATTTGATCCATCCCGGACTACAACTGGTAATCATGGGCAATACAGAACCTTCTTTGGTGGTAAGCTGATCTTTGACCCTTTTCAGAAATTCAGATCCCTCTTCCAGAATGGTCAGGTCAGCAGCGAAGTTGGTGTCAAATACGTAATCGAATCCAAGTTCACGCAGCGATGAGGCCATTTTGCCTGTCACCTGTGTTCCCGGAGCCATCCCGAATTTTTCTCCCAAGGCCACCCTGACCGCTGGGGCAGTCTGAACCACCACCGTTTTGGTAGGATCCAGCAGGGCATCCCATACCAGTTGGGTGGAATCTTTTTCCTTCAGTGCTCCGACCGGACAGACCACGATGCACTGTCCGCAGTTGGTGCAAATGGAGTGACCCAGACTTTCGTCTTCAGAAGGACCGATAAAAGTGGCAAAACCCCTGTGGTGGGCATTCATGACCCCCACTCCCTGAATCTCGTTGCAGACCGTCACGCACCGGCGACAAAGAATGCATTTGGAGCTGTCGCGAACGATGGAGGCGCTGGTACTGTCGACCACATCTTTCGATTTTACCCCCTCAAAGC